>OGMK01000009.1_pt1 | contig 238767 bp, 211 predicted proteins | sample 1573151 | NCBI WGS metagenome assembly OGMK01 (sample SAMEA2581887, study PRJEB24529) | metagenome | biome: Human gut stool | place: China | collected 2011
TTTGGCTAACTCATTGAAAATGAGTATCTTTACAATACTAAAAGAAACATATAATGCTAATAATTAAAAGACAAGAGCAATGAAAACTTATACTAAAGAACAGTTGTTGGCAAAAGCTATTAAAATCGGTTGTAATAAATCTGAGGCAAAGAAGTCAATCGAGCGCAATTATCATCTATATATTGAACATCATCCTGATTACAGCTTGTTTAAAGCTGTAAGGTACTTGGTTTACATCTGTTATTAAAGTCATGTATAATGAAGGTCTATAATCAAAATGGAGAATTGGTAACGGAAGGTTATTTAGTGTCTAGTCCTGATTTCATTCCTAAAAACGAATACAAAGAAACAGAACTGGATAGATATAAACGTAGTGTTGATTTTTTGATAACGAGTTGTGGGAACAGATATGAAATTATCTTCAATAAACCTGTTGTTCTTAAAGAAACACGGTATAGGTAGTGATGGACAATATTCGTACCTTGTTACAGAAAAAGCATTGGATAGTCTGAAAAAGCAATATACATACGCTTGCGACTTTTAGGCATTATAATTTATGTTAACTTCGTATTGCAGGTATAAAAAATATGAATGTATAAGTTTACAATTTAGTAAACTTATACTATCTTTGCATTCAAATAGAATGATATGGAAGAACAAATAGTATTTCAACTTGTCTTTCTGGAAGATGCTGTAGAATTTCTTGAAGCATTGCCGGAGAAAACAAGGGAAAAAATATACTACAATATAAGTAGGGTACAAAAAGGAGAACGAAACAAGGAACTTTTCAAGAAGCTGGATGATACCGATATTTGGGAGTTTCGTACATTGTTTAACAAAACGGCCTATAGATTGTTTGCTTTTTGGGATAAGGATTCTGAAACATTAGTTGTTGCTACGCATGGATTCATGAAAAAAACTCAAAAAACACCCTCAAAAGAAATTGCTAAAGCTAAGGCATTGCGGAAAGAATACTTCAAAAATAAATAATTATGAAACAGATAGGAAATATGAAATTGTATACTTTTGACGAAATGTTGGATAAGCATATAGGTGAAGTCGGTACTCCTGAAAGAGATAAATTCGAGATGGATGTTGATACGGCTGTACACGCTTATAATATTGGTGAAGCGATAAAAAAGGCTCGGCTTGAACAGAACTTGACACAAGAAGAACTTGGGGTACGTGTGGGAGTTAAGAAAGCACAAATATCAAGAATTGAAAAAGGGGGCAGCCTCACTATACCTACGATGAGCCGGATATTTAAGGCTTTAGGTATTGTAACTGCATCTCTTGATTTAGGGAAATTGGGTAAGGTTGCTTTGTGGTAATTTCTTATGATAGACATTAAAGAGCTTAGAATAGGAAGTGTTGTTTACATTAACAACATAGATGGTGTTTTTATAATTAATAGTATAGAAAAAAATAGCTCGTTTACAGGAGGATATGTTTGCATTATGCAATTTGGGGAAAAATCAAGTCCGAACAATTTATCTCCTATTCCTCTTACCAAAGAACTGCTTCTGAAGTGTGGTTTTTCGGAATTAGACGATGTATATGAAAATGACAATATTGAGGTGACAAATATTGATGGTAAATTCAGATTGACATATAATGTGTATGAATATATCATTGCAGAGAAACCTATTGAGTATTTACACCAAATTCAGAATCTTTTCTTGGATTTAACCGATAGAGTATTAGATGTAAAATTATAACTTTCATAAATTGAACCTTTTTAACGCAATTGTTTCGATGATTGCGTTTTTTTATTTTTTAGATATGATTGAATTTCAATCGTAATTATTATATTTGCAGTAGTTATAACTACCACCGTATAAAGGAGTACGGAACTTACCTTATGGACGAAATAACAGCAATTTTTGACAGCAGTAGACCTATTGATAATATTATCAATGACCTCAAAGAAAAATCCGTTTGTGTACCTCTATGGGATAAACTCATCAAAGACTATGAACCAACCCTGCACGACATTGTTAGCGATACTATTACTCGTAAAGACAAGATAAAGTCTGACGGTACAGTAGAAAAGGCTTCACGGATCTATATCGGGCTTGAAAAGCTCCTTACAAAGCGAATGACTGAGTTCATGTTTTCCATTCCTGTAAAACGCATATATCATAATATAGAAAACAATAAAACTCGTCAACAGATAGCTAAAGCTATTGAGAACATTTATAAATACGCTCGTATAGATAGCGAGAATATCAAACGTGGTAACACTTATTTTGCGTCATGCGAAGTTTTTACCATTTGGTACACCGTCGAGAAACCGAATACTTTGTACGGCTTTCAAAGTAAATATAAACTGAAATGCAAGACCTATTCCCCGATGGATGGTGTCAAGTTATATCCATTACTTGATGAACTTGGGGATATGCTTGCCATGTCATTTGAATACGCGAAGAAAATCGGGCAGGAAGAATTTACTTTCTTTGAGACATACACCGCCCACACTCATTACAAGTGGAAACAGCGGGGATCGGAATGGGAACAAATCAAAGCGGAATCAATAGATATACAGAAGATACCTGGCATTTATATTTATCGTCCGGTTCCTATTTATCACGGTCTGTCTTATCTGCGTAACGAAATAGAATATACACTCTCCAGAAATAGTGACGTTATAGCCTATAATAGTGCTCCAATTCTTAAAGTAGCAGGGGAAATACAAGGTAAGGAAGATAAAGGAGAAAGCCGCAGAATATTCCGTGTTGAAAACGGTGGTGATGTGTCTTATGTTTCATGGTCACAGGCTATTGAAGCTCTAAAATATCATGTAAATACTCTTACTAATCTATTCTGGGCGCAATCTCAAATGCCGGATATATCATTTGAAAACATGAAATCTCTTGGTAATATCGGATTTGATGCTCGGCAAACACTTCTTACTGATGCCCATTTAAAAGTTGGTGATGAAAGCGGCGCTTGGATAGAAGCATTTGAACGTGAGTGCAGTGTAATAAAGGCATTTGCGAAAAGGATGAATACTTCATGGGATAACGAAGTAGATAATGTAGAAGTTGAACACATTATTACTCCGTTTATACAAATGGACGAGGATGCAACAACCGACAGACTTATTAAACAAAATGGTGGAAAAGCTATCAAGAGTCAGTTGCAGACTATTCGAGAAGCCGGTTCTAATGACCCAGAAGCTACATTACAGCAAATACAGAAAGAAGAAGCTATGGTTTCACAAAAAAGAATAAGCAATATATTTGAGTCTATGGAATAACATTTTAAAATGTAAGTAAAATGAAAGTACCAATAGAAAATATAAGTTTCTCTGAAAGCGAATATCATCGTGGAGATAAGATTTGGAATGCTCAAACTCTCTATGATTTTGCCAAAGCTAAAGAATACCCCATACTTGATATGCCTTTATGGAACATTGACTTAACGGCAGAACCATTCGAGTGTAATCAACTGCATAGTTTTATCTTTCAATGTAAACGGGTACGCGATTGTTCGCTCGATTATCCTATTATATTGGATGATGTCGGACAGATAGCAGATGGCTATCACCGTTTGTGTAAAGCTATCCTTGAAGGAAAAGAAGCAATCAAAGCTATTCGTTTATTGGAAATGCCAACACCAGACAGGATTGAGAATGAATAATATACCATGGCGAAACCCAAAACTCCCAACCAAAAACGTAAGTATGACGAACTGAATACTCGGCTCACCCGATACGTCATGCTTGTAGAATCCATCTATGAGGAAATGAATTTGGAAGCGGCCAAGATAATCGGGATTACCGACTTTACTGTTGACAGCAATAAGCCGTTCAAGTGGTCGGACTATCCCCAAACAAGGAAGCGGATAAGTGACTTGCAAAAAAGGTTTGTGGAGGATATTTTTGCTGTAATATACCGTGGGACTTCCGAAGAATGGAAGAACAGCAACGAGGTTCAAGACTTATTGGCAAACAAAGTTTTGCAGGCGTATGATGCCACGATAGATAGGGAGAAGTACAAAATCCTCTATCAAACGAACGGCGATGCGCTGAAAGCTTTCCAAAACCGCAAGGATAGAGGCTTCACTGTATCTGACAAACTTTGGAATCAGTCAGTTTTGTACAAGCAGGAACTTGAAGATGCCATATCGTGCGCCATCCGAAAAGGGACAAGCGCAGTTACATTGAGTAAGCGCATATCCAAATACCTGTTGGACTTTCCGCAGCTTCAGAAAGATTACAAGGAGCGGTTCGGCAAGGCAAGCTGTGCAATCGATTGCGAGTACCGCTCCATTCGTCTGGCGGCTTCCGAAATCAACATGGCCTACCGCACGGCAGAGAATGAACGTTGGCGACAGATGGACTTCGTTGTAGGGTATGAAATCAAGTTGAGCAACACTCACCCAAAGCATGACATCTGCGACAACTTGAAAGGCAAGTACCCGAAAGATTTTCAATGGACAGGTTGGCATCCTTTGGACAGGTGTTATAAAATCCCTATTCTCAAAAAAGAAGAAGAGTTTTGGGAATGGAATGGACGTAGTGAAACTGATACAGCAAGCGTGAATGAAGTGAAAAATGTACCAGACGGGTTCAAGAAATGGGTGCTTGACAATCAAGAAAAAATTAAAGAGGCAAAGAAGCGAAATACTTTGCCATATTTTTTACGTGATAACAAATCCTTTTATCAGAAAATTGTATCTGACGAGTAGATTTATAGAGGCTATTAAGTTTTTTTGTGTGGGTGGTGAGTAAAAGTTAAACTATTGATAATTAGTAAATTAAATGTGTTAGTGTTTGGCTAACTCATTGAAAATGAGTATCTTTACAATACTAAAAGAAACATATAATACTAACAATTAAAAGACAAGAGCAATGAAAAAGAAAGCCGTAGAATACAGCATAACAGCAAAGAAACAAGATTTTGAAATAATCAAAGTGCGTTCATCAGAAGATGCGTTCAACTTTGCAAAGGAGTTCTATCACGAGGATATTTTAATCTATGAAAGCGCCTTTATTATTTTATTGAATCAGGCCAATAATGTGACCGGATATGCTAAAATATCACAAGGAGGAATAAGCCAAACTTTAGTAGATAGAAGGATTATTGCCAAATACGCTATTGATGCACTTTCTTCGGCTGTAATCTTCGTACACAATCACCCATCCGGAAACATAAAACCAAGCCAAGAGGATATAAAGCTTTCTGATGAAATAAAAAAAGGACTTACCCTTTTCGGTATAAAATTACTCGATAGCATTATAATCAGTGATGATAAATACTACTCGATGTTAGACGAAGGGGGATTAGTATAAACGACCACATGACAAGACGATAATAGCGCGTTGGGGCTTCGGCCAACGTTCCTTGAAGTGTACCTGATAGATTTCGGTCTATCGGGTATCGCTGTAATGGATAATTAAGAACAAAATACTACTCTTTCATAAGAAATGTATTTATATGTGTTTGTTTTTCAAACATTTTTTTTATCTTTGCCATAAGAAATGCGTATGAAGGTGTACGCCACAGAACTTGTCGTTGTAATCTCTTACAGATGTAAGTAGAATTACTTTTAAACCTTCTATTGTTCGAGGTTAGTTCTACACAGATAGTCTGCTGGCATACGTTGCTACGCAGACTATTTGTGTTTTTAACTAAATGTATTGTATAATGGACAGAAAAGAGAAAGTTCTATTGATGTTGAAACCGAAAGTGAAGGCGTTCGGGTTCAATAAGAAGGAGTTGATGGGTATTGCCGCTAAAATTGCCGATAACCTAACCTCCGCTGATGATGCTTCAGACGAGGATGTAAACGCAGAAATCGAAGAACGGATTGATGTGGTTCTTCCTTTCCTCCAAGTCAGCCAGTCCTATGCCAATCGTCTTGCTGAAGACGCACGCAGAAAGAAGGTTGACGATGACGAACCCAATGACAATGATGATCCATCGAACACTTCTTCTAATAAACGTCAACCGGGGTCAGACAAAAACAATACCTCAAATAAAGAAAAGAACGATGACACTCCAGAGTGGGCAAAGGGATTGCTTGGAAAGGTTGATGCTCTCACAAATGAAATCTCGGTATTGAAAGGTGAGAAAGTCACAACGTCAAGAAAATCTAAGCTCAGTGAATTGCTCAAAGATTCGGGTTCTTTCGGCAGTCGTATCTTGAAAAGTTTCGATCGCATGAAATTTGAAACCGATGAGGAGTTTGACGAGTTCTATTCGGAAGTTGAGGAAGACCTGAAGAGTTACAACCAGGAACGTGCAGATGCAGGTTTGGCAACATTGACAACCCCTCCTGCTGCCGGTGGTAAAGGTTCAGGAAAACAAGATAAGCCATTCAGCGATGAAGAGATAGACGCTTTGGCTGATTTGTAAAACTAAAAATGATTTTAAAATGAGTGTAGTAGATGTAGGTGCAATTGAATCCTTCGGTTTCGGTAACGACCCGATAGTTATCCGTAAATACATTGCCGGAATAAAAGGCGGCAAGGTACTGGATGTAAGTAATTTCAAAGGAGAATATATACGTGCCGGACACGTAATTATTCATGATACAGAAAATGACACATATAAACCAATGCCTTTGAATTCAGCCGGAAATGCTTATGACAGTCTGCCGGGTAGCCATGAATACGTTGGCGTATGTGTTGCGACCAAATCAGTAAAAGACCCGTTTGTGTCGATTATGCACACCGGAGTTGTGAACGATGTAGCAAGTCCTTACCCACTTGATACAATCAAGGCGGCTTTGAAAACTGCTGTTCCGACTCTTGTTTTTGAACACGATTAAAAAAGGAGGTAACTTATGAATGAATCATTATTTGCAAAATACGTCGCTAAATTTTTCCCTAAATTGCAGCGACTTATCGAAAAGGTAAATGGCAAACGAAACAAAAAACTGACTTACCTGCATAAAGGTGAGAATGCCATGCTCCGCACAGAGTTTTCGCCGGACAACAAGTGGGAAAGTACGTCTGTGAATACGACTTATGTTGCAGCAGATTTTGTTGCGGTAGATTCGGAATTGCCAATCAAATCCCGTGATAGTATTGCCTCTGCAAACGGGAAGCTGCCTAAAATTGGTATGTCGAAGATTTTGAAGGAATCGGATATTAACAATATTAATGTCATGGAAGCCCAAGGCGGCAATGCTCAAAATATTGCCAAGAAATTATCTGATGATCCCGTTGCATGTTCTGTCGGCATAGATGAACGCAATGAGTATAACTTCCTGTTTGCTTTATCTAACGGATATGTTGCAATCAAAGATGAAGACAATCCTGATGCGTTGTTGCGTTTAAACTTCAACTATTTTTCAACAAATACTTTTGGGGCAACAACCAAAAATGAGATTTCACTTGAAGACATCAAACGTGTAATTTCAAAAGCCGATGAAGATGGGAATACAATTATCCAAATCTGTATTGCCAAGTCCATGTTTGATAAACTTCGTCAGACCCAAGGAGCCAAAGAGTTGGTTGCAAACTACAACGGACAGTCATTTACTTCTGAGACAGTTTTGCCGACTCCTACAGCGACAAAATTCAATGAGGCTTTTGCGGACGACAATAACGGTATCACCTTTAAAGTGATAGACCGGTCTGTTATTTTTGAGCAGGATGGTAAGAAACGTTCTATGAAGCCGTGGAACTCAAATCGTCTCGTTTTCATTTGCAATGAAGTTGTCGGTACGTTGGTTTACGGACGCTTGGCAGAACAATCCAACCCTGTAAAGAATGTAATCTATCAGTTGGTAGACACGTTCAAATTGATTTCCAAGTATTCGCTTGTGAATCCGCTGCGTGAGATTACTTCCGGTCAGGCTTTTGTCGCTCCTATCATTGAGGATGTAGACCAAATTTACGTCCTTGATGTTTCGGAAGCACAAGTAGTAGATACTGATGCAGAAAGTACGGATTCTAATGATGCCAAAATCACTATTTGGGGACAGGCTTACAAAAAGCCGGAGTTCGTCAAGGAGTTCAATAAACTGACAGGTAAGAATCTTTCAGAGAAAATTGCTGACGACAAGTTAATTGCCGCAGTGAACAAATTGAATGATTTTGAAGAAGGCAAGTTAAAGGCCGCAGTTGAGTCCCATAAAGCAGTGTAAACCATGAAGACAATCCAACAAGCACTAAAAGATGCGATACATTACGATATTCCCATTGGGTTTATTGAAAACGCATTGATTTATCGTTCACTTAACGGAAGCGATGAATGTACCACTGAGGTTATGCACTCAATAGAGTATCGGGGTGCTTGGGCGGATTGTCTTTGGTCTTTGGCTCAAGCTGTCAATTTCTCCGAAGCGGAAAAGTTGGTCGGTAGTTTATCTGATAAGCAACTGACCGCAATTTTGAATGAAGCCAACTCTGTTTATCAATCCATTGGTGAGCCGACCAAAGAACTGGAATCGAAACCGATGGTCTATATTGGAGGATAATCGAATGTCTGTAGTGAATCGGAAAAAGGACAGGCTACAATATTTAGTAACGACACCCGGATATGATGATGAAGATGGGAATTATCATGAAGGTGAAAGCCGTTGGGATGGGAATATCCCATGCGATGCTGTTCCTAATGGCAAAGCTGAAGAAAGGACTTTCGAGGACGGTGTAGTACGTAAATATTCATACACCGTATATCTTTCCTCTGATTGTAGACAATTCGAGATTGGCGATAGAGTTAGGGTTACATTGTTAGGAGGAGTTGAACGAGAATTTGATGTGAAAGGGTTTCATCGCTACCAAACTCTGAGCAAATTATGGGTATAAGAATGACTACTAAACTGGGCGAAGTACACAAGGCTCTTATGAAAGAAGCTGAACGTGTGGAACGGCTTACCGTCCGCGCTTTGGCTTATCTTGGAGAACAGTGTGTAAAGAAAGTACGTGACCGTTCTGGGAAGGAAAGCTGGTACGACCAAACAGGTAATCTTCGTAGCTCGGTCGGTTATGTCATTGCTAAGAATGGTAGCATCATTCAATACTCAGACTTCAATCAAGTAAAGCAAGGTTCGGAAGGTGTCAAGGCTGGTAAAGAATTGGCGGAAGAACTCGTGAAAAGGTTCTCCAATGATTATGTACTTGTTGTGGTTGCCGGGATGAACTATGCGGAACTTGTGGAAGCGATGGATAACAAGGACGTACTTGCATCTACGGAGTTGTGGGCAAGAAACCGACTTCCCAAGATGCTTGAAAAACTTAAAAGGCAGATTGCTAAGTGATGAAATCGGATATTGAAATAGCAAAGTTTGTATACCACAAGATTAAAGGGACAGAACTTGAACGGTCTGTGACCGGAAAATTGAGTGATAGGGGAAGGCCCAACAAATCTGATAAGGAAGATATTGTTATATCAGTCCTTTCCAATTACGGGTGTGGCCAAATCCAGCAGGCTTATGTCAATGTCAATGTCTATGTCCGTGACAAATGGAATGCCGAAGCAAAGGCGTGGGAGAAAAACACTGAACGTGTCAGAGAATTGTGCAACTTGTCCAAGTTCCTTTTCTCCATACGAGGAGGCGATTTCCATACAGTGCCTTCGGAATGTAGCCAAAAGGTTAACCCGACAGGCGTTTCTTTTGAGGACGGGCATACTGAACACTTTATCAATAACAAACTGTATATTGAGATTAATAACGAATAATGTTTAACTATATTAAGTGATATAGAACTATGGCTGTAATCGGATGGGGAAAACCCCGAATTTTTATCAAAGACTTGGATACTCTTTCTTCAAAATGGAAAGAAGTACCTGTTCCTGTCGAGAACTCTACACAGTTGACAGCCACAAAAGGCGATAAACAAGAAGCAAAAGTGGAAGGCGGTGAAAACGAAGATGTTCGTTATACCAAGAACACTTATGCGCTGTCTTATCAAATTCGTGTGGCGAAAGGCAAGACTATGCCGTTTAAGCAGAATGACGGAATCATTGCCAATAACTATGCGGTCGCCGTACAACCGGAAGATGAGACTGTTCCGGGTATTATGATTGACAAATCTACCGTATCGGCGGAAGATAGTTTCACTTCACAAGATGGCGGTATGATTACTTATACCCATGATGCTTTGAAGCCGGAAAGTGGCAATCAGGTGAAGTGGGGTGTTATTAAAGTGACAGGTGAACCTGAAAATTTAGTTGTTACTGTTGAAGATGAATAATCAGTTTTCAATAGGATAATAGCCGCACGTGGGGCTTTGTACCCACGTGCTTTGTGCATTTGGTGTAAATGGTAGCATATAAACACTTCCGTTTGAGGTTGAGGTTCGATTCCTTAAATGCGCTCTAATCATATTTCGATTTATGAAAGATAAAGATATTATAGAAATGAATATCGCTGACTTGATTATGGAGAGGCCTATCAGTTTTACTATTGACGGTCAGCGTTTTTTGTTATATCAACCCACGTTAGGCAAGAATTATCTAATCTCACGCTTAGTAGACGGATTAGAAATAAAGAAAGATATTCTGGCTACCAACCCTTACATGGAAGCCTTGCGCTTGTGTAGGAGTAAGAAAGATATTGTTTGCCGCATTTTAGCATTGTACAGTCTGAAGCATAAAAATGACATACAGAATGAGGATAAAGTGTTGGAACGCAAAAACTTCTTCTTTAATCGATTGGATGATAAAGAACTGACACAGTTGTTAGTACTTACTTTTACATGGAATGACATTGAGGGGTATATCAAATATTTAGGTTTAGACAAGGAGCGTGCTGTGCGCGAACGTGTTGCAAAACTAAAAAATAAAAAAGGAAACGGAAGTATTTCATTTGGGGGAAAAAGTACCTATGGCGCGTTGATAGACTTTGCGTGCCAGCGTTACGGATGGTCGGTCAATTATGTTGTGTGGGAAGTCAGTTATATGAATTTACAGATGCTTATGGCTGATGCCATAAATACTGTCTATTTAAGTGAGGATGAACGCAAAGAACTTAGGATGTTTGATAATAATGAAATCATTAATGGGGATGACCCTCTAAATTCCGATAAAATAAGAGCAATTTTTAGTGATTGATATTAAAATATAGAATAGAATTGTGTGATGATGCACGATACATAATAAATCGAAAAGGCCAATGGCAGGATTGCATTTTGATATAACTGGAGACAATTCCAACTTCATGCGCAAGTTGAGAGAAACAGAGCAAGGGGTAAAGGACACGTCCAAGCAGATTGAGCGGAGTGGCATGAGCATAGAGGACATGTTCAGCCGCATGACCAAAGCGGCAACTGCATTTGGCGCAGGCTTTACCGCCAAAGAATTAATAAGTAATATTGTAAAAGTACGTGGTGAGTTTCAACAGTTAGAAGTGGCTTTTAATACCATGCTTGGGAGCAAAGAGAAAGCTGATGCCCTAATGGCTCAAATGGTGGAAACAGCCGCGACTACTCCTTTTGACTTACAAAGTGTGGCAAACGGAGCCAAGCAATTGCTTGCATACGGTGTTGCTGCCGAAGACATTAATCAAACTCTTATTCGGCTTGGCGATATTGCTGCGGGGCTTTCTATTCCATTGAATGATTTGGTGTATCTCTATGGGACTACAATGTCTCAAGGGCGTTTGTATACACAGGATTTTAATCAGTTCATAGGTCGTGGTATCCCTATGATTGCTGAATTGGCAAAACAGTTCGGTGTAGCTGAAAGCGAGGTCAGAGGGTTGGTTGAAGCAGGTAGGGTTGGTTTCCCCGAAGTGCAGAAAGTTATCGAAAGCCTTACTGACGAAGGAGGAAAATTCGGTGGCTTGATGGAAGCCCAAAGCAAAACTATTTCGGGGCAAATATCCAATATTGGGGATAGCATTTCAATGATGTTTAACGAAATCGGACAAGCCAACGAAGGTGTAATTAATGATGTTCTTGGTACCGCTTCATCTTTGGTCGAAAATTACGAGCAGGTAGGAAAAGTATTGCTTAGTCTTGTGGCTATTTATGGTACATACAAAGTAGCCGTAATGACTGTTGCCGCTTTGCAAAGTTTACAGGCTTCTGGTATTGCAGCTCTCACTGCCGCAGAACGTGCTCATTATGGTTGGTTAGTATTAACTGCAAAGGCACAAAGAATTTTAAATGCAACAATGCTTGCTAATCCTTATGTACTTGTAGCTACTTCTGTGACAGCATTAGGCATTGCTCTGTTAAATTCAGCAAATAATGCGGACAAATGCCAAAAAGGAATTGATGCTTACAACAGGTCAGTTGAAGAATCTGCGAAGAAAACATCAGAACATAAGGCTGAAATAGAGGCTCTTTTATCCGTTGCGCAAGACGAGCAATCTTCCACAGATGACAGGAGGGAAGCCTTAATCCGATTAGAACAGCAATATCCTGATATATTCAAACAGTATAAGACGGAAGCAGATATGCTTCGCGATATTTTAAATATCAAAAAGTTAATTAATGAAGAAGACAAGCATCGAAAGCAGGTTGCAGATGAAGAGGAACTTCAACGGCTTAATGCTGAAATTGACAAAATTAACGAAGCTATAAAGTTAGCCTCAAAATCCGGTGCAGGGCTATCTGTACAATCACTTGTCAATGAAAGAAACAATCTCGTTAAGCAGCGTGATTTGAAACAGGAAGAAGTCAACAAAAAGAAATATGATGAAATATTGTCAGATTTATCAGGTTATTCAAATGGGCAGCTTGAAGGTGAAATCAAAGTTAGGGAACTCTTGCTCAAACGATTAGAGAATGCACAGAAACTGGGAAAGAATCTTCGGGCAGGTAAGGTCGTTGGCGGTATATTACCCGGAATCAAGTCAAGCAATCAATTGCAGTCCGAAAAGCAAGCGATGGAAAGGGTGTTAAATTCCCGTAATCAAGGGCAGACCACTTACCAACAAGATCTCGTATCCGCCAAGGCCGATTGGGAAAAAGCCAAGAAAGGTTATGAAGCTATTTTAAAAGACCAAAAGGCAACTTCCAAGCAAGTGAGGGAAGCCCGTGAGAAAATGGAAGCCACAGAAAAGACTTACAAAGGCCTTGGTGGCATAACAGGAAGTAAGTCACAAGCAACCAAACAAGAAAATACTATTTCTCAACAGAAAGACCGTATTTCCGAACTCGAAAGGAAGAATGCCACAGACCGCATCCGCCAACAGGAAGATTTGGAGAATAAAGTGGCCCAATCCCGGATAGATGCCATGGATGAAGGCTTTGAGAAAGAAAAGGCCCAAATGGAGCTCAACCATAAAAAAGAGTTGCAGGGGATTGGCCGCCAACGTCAGGATTACGTCAATGCCATCGTACAAATGGAAAAGGAAGCTTTTGATGCCAAGGAGAAGTTGAAAGCGTCCAATGACAAGAACTATAAGCCAAAGGCATTTGATTCTTCCACCGTAAGCGTTGATACATCCGCGTTCGACATTATGGGAAAGGAAGCGAGGGAAAGGCAGAAAATGGAAATAGCGGATTTCTATAAGGATTCCCTTTCTGAATATCAGGATTACATCACGAAGTACAATTCCACGAGGGAAAAGTTTGCCAAGGATAGGGATAGATATAAGAAGGCCGGTGCTTCCGATACCCAGTTGAAGGAAATAGATTATCAGGAGCAGGAAGCATTAAAAGCCATTGACAATGAGTTTGCCGCCCGTGAGGAAAGCTTTAACTCTTGGGCTGACAGCGTGATTGATTTATCTATTGAAAAACTCCGTGAATTGCTTAATCAGGCATATCAGGAGATGATGAATATGGAAATCAGTGACCCGAACAATCCTGATTTGGCAGTCAAGAGGGCGAAAGTGGCAACGCTAAGAAATGCCTTGGAAAAGAAAGAGATTGAAAAAGAGGTATCTCCCGGAAAGTCCATTAAGGATTGGGACAAGTTGTATAAAGTCCTTACCGATGTGAATGATGTATTCGAGGAGATAGGAGATACTGTCGGGGGAACATTCGGTGAAATCATCTCTTTAGCCGGAGGTATCGCTTCCTCATCATTGCAGGCAGTGGGTGCCATAAAAGGCATCGGTGAAGCTGCATCAGGACTGGATAAGGCTTCCGCCATATTGACTGCCATAAGTGCCGGAATGAAAATCATATCAGGAATAGGTGGTTTCTTCAAAGAAAAGTTTGGTGCCGACTACTCGGAGTATGATGCCTTGAAATCCCAATATGAAACCCTGATAGACATTTGGGACCAACTCATAGGTAAGAAGATGGAGTATATTGACATTGATTACGGTATTGAGGCACAGAAAGCCGCAGACGAAGCCGCCAAGCTTGTCAATGTACAAATAGAGCGTCAACGGCAACTCATTAAGCAGTTGGCTTCAAGCGGAAGTAGTGCCGGTTCCCATTCTCTTGGATACCGTATAAATGACCGACTTACGGCAGAAGACTACGAGCGAATATCCGGCCTTGTAGGCGAGAAGATAACGGCTGAATACCAATTATGGGACTTGTCTTCCGAACAGATGGAGAAGCTGTTGACGGACGAGAGGCTTGTGTCCGTATTGGGCGAGGTAAACGGTGAGTTCATCGAATACATTCAGAATATAGCGGATTATGGCAACCAACTTGAAGAAATAGCCCAAAAGGAAAAAGAAGCATTGACCGGAATCGGCCTTGACGAGTTCAAGAGCGGATATGTGGATTTGCTGTCCGATTTGGATTCAACAAACGAAGAATTTGCCGACAACTTCGAGAAATATTTGCAGAATGCCATATTTTCTTCGCTTATAGCCAACAAGTATAAGGACGAAATAGAAAGTTTATACGACCAATGGGCGGCAGATTCAGAAAGTGGTGGAAGGCTTACTCCGGAGGAAGCAGAAAGGCTACGGCAAGAACAGAAAGAACTTACAGAACAAATGCTTGCCGACCGGGAACAGCTCATGAATGATTTCGGTTGGGAACCGTCAGGTGGTACTTCTGCGCAACAAGCCAGTAGCGCGGTTAAGGTACAGGCATCCCAAGAAAGTGTGGATGAGACCAACGGAAGGCTCACGGCCATTCAGGAAATACAAAGTCAGATATTAAATAGCTTGTCACTATTGTCAAATTTAAATTCAAATGTGGTTTCAATAAATAATTTGTTGTCAGAAATACGTAATTTATCATTGTCTTCAAATGGATACTTGTTTGATATACAAAAATGTAGCAAAAGCATACTGATACAATTTAGTGAAAAGTTAGATTCTATTATAAAATCATTAAGTTAGCCATGAAAGGTGAATTGTTTATAAATGGGAAAGATGCATATTTAGAATGGGGGATAGGTTTGGAAAATGGAGCTTTATTAACGTTGATGACTCCTCCTCCAAACAAAGATTTAATTGAAAATAAGTCAAGATTAGAGCATGGAAAAAGAATGGTGATTTCTAATGTTAAAGTTGATGAGCGTACAATAACATTAGAAATTCACATGGTTGCCAAAAATAAAACTGATTTATTTTCTAAGTATAATGGTTTCTGCGAAGAACTTGCAAAAGGAGTATTAGAAATAGGTACAATTTATCAACCAGATATAATTTATAGAATGCAATATCTATCTTGTGAAAAACTAAGTGGTATCGTGGATGGTATTATTAAATTGGGTTTAAGGTTATGTGAATATAATCCATCAAATAGGAGTATTAATAATTTTCAATAGAAATGATTGAATTTCAAACATTATTTGTATATTTGGCAATAAATATACTGTGTGAAGATGCACGGCTCTTTTGATAATATGATAGAGATAAAGGATAACAACGAGGTATTAGTTTTGTCCACACCGATAGGTGTAGGTAGCAAGCGAAAATTTGAGTTGATGAAAGATGACTATATCACGCTCAAATTTTCCTTGCTTAATCCCATATCATTCAAAATGGGATGTTATGCAGAATGTGATTTTGGCCGTTTTGAAATCATAGAAGACCAGAAGCCATCTTTCAACAATTCCACGGGCGGTTATGACTATGAGTTGAAGATGGAAGCCTCTTACATGAAGTGGAAGAACAAAGTCTTCAAGTACACACCGGAAACAGGAGGGAATGAAGCCGCTTGGGATTTGACGGCGCAATTGTCATACCATCTTGACATCTTCCTGCGTAACCTGAAAGTATGGGGATTCCAATATGGAGGTGAGGACTATGAATACGAGATTGACAATGATGTGAATGTGGATGCCTTGGTCATGCACTATTCCAACACCAACCTCATTGATGCCCTTACCTCCCTTGCGGAAGCCGCAAACTGCGAGTGGTGGATGGAAGGCAATAAAATCCGTTTCGGCCGCTGTGAGAAGGGGGAAGCGGTGGAAATAAGCCTTGGCGAAGAAGCAGAAACCATGAGCCTGTCCAAGAGCAGCGGTGACTATTTCACGCGCATATACGCCTTCGGCTCCACTCAAAACATATCCAGCCGGTACCGGAAGAAACTGGAGTTCACCATAGACACGCTTAACCGTTCTGGAAACAAAAGCGACTTTAAGGACAGCAAGAAGCCTGTAAATCCGTCTTTTTTCAGGAAAGACCTCATAAAGTATTATTCTTATGAAAAACAGATGGATGGTGTAGGTTCGGTGTCCGCAAGCTTGGCCACTCCGGACGTGGAAGAATATGAGTTGTATGACAGTATTACCATAAATGCCATGCAACTATACAAATCCGCTTATGTACTTGATTTGTCTTCCATGGTATTCAGCTATGATTTTTCATCATTCCCCAATGCCGTATTGGATGTAAGAGTGGAAATAGTGGCATCCGGAAATGATTCAAGTACGGTGTTGTCGGAATCAAGCTATACCATTGACAGTTCAAACAAAACGCTCCGGCTGTCCAAGGAAAGATTTGAAAGCCCGTACGAGACAATACGTAAACTGTATTTGCGCATCACATATTCTTGTGTATCCCCATTGGTCACATATATTCCATATACCATTGTGGGTGATTGCATATTGGGTTCTGTATATGGTTACGTGGAAACGGATGTGAATTATGTCAGTGATGACGGAGGCAACCACAAAATAGGAGTAACCATCAACCGTAATGCCATGCCATATACGGACGAGCATGCTACCTTATTATACGAAACCACGTCAAACGACAAACTATATATAGGTGCCAAATTCACAATAGAAGGGCTTGTGAAAGGGAATGTACCCCTCGGCTATTTTGATTCCGACGTGGACGGTCTTACTGTAAACGGGGTTGTACAACGCAGGCTGATGCTTCCTGAAGGCACACCGTACATAGACGTTTACCCCGACATGTCACCCGACGAAGTGATAGAGGGAATCGTGACTTTCGATTACATCTATCCACGCAAGGTGCTTTCAATATTTTCTGTCGAAGAAGAAATGATTGATACCACGGAAGGAGAGGAAAAGAAACCCACAGGAATGAAAGTACCGGTGTACACCATCAAGACCACCGGACTTGTGGGGTTCGACAAGTCCTATGTGATTTCAGAGGAACTTACGGTCACTTTCCAAACTGGTAAGCTCGCCGGGCTTACTTTCGGCCTGACGTTCCTTCCGGATAAGAGTGACGGCACGTCCACATGTTTTGAAATAGTGGCCAATGAGGATTACGGAGGCCGTTTACCGGATACCGTGATGAAGCCGGAGGCCAACAATGAATTTGTCATGGCCGGATACGACACAGAATATGTCTTTGAGAACCTTGTCCCGGAAGCGGAAGAGGAACTGAAAACGGAAACAGAAAAATATGCCGAAAAAATCAGGAACAATATCGGCACCGTGTCGGCAAAACTCATGTCAGACTGGTCAAAGGTACGTAATGAGACACAGGATACGCCTTGTCCTTTCTGTGTCGGCCAAAAAGTGAGGGTAAACAACTCTTCATTCTTCCCAAGCCCCCGTACCATGCGCGTGCTTGGCTATGAACTTGCACTTGACATTCCATGGGATTCTCCGGTATATACCATAGGTGAAAGTGCTTCCTATTCCCGTCTTGGTGCACTTGAAGACAAGATTGATTCCATCAAGCTGAATGGAAGCAGTTACTTCTCTGGAAAGGTAAGTTCTTCAACTTCCGGTACAAATGTATATTTGATAAAGAAGGATGACGAAACCGATCCGTCGGATACAAACGCTTATTCTTCGTTAAGGACAGACAAGGAGATAAAAGAAGGAATAGAAAAGAACAATAATGAACTAGGCAAGAAGTTCCTTTCAAAGTTAAAAGATGACACAGCTTCGGGTATAATTACTTTCCTTAGAGGTTTGATAATCGGGAAATTCTCATCCGGCGAATCGGGGGGCCAAATCTCGGACGACGGCGCGGCGGAGTTGGCCTCTTTGTTGCTGAGGGGTGCATTGGAGATTGGAAAGTATTCCGCAGGGAAGTCGGGCGCGAAGATTGGCGAGGACGGTGCTGCGGAGTTGCTGAGCGTGTTGGTTCGTGGACTGGTAACTGCACAGGGCATACAGTCGCCGGGATTCTCGACAGGAGCATTGGGCACGGGGCTGTGCCTGAAAATGGACGAGAACGGGGATTCTTATATTGAGGTGGACCGCATGCTTGTGCGCAAGGTGGCAGAGTTCATCCAGCTTGTGATTCAGGAAATCAAGCACGTGGGCGGGCAAATCGTGCTTACCCCGGCCTCGATGAAGTGCATCCGCGTGGAAGACACTGGAGATTCCTACCGTTGCTATTTCGAGGCGACGGACGGGGAAAAGACGGTGGAGAACCAGTTTGTCTCCGGTGACCAGGCACGCGCCCAGACGTTCAACGTGAAGGAGGGCGTGAACGAGAACGTGAAGAACACTTATTATTGGCGTCTGGTGACGGGCGTGGGGGACAACTACATAGACCTCTCGAAGACGGACTGCGACGCGGGGAGCACGGTACCGTCCGCCGGTGACGAAATCGTCCAGTTGGGAAACCGGAATGACGTGGCCCGACAGGCGGCCATCATCCTTTCGGCTTATGGGAACGATGCCCCTTATTTCAAGATGTACCGGGGCATCAACTCTTACAAACTGGAAGGCAAGGAGTTTGTCAATCTCTCACGGGAAGATGTCATGATTATCTCCGACAATATAAAATTGTCCACCGGAGAGACGGTGAAGGAATACATCAACGGCGCGGTGGGAGACGTACAAAGCAAAGTGGATGAAGTGAGCGGAAAGGTGGAGGACGCGGTGGAGCGTCTGGCGGAGCAGCAGAATTACATCGCCGCCCTACAGAAGACCGCCGGGGACTTGCAGAACCAGATTGACGGCGCGATAGAAAGCTACTTTGAGAAAACCGACCCGACAACCTCCAACTACCCGGCGAACGAGTGGACCACCGAAGAACAGAAACAGGCGCATTCAAACGACACTTATACCAATCTCAGCACGGGCAAGAGCTGGAAATGGGTGAAGGACGGTGACACGTGGAAATGGAACGCCATCACGGACACGGCAACGGAAAAGGCTTTGGCCGCAGCGGCCAAGGCACAGGATACGGCTGACGGCAAACGCAGGGTATTCGTCAGCCAGCCCACCACGGGGCAGGCTTACGACGTGGGCGACCTTTGGGTGAACGCGACTTACGGGGAGACGTACAAGAACGACCTGCTGCGTTGCAAGACCGCCAAGAAAGAGAATGAGGCTTTCTCCATCTCGCATTGGGAGCTTGCCTCACGCTATACGGACGACACGAAGGCCAACGAGGCGGCAGAGGCCGCACGGGAGGCTGCGGAGGCCGCGAATGCGGCACAGGAAGCCGCCGACGAAGCCGCCGCCACGGCAGGGGAAGCCAAGACGGAAGCGCAAGCCGCCAACACGGAGCTGGACAACCTGAAATCCGACGGCACGATAAGCCCGGTGGAGAAAACCGCGCTGAAGCAACAGCACGCCGACATAAAGGCGGAACACGGGCAGATAACGTCAGAGGCCGGAAAGTATTCCATAAGCGTGACGGACTATGAGGCCGCGTACAAGAAGGCCGATGCCGCGCTTACCAAATACACTGCCTCCACTCCCGAATACATCACCGTGGAATCCGACTATTCGGACATCTCCGCCTATTATTCCAAACGGCAGACGATATTGGATGCCATCGCCGCAAAGGCCAAGGAAGCGTCGGACGCGGCGAAAAAGGCAGCAGACGACGCTGCCGCGAAGGCAGAGGAGGCGGCAGAATCGGCGAGCGAGGCGGCACAAAAGGCCATAGAGGCCAAGACTGCCGCGGACAATGCGGCCAAGGCAGCGAAAAACGCCCAGACCGATGCCGACGAGGCGAACTCCATGCTTTCGGACATAGCCAACGACAACAAGCTCACGGCGCAGGAGAAACAGCAGACCAAGAAGGAATGGGACGTGATAGTGTCCGAGAAGCCTAAAAACGACGCTTCGGCCGACAAGTTCGGCGTATCCAAGACGGCCTACGGCTCCGCTTACACGGCATTAAGCACGTATATAACGCCCCTATTGTCAGATTTAAGCTCCACGAGCAACATCACGGGCACGGAGTTCAGGGCGAAGTTCAAGGCTTACTATGACGCGCGCACGGACTTGCTGAACGCCATATCGGCCAAGGCCAAGGAACTGGCCGACAACGCGCAAGAGGCGGCTGACGCGGCGGCGGAGAACGCCTCGCAGGCCATAGAGGACGCGGCGACCGCGAAGAATGCCGCCGACAAGGCGCAGGCGGACGTGGACGCCGAGAAGGAGCGCATGGACGATTGGGCGGCAGACGGCAAGTTCTCCCCTTCTGAAAAGAAGCAGTTGAAGGAGGAGCTTGCCCGAATCGACGGGGACAAGACGCAGGTCACGGACGGTTACACGAAGTACGGACTTGGCACTCCCACGGCTTATAACACGGCTTACACGAACTACCGGACGGCCATCAACGGCGTGGTGTCTTCCTCTTCGGAGACCGTGGCCATCCCTTCGGACTTCGCCACGAAGCGCACGGCGTACTATACGCAGAAGAGTGCCGCCCTGACGGCCATTTCGGACGCGGCGAAGGCGTACGCGGACAAGGTGGTGGCGGGGATTGAAGTAGGGGGACGGAACATCCTCATGGAAACTAACCAAGGAAAGAAAACATGGTACGCAAGTACGAGTGACGGTTCTTCACTTTTCATCATGACCGAATGGGTAGACGAAGGGGTAAAAGGTGTGAAGATTGAACTTACCAAACTACCATCCTCATGGAGTATTATTACTCGCAGTTTGGAAGGAACATTGGATTTACTTGAGCCCAATACCACTTACATGCTGAGTTTTGATATGCTTTCAAATATATCAAATACGTTATCAACCACGATAATGAATAGTAATGCTACTGGTAGACTTTCTAACTCTCCTTCGTTCAGTTTTGAGGCTAACAAGAAAAAGCACGTGGTATTAAAGCTTGTAACAAACGACCTGTCGGAAAAAGGGTCATCACAAGTCTTATATTTTGGATACAAATCCGTTGGATATTTATGTTTTAAAAACCTGAAACTCGAAAAAGGGAACGTTGCTACGGCATGGACACCCGCCATAGAGGACGTGAACGGGATGATAGAGGATGCCCAAAAGGCTGCAGATGACGCGGCGGAAGCGGCCAAGAACGCGCAGGCTGATGCCACGAATGCCAACAAGGAGCTGGCGAACATCAAGAGCGACAACCTCATATCCCCCATCGAAAAGACAGCCCTGAAACAGCAGCAGGCGGACATCCGTTCGGAATACGGGGAGATTACTGCCAACGCCTCACGCTATGCCGTGTCCACCACGGCTTACAAGTCGGCCTACGACCTTGCCAACGCTGCCCTGACGAAATATACGGCTTCGTCACCGGAATATATCACGGTGGGCAGTGACTACGCGAACATATCGGCCTACTACGATGCGCGGAAAACCATCCTCGATGCGATTGCCGCTGCGGCCAAGAAAGCTGCGGACGATGCGACGAACAAGGCGAATCAGGCTGTGGAGGACGCCGCACGTGCGGGGCATTACTATCTTGACTTGGACAACGACGGCGGCCCGGTGTCGTGTGACGCTTCGGGGAACGTGACCGGCGGATTCCCGAGCAGCAAGGCCACGGTATATTATGGCACGGAACCTGATACGGGTTGGGCGTTTACGGGTGCATTCTCCGGATGTTCCGGAAGCGTGAACTCATCGACGGGACAAATCACGGTCACGGGGGTAAGCGCGGATACTGGCACGGTGACAGTCACGGCCAAGAAGAGCGGAAAGACAGACCTATCTGCGGTATTCTCTGTATATAAAGTAAAGGCGGGAGCGGACGGAGCGGACGGCACAAACGGAGTGGGCATCAAGTCCATAACCAACAAGTATGCCGTATCCGCATCGAACACCACCGCGCCGACATCATGGAGCGACACGGTACCTACAATGACCACCACGAACCGTTATCTGTGGAATTATGAAATTGTCACCTATACCAACAGCACGACAAGCGAGACCAAAAAGAGGGTCATAGGTGCATACGGAAATACAGGCAACACGGGCGCCACCGGGGCGACGGGTGTGGGTATAAAGTCCATTACGGAATATTATTTGGCCTCTTCGGCATCGAGTGGAGTGACAACTTCAACGTCAGGATGGACGACTTCGGTACAGGCCACTTCATCTTCCAAGAAGTACCTTTGGAACTATGAGGTGGTGACTTACACCAATGATACGAAATATACGAGCAGTCCGGTGATTATCGGTACTTATGGGGATAAGGGTGATACTGGTCCACAGGGAGTACAGGGTCCAAAGGGTGCGGACGGGACGCCCCGCTATACTTGGATACGCTATGCTGACAACGCATCGGGTTCGGGCATCAGCAACTCGCCTACGGGAAAAACTTATATCGGGTTTGCTTATAACAAGACCACCGCCACGGAAAGCAACACCCCTTCGGATTATACATGGTCACTTATCAAAGGTGAAAAGGGCGACCAAGGTGTTCCGGGGGCAAAAGGGGCTGACGGGAAAACCACTTACACATGGATAAAGTATTCCGATAACTCGACGGGCAGCGGGATGTATGACACTCCCAAATCCACGACACAGTACATCGGCATAGCAGTAAACAAGACAACGGCCACAGAGAGCAATACTCCATCGGATTACACGTGGTCTAAGTTCAAAGGTGACGACGGTGCGGACGGGAAAGGCATCAAGAGTACCGCCGTGACTTATCAGGTAAGCACATCGGGCACCACGCCGCCCACAGGAACGTGGAACAGTTCTATCCCTTCCGTGGCTGCCAACCAGTACCTTTGGACGCGCACGGTTATAACCTACACGGACAATACCACATCTACGTCGTACAGCGTGGGCAAGATGGGGGCTAACGGAGCCAAAGGTGACAAGGGCGATACGGGACCCGCAGGAGCTGACGGCGACGGCATCGTGTCGGTATCGAACACTTACCAGATAGGAAGTTCGGGCACGACGGCACCGACAGGAAGCTGGAGCTCAACTGTCCCTTCGCCACAGAAAGGTAAATACCTTTGGACGAAAACGGTGACGACTTACAAGAAGAGTGACCCGACGACAGTGTATTCCGTGAGTTATTACGGTACGGATGGTACGGCGGCCAAGTATGTGAGGGTGGCAGGCGACCAGGTGTTTATATACGCCAACAATTTTTCAGGGAATCCCACGCCTACTTCCATTACGCTGACGGCCACTCTCACGGGGACATCCGGCTACCAGTGGAGCTATAAACAGGCAGGACAGACTTCTTTCACGAACATATCGGGAGCCACTTCGCAGACTTATGCCTTGGCACATAACAATTCGACGGTTTGGGGCAGCGCGAAGTCTGTGACCATACGTTGCACCTCGGGCGGTGTATATGACGAGATGACGATAGCCAAGGTTTCTTCGGGTACCAACGGGACGAATGGTAAGGATGGCACGAATGGCAAGGACGGTGCCGCCGGTAAGAACGGCGCGGATGCCTACACCATAATTCTGGGCAACGAATCGCATGCCTTCCAAGGAACGACGAGCGCGGCCATCGCTGCATCCACGAAATGCGAGGTTATCGCATACAAGGGTGCCACAAGGGTGGCGGCAACAATCGGTACTATAACCGGAGCACCGTCGGGAATGTCCACGAGCATTTCAAGCAACGGAACCACATCGGCCTCGTTCACGGTGTCCGTCACTTCTTCGTTGACTACCGGACAGGGCGTGCTGACCGTGCCTATCACCGTGGACGGGAAGTCCTTCGCGAAGAATTTCTCATTTTCCGTGGCTTTCAAGGGCAACACGGGCGCCACCGGGGCGACGGGTCCCAAGGGGGATGCGGCTGTATTCTACACCATAGAGCCTTCGGCAAACGTGGTGAAGAAGTCTTGGGACAACAAGCTAACCCCGACGTCCGTGACTTGTACGAAATACAAACAGACGGGAAGCAACGCAAGGGCAACAACTACGGAAAAGACATTGAAATACCAGCGTGTGGGCACGGACAGCAGCGTACAGACCGCCGCAAGCGGAAGTTCGGTAACGGTATCCCCTACTTCTACGACGACCTCCATAAAGTTCTGGCTTTATGACGGGAGCAATATCATAATGATGCAGGAAGTCCCTGTCGTGGGTGACGCTGTGGATGTTTATACCAAGGTGCATGCAGAAATAACTGCTGCGGAAGGTGAAATCGGTTTATTGTCTACCAAGGTCACTACCGTGACGGATTCCGTGACGGGGCTTGAGAAAGAAGTGGAGACCAATACCGCCGAAATAAAATCCGCCAAGGGACAGATTTCGAGCACGGCATCGCAAGTGAGTTCCTTGGGCACGAGGGTAAGTACCGTGGAGCAGACGGCCAGTGGCCTCACTACTACGGTGAACGGCCTTAACGGGAAGGTGTCGAAACTGGAACAGACGGATTCGAGCCTGACGAGCAGGATTACTTCGGCGGAGGGAAAGGTGAGCACCATCGAGCAGAAAGTGAGCAGCATTTCGCTGAAAGTAGACGGCATAGAGCCTGTGAACCTTTTCAGGGACGGTTCCTTCGAGTCCGGGTATAACACTTTCAGAACATCGGGAAGCGGTAAGGACGACGTGGAGGTCGGCATATCGGCCAACGGGAAAGTGGGAAAGAATGCCATGATGGTGAAATGGCCAGGCAAACGCACAACGGTCTACCTTGAACAAAATCCCTTCGTGAATCCCAATGCTACCTATACCGTCTCGTTCTGGATGTACACCAACGTAGCGACGAATTACCAGGCTTTCGTCATCAATGCATTAGACAAGAACGACAACAACCTAAGCGTGAACGACTCTACGTTAAACATTGAAATCCCCGGAACCAAGTGGACACAGTTCATCCATAGGTTCACGACCCCGGCCAACACGGAACGCCTTGAATTTTACTTCCGTGCCAGTACTAATGTAGAGAACGGAACGATTTCATATATTGACGGGTTCATGCTACTGAAGGGGGATTATCTGGACAATATCCCCTCTTATTTCATTCCTAACGACAGTGTGAACGGTGAAACCCTTCTCTCTACGGGAATAGATATAGAGAACAAAAAAGTCATTGTGACGAGTGACCAGTTCGTCATAAAGAACAATGACGGAGAGGTGACGGCGAGCGTGAATGAGGATGGTGTGCTTTCGGTGGGAAGCGGGGAATTCTCGGGTTTCATCCGTACCATACCGCGTATCATAACGAAGAATACGGGCGATAACGGAGATGTGGAGTTCAAGGACAATTACTACCAAATCAGCTTAAGCAACTTGTACAAAGGAGGCTTCATCTATGTGGACGTGGAATCGAACAGCTATGCCGGTGACGGAATCAAATTACCGTTGGGGCTAAAGTACGCCGGTGCGAGAGTGACTATCGTGAACAAGTATCCGGCCAAACGGCTTATCATAACTACAAGGCATGAGGCTTTGGACCCGGGTTACGGAGATTGGAGCGATGACGAGAACAATGCAATGCGGCTCGGTGGCGTACAGATAAGCCACGTGGAGATGGGAAATGTGAGCACACAAGGAAACAACCGTTTTGTGGAACTGCTTGCCGTTCCGTATTATCTGGACGAGACAATAGGCAGCGTAAAGTACCAGGGACAGGTGGAATGGGTGGTACTGAACAATCAGGAGTTCACGACGGCCAACAATACGACAGGGGGAAAATATGCGAAATTCAAATAACATTATTCATTTATTAAAAACAAAAGATTATGGAGATTAAGACAAACAGCACGAGGGTGATTTACAACGGAGAGACCACAACGGCAAATGCCAAGTACAACATCGAGTATGAGACGGACGGCAAGGAACTGAAACGCGTGAACGCCTTGGTGAACAAGGTGGAGGAAGTGGAGCTTCCTATGGAGGAAGGCATGCAGAAGGGCGTGCAGGAAACCCTGTTGGGCAGCATCTATTATGAGAACGGTTATTACACGATGTCGAACTTCCCGGAGAGTGAGGAACTGCCGAAGTACATATCGGATGCCATCCAGATAGTGAAGCAGATAAAAGAAGACGCTTCTGCCTGACTATTGAAACAACGGGTATAAGGCGGCGATGTCTGCCTTACCCGTTTGCCGGGGTCTTGTTTTGTGGGCCGGGGGGCTTTGGCATTAATTAGAAAAATGTATTGTAATGGAGAAAGCTATTATTGATTTTATTGAAAACCACATGATGAACCACATCATACTCATAGCGTTATGCGTGGCGGCCACGATAGGTGCAATGGCCGTGGATTTGGTCTCGGGGGTACAAAAGGCCAAACAACGAGGTGAGGCACGGACTTCTACGGGGTACAAGAAGACGGCCACGAAGGCAAAGAAGTATTTCACGCCTTTCCTGACGTTGTGTTTTATCGACATCCTTTGTTGCGTGGTGATTCCCATTCCGGTGTTCTCGATGTTGTGGACGGCTTACTGCATTTTCTGTGAGTTTGTGTCCGTAAGGGAGAAATCATGGCAGAAGGAGGAGCTTCGGAAGGCGGAGAAGACGATGAGAGTAATCATTGACAACAAGGATGAGATAGCCAAGATGGCGGCAGAGCTTCTGTTTCAAAGGGAGAATGAGAATAATACAGTAAAGAAGGAGGAAAAATAAGATGGCACTTAGGAATTTGAATTTCACCCTTCAGGGTGACAGGTATGTGGCGGAAGAGACGGTGAACGCGGACTATGCGCTTCATCTGGAAAGGAAGGCAGGCGGCGGTTTTTATATTTTGCAGCGCAGTTCGGACGATGGCATGTTCGTGTCGTGCCCGCTCCCGGCGGGCTTGTACAATCCCGGCCAGTTCATAGACTGGTGTTTCGGCCATGGCGTTTATCCGATGCACATCAGGATTGAGAGCATGACGGAGGTGACGAAGGGCACTATCAGGGAGGCGGAATGATGGAGAGGATGAACTTTTCACGGTTGAATATGACGGGGCTGGGTACAGCCCGCGTCAATTCTTCCGGTATCACGGAGTGCGGGGATTCGTATGAGCTTGTCGACAATGCCTTGCTCTTGGAGCAAGGGAAGGCTTGGCTTTGGGCTGACGGAAGTCCCGTAATGATGGCAGAGGTGACGAGAAGGACAGTTAAGAAACAATTAAAACATAAGTAGTTATGGCAGTAGAAGGAAAAACGATATTACAGACTACGGAGCGCACGGAGCTGACGGGGAAAGAGGGTATCCCGTTTCAGGAGGGGACGCAGAACGGGCACGTGCTGTTGGAGAAAATCAAGGAATATATTAGTAGTGACGTCTATATTTGCCCCGGTGCTTTTCAAACAACAGAAGGATGGTCTACAACAGACGTAGAATCTATTGTAGGGAATTGGGATGAGTTTACAAAAGCTGTCTCAGGTGGTAAGATAATTGTTGGTTATTTTCAAAACGAGGGACAATTTGTCAAAAGTACTGCCTCAGTGATAGAAAATGACGGGGTAACCTTTTTAAGTTTTAGCTTTTATCAGCTTCTTTGTGTATATATTATTGACCAAAGTTATATAACTATTGTTACTATTGATAATTTTCTTTGTGTGAGTTCTGTTGTAGACAGACTAAATAGTTCAGGAACTGAATTACCTCTCTCTGCCAACCAAGGTAGGATTCTTAATGAAAAGATTGCGGAAATCTCAAATCCTGTCTCTGCGGAAAAAGACGGATTAATGTCGAAGGAGGACAAGGAAGCCTTTGACAACATGAAAGACGGCGGTGCCATCGAGTACAAGGAAATTTCCGGGCAGACGGTGGATGCCGATGACCTTATCGTGCCGAAACTCACCGTAAGATACCTGAACAAGAACGCCTCCACAGCGGAAAACATATCGAATATACCGGCAAAGGGAGGCTTCGTTTTGGAATCAATGTGCGTGAGGTATGTGGATGAGGATAATTGCGGGTATATACAGACGTATTACTCCCAGAATTCGGATTCGAGGATACTCCCCTTTTCCCTCACAAGACAATATACAAACGGGAAGTGGACTGAGTGGCGGAGTACCGTGGGAAGATACCTGTGCGTCAATGAAGCCTACGAAAAAGTGGGAACTACTTTTTTAGGCACCGGGTTCCAGGTGGGGAACATATTCGACCGCTCCATAGTGAAAGACGGGGCTTTGGCCATTTCAACTCAAGACGTTGCCCTTCACCTGACAGGAGTTAAAAACAGTACCACTTATAAGGTTGTGTCGAATTCTTCAGTGGGATACTGGATGATGAAGAACTGCCCGGAACAATTTTTCCATGCCGGAAAGGTCGCAGTAAGTGAAGACAAGACAAGCGAATCGGATGAGACGAAAAAAGAATACGTGGCCGAAGTGGTGTCCGTGGATGCGGAAGGGGGGACCGTGACGTTCTCGGAGAGCTTGAACCCATACACGGATTTCAATGATTATTCCGCCTCGTTCAAAGCCTATGCGGAAAACGGTTCGTTGTGCCTTTCGGCAGGCACTTCCACATTTCTCGGCATCGCCGGGGAAGAGTGCGTGGCGGGCGCGGAAAGTGCTGACGGGTGCGTTGCCCTTGGCGACCGTTGCGTGTCCACGGGTGGTTGTTCCGTGGCATTGTGTTGGCAAACGGTGGCGCGTAACTTCGCCGAGACGTCATTGGGGATATCCAACAAATCGCACAAAGGGGATTCTGCGGACAAGCAGACATTGTTTTCCATCGGCAACGGGACGCAGTATTTCAACGATTGGGGGACGGCAAAACAGAAGAACGCCATGGAGGTGATGAAGAACGGTGACGTGTACATCGAAGGTATCGGCGAATATGACGGAATCAACGATGGTTTCACAGCCCAATCCGTGCAGGAAGTAATCTCCGGTTTGCTGTCGGAGGTTTCGGCATTAAAGGAGGAAATAGAAGCTCTAAAGGGAAGCGGAGCATGAAAAAAGGGAGGCCGCCGCCTCCCTACACATTAACCTTAATCTTAATACTTTATGAAAACATATTAATTACGTAAGCGTCCCTCGCGGGAGGCGGAAACAAAGTTAAACAAAAAAGTGGAGATATGAAAGCAAGTAATTCATTGATTGAGGCGATAAAGAGGTTCGAGGGATTCCGGGGCACGGCTTACCGTTGCCCGGCGGGCGTGTGGACGGTGGGCTACGGGCATACGGCGGGCGTAAAGCGTGGCGACAAGATGACGGAGGGCGAGGCGGAACGTCAGCTCAGGCGTGACTTGGCGGAATATGAAGCGTTCGTGGACAAACTGGGCGTGACGGAGAGGCAGAACAAGTTTGACGCGTTGGTGGATTTCGCGTATAACCTTGGGTGCGATGCGTTGGCCGGTTCCACACTTTTGAAGAAAATACGGGCTTGTGCGCCTGATGCGGAGGTGCGTGGGGAGTTCATGAAGTGGGTGTATGCGACCGTGGCCGGGAAGAAGCGGAAGCTGGAGGGACTGGTGAAGCGCAGGAAATGGGAGGCTGACAGGTTCTTTAATATCGCGTGAGGAAAAGGATGAGGTATGAATGGGGAAAAGGATGAGGAATATTGGCCGATGCTTGACGATGGCGGAGGAGACGACGGGAAGGGTTTGCCGCCTTGGTTGGTTTTCCTCGTGTTGGCCGTGGGTGTCTGGATGCTGGCGCGGGCGTTGGCGGTGTGAAATAAATGATTATTACCCCGGTGGCGGGGAAGCGGTCTTTGACTTGGTGGGATTGCAGTTAATGAAGATAAATAAGGCTTAACAAGCTTGGAAAAATGAACAAATTACTCTACTTTTGTTCTATTCAAATGTTAAAATATGAAAGATAATGCACTTTCTGTGGCTAATTATTTCATTGATTTAGCGAAAAAGGAGAATAAGAATCTAACACAATTAGGTTTGATGAAACGTGTCTATATAGCTCATGGATTCTCTTTGGCGATAAACAAGGAATCTTTGCTTGACAAACGTTTTGACAAGGTGGAAGCATGGAAATACGGGCCTGTAATTCCATCTGTTTACCATTCTTTCAAGCAATACAAGGCCGACCCGATAACAGAAAAGGCCGTTGTGATGGATTGGGACGAGAATAATTGTACGATTTCATTTCCGGAGCCAGTGTTGGAGGGTGACAAGGCAAAGAAAATTGTTGAGATGGTATGGAAGCGTTACCGTGATTTTACGGATGCTGAAATGGTCACTTTGACGCACCGAAAAGGTACGCCATGGTCTGTTTGTTATGTACCGGAACAAAATGTTCCTATTCCGGATGAAGTAACAGCCCTGTATTATGAAAAGCTTGTTGAAACGGTATTAAAGTCGCACAAGTCATGAAAGGAAAGTTTGAAGACCTTATGCGAATCCTTTCTGATGAAGGCAAGGACAAGGAGGAATCCGAAGAATCACAGGTGAATTTGTTGGAACAAACGTCCAATGAACTGACAATAGATTACCTGCGTGCACAGATAGACCGCCAAAGGGAGGAAATAGAGGGACTTAAACAAGACCGTGAGCAACGGAAAATATTCAGTTACGTGATATTTGGATTCATGTGCATATATATGTTGATTTCTCTCGCTCTTGTGTTCTTGGACGGATACGGGATAATATTCTTGTCAGACAAGGTACTTATAACCTTACTTACCACATCGTTGGCCAATGTGATAGGGATATTCAATTTTGTTGCAAAATATTTGTTTCATCCTAAAAAATGAAGATAGTCCCTTGCATCAGGGGAATAGTAGTCAAGCCACATGAAACCATTCCGTTAACCAAGCGGCAATCCCACATAAACAAGTCGGGGTTGCCGCTTTTTCGTTGCCACAAAAAGAAGTAGGAATGAATAGATTTTTTAAAGTGTTCTGGCCTTGGCTGATGGTGCCGGTGTTCTGGCTCGTGGTCGGCCTGTTATTGTTTGCCATGTGTGGATGTGCACGGGTACAATATGTTCCGGTGGAAACGGTCAGGGTGGACAGCGTGTATGGTGTACGTTGGTTTTCGGATAGTACTTTCCTCAAAGATTCTATTTACATAGAGTTGAGGGCGGAGAGGGACACAGTGTATAGGACAGAATATAGATATCGGACACATTGGAGAGACCGCGTGGTGCATGACACATTGGAGACGGTCAGGGTGGACAGTGTATCAGTACCGGTTCCGGTGGAACGTAAGCTTTCGCGGTGGGAGGAAACCAAGCTGCATTACGGAGGCTTTGCGCTTCTGGCTGTGGTTGTTTGTATCCTTATCGGATTCGGAAGGTTTGTGTACAGGCTGAAAAAGTAACGTTTGCTCCTTCGGGGACGGGAGTATAAAAAAGCCCCCAACGTTCCTTGCATTACCACATGACAAGACGCGAAAATAGCTCGCGCGTTGAGGGCTTTATGTCTTCATCGCGAGCTATTGTTGTATATAAACGCCTTGTCATGTGGTTTGACAAAGGTATGAATAAAAATTGAATATTGTATGTGTAAGGCAGATATTTTTAATGAGATTATTCAGATTGTCAGCAGGGAAACGGAGATTGCACCCAAAGTCATATTGTCGGGAAGCAAGGAAGCGGAGGTCGTCGATGCGCGTTACTTGCTTGTGTATTTCCTTTTTAAGGAGGGCTTCTACCCTTCCCAGATTGCATCATTGGTCGGCAAGACGAAACGGGCGGTAAACTATATGCTGTCTAATTTTTCTTCACGTGTGAGGTGTGGGAAAATGATGGGAATATATCGGGAAAGAATCGGGAATGAGTTAGGAAAGAACTGATTCTGAGTGACATAATGTATTTGTAATTTTGCAGGGTCAGGATATGCCTGACCTTGTAACTATTAATTAAAAATACATTATGGAGAGAACTTATGTTTTTAATCAGGAGCCTTCGAGCGGTGGGGGCAACAAATTTGACATCATGGCCATGCTTCCTAACCTGATGGGCGGCAAGGGAGTGGATCCTAACCTGATGGCGCTCCTTTCTCAGGGACGCAACAACCAGGACCAATGGGGAGGCTCATGGTGGTTTATCTGGATTATCCTGCTTTGGTTCTGCTGGGGCGGTAACGGATTCGGTTTCGGAGGACGTAACGGAGGAGGATTACCGGCTGAATTGAACGGTGATGTGGGTCGTGAATACCTGATGAGCGCCATTCAGGGTAACGGCAATGCCATTAACCAGCTCGCTTCTTCTTTGAACTGTTCTACACAACAGTTGCAGACGGCTTTGTGCAACATCCAAGGCTTGATTCAGGGTGTAGGGAACCAGGTGGGCATGTCCACGCAGCAAATCATCAACGCCTTCCAGAGCGGAAACCAAGCCATTCTCACTCAGATTGCCGACTGCTGCTGCAAGACGCAGACTGCTATTGAACGTCAGGGATATGAGAACCGTTTGGCAAATTGCGAAAGCATGAATACGCTCACCCGTACTATGGAGGGTAACACTCGCTCTTTGGCTGATGCTTACCGTGACGGTTTTAATACGCTTGTCGCCAAAATGGATGCGGCAGAGGCGCGTCGTCAGCAAGAGGCTTTGGCAGCCAAGGATGCGGAGATTGCCACATTGAAGGGTGAGATTTCACAACGTAACCAGAACGCTACCATCCTGAATGCCGTAGGACAGCAGATTGCGCCTTTGGCGGCAAGCTTGCAGGCTTTGCAGGGGGATGTGGATGGTATCAAGTGTAAGATGCCTCCCACAGTAGCGGTACCGTACCCGCAGTTGCAGGTATATAACCCGGAAACTTTCCGTGCGGCAGCTTTCGGTGTATACGCCGGAGATGTGGCTTATGGCCGTAGCGGTTATGGATGTGGTAACAACTACTGGGGTTAATTCCGGTAAGAAAGGAGGTAGCTATGTGGCCTAACTTTTTTACAGGACTTCCCTTTCCGTTCCCGTCACTGGGCAGGGTGAATTTCAACACCCTCCCGACGGTGGCGGTCACGGTGGGCACGGAGAATGTGACGCTGGAGCTTCCCAACCATGCGTTCCGTAACAGGGACTATGTGGGCGGGTTCTACATCAACCTCCGTCAGGCGATACCGGCCGGTACGACGGGCACGCTCCCCATACTGATAGGGACAAACGGTGACACCCGTCCGCTTATGGCTTATAACAATGAGCCGGTGACGGTGGCCAACCTTGCGGGAACGGGCATTTATGAAATCCATTATAACAAGTACACGAATGAGTTGTTCCTTGTCAATGGAGGATACAGGCCAACGACCGCCACGGCGGCACAGGCAAACGTGAGAACGGCTCCGGCTGGAGTGAACAAGTAATTAACCGGGGCATCGCAGGTTGCGGTGTCCCTATTTAAAAAACAACAATCATGTTTCAGAATTTAAGGGCAAACAATCAGTTATTCATCCTTCATAAGGAAGCTAAACATTATGTGGAGATAGGTTCGGTGGTGAGCGTGTCGGCTCCCAAGCCCAAATATCCCATGACACAGCCTTTCCCGTCACCGCAGATAGAAATGGTGGTGGACGTGGTGGCCAGTATCAACGGGCAGAATACGACGTTCCAGAACCTTCCGGCAGGCGGTGACATCGCAGACTTCGGACAGAACGGGAATATCGTGGTCTCATGTTCGCGGGATGCGATGAACAATGAAATCTCGATGATAAAACAGAAGAGCAGCGAGATTGTCAACAGCCGGGATTACCATCTTAATGTGATAACCGCATGCGATGAGATGCTGACCATGCTCAACCCTGAATTTGCGGAGAAACAAAGGCAGGAACAGGAGATTTCAAGCTTGAAAAGCCAGATGGCCGACATGAGCAAGAACATGTCCGACCTTATGGCGTTGAACCGGCAGCTTATGGAACAGCTTGGCCTGAATGCTGAAACATCTAAAACCAAGAAATAATTATGGGAATGTGGAGTATTTTGGAAGAAGGGCGTGACGATTACGGACGCGGCTTCGGAATGAGAGGCGGCAGTGAACTGGAGGAGGCTTACAGGGAAGGTTGCCGGCATGGTTATGAAAAGGCCATGAGAGAGATGCACGGAGGAATGGGGTTCCGTGGTGAAGGCGGTTACAACGGTGGAGGAAGTTATTCCGACATGGGGGAACGCCGTATGCCGGTCTACTTTCCGGAGTATCCCCGAATGGATGAGATGGGCGAACGTCGGCGCAGACGTGCCAACGGGGAGTTTTATTAACACGGGAGGGGTGGAATGCCCCTCTTTCACTAAATCATAAATGGGTTATGGGACAAAGATTGGATACATACGACAGGCTTCCGTCGGGAATGAAAGAGTATCTTTCACAGTACGGGTGGCATTTCTCAAAAAAGATGTGCGAGTGGGCCGTATCGAAAATGAGGGTGTCGGATGATTCTTCATCTGCCGCATCTACAGGTAAGACACGTAAGCTGGAGGCAATGAAGAAGGATGAAGTCGAGGAGCTTTTGAAGAAATACGGTATCAAGCTGGAGAAGGATGCCGGATACGACTGCGTGTACGTGGCCAACATGGCGAAAGCGGATTATTACAAGAGCTCGATTGCCGACGAATCACATCTTGCGTTGTTCGTCAAGGATTATATTGATGATCCGGACGGATATGAGGGGTTGCCTTTTACGAGGTTTTACGCGGATTGCATCGGAAGCGGTACACCGATTATGTGGTCGGATATGTTATGATAGTGCAGGATTTCTACATACCGGAATATGACTGGAAGGTTCGGGTTTACTATGCCGTGACGACGTACTGGAAGTATGAGATTCTTCATGAGTTGAAAAGGATAGGATGCCGGGGTGGACAGCTTGAAAGGGCTGCCCGGAGCCTTTCTGAGGGTAATCCGGACACGGGGCTTACGTATTCTGACTTTTACGGGCGAGAGACGTTGATGGTGATTTCGCTTACGTCCACCCCTGAGCAGTTCCAGAACTCATGGGACCATGAGAAGGGGCATTTGTGCCGGCATATCTCACAGGCGTTCGGGATTGACCCGTATGGGGAGGAGGCGCAGTACCTTAGCGGGTATGTGGGCCAGAAAATGTTTCCGGTGGCGAAGAAATTCCTTTGTGAGCATTGCCGGAAGGAACTGGTAAGAAGATGATAAGTATATATGGAGCGAATGGAAGTAATGAAGATATTGAAAGCCGTGTTCGGCGGCAAGAGCCGGGAGGAAGTATATAGTATGCTTTCTGCGGATGAGAAGAGAATATTGAATGACATTGCTGCCCGCCATGGTGTGAGCCGGGGGATGCGAAGAAAACTTGAACGTGATGCGAGGAAGGGAATACATTGATGAGCTGATTGACAGAACCGACAATATTCCGTATATGGATTATTGCCGGTTGCTGTCGGTACTGTATTGGAATCTCATATAGATTTTTCCGTGAACAAGAATACAAGATTTTCCCGTTTTTATATAATACATTTTTAGACCAGACCAAATAGGCTATGAATTACATCAAAATTACTTGTTAACATATTCATTTCAATAAGTATAATATCGGTCCACATTTTCTATTTATCATATAATACATAATCAATGAGTTTCCGGTTGGCTTCATCAACCTTCCTTTGGTCAGAGTTGATATAAATAGACGTTATACGGTTTCCAATCTCATGACCGAGGGCTGATGAAATGGTTTCCTTTGGTAGATTTTAATATACCAAGTATAGCTCAAATTTGACGTTTTTACTATTGTATTGGAGTTCTTAAATCATTGACATCATGATATTTTTTCTCAATTCTATGTAATCTGTATAATATTCAGGGTGTTCTACATAATCTATAACTTTTCTAATAGCCATATCTGCTTGTTGATGTCTTACTTTTGTGTAATATCGTATGATTCCCTTTGAATACATGGAGTGTCCAAGACAATAATCAATTATTGTATCAGGAATCCCTAAGTCTGAGGCAAACTGTGCGAAAGTTTTTCGTGCAGAATAGAATATTACTTTCTCTTGTATTCCAAGTTTTATTGCTATTTTTTTTATAGTTCGTGTTACATATTGTGTGAAATTAGCATTTGTAAAGTTGTATCCAAAACTCAGCTTTCCCCTTTTGTCCATCCATTTATTAATGATTTCTTTTGCTTGAATTGGAACAGACAAACGAATGATATTAGTTCCGGTAGTTGTATTTTTTGATTTGGTTCTAATGTATTGTATTTCATCATTTCTAAAATCTATATTTAGTAAATCAATTAGATTTATACCTCCAAGGAAAAATGACAAGCAGAATAAGTCTCGTGCGACAATTTCCCTTTTTTCGGTAGTTTTAAAATTGATTATTTTATTCATTGATGAAACAGAAATGTCAGCTTCTCTTATAGGAGATGCTGTTATCTTGTAAGAACAGAACGGGTGAAAGTCATATTTTACCCACCTTGATTTTAAGGCGTAGTTTACAATAACTTTCGTTCTTGCCATCATCGCATTGACAGAAGCTTTACTAAGCTTTTTTTTGTTTTTTAGATATTCGGCATAACTTTCAATTAATTGTGGTGTAATACCAGACATTGGAAAATTACCTTTAGTGAAACACGTGAAGTTTTCGCAATTGTGCATTAGCATTTTTGCATATCCGGTTCTGCCCTCTTTAATAAGCTTTGCAACATATTCATTTGTAACGTCTACAAACGTCGTTGAACTTTTACCCATTGATGATTCTATTATGATTTGCTTGAGCTGAGTGCATGAATATAGCTCCGGATGGTCAATTTCATCTAATTTGGTTTGATACAAATCCATCAGAACCCTGATTTTTTTGTTCAAAGTTGCAGCATCAGGTCTTTTCACAATCTGTCCATTTTTGAATTGAGTTTCGGAATCGATAATGATGTTCGTTAAAATATAAGCAGTGACATGTTTATGTCTTACTGCGATTCTGATTTTATGCCTTCCTCCTTTCAGGACTTTGGCTTTATATATAATTGGAGATAATGTTGCCATTTGCTTTTAAAATTAAAGGATACTCAAAAGATACGCAGAATTGTCCACTGTTGGACATTCTTCCTTTTTTTTAAAAGCTCAAATCCTCTTTGAAAGAGGAAAAGCAAAATAGGAAATACTTGATATTAAATCTTTTACCCCCTATTTTGCTTTTGAGCCGACACGGGGACTCGAACCCCGGACCCTTTCATTACGAATGAAATGCTCTACCAACTGAGCCATGTCGGCTTTTGATTTCGCGTGCAAAGGTAGGACATATTTTTTAAATACAAAAATAAAACCGGATTTTTTTCAGGGTAAGATGAAAAAAAACTATCTTTGCTTTTATTAATACCTATATTAAATGAAGAAAGCGCTGTGGTTAATCCTTTCTATAGCTTGTGTTACCGGGCTTATGGCCGGCCGGCGGCCGGATAGAAAGCTTATGATAGAACAGATGGTTTTGGTGAACGAACGTTTCATGGCTCAGTACCCTGTGGCGGGGGATTCCATACGGATAAACGGTGTTCGTCCCTCTAATATTTGGACGCGCAGTGTGTATATGGAGGGACTGTTGGCTTTGAACGAAGTTGCTCCACAGCCTCGGTATGTGGAATATGCCATGGATTGGGCTGTGGCGAATTTGTGGGGATTCCGTGGAGGTTCGCATACACGTAATGCCGACAACCAATGTTGCGCGCAAGTGTATATTGATTTGTATCGTCTGCATGAAGATGCCCAGGTTTTGGGGAATACGGAACGTATGCTCAATAACGTGGTGAACAGTACGGAACGAGGGGATTGGTCGTGGATAGACGCCTTGCAAATGGCCATGCCCGTCTATGCCAAAATGGGCGTGGTCAAGCAGGACATTCGCTATTTCCGCACGATGAGGGAACTGTATGGCTATACGCGCGACTGTGCCGGACAGGTCGGACTGTTTAATACGATAGACGGTTTGTGGTGGCGTGACGCCGATTTTATTCCGCCTTATAAGGAGCCGAACGGGAAGAATTGCTACTGGAGCCGTGGAAATGGCTGGGTTATGGCGGCGTTGGCACGTACGATAGACGAGATGGAACGGGCGGAGGATTTGTTTGTCGGAGACGAGAAGCAGGAGATTGCGGACATTAAGAATTTGCTGACGGATGACTTCCTTGCCATGGCTTTCTCGGTGAAGAAATGCCAACGGAGCGATGGTTTCTGGAATTGCAGCCTGACCGATGAATTTCATTACGGAGGTCCGGAAACAACCGGTACCGCGCTGTTCCTATATGGTATGGCATGGGGAATGCGCAACGGGGTCTTGTCGGACGAAGTTTTTGGAGAGCCTGCATTAAAGGCATGGAATGCGTTGATGCACGACGCGGTTCATCCGGACGGATTTCTGGGATACGTGCAAGGGACCGGTAAGGAACCGAAAGACGGTCAGCCGGTAGGATATGACAGCAAGCCGGATTTCGAGGATTTTGCCATCGGTTGTTATTTATTGGCCGGTGCCGAGATGATAAAGTTTTTAACTCAATAATATAATCGTTTTATTAACCTAATTTTCATGAACAAACATCACATTTGGGCATCGGCTTTTGCCATGCTCGCTTTGACTTACGGTGGGAAGCTGTCCGCACAGGGTCGTTTGGACTTGGCGGGACAGTGGGAGTTTCAAATCGACAGGGCTGATAAGGGAACAGTCGATAAGTGGTACGACCGGCCTTTGGAAGACCGTATCCTGTTACCCGGCAGTATGCCGCAACGTTTGAAGGGCGACAGGCCGTCGGTGGAAACGCAGTGGACAGGGTCGCTCTACGACAGTTCCTATTTTTATAACCCTTACATGGAGAAATACCGTCGGGAAGAGAACTTCAAGTTGCCGTTTTTCCTGACGCCCGACCGCCACTATGTGGGGACGGCCTGGTACCGAAGGACGGTGGAAGTTCCGGCTGATTGGAAGAACCGTCGCGTCGTATTGTATCTTGAGCGTCCGCATATCGAGACGGAATTGTGGGTCAACGGAAAGAAAGTCGGGGGCGACAACAGCTTGTGCGTGCCTCATTGTTATGACGTGACGGACTATGTCAAAAGCGGGGAAAACGCTTTGGCGTTGCGCGTCAGCAATCGTATCGACGGCGTTTGTGTGGGAGCGGACTCGCATAGCGTGACCGACCAGACACAAGGAAACTGGAACGGCGTGGTGGGACGTATGGAATTGCGGAGCACGCCTCTTCTGTATGTCGAAGACATACAGGTTTATCCGAACATACACGACCGTACGGCCACCGTGCGGATACGTTTGAAGCAACATCGCGGCAAAGGACGTCCCGATGCCGAAGTCAAGTTGTCGGCCAAGAGTTTCAATACCGATGTGGTGCACGAGATACCGGTTGTGTCCCGTCGGGTGAAGCTAAAAAAAGGACAGGCGGAAGTAGAGGTCGTGTTGGATATGGGCGAGAAAATGCAGTTGTGGGATGAATTCAATCCGGCATTGTATGAATTGACGGCAGAAGTCTCTTCCGAACACGGGACGGACAAACAGACCCGTACTTTCGGGATGCGTGAGTTCAAGATAGACGGAAGGATGTTTTATGTGAACGGTCGGCTCACCCAGTTGCGCGGTACGGTGGAGAACTGCGATTTCCCATTGACAGGATATGCCCCGATGGACGAGGAGTCATGGGAACGGGTGTTCCGCATTTGTCGGAGCTATGGGCTGAACCACATGCGTTTCCATTCTTTCTGTCCGCCCGAAGCCGCCTTTGCGGCGGCCGACCGTGTGGGATTCTATTTGCAGCCCGAAGGACCGAGTTGGCCGAACCACGGGGTGAAGCTGGGGAACGGAATGTATATCGACCGTTATTTGATGGAAGAAACACAGCGCATGAACAAGGCGTATGGCAATTATGCTTCGTTTTGCATGATGGCCTGCGGCAACGAACCGGCGGGTAACTGGGTGGCTTGGGTGAGCGATTTCGTGGACTATTGGAAGAAGACGGACAGCCGTCATGTGTACACCGGCGCGTCGGTCGGAGGCGGTTGGGCTTGGCAGCCTAAGAGCATGTACCATGTGAAAGCCGGTGTGCGCGGGTTGGACGAATGGCGGCGCCGTGCACCCGAAAGCATGTCCGACTTCCGAGCGAAAATCGATACGGTGAGTGTGCCTTTCGTCTCCCACGAGACCGGACAATGGTGCGTATTCCCTAATTTCGATGAAATCAGTAAGTACACGGGGGTGAACAAAGCCAAAAACTTCGAGATATTCCGCGACATACTGAATGACAATCACATGGGCGGAATGGCGCACAAGTTCATGATGGCCTCCGGCAAGCTGCAAACCCTGTGCTACAAACATGAGATTGAACGGACATTACGTACACCGGATTATGCGGGATTCCAGTTGTTGGCCCTGAACGACTACTCTGGGCAGGGCACGGCCTTGGTGGGATTGACGGATGTCTTTTTTGACGAAAAGGAATACTGTTCACCGGAAGACTTCCGGGAGTTCTGTTCGCCGACAGTGCTGTTGGCGCGCATTCCCAAGTTCACCTATTGGAACCGGGACGCTTTTACGGCGGCGGTTGAGGTGGCCCATTATGGCAAAGCGGCGATTCGTGATGCAGAAGTGTCCTACCGTATCTGCGACAAGTACGGGAAAACGTATACGGAAGGGACTCTGTACAACGGTGATGTGGCTTTGGGCAACAACATCGGTTTGGGCAGCGTGATGGTTTCTTTGGACAAGATAGGTGCGCCTCGGCAAATGGTATTCGAGGTGATGCTGAAGGGAACGTATGACCTCGATGGCCGCAAGGAAGAAGTGCGAAGCAGGAACCATTGGGACTTTTGGGTGTATCCTCAGACGACGTGGGATGATTTGGCCCGTATGGACACCGGCGACGTGTACATCACGGACATCTTGGACGAGAAAGCCGAACAAGTGTTGAAGGCAGGAGGCAAGGTTTTGGTGACGGCAGCCGGAAAGATTACTTATGGAAAGGACATCGTGCAACAGTTCACGCCCGTGTTCTGGAACACGAGTTGGTTCAAGATGCGTCCGCCCCACACCACCGGGCTTTACATCGAAAGTAACCATCCGCTCTTCCGGAACTTCCCCACGGATTACCACAGCGACATGCAGTGGTGGGACTTGGTGAACCGCAAACAGGTCATGCAGTTTACGGAATTTCCGGCTGATTTCCAACCGATCGTACAGAGCATCGACACGTGGTTCCTGAGCCGCAAGATCGGTATGTTGTTCGAAGCCAACGTGGCGGGCGGACGGCTGATGATGACCACCATGCCGTTGGATGCGGACAGCGGGGTGCCCGTTATCGCCCAAATGCGCAAGGCCGTCATCGCTTACATGCAGTCGGATGATTTCCGCCCGCAATACACGGTGGATTTGCAGTGCGTCAAAGACCTTTTCACCAAAGAAGCTCCCAAGGTGAACATGTACACCAATGATTCGCCCGATGAGTTGAAACCGAAACTTAATGCCAAGAAATGATGCGAAGACACCTTATTATAATAGGATTATGGGCATGCGGCACGGGATTTTCCGTGTTGCATGCCTCCGATGGCGGTTACCTGTTGCAACTGACTTCGGACAAGCGCGTACCGGTGCAACGTCTGTTGGAGGAGGGCGATACGTCGTCTGCCGCACCGTTGACCGGACACCGGCTGTCTCCCGAAGACCGTTATACACCGGAGAAAGGGTACGGCTATGACCTGCTCGCCTCGCCGGACGAAGGCGGCGACCGCCCTTATTATGTCTCCGTACAGGTACCCGACGGGAACTATCGCGTCACGGTGCTTTTGGGCAACCGCAAGGAAGCGGGCGTTACCACGGTGCGGGCAGAGTCGCGCCGCTTGTTTTTGGAAAGCGTGCCGACGAAGAAAGGGGAGTTCCGCACGTTTACTTTCACAGTCAACAAACGTACACCGCAAATCTCCGATACCGAGGCGGTGCGCATCAAACCGCGCGAACGCTCCAAACTGAACTGGGATGACAAGCTGACGATTGAAATCAACGGCGAACGTCCGCAGTGTGCGGCCATCCGGATTGAACCGGACCGCTGTGTCCCGACCCTGTTCCTGACCGGAAACTCTACCGTGGTGGATCAGGACGAAGAGCCCTGGGCCAGTTGGGGACAGATGATTCCCCGTTTCTTCGATGCGGAAGTCTGCTTTGCCAATTATGCGGAGAGCGGCGAATGTGCCGACACTTTCATCCGTGCCGGACGGTTGAAGAAAGCCTTGTCGCAAATGAAACCGGGTGACTACATGTTCATGGAGTTCGGGCACAACGACCAGAAACAAAAAGGACCGGGCAGGGGAGCTTATTATTCCTTCGCCACAAGCCTGAAAACGTTCATTGACGAAGTCCGGCAGCGTGGCGGACATCCTGTTTTGGTGACCCCGACCTGCCGCCGGGCTTTCAAGGACGGGAAGATACAGCCCACACACGCCGACTATCCCGAAGCCGTGCATTGGGTGGCCGAACGGGAGCAGGTGCCTTTGATAGATTTGCAGGAAATGACGCGCATCCTGTTTGAGGCTTTGGGCGAGGAAGGAAGCAAAAGGGCTTTCGTGCATTATCCGACCGGTACTTATCCGGGGCAGGACAAAGCTTTGGCCGACAACACCCATTTCAATCCTTACGGGGCATATCAGATAGCGCGGTGTGTTGTCGAAGGGATGAAACAAGCCGGTCTGCCTTTTGTAGACCACCTTCGCGAGGACGTGCAGCCTTTCCGGCCTTCCGTGCCGGATAGTCCGGATGCGTTCTACTGGGACGAAAGCCCTTTTGTGGAAATGCAGAAACCCGATGGCAACTGACCTGCCATCGGGTTGCGCTTTAAAGTAAGCCATCCAAGGACTGCATTTTGTTTTTCTTATACCCCTGTTCGATTTGATTTCCCGTTTTTCTTGCATTTTACCAGTCAAAGTGTTACTTTTGCAGATGTCGGTAGCAGTTGTTTTCCGAATGGTTTAGAGTTTAATGGCTGCTGCATAAAAGTGGGAATTTTATACTTGAATGTTTTTTAAAGGTATATGGAAAATGAACTAATGATGGTGGAATACCTGATAATTTGGATGGTATTTTCATGCGGCATGGCAGTGGTAAGTTATTTTATGTGGAAAAACAAACGTAAGGAAGTCCGGAATTTGTTGGAGGGTTCCGGAGAAAAGGTGTGCATGACATTGAACGGGGGAGGGAGTACATTGGACTTGCCGGTTTGTGTGTTGACGAGTTTGGTGATGCCTGGGGCGTATTGTTTTGCTTGGGCTTTTGTCGGAGGCATGGAAGGAACATTGGAAGATGAAGAACTTTCGATGTTCTCTTATGCGTTGATCTTTATAGCTTTTCTCATGTTGGCCGTTATGGTACTTCTTTTTAAGAGGTTTTATAAAAATGTTTCTTATGCTTTTATTTTGGAACATGACATCGTGTCCTACAACGGATTTGGGTACGCCGCTCCGAAGAGATGCCCGTTACGGGAACTAAAGTTCAAGGTTGAGAAACAAAGGTATAATGTCGAAATTTATTCTTTTACGGATAAGGACGGTCGGGAAATGATAAGAATCAGAAAGGAAGATTTGCCGAAATATCCGGATTTGGCCGAACTGTGTGCCCGTCCGCGAGAGTAGTTTGAATGTGTCTCATAGTATTTTGTTTACCCTGTTTCCGGCGCATGGTGGTGGTCAACTTACAGAATAGATATAGCATGGACTGGGAAGCCGGATGTTGTAGCTGTTAATTTCTTTCGTCTTCTGCCTATGCTTGGTTTTCAGAGAGTTAAGCTCTTGAAATTGATTACAGGAGAATGATAAACGAATCTGCGCCAAACGAAAAATTGTTCTCCTGTGATTGATTTTTCGTTTGGCGCAGATTCGTTTTTGTATATGCTTTTCTCGCAGAAACACCTGAAAACAGCCTGTTTCCTGCTTTCAAACATCTTGAAACCTATAAGACAGAAGAACACACGAACAAAAAAGCAAGATAACTTTCACGAGAAAGATATGTCCTTTTGTTCTTATGTCTTATCATCTTCAACATGCAAACGGATTTTCTACGATGGGCGATCATGCCGGAAGGGGATTAACACCCGCCGCCGCAACAGCCTCCTCTGCGGTGGTGATGCCTTCTGTCCTTGCGGTGATGGTCGTAGTCACAGCAATGTCCTTCGTGTCTGCAATCCCGGCACTCGCTGCATTCTTCGTTTTTACGGCATCCGGCACATTCCGAGCAGTCCGTCTTGCACGTACAATCCTTGCATGTGCAATCTTTGCAACAGCATTCTATTTTATCCCTTTTGTCTTTTTTGTCCTTACTGTTTTCCTGTGCGGCATAAACGGTAAAGGACACTGCGCTTAGAAGCACCGCGCAACTCAATAAGAACTTTTTCATCCGTTTTTCTTTTTAGTTAAACACCTTATTTGTCCGGCTTTTCCGCCCTCAGTCGGGGCCTTGCCTTCATGTTCACAAAGATAGGGAATAAAACGAAAGGACTATAGCTTTTTAGAAGTTATTATGTTTTATGGACAATAAAATCTTTGAAACGTTCCAAACCTTCTGCCAGTATGGCACGAGGGCAGGCGATGTTCCAACGCATGAAGCCTTCGCCCTCCTTGCCGTACATGGCTCCGGCATTGAGCCAAAGCCGGGCTTCCCGGGTCAGGCGGTGTTCCAGTTCGGCAGAAGGTGTGGCCAGTGTGCGGCAGTCCATCCATACCAAATAAGTTCCCTCCAGTTTGCAAATCGGAAAGTCCGGAAGGTGTTCCGTGCAGAATTCTTTCATGTACCTGTAATTCCCTTGCAGGTATGTCAACAGTTGGTCGAGCCAGTCCTCCCCCTTGCGGTATGCGGCGATGGTGGCGATTACTCCGAAAGGATTGACGTCGCACACCTCGTTGATGTTGATGGCTTTGTCGATTCGGCTGCGTATTTCTTCGTCCGGAGCCACGATGTTGGCGATTTGCAGTCCTGCGATGTTGAATGCTTTGCTGGGGGATATGCAGGTGACGGCATGTCCCGTGAATGTTTCCGGCAAGGAGGCAAAAGGAATGTAGGCATGTCCCGGGTAGGTCAGTTCGCAATGTATTTCGTCGGACACCACCGTCACGTTGTGGCGGAGGCAGATTTCGCCGATTTGCATCAGTTCATCCCTTGTCCACACCCGTCCGGCGGGATTGTGGGGATTGCAGAGCAGCATCACTTTTACCCGTTCGTCGGAGGCTTTCCGTTCCAAGTCTTCGAAATCGATGCGGTAGGTATGGTTTTCGTAAACGAGCGGGTTGCTTGCCACTTCGCAGCCGTTGTTGCGGATGGAGGAGAAAAAGCAGTTGTAGACGGGTGTCTGCACCAGTACTTTGTCGCCCGGCACGGTCAGGGCCTTGATGATGGCGGACACGGCAGGCACTACGCCGGAGGTATAAATCATCCACTCCTTTTCAATGGCCCATCCGTGCCTGCGTTTGAACCACGCGCAGACGGCTTCGTAATACTCATCGGGCACCCGTGTGTAACCGAAGATGCCGTGCCCCACGCGGTCGGCCAAGGCTTCCGTGATGGCGGGAGCCGTGCGGAAATCCATGTCCGCCACCCATAAAGGAAGTACGTCGCTGTCCGTCGCGCTGTCCCATTTGTAGGAATTCGTATGGCGGCGGGGAATTATCTCGTCAAAATCGTATTTCATACGCAGTCGCTGAAACAAGTTTGTTCGTCCCAAAGTTTAAGTTCACAGTTGGCAGGTGCCTTGATGTTTTCGTCGAGGATGATGTCGCCGTAGCTTTCGGCGATGATACATCCGGAAGAGGGATTTTTCACGCCGCTTATCGGTCCGTTGATGGTGGCCCGTACGCTGCTGTATTCGAAAGCGCGGTCGCATTCCGGACCGAAAGTACAATTCTCAAGCACCAGATCGCGGGCATAGCAGAGCGGTTGTTCTCCCGTGATGTGGCAGTTCACCAGACGCAGGTTGCGCGAGTGCCATCCCAAGTATTCGCCGTTCAGTTCGGAGTCGTACACGGTGACGTTTTCCACTTCCCAGAACGCATCCTTTGTGGTAATCCTGGCATGGTGGATTTCAACGTCTTTCACGTACTGGAAGACGTATTTGCTATCACTTTCCAACCCGTCTATGCGGATGTTGCGGCTGAACATGAACGGGTATCGCCCGTCGTGCAGCTTCAGGTTCTTTATGTCCAACCGGTTGCATCTCCAGAAAACTTCGTCGGCATCGTTGATTTCCACATTCTCGATTTCTATGTCCGTCATTTCGCGGAACATTTTGGGAGCGTCGATGCGTGTGTCGGTCATCTTCAAATGGTCGGAATACCACAGGGCGGAGCGTCCTCCCACGTCGAAGAAACAGCGGTCGATGACGAAACCGTGCACGTGCCAAAAGGGGTAATTGCCTTCGAAACGGCAGTTGGTGGCGATGATGTTGCTGCATTCTTTGATGGCCGATTCCCCAGCACGGACGGTCACGTGGTCCAGATGCAAGTCGCGCGAGCCGAACAAGGGGCGTTCGCCGCCAAATTCCATGTCTTTTATCAGTTGCATTGTATGATTGTTTTTAAAGTTTGTTACTTTAGAAGTCGTATATGGCTTTCTTATGTTTCTATACCTATTATATATGTGCAAAGTTACGCCAATATCATGGATTGAAGGGTAGACGGATTACGGATGTTACAACCCAAATTACGGAAACCGTGAGATTTTTGTCGTGCAAGGCTTCCGGTCAGATTTTCATCCACTGTTTTCCTCTCAGCCGGATCAGGAATATGATTCCACGGAAGCACAATTCCGCACACATGGCCACCCATACGCCTTTCAGGCCCATGGTGGGAGCGAGCCACGCCGCCAACGAGATTCGCACGGCCCAGATACTGAAAAAGTTCATCAATGACGGGACGAGGGTATTGGCTGCCCCGACGAATACGCCGTATGATATGATGGCTGCCGCAAACATCGGCTCGGCAAAAGCTTCGATGCGGAGTGCCATTACGCCCAATCTGCGGATTTCTTCCACGGGAGTCATCGTACCGATAATCTGCGGGGCGAAGATGTACATCACGACGCCCATTATTCCCATGACCGCCATGCCCATGAATACGGTGATGTAAGCAAAGCGGCGAGTGAGCCGACGCCGTCCGGCACCGAGGCTTTGTCCTACCAACGTGGTTGCGGCGTCGGCTATCCCGTATCCGGGCATGTAACAAAGGCTTTCGGCGGTGATGGCAAATGAGTTGGCGGCTATGGCCGGAATGCCGAGAGGGGCCACGATGACGGTGGTCATGATTTGTGCTCCGCAAATGACGACGTGCTCCAGGCCCATCGGCAGGCTGATACGGATGGAGTTTCGGACTATCGGTGGCGTGGGAAGAGACGGGCTTTTGCGCCATGCTTTTATCTTTAAGCCGGACGAACGGGTGAAGAGATACCATAAGGTTATGGCGGCAGCTACGCTTTCGGCAAGTCCCGTGCCCAAGGCGGCACCCTGTACGCCTAATCCCGCACCGGGTATGGACAAGGTCAGCCCGCCTACGGATAACTCACGCGATGGGAAGATGAGGAAGAAATTGAAAACGACATCGAGAATGCACATCAGTACACCGGCGATACTGGGAATGCGCATGTTGCCACTGCAACGTAACATGCCGGCGGCCAGAAAGTTCATTTGCAGGATGGGGAGAAAGAGCGAGAAAATCAGGAAATAAAGCGAGGCATCGCTACGAATGACACTGTCGCCTCCCAACCATTGAGGCAAGGCTCCGCTGACGGACACTCCGATTGTGGCCAGCAGTGCGCTGAATGCAAATGTCGAAGGCACGGAACGGCGCAATATGGAACGTGCGCAGTCCCAGTCACCGGCTCCGATTCGATGGGCTACTTGTACGGAGAAGCCTGTGGATGCCGCAGCACAAAGTCCCCAGAAAAGCCATGTGGTGGTGGATACCAATCCGATAGAGGCCGAGGCGTTTGCACCGAGGCTTCCCACCATCGCGGCATCGATGTATTGCATGACGATGGCCGAGAGCTGGGTTACGATGGCGGGTACGCTCAATGCCACCGTAAGGCGGAGCTGTTCGCCGGATGTCATCGGCCGGCCTTCGCGGATTAGGGCGAGCAGATGGTCTGTTTTCTTCTTCTTTTCCTTCATGTATGTTTTGGGGCTGTTTGACAGATGGTTTTAGCTTGCACTCTTCTATGGCCATGCAAAGTTCGGGAGAAAGTCAGGGTTGGGGAGTAGACAAATTACGGTTGTTATAACCCGAATTACGGATATTCTTACCAATATTACGATTTCAGGCTGAAGATTAGGGCAAAATCACTATATTTGTTTCCAAGAACATAAACAATGTGCTTCAATATGGAAGAAATTATCAAGCTCGACACGGTAGGTTTGTATAATAAGCTCTATGGTGTGGAAACGTTGCATCCGTTGGTTTCGGTCGTCGATGCTTCGGAAATCAAACAGGATCTTCCGGCAAACGTCACGCTCAACTACGGACTTTATGCCCTTTATCTAAAGCAAACCAAGTGCGGAGACCTGCGCTACGGTCGGCAGTTATATGATTACCAGGAAGGTACGGTGACGAGTTTTGCACCGGGGCAAGTGGTGGAAGTCCGTCGTGACACGAATGTCCGTCCACAATGGCAGGGGTTGGTGTTTCATCCCGATCTGATACGCGGTACTTCGTTGGGACAAGACATCAAACAGTATTCCTTCTTTTCGTATGCTTCGAATGAGGCTCTTCATCTGTCCGACGAAGAGAAAAGCATTTACCGGGACTGTCTGGAGAAAATCAAGATGGAGCTGGCCCGTCCGGTGGACAAACATAGCCGCCGCCTCATTGTCCGCAACATCGAACTTCTGTTGGATTATTGCATGCGTTTTTATGAACGGCAATTTGTTACGCGGAGCAAGGTGAACAAAGACATTCTGGTAAGATTTGAAGAACAGTTGGATGCTTATTTCCAAGGAGGGCGTCCGCAGTCGGAGGGGCTGCCTACCGTGAAATATTTTGCTGACCGGATGAACCTGTCGCCCAATTATTTCGGAGATCTCGTCAAGAAAGAAACAGGGCGTACGGCGCAAGAGTACATCCAAGGCAAACTGATAGAGGTGGCCAAGCAGGAGATTCTCGGTTCGAGCCGTAGCGTAAGCGAGATAGCTTACCGTCTCGGTTTCCAATATCCGCAGCATTTCACACGGATTTTCAAGAAGAGTGTCGGATGTACGCCGACCGGATATCGGGATTTGCAGGTTTGATAAGAATAGGAGGGAATGAATATATCGTCCATTCCGTTGGGTGATTGCACCTGCGGAATGGACGATATGCTTTTTATTTCAGGTATTCCTTGTAGAACTGTTCGAGCTTGTCGAATGGAATGGCTTCCGGATTGTCGTAAAGATCTACGTGGGTGGCTCCGGGGATGATCAATAACTCCTTGTTTGGGCCTTGCAATGTCTTGAACGCGTCCTCGCTGAAATAGCGCGAATGGGCTTTTTCCCCGTGGATGAGCAGTACGGCACTCCGTATTTCGTTGCTGTATGCGAGTATCGGCATGTTGATGAACGGGAGGGACGAGGTTTTGTTCCAACCTCCGTTCGAGTTGAGCGAACGTTTGTGGTAGCCGCGCGGTGTCTTGTAATAGGCATGGTAGTCCTTCACAAACTGTGGTGCGTCCTCGGGCAACGGGTCGGCGACTCCGCCTGCGAGGGCATACGTTCCGTTTTTGTAATCTTCCGTGCGTTGTGCGTTGAGTTGTCGACGGAGTTCATAGCGCGCGTCGGTGTCCATTTTGTCGAAATACCCCTTGGCCGTCACCCGGCTCATGTCGTACATGGTAGAGGCCACGGTGGCTTTGATTCTGGTGTCGATGGCTGCCGCATTAAGGGCAAAACCGCCGAAACCGCAGATGCCGAGGATGCCGATGCGGTTTTCGTCAACTTCGTCATGTGTGGCGAGATAGTCTACCGCTGCGCAAAAGTCTTCCGTGTTGATGTCGGGTGAAGCCACGTAGCGGGGTTCACCGCCGCTTTCTCCGGTGTAAGAGGGGTCGAAGGCAAGGACCAGGAACCCGCGTTCGGCCAATGTCTGGGCATACAATCCGGAGGCCTGTTCTTTCACGGCTCCGAACGGGCCGCTTACGGCAATGGCGGGAAACTTGCCTTCCACATCCCGGGGTACATACAGGTCGGCGGCGAGCGTTATACCGTAGCGGTTGTGGAAAGTAACTTTCGCGTGGTCTACTTTTTCACTTTTAGGGAACGTCTTGTCCCATTCTTCCGTCAGATTGAGTCTTTTTTCCATAAAGCTATCCTTTTCCAATGGTTTTACTTGTGCCATAAGGCTTCCCGACACGCAAAGGCATATAGCCATTGCCGCAGGCATGCTTTTCCACGTTTGTTTCATTTCGTTTAGGGTTTGGTTTGATGAAGGCAAAGATAGGGACTTATGTGCTTGCTACGGGTAGACGGATTACGGATTCTGCAACCCTAATTACAGATTTGGGGATGGCTCGCTCCGACAAAAAAAGAAATCCGTAATTAGGGTTGTTGTATCCGTAATTGGGGTTATATAAGCGAAAGGATAATCTGCTACCTTTGTAATAACCTATGAGATAAACATGAGTATGAAAAAGGTTATACACGGAGCCGGAGGCTTCGTATGGATAGGGTAAAATGGCAAAGACAGGAGTGAAAAAGGATAATAAGACATTGGACATAAAGACCGTGTGCGAATGTTGTCATTGTTTGGGCAGCAAGACGCTGCATCCGCAGGTGAGCCTTATCAATCTGGAAAAGCCGGAACTGGAAGAGGATACCGTGAAGTTCGAATTCTATGCCATCTTGTTGATAGAGGATTGTCCGGACGGTTGTTGCTGTTGCGGCCGGAAGTATTATGATTATTCCGTGGCCACGATGGTATTCCTTACGCCGGGCGAAATCTTCCGTATGAGCAAGGAAGACACGTTGCCCCCCAAGGGCTGGCTCCTGGCATTCCATCCCGACTTGCTGTTCCGCACCTCGCTCAAGAACCACATCAAGAATTATACTTTCTTTTCTTATCACAAGGAAGAGGCGTTACACCTCTCCCGACGAGAGACTTCCACGGTGACTTGCCTGTTGGAGCATATAGAAGAAGAACTGCACCATCCGATTGATGCGCATACCGGTACCATCCTTTCGCGCCACATCGAGCTTTTGTTGGATTATTGTACGCGGTTTTACGAACGCCAATTCATTACCCGTGAAAACAAAAACAAGCTTTTGCTGGCCCGTCTGGACCGCATGTTCGATGAATATCTTGATTCCGGACGGTTGTCGGCAGGAGGTTTGCCCGTCTTGGCGCAGTGTGCCGCTGCGCTGAATCTGTCTGCGGCTTATTTTTCCGACTTGTTGAAGTTCGAGACCGGTAAGAGTTTGGAGGAATATTTTGAGTTCAGGAGACTGGATACGGCCCGGCGTTTATTGTCGGAAGGCATGCACACACCGGCCGCAGTGGCTCGTTTGCTGGGGTATCCGACCGTACAATGTTTCAGTCTGATATTTAAAAGGGTGGTAGGGGTGCCGCCGGGTGAGTTCCGTTATTCTCGGAATTAAAAACCTCTGCACCCGTGAAGCGGATGCAGAGGTTTTGAGGTTATAACGGCATATTGCCGTGCTTCTTGGGTGGATTGCTTTGATTTTTGTTTCGGGCCATCTCCAAGGCGCGGATGAGTTTCCGGCGTGTGTCGCGCGGCATGATGATTTCGTCCACCAGTCCGCGCTCGGCTGCGCGGTAAGGATTGGAGAACTCTTCTTCGTATGCTTCCACAGCCGTCTTTTTCTCCTCCTCCGATGCTTTACGGTAGAGGATGTTGATGGCACCGGATGCCCCCATGACTGCAATTTCGGCTTGTGGCCAGGCAAAGTTCACGTCAGCACCGATCATCTTGCTGGCCATGACGATATAGGCTCCGCCGTAGGCTTTACGTGTAATCAGCGTGATTTTGGGAACGGTGGCCTCGGCGTAGGCATACACGATTTTGGCACCGTGACGGATGATACCGTCATGTTCTTGTGCCGTGCCCGGCAAGAAGCCCGGTACGTCTTCGAACGTCACCAAAGGGATGTTGAAACAGTCGCAGAAACGGATGAAGCGGGCGGCTTTGTCCGAAGCGTCGATGTCGAGCACGCCGGCCAGGAATGCCGGTTGGTTGGCGATGATGCCGACGGTTTGCCCTCCGAGGCGGGCGAAACCGATGACGATGTTCTTGGCAAAATGCGGCATCACTTCAAAGAAATATTGGTTGTCAACAACGGGTTCGATAACGTCTTTAATGTCATATGGTTGGTTCGGATCTTCCGGAATCACCGTCTGCAAACTTTCTACACGGCGGTTCGCGTCGTCGCTGCAAGGCACGATCGGCGCGTCCTCCATATTGTTGGACGGCAGGAAACTGAGCAGTTCGCGGAGTTGCATCAGTGTTTCTTCTTCCGTCGGATAGACAAAATGAGCCACGCCGCTCTTGCTACTGTGCGTGTAAGCTCCTCCCAACTCTTCCTTGTCCACCACTTCATTGGTCACGGCCTTCACCACATCCGGTCCGGTGATGAACATGTGGCTGTTTTCGTTGACCATGAAAATAAAGTCGGTGAGGGCGGGAGAGTAGCAGGCACCTCCGGCACACGGGCCGAGGATGGCCGTGAGCTGGGGAATCACGCCGGAGGCCATCGTATTCTGGTAGAATATGGAAGCGTATCCCGCCAGGCTGGTGATGCCTTCCTGTATGCGGGCGCCTCCCGAATCGTTCAGCCCGATGATGGGTGCGCCGCTCTTCAAGGCCAAAGTCTGCACTTTTACGATTTTGGCAGCGTTGGTCTCGCTCAACGAACCGCCGTGTACGGTGAAGTCGTAAGCGTAAACGAACACCTGCCGTCCGTCTATCTTGCCGTGACCGCACACCACGCCGTCTCCCGGAATCTGTTTCTTGTCCATTCCGAAGCGGGTGCAACGGTGGTTCACGAATTTGTCTATTTCGCAGAACGTGTCTTTGTCGAGCAACATGTCGATGCGTTCGCGTGCCGTCATGCGGCCCGAGGCGTGTTGCTTTTCTATCTTGTCCGGTCCGCCACCCTGCGAAGCCCGTTTGTCCAATTCCTCAAACCGGGCATATAGTTCTTCTCTTTTCATGCTTCTTGTATGAGTTCTAATTCTATCAACGTTTGATTGTCTTGTACGGCCTCTCCCTCTGTCACGAGAATGTTTTTCACCCTACAGTCCGAACTGACCTTATAATTGCTTTGCATCTTCATGGCTTCGAGTACGATGGCGATGTCACCTGCCTTCAACTCGTCGCCCGGCTGTACGGGGATGCTGACCACCTTGCCCGGCATGGGAGCCACGATTTTATCCGACTGGCGTTCGTCCGCATGCTTTTTCATGCGGAGGTATTTGGCCTGTGTGTCCACCACGTCCACGTGGTAGGAGCGGTAGAACATGTTCACGTCGTAGCTCTTTCCGCCTTCGCCGCGAATCAGTTCCGCATTATAGGAATTGCCGTCGTGCAGGATGGAGCAACTGCCGTTCTCGGCCATGACGATGTCCACCACGCACGGTTTGCCGTCGATGGTGAGTTCCACGCGGTTTCCCTCTTTGTTTACCAATGTCACGTCCGCAACACGGTCTCCTATGTGTATTTCCATAAAATATCCCTTTCCTTATTATATACGTAATACTCCCTTTTGCAGGCCGAACTCGCGCCAACGGCTGATGGGGCGGGAGTCTGTCGTGCGCACGGGGCTGTTCTCTTCCAGATTGAACAGGTAGTCCACGTAGGCGGCTATCATGGCCATGTTTTCTATCTCTTCGTTCTCTCCGTTGCTGCGTTGCAGCGAACGGGAATATTTTGACAGGAATGAAGTGTCGTATTCGCCTTTCACAAAAGCCGGGGCGTACATGATGCGGCGCAGGTAGCTGATGTTGGTTTTCAGTCCCGTGATTTTGAATTCATACAACACACGCCGCATACGTTCGATGGCAAACTGGCGGTTTGTGGCCCATACGATGAGCTTGCCGATCATCGGGTCGTAGTAGAGGGGGATTTCGTAACCTTCGTACACGTAGCTGTCGATACGCACACCGATGCCGTTCGGCTCCGTGAGTTGGCGGATGATGCCGGGGCAGGGGATAAACCCGTTTTCCGTGTCTTCGGCACAGATACGACACTCGATGGCGTGTCCGCGTTGGAAGAGATCCTCTTGTTTGAAGCGCAGTGCTTCACCACCTGCCACATGGAGTTGTTCTTTGACGAGGTCTACGCCCACCACTTCTTCCGTGATGGGGTGTTCCACTTGCAGACGGGTGTTCATTTCCAAAAAATAAAAGTGGCGGTATTTGTCCACCAGAAATTCTATGGTACCGGCACCACGGTAGTTCACCGCCCGGGCGGCAGCTACGGCTTTCTCGCCCATCTCCCGGCGGAGTTCCGGCGTGAGGAAAGGCGAAGGGCTTTCTTCCACGATTTTCTGGTTGCGGCGTTGCACGGAGCACTCCCGGTCGAAGAGATGCACCACGTTGCCATAGGTATCCCCAAGTATTTGGAATTCGATATGATGCGGCTCTTCCACGAATTTCTCCAGATACACCGTGTCGTCTCCGAAAGAAGACATGGACTCCGAGCGGGCCGAGTCGTAAGCCTCTTTCACTTCGTCTTCGCTATGGATGAGGCGCATGCCTTTTCCGCCGCCACCCATGGAGGCTTTCAGCATGACGGGAAAACCGATTTCCTTGCAGATGCGTAAGGCTTCATCAGCGTCTTTCAGCGGTTCGGCAGTGCCCGGAACCACCGGTACTCCGGCCGCCATCATGCGTTGTCGGGCTGCAATCTTGTCTCCCATGGCTTCCATCGTATCGGCTGTCGGGCCGATGAAGATGATGCCTGCGGCATCGCAACGGCGGACAAACTCCGCATTCTCGGACAGAAAGCCGTAGCCGGGATGGACGGCATCGGCTTTGCATTTTACGGCCACGTCGATGATACGGTCGATGTTCAGATAACTTTCGTGCGACTCGGTCGCGCCGATGCAGTAAGCTTCGTCGGCATACATCACGTGCCTTGACGTACGGTCGGCCTCAGAAAATACGGCCACGGTACGCAGACCCATTTCGCGGCACGAGCGCATGACCCGTACAGCGATTTCGCCACGATTGGCGATCAAAACTTTTTTAATCATCTTTATGTCATTTATCCTACATGTTCTCCTAACCCACGAGCAAGAACAGTTCTTTAGTGAATGGCAGGTCTTCTGACTCGCCCCCTTTCTGAAACCTTCCCGGCCATGACAAACAAGTGGCCAGTGGTGATGGTGCTTTTTCAGAAAGTTCACGGAGCATCACAGCAGCGGGACTGTCCGGGATTTGCACCCGATTCCCTTTTAATCCGTACGCAAGGACTTGCGCACAGAACCGATTCTTGTGCAAAGGTACGTCTTTTTTCCATTACAGCCTAATGGTTTCAAAAGAAATTAATTCTCCGTAGGACGGAAGATGTCGGGCGGATTTGTGGAGAGGAGATTAGACATAAGCACAAAAGAACATATTTTCCCCGTAGAAGTCATTTTGCCTTTTTGTTCTTTTGTTCTTCTGTCTCATAAAATGTCTTTTTGTTACTGTATGGGAGGATTTCAGTTCAAAAAGACAGCGTTTTCGTTTTATCTGACAGGCCAAAAACGGGTGAACCGTAGCATACAGAGCATCTTCTTGTATATTTATACGGTATATGCGTTGCTGTTTTGCATATTTTCTGCATATATGCAATTCAATCTCAAGAGAATGACAAATCATTCGGCTGAAAGCGGAAAATCATTCTCCGCATGTCGGTTCGTGTTTCTCTTTCAAACGCCGGAAAAAATGTCTTTTTTCCGGCAAAATTCCGGCTTGCAAACCGCGTGCCGGATTTATTTGGCTGCTTTTTCCGTTTCAAAATCCGGTAACATTATGCAATCCGGATGTGTCTTTAAGCTTACGTACCGAGCCACTTCATGCGGCAGGAAAGGCATGAACGGGTGACAGAGGATAAATATTCTTGCGCATGAGTTGTCATTTTGTTATTCCTGACGGGCTGTATGGTTGCGTTATTCTTGTCCGAAGCGTTATCTATGTGCAAATACGCGATTCTCAGGGATGCGAAAATGACATCGTGTCAAAGTGTCAACAGCATGTCGGATTGGGCTTTAATATTTTTTAAGTATAATATCACGTCTTCCGGCAAGTATTTTATGAGGTTCGTTCGTATATATATTATATTCACGTTAAGTTGATAGTATGAATAAAATATTGTATGGCGCGCTGGGAGCCTTCTTCATTTCTTTTCCCATGCAAGCGAAAATACTCGTGTATCCGAGGATAGAAGACAAGGCCGTTGTGGACGACGGCCGTTACAAGGTGTACGTCAGGGAAGCCGGGACGGAAAATGCGTGGCGGGAGTTACAGGTCTTTTCGGTGGAAGTGGACATGGACACCCGGAGCCGGGCGGCCATGGCGCAGTTCGATGCAGACGAGCCGGTGGAGGTGAAGGTCGTCACGCCGGGACAGATGGCCGACAACATAAAAATACGGCCACTCTCGCAAGGTATATCATATAATAAGGTGGGCGAGCACGCCTTGACGTTCCGCTTGGAGCGTCCGGCCAAGTTGAGTGTGGAGTTCGGGGGCGACCGCATGGGCAATCTCCATTTGTTTGCCAATGAGGTGGAGACGGAGACGTATGACGGAACGGAGGGCGAAGGCGTCGTGGTTTGGGACGGCGGTTCGAAAGATATTTTCCGGAAAGATTGCCGTCTGATTTATTTCGGTCCCGGCGTACATAAGCCCAAGGATCTGCCCAACGGCGAGATAGACGTACCGAGCAACTGCACGGTCTATCTGGCACCGGGAGCTTTGGTGAAAGCCAAACTCAGGGTGGACAGGGCGAAGAATGTGCGGATTGTGGGACGCGGGATGCTGTTCCAACCCTTGCGCGGCGTGGAAATCACCCGTTCGCGCAACGTACACGTGGAAGGCATTACGGTGGTCAACCCCCAGCATTACACCATATTGGGCGGCGAGAGCCGTAAGGTGACGGTCAGGAATGTGAAGAGTTTCTCGTCCCGGGGGTGGAGCGACGGAATAGATTTGATGTGTTGCCACGACTGGTTGGTGGACGATGTGTTTCTTCGTACGAGCGACGACTGTTTGGCATTTTACAACCACCGTTGGTGGTTTTGGGGAGGGACGAGCAACCTGACGGTGCAAAACTCCATTTTGTGGGCCGATGTGGCGCATGCCATTAACGTGGGAGGTCATGGCGACGACCGTTCCCCGAAGGGAGAGACGCTTCGCGGCGTGAGGTTCCGCAACATAGACGTGCTGAACGTGGATGAGGATGACGACAATTACCGTGGAGTGATGGCCGTGTGTGCGGGCGACAAGAACCGGGTGGAGGATGTGTCGTTCGAGGATATCCGGGTGGAAGACTGCGAAGAGGCCCGGCTGATAGACATCCGTGTTATTTTCAATGAGAAATACAACCGTGAGCCTGGCGGTCCGATTCGTAACCTTGTCTTCCGTAATATCCGCTACCAAGGGGAAGGGGGAAAAATGTATCCCATGCGGATAAAAGGATATGACGCAGACAACGACGTGCGCGGCGTACTGTTGGAGAATGTCACGGTAGACGGAAAGAAACTGACGGGCACGGAAGGGATGGAGATGAACGGCTTCGTTTCCGATGTGGAAGTAAAGTAGGGCGCTTGTCTTTCGTTTTGTTCATGAAAGCGCGGATAGGTTGCTTTTTTGTCATGAGAAGTGTCTTTTTCGGCGTAAATAGCGAAATAAATTGCAAGTATTCGCATTTATTTGTACCTTTGCCCCCTAATAAGGTTTGTAGAGAACGATTGTCATGGAACAGTTGAAACATGAATGCGGTATCGCTATGATACGCTTGCTGAAGCCCTTGGAGTATTATCAGGAAAAGTATGGTACTTGGATGTTCGGCTTGAACAAGCTTTACCTGTTGATGGAGAAACAGCATAACCGCGGACAAGAAGGCGCCGGACTGGCTTGCGTGAAGATGGAGGCGAATCCCGGAGAAGAGTATATGTTCCGTGAACGGGCGTTGGGTACGGGTGCCATTACCGAGATTTTTTCTTCCGTGCAGTCCCGGTTCAGGGATTTGAGCGCGGAACAGCTTGCAGACGCCACGTATGCCAAACGGCAGCTTCCTTTTGCCGGTGAAATTTATATGGGCCACCTTCGGTATTCAACGACCGGAAAGAGTGGCCTTTCTTTTGTCCATCCGTTTTTGAGGCGCAACAACTGGCGGGCGAAAAACCTTGCGTTGTGCGGCAATTTCAATCTGACGAATGTGGATGAGGTATTTGCCGACATTACGGCCAAAGGGCAGCATCCCCGGATTTATTCCGACACTTATATCATGCTGGAGCAAGTGGGGCACAGGCTCGACCGCGAAAGCGAACGCCTTTATGCCGAAGCCGTAGGGCTGGGCCTGTCCGGTATGGACATTACACGCTATATCGAGGAGCGTATCGACGTGAACAACGTGTTGCGCACGGCGGCCCCCTTGTGGGACGGCGGTTATGTGGTGTGTGGGGCGACGGGCAGCGGCGAGATGTTTGTCCTGCGCGACCCGTGGGGTATCCGACCGGCCTTTTGGTATAAAGACGATGAGGTTTTGGTCGTGGCTTCCGAGCGTCCTGTCATCCAGACGGTTTTCGCATTGGAGACGGAGCAGATACACGAACTCATGCCGGGGCAGGCGGTCAGCGTGCATAAGGACGGAGAGATGCGTCTGGAACAAATCCTGCAACCCAAGGAGGTGAAAGCCTGTTCGTTCGAACGAATCTATTTCAGCCGTGGAAGCGACCGCGATATTTACCTGGAGCGTAAGGCTTTGGGCATGCAGTTGCGCGATGCCATCCTGAAAGCCATTGGCGGGGATTTGGAACATACGGTGTTCTCTTTTATTCCGAACACGGCGGAAGTCGCCTTTTATGGCATGTTGGACGCTTTCAAGGCATATCTGAACCAAACCAAGATTGCCCAGATAGAAGCGTTGGGACATAAGCCCACTCATGAGGAGCTCGAACGCATCCTGAGCCAGTATATCCGTAGCGAGAAAGTGGCTATCAAGGACATCAAACTGCGTACGTTCATTACGGAAGGCAACAGCCGGAACGATCTGGCCGCGCATGTGTATGACATCACTTACGGGAGCGTGAATGCCTACGAGGACAATCTGGTGGTCATCGACGACAGTATCGTGCGCGGGACTACGCTGAAAGAGAGCATCATCCGCATCCTCGACCGCCTGCATCCGAAGAAAATCGTGCTGGTGTCTTCTTCTCCGCAGGTGCGCTATCCCGATTATTACGGTATCGACATGTCCAATATGGACGAATTCATCGCTTTCCGCGCAGCCGTGGAGCTGTTGAAAGAACGGGGCATGGCGCACGTGGTAGGCGAGGTTTATGAACAATGTAAAATGCAGATGGGGTTGCCTAAAGAAGAGATGGCGAACAGTGTGAAAGCCATCTATGCCCCTTTTACGGACGAAGACATTTCACGCAAGATGGTGGAGATGTTGCGCCCGGCAGGAGTCACCACGCCCATTGAAATCGTATACCAGACGCTGGAGGGCCTTCATGAGGCCTGCCCGGAGCATTCGGGCGACTGGTATTTCAGCGGCGACTATCCGACACCGGGCGGTGTGAAGCTGGTGAACCGGGCGTTCATCAGTTATTATGAGAATGTGTTTAAGGCAAATAAATAAGATAATAAAGATTGTATTTCTGCAATGAGAAACGTGACACTTATCCTCGACGACGGGAGCCGTTTTCACGGTAAGTCGTTCGGTTATGAAAAACCGGTGGCCGGCGAAGTGGTTTTCAATACGGCCATGATGGGGTATCCGGAGAGTTTGACCGACCCGTCTTATGCCGGACAGTTGATGACGCTGACCTATCCTTTGGTCGGGAACTACGGCGTGCCGGCTTTTACTATGGAAGAGAATGGCCTGGCCACTTTTATGGAGAGCGACCGGATTTATGCCTCGGCCATTATCGTAAGCGATTATAGTCTGGCCTACAACCATTGGAATGCAAAAGAAAGTCTGGCGGACTGGCTGAAACGGGAACAGGTGCCGGGCATCACGGGAGTGGATACGCGTGAGTTGACGAAAGTGTTGCGCGAGCACGGGGTGATGATGGGTAAAATCGTGTTTGACGACGAACCGGATAACATACCCGAGGCCGATTATAACGGTGTGAACTTCGTGGATAAAGTGTCGTGTAAGGAAATCATCCGCTACAATGAAGGAGGCGGACGGAAGAAAGTCGTGTTGGTGGATTGTGGCGTGAAACACAATATCATACGTTGCCTGCTTCGTCGCGGCGTGGAAGTGATACGCGTGCCTTGGGACTATGATTTCAATACGTTGGAGTTTGACGGCCTTTTCTTGGCCAACGGTCCCGGCGACCCAGATACGTGCGAGGCTGCGGTGGCGAACATCCGTAAGTTCCTTGCTTCTCCTTCGGTGCGCCCCTGCATGGGCATCTGTATGGGCAACCAGCTTTTGAGCAAAGCGGCCGGTGCCCGGATTTATAAATTGAAGTACGGACACCGCAGCCACAATCAGCCGGTGAGGATGGTGGGCACGACCCGTTGTTTCATCACGAGCCAGAATCACGGTTATGCTGTGGATGCGGAAACGCTCGGGGCAGACTGGGAACCCTTGTTCGTCAACATGAACGACGGTTCCAATGAAGGCATACGCCATAAAGTGAATCCTTGGTTTAGCGCGCAGTTCCATCCGGAAGCTTGCAGCGGTCCGGTGGATACGGAGTTCATGTTCGATGATTTTGTTAATTTGCTCAAATAAGAAACAGGTGGTCTATGGAAGATAAAGGAATAAAGAAAGTCTTGTTGTTAGGTTCCGGTGCGCTGAAGATCGGCGAGGCCGGTGAGTTTGATTACTCCGGTTCGCAAGCATTGAAAGCGTTGAAAGAGGAAGGGATAGAGACGGTACTCATCAATCCGAACATCGCCACCGTGCAGACGAGCGAAGGGGTGGCCGACCAGATTTATTTTTTGCCGGTGACTCCGTTCTTTGTGGAGAAAGTCATCCGGAAGGAACGTCCGCAGGGCATCTTGTTGGCGTTTGGAGGACAGACGGCTTTGAATTGCGGTGTGGCCTTATATAAGGAAGGCATTTTGGAGAAATACGGCGTGCAGGTGCTCGGAACTCCGGTACAGGCTATCATCGACACGGAAGACCGTGAATTGTTCGTGAAGAAGCTCGATGAAATCGACGTGAAGACCATCAAGAGCCATGCTTGCGAGAATATGGAAGAAGCCCGCAAGGCGGCTGCCCATCTGGGCTATCCCGTGATTATCCGTGCAGCCTATGCGCTGGGTGGATTGGGCTCCGGATTCTGCGACAATGAGGATGAACTTAACAAGTTGGCAGAGAAGGCTTTCTCGTTTTCACCTCAAGTGTTGGTGGAGAAGAGTTTGAAGGGATGGAAAGAGATTGAATACGAAGTGGTGCGCGACCGGTATGACAACTGTATCACGGTGTGCAACATGGAAAACTTTGACCCGCTCGGCATTCATACCGGTGAAAGTATCGTGATTGCTCCCTCGCAGACGTTGACCAATTCGGAATACCACAAATTGCGGGCGTTGAGCATCCGCATCATCCGTCACATCGGAATCGTGGGAGAATGTAATGTGCAATATGCTTTCGACCCTGAGTCGGAGGATTACCGTGTCATCGAGGTGAATGCCCGTCTGAGCCGTTCTTCCGCTTTGGCTTCCAAGGCCACGGGGTATCCATTGGCTTTTGTGGCGGCCAAGTTGGGGTTGGGTTACGGGCTGTTCGAGCTGAAAAACTCCGTGACGAAAACAACGTCGGCCTTCTTCGAGCCGGCGTTGGATTATGTGGTGTGCAAGATACCGCGTTGGGATTTGGGTAAGTTCCGGGGTGTGGACCGCGAGTTGGGTTCCTCCATGAAGTCTGTAGGCGAGGTGATGGCCATAGGCCGTACTTTCGAAGAGGCTATCCAGAAAGGCTTGCGCATGATAGGTCAGGGGATGCATGGTTTTGTGGAGAACAAGGAACTGCAAATCGACGACATCGATGCCGCCCTGCACGAACCGACCGACAAGCGTATCTTTATCATCTCCAAGGCCATGCAGCAAGGTTATACGATAGACCGGATTCATGAACTGACGAAGATAGACAAGTGGTTCCTGCAAAAACTGCAGAACATCAAGGATACGTCCAAGGCTTTGCATGCCTGTAAAAGCATCAATGTGTTGGACAATGACTTGCTGCGCCAGGCGAAGGTGCAAGGCTTTACGGATTTCCAGATAGCCCGTGCCTTGGGTATGGAAGAGGAAATGGACATCGAAGAGGCTTCGCTGATAGTGCGCCGTCGCCGCTTGTCCGCAGGTATCGTACCGGTTGTGAAGCAAATAGACACGTTGGCTGCCGAGTATCCGGCGCAGACGAACTATTTGTACATGACTTATAGCGGTATATCCCATGACATTCATTACGAACACGACAAGCGTAGTATTGTGGTTTTGGGTTCGGGTGCCTATCGTATCGGGTCGTCCGTCGAGTTCGACTGGTGCGGCGTGCAGGCGTTGAACACCATCCGTAAAGAAGGTTTCCGTTCGGTGATGATTAACTACAATCCCGAAACGGTATCTACCGACTACGACATGTGCGACCGCCTTTATTTCGACGAACTGACTTTCGAGCGCGTGTTGGATATTCTGGACTTGGAATGTCCGAAAGGGGTTATCGTTTCTACGGGCGGACAAATCCCGAACAACCTGGCCATCCGTTTGGATCAGCAGCGCATTCCTATTCTCGGCACGACGGCCAAGAGCATCGACAATGCGGAAGACCGTGAGAAGTTCTCGGCCATGTTGAACCGTATCGGCGTGGATCAGCCGGAGTGGAGTGCGCTGACCAGCATGGACGATGTAAACGCATTTATAGATAAGGTGGGCTTTCCGGTTCTGGTGCGTCCTTCGTACGTGCTTTCCGGTGCGGCGATGAACGTATGTTCCAACCAGGATGAGTTAGAGCGATTCTTGAAGTTAGCCGCCAATGTGTCTCATAAACATCCTGTTGTCATCAGTAAGTTCTTACAGCATGCCAAAGAGGTGGAGATGGACGCCGTGGCACGTGAGGGAGAAATCGTGGCATACGCTATCAGCGAGCACATCGAGTTTGCCGGCGTGCATTCGGGAGATGCCACAATCCAGTTCCCTGCACAGAAACTGTATGTGGAGACGGTACGCCGCATCAAGAAGATTTCCGGGCAAATAGCCCGCGAGTTGAAAATCAGCGGACCGTTCAATATCCAGTTCTTGGCTAAGGACAACGACATCAAGGTCATTGAATGCAACCTGCGCGCTTCGCGGAGTTTCCCGTTCGTGAGCAAGGTGCTTAAGATCAATATGATTGAACTGGCCACGAAAGTCATGCTGGGATTGCCCGTGGAGAAACCGAACAAGAGCCTGTTTGATTTCGATTATGTGGGTATCAAGGCCAGTCAGTTCTCCTTCAACCGCTTGCAGAAGGCCGACCCCGTACTGGGAGTCGATATGGCATCGACCGGGGAAGTCGGTTGTTTGGGCGACGATTCGGGAACCGCTTTGCTTACGGCTATGCTTTCGGTAGGGCATCGTATTCCGAAGAAGAACATTCTTTTGTCTACCGGTGGTGCTAAACAGAAAGCCGACATGCTGGAAGCAGCCCGTACTTTAAAGGAGCATGGTTATGAACTTTATGCTACGGGAGGGACGAGCCGCTATCTGACGGAGAACGGTGTGGCGAATCATCTGGTGTATTGGCCGAGCGAAGAGGGGACGCCTCAAGCGCTTACCATGCTGCATAATCGGGAGATAGACATGGTGGTCAATATCCCGAAAGATTTGACGGTAAGCGAATTGAGTAACGGTTACAAGATTCGCCGTGCTGCGGTGGATTTGAACATTCCTTTGATTACGAACTCCCGTTTGGCAAGTGCCTTTATCCAGGCTTTCTGCCATATTGATATGGATGATCTGCCCATAAAGAGTTGGTCTGAATATAAGTAAACACTACACAATCATACCATACCATGAATTTTGAAATTGTTTATGTCTTAATCTGTCTGGCCGCTATGGTCGTAGCACTTATCTACGACCGTATGCGTCCGGGCATGATACTTTTTTCTGTCGTCATCCTGTTTTTCTGTGCGGGAATACTTACGCCCAAGGAAGTGTTGGAAGGTTTCTCGAACAAAGGCATGATTACGGTGGCTCTTTTGTTTCTGGTCAGTGAGGGAATACGTAAGAGCGGAGTGTTGGAACGTTTGATTTTTGCCATGTTGCCGCAAAAGAAGTCTACGGTGGCAGGGGCTAATGTACGCGTTCTGCCGGTCATTGCTTTCATTTCGGCTTTTCTGAACAACACGCCGGTGGTGGTTATTTTTGCGCCTATCATCAAGAACTGGGCGAGACGGATGAAACTGCCACCTGCAAAGTTTCTGATTCCTCTTTCGTATGCCACTATCCTTGGCGGTATTTGTACGTTGATAGGAACTTCTACGAATCTGGTGGTGGACGGAATGATACAAGACGCAGGTTTTAAGGGCTTTTCCATCTTCGAGTTGGGACAGGTCGGGGTGATTATAGCCATTGTGGGCATCATCTATTTGGTTTGTTTTGCCAAACGTTTATTGCCCGACCGAACCCTGAAAGATGACGACATAGAAGAAAGTAGCGACTCGGGCGATGTTGTGCGCGTGGAGGCCGTGTTGGGAGCACGTTTCCCCGGAAACGGAAAAACGTTGCGCGAATTTGATTTTCACCGTCACTATGGAGCCACGGTAAAGAGTCTGCATCGTAATGGTGAACGTCTCCAAGGGGATTGGATGAATGTACGTCTGTCGGAGAATGATACGTTGATTCTGGATGCAGACGGCACCTTTATTCCGACATGGGGAGACAGCCGTGTGTTTTTGATGTTGTCGGTGTTGGATGCGGAACCCGAAATGGGAAAGAAAAAGAAATATCTGGCCATGATTCTGTTGTTGGTGATGATTATCGGGGCAACGGTAGGCGAGCTTCCGGTCGTGGAGCAGGCCCTTCCCGGACTGAAGTTGGATATGTTTTTCTTTGTTTGTGTCACAACGGTGATTATGGCTTGGACGGGAATGTTTAATCCTAAGAAATATACGAAGTTCATTTCATGGGACGTGTTGATTACCATCGCCTGTGCTTTTGCTATCAGTAAGGCGATGAGTAATTCCGGTTTTGCAGCTTTCATTGCCGAATATATAATAGGTATGACCGATGCTCTCGGACCGTATGCTTTGTTGGCCGTGATTTTTATTATCACGAACTTGTTTACGGAGTTGATAACGAATAATGCGGCGGCGGCCCTGTCCTTTCCTATAGCCTTGGAGGTGGCCAATCATTTGGGCGTGAGCCCGACTCCGTTTTTTGTAGTGATTTGTATGGCTGCATCGGCTTCGTTCTCTACACCTATCGGTTATCAGACCAATCTGATTGTACAAGGTATCGGAGGCTATAAATTTAGCGATTTCGTTAAAATAGGCTTGCCTTTGAACATAATTGTGTTTGTGTTATCTGTATTTTTAATACCTTTGTTCTGGAATTTTTAAAAGAGAAGTAAGCAGTTTATGGGAGAGGCGACAAATATCTATCCGATATACGAAAAAATGATGACCCGTTCGGACAAGGAACAACTTCTTGGACAACGTGGGGTGATGGTCTGGTTCACCGGCTTATCCGGTTCCGGGAAAAGTACGGTGGCACTCGGTGTAGAACGGGAGTTGCATAAGCGTGGTATCTTGTGCCGCATTTTGGATGGTGATAATATTCGTAGCGGTATCAATAAGAATTTAGGTTTCTCGGCCGATGACCGGAAAGAGAATATCCGTCGTATTGCTGAAATCGGAAAATTATTCGTAGATACGGGAGTGGTGACGCTTTCTGCTTTTATCAGTCCTACAAACGAATCCCGTCGCATGGCTTCTGAGATTATCGGGGCGGACGATTTTAGGGAAGTCTATGTGTCCACACCGTTGGAAGTTTGCGAGCAACGCGACGTAAAGGGTTTGTATGCTCGTGCACGTCGGGGAGAAATTAAGGATTTTACAGGGGTCAGTGCCCCCTTCGAGGTGCCGGAACATCCGGCTCTGACGCTGGATACTTCCGTTCTGACATTGGAAGAATCGGTGAATAAAGTGTTGGAACTTATATTGAACAATAAATAAATCACAATATTATGTCTGAATATAAATTGAGTCATTTGCAGGAGTTGGAGGCAGAGTCCATTCACATTATCCGTGAGGTGGCGGCCGAGTTTGAGAATCCTGTAATGCTTTACTCCATAGGAAAGGATTCGTCCGTGATGGTTCGTTTGGCTGAGAAGGCTTTTGCCCCGGGAAAGGTTCCTTTCCCTTTGATGCACATCGACTCCAAGTGGAAGTTTAAGGAGATGATACAATTTCGCGATGAGTACGCCAAGAAATACGGTTGGAACCTGATAGTGGAGTCCAATATGGAAGCGTTTCGGGCAGGGGTAGGCCCCTTTACGCACGGCAGTAAGGTGCATACGGATTTGATGAAGACCAAGGCTTTGCTGGATGCTCTGGCCAAGTATAAGTTTGACGCGGCTTTTGGTGGGGCGCGTCGCGATGAAGAGAAAAGCCGTGCAAAGGAACGTATCTTTTCGTTTCGTGACCAGTTCCAGCAGTGGGATCCTAAGAACCAGCGCCCGGAGTTATGGGACATTTATAACGCCCGTATCCACAAAGGAGAGAGTATTCGGGTGTTTCCATTGAGTAATTGGACTGAATTGGACATCTGGCAGTACATCCGTTTGGAAAACATTCCTATCGTCCCGCTGTATTATGCCAAGGAACGTCCGGTAGTGAACATCGACGGGCAACTGATTATGCCGGACGACGACCGTTTGCCGGAAAAATACCGCGACAAGATTGAGATGAAAAAGATTCGTTTCCGTACGTTGGGCTGTTGGCCGTTGACCGGTGCCATCGAAAGCGAAGCCGACACGATAGAGAAGATTGTGGAGGAAATGATGACTACCACCAAGAGCGAGCGTACGACCCGTGTGATAGACTTCGACCAGGAGGCGTCCATGGAACAGAAAAAGCGTGAAGGGTATTTTTAATTCAGGAGGGTATTATATGGCTACATTAAATATAAAGGAGTTTTTAGACCAAGACGAGAAAAAAGATTTGTTGCGCCTGTTGACGGCCGGTTCGGTGGACGACGGAAAATCTACATTGATAGGCCGGCTTTTGTTCGACAGCAAGAAACTGTATGAAGATCAGTTGCAGGCTTTGGAGCGTGACAGCAAACGTGTGGGGAATGCCGGCGACCATATAGATTATGCTTTGTTGCTCGACGGTTTGAAAGCGGAGCGCGAAGAAGGCATCACCATAGACGTGGCTTATCGTTATTTCTCGACGAACCAACGCAAATTTATCATTGCCGACACTCCGGGACATGAACAATACACCCGCAACATGATTACCGGCGGTTCCACGGCTAATTTAGCCATTATATTGGTGGATGCCCGTACGGGAGTCATCACGCAGACCCGTCGTCATACATTTCTTGTTTCTTTGTTGGGAATCAAACATATCGCATTGGCCGTCAACAAGATGGACTTGGTGGATTTCGACGAAAACGTGTTCGATGCCATTGTAGCGGAATACAAGGCTTTGACGGATAAATTAGGTATAGAGGATGTGACCTGTTTTCCCCTTTCCGCTTTGGATGGCGACAATGTGGTAGAGAAGTCTGAGCGTACGCCTTGGTATGAAGGCACCAGTCTGTTGGACTTTTTGGAGACCGTACCTATTCATACCGACCGCAACATGACGGATTTCCGTTATCCTGTGCAGTACGTGTTGCGCCCGAACCTCGACTTCCGTGGGTTCTGTGGGAAGATAGCTTCCGGTGTGGTACGGGAAGGAGATGAAATTATGGCTCTTCCGTCGCGTAAGAAGTCGCATGTGAAACGTATTGTGACGTATGACGGAGATTTGAAAGAGGCTTTTTGCCCGCAATGTGTGACGTTGACGTTGGAGGATGAGATAGACATTTCACGCGGTGAAATGTTAGTACATCCCGACAATGTGCCGGAAGTAGGGCGCTATTTCGAGACGATGCTCGTATGGATGGACGAAGAACCGATGGATCGTAACAAGCATTTTTATCTGAAGCATAATACGAATACGACCCGCGCCACGGTAGGTGAGATTTGTTATCAGGTAGATGTGAATACGATGGAGCAGCGTCCGGTGGACGGTTTTCGTTTGAATGAAATCGGGAAAGTGCATATCACGACGGCAAAACCCATATTTTTCGATGCCTATCAGAAGAACCGTGCGACCGGTTCCTTCATATTGATAGATCCGATTACGAACAACACGAGTGCAGTGGGCATGATTATCGGTCCGGTGGATGCCAAGGAGAATGACGTTGAGCGTCTTCCGGAGTTGAACCTGCCCAAATTGGGTATCGGAAAAGAGCATTACGAAGCCATAGAGAAAGCCGTCAAAGATTTGGGACGCCAAGGTCTCGCGATAGAAATCATTAAAGAATAACCTTAATTAAAAATCAAAGTTTCATGGGATTATTAGAGTTCAGCAAACTTCCGGTCAATACGTTGGTAGGTGCCGATTGGAAAACGTTTAAAGAAATGACGCGTGGTCAGGAGATAGCTCCGGACAAGCGTACCAAGTATTATCTGACGAAGAGCGTATGCAGGCTGTTGAGTTTGTTGGCACCTATCCAAGACCGCAGGTTTGAGGAGAAGTTGGGGGCGTACGAATTCGACCACGATCCTGTTTTCATTCTCGGACATTGGAGAAGCGGGACGACCTTTGTGCACAACATCTTTGCGCAGGACGATAATTTCTGTTATACGACCACGTACCAGACCGTATTCCCCCATCTGATGATGTTCGGCCAACCTTTCTTCAAGAAGACGATGGGTTGGCTTATGCCGAACAAACGTCCTACGGACAATATGGAGTTGGCTCCCGACCTGCCGCAGGAGGAAGAATTCGCATTGTCGAACATGATGCCTTATTCCTTCTATGACTTTTGGTTCTTTCCTCAGAAATGGCAGGAATATTGCGACAAGTATCTGACGTTCGAGAACATTACGAAAGAGGAACTTCAGGTATTTAAGGAAACGTTTGTGAAGTTGATGAAAATTTCCAGATACTGTACGACGGGAGGAGATGTGTATTTATCCAAGAACCCGCCCCATACGGGACGCGTAAAAGCCTTGGTCGAGATGTTCCCCAATGCCAAGTTCATTTATCTGATGCGTAACCCCTATACGGTGTTCGAGAGCACACGCAGTTTCTTCACCAACACGATCAAGCCGTTGGAATTGCAGCATATCAGCGACGAGGAGATGGAGAAGAACATCCTTCTTACCTATACAAAGCTTTATCGCGCCTATGAGGAGCAGAAGAAGTATGTGCCGGAAGGAAATCTTTTTGAAGTGAAATTCGAGGATTTTGAGGCTGATGCATTCGGAACCACGAAGCTTGCGTATGAAAAATTAGGTATTCGTGAGTTTGATTGTGCCGAGGCTGCCATACGCCAGTATACAGACCGGAAGAAAGGCTACAAAAAGAATAAATATGAGTATAAGCCCCGTACCATTCAGTTGGTGAATGAAAATTGGGGATATGCCCTTAAGGATTGGGATTATGAGATACATCCGTAAGATGGGAATCCGTATCCCCCTTTAAAACGAAGCATCCTCTCATTTTCGAGTGAGAGGATGCTTTGTTTATGGATAGGGATGGAATAAAGTTCATTCCACACTCGTGGTCGAAAGACTGAAGTTTTCCATCAGAATCTCTCCTTGAGTGGTGTATTCTTTTACGAGCCGATTGGTTTCTTCTCCATTTACGTAAGCGATAATAGTTACTTTTAACCGTTTTCCCGATTCCTCGGAAGTACTTGTTGCCGAGCCTGAACAAGTCATGAAAAAACCGTCTTGTCCCGTTTGGCAACTCACTCTGTTACTTTTCATTTTGCCTACCGAATACGAATCACCCAAGTATTCCCCGTTTTCGTCATATAGTCTTGCCGGTCCATTTACGTTTGTAGCTCCGAATACGAGGTTCACCTCAAAATCTTCTGTGTTCCCAGACTGTTCTACTACGATTTTATGAATACCCGTCCTCATTCCGTGATGATCATTTTTATGGTCGTCGTCTCCACAAGATACCAGGGCTAAACTTAAACACAAGACCATAATACTCCATACTGATAATTTTATTCTTTTCATATTTTCGCTTTTTGGTGGTTGTGATTTTACTTGACTATGGTTTTCCGGATAATTTCATTCGTTAGTGTCGGCAAGATATGAAAAATATATTAAGTAACAAAGACGCTTTGGAAAAATAATGGTAAAAGGTTCTCCAAAAATAAAGGAGGTCCTTGAACCTCCCTTATTTAAATAGATATTTATTCCTTGCTTTTACCGCTGATTTTTTCGGCCATTTCCGGATTCTGTTTATACCGTTTGTTCAGGCCGTTTACTACGTCTTTTGTAATGTCGTATTTAGCATTGGCTGCCAAAATATTGTCTCCGGCCTTGCTGATGATATAATCGAATTTCTTAGATTTATTGTATTCTTTCAGGAATGCCTGAATGGAATCCCGCATTTCGGTGTTGTATTTTGCTTGTTCTGCGGCGAAATCATTCATCAATCGGTCGTTTAATGCTTGCAAGTCCTGCTGTTGTTTGGCCAATGTCATTTGAGCCTGTTCCACTTGTTCTTTGGTGGTGAACTGGTTGGTTTCATATTTCTTTTGCAGCTCTGCGGCTTTAGCCTGAAGAGCGCGTTCTTTGCCGGCCAATGTAGCCCGGATGTTTTCTCCCTTTTTATTCATCAGGAGCGTATAGTCTTTACAGAAATTGTATTGCGACATCAATGTGTCGATTTCCACATATGCGATTTTCAATCCGCCTGAGGGGATTTCCGTAGCTTGAGTGTTTGTTTTTTCTTCCGGTGCCGACTTGTTGCATCCCGTCAGGGCGAATGTGGCTGCCAAGGTGATAAGTCCTGCGCCAATGATACTGTTTTTCTTCATTATTTTTTCCTTATTTATGATTTTCTTGTACTGCGTTCATTGATTCTATGTGGATTTTCCACCCGTTCCAAGGCATCCATGGTTTGTACACACGTGATGCCCCGTTTGCGCATAGCCGTACTATGGCCTATGTGGGTGTTTGGGAAGCGGCCGTTTTTCTTAAAAAGGATTTTTATGGCAAAGAATGCCATACTTATGGCCACAATTATCAGAGTAAACAATAGTGTCTTCAACATTTTTGCGTATATTTGTGCTACAAAGATAAACTTTAAAAGCGTGGAATTGTGTCGTATCTTCGCTTTTAACCAATTTTAGTAGAATGAATATATAAAATTATGGATATGGAAATGAATTCATTGAAACCAGCCGAGGTTTTTAAGTTTTTTGCAGAAATCAACCGGATACCCCGTCCTTCCAAAAAAGAAGAGCGGATGATAGCTTATTTGGAACAGTTTGCCCGTGAAAGAGGTTTGGAATGTAAGGTGGACGAGACGGGAAACGTCTTGATTCGTAAGGGGGCGACTCCGGGGATGGAAAACCGTAAGACGGTGATTTTACAGAGCCATATGGATATGGTTTGCGAGAAGAACCGTGAGGTGGAGTTCGATTTTGAAAAAGACGCGATTCGTACGTTGATTGATGGAGATTGGTTGCGTGCGGACGGGACGACGTTGGGTGCCGACGACGGGATAGGCGTGGCGATGGAGTTGGCCTTGTTAGACGCTTCGGATATTGCCCACGGCCCGATAGAATGTGTGTTTACCCGTGACGAAGAAACAGGTTTGAGCGGTGCTTTCGGGATGAAGCCCGGTTTCATGTCCGGTGATATTTTGTTGAACTTGGACTCGGAAGACGAAGGGCAGTTGTTCGTAAGTTGTGCCGGGGGAGCGGCAACTACGGCTGAATTCGACTTTACGCCGGTGGATGTTCCGCAGGATTATTTCTTCTTCGAAGTGAAGGTGAAAGGATTGACGGGCGGACATTCGGGTGACGACATTAACAAGAAGCGGGCGAATGCCAACAAGATTCTGGCGCGTTTCCTATATAATGCCTGGGCTAAATACGATTTATACTTGTGCGACATTCAGGCCGGAGGTCTGCACAATGCCATACCCCGTGAAGCGATGGCGGTTTGTGCCATTCCGATGAAGGACAAGGAGAGCATCCGTGTGGATTGGAACCTGTTCAGTGCCGATGTGGAAGAAGAATACAGTGTGACCGAAAAGACTATGGTCTTCGAGTTGCAGAGCGAAAGCGCGAGGCCGAAAGCTGTGGAGCGCGAAGTGGCTCGCAAGCTCATTTGGGCTTTGCAGGCCGTGCACAACGGCATCCTTTCCATGTCGCAGGACATCGATTTGGTGGAGACCAGTTCCAACCTGGCCAGTATCCGTCTGACGGACGGCAATAAGATTCTGGTAAAAACCAGTCAGCGCAGCAGCATACTGAGTGCGCGCCACCACATGAGCAATATGGTGAAAGCCGCTTTTGAATTGGCCGGTGCCCGTGTGGAAGTGGGCGAAGGCTATCCGGGTTGGAAAATGAATCCGGAATCGGACATTCTGAAAATTGCAGTGGAAACTTACAAAGCCTTGTTTGGCAAGGAACCGAAAGTATTGGGGATACATGCCGGATTGGAATGCGGATTGTTCAGCGAGAAGTATCCCGGTCTGGACATGGTGTCGTTCGGCCCGACGTTGCGTGGAGTACATTCGCCCGACGAACGTTTGTTGATACCGACGGTTGCCATGGTTTGGGACCATATCAAAGCCATTTTGAAGAATATTCCGGCGAAAGCCTAAAATAAGCGGGGCATATCTGCGTTATAACAAGGCAGATATGCCTTTTTTGAATTTATGAATATGCGAAAAATATCCGTCTTTTGTGGCTCGGTCCTTGCGTGGGGCGTCGTGGTCGTATCCGGTTTTACGTCTTGTGACGACTCCATGTCGTTCACGACCGACCGCGGCGCGCTGTTATCCTTTTCCACCGATACGGTGAGGTTCGACACCGTGATTTCAACCGTAGGGTCGAGCACGCGCCAACTGATGGTTTACAACCGTAACGCAGACGGCCTGCGTATTGCGTCCGTACGTCTGAAACAAGCGTATGCCACTCCCTTTCGGGTGAATGTGGACGGTTCCTATCTGGAGCCGGAAAGCGGGGCGCGGGCATACGATTTCGAGGTACGCACGGGAGACAGTATCCGGGTTTTTGCAGAGGTGACAATGCCCGAAAACGGGCAGGATGCCCCCGTAGCCCTGAACGACACCCTGATTTTTGCTTTGGAGAGCGGGGTGGAGCAGCATGTCATTCTTACAGCCGTGGGGCAGGATGCCTATATGTGGCGTGGCAAGGTGATAGAAGCCGATACTTTGTTGGAGGCCGGACGTCCGATTGTGGTGTACGACAGTCTTTCCGTGAGAGAGGGAGTGACATTGTCCATGGCCGCAGGCGTACAGTTGTATTTCCACGACGGAGCCAACCTTTGGGTGCACGGTCGTATCGTGGCCGAAGGGACGGTCGATCGTCCGGTGGTGTTCCGTGGCGACCGTACAGACCGGATGTTCGATTACCTGCCATACGACAATACGCCTTCCCGTTGGGGGGGCATACGGTTGAAGGCCACGAGTACGGACAATCGGCTGAACCATGTGGACATCCATAGTGCTTCCTACGGCATTGCGTGCGACAGCTCTTCCACGGACGTGATGAAACTGACGTTGGAGAACAGCGTGATTCATAACGTAGGTGGCGAAGGATTGGGGCTGTACCATTGCCGTGCGTCGGTGGGCAACACCCAAATCAGCAATACGTTGGGGCATTGTGTGGCCGTGGTGGGCGGTTGGGCCGAGTTCGTGCATTGCACGTTGGCACAATTCTATCCTTGGGATGCTACGCGGGGCGATGCCTTGTATTTGGCCAACAAATGGTTGGCTTTGGATTATCCCCTTCAGCATGCCCATTTCCTGAACTGTCTGGTGACGGGGTATGCCGATGATGTAGTGACAGGGAATCTGGAAGACGAGAACAAGGATGTGGATTACTATTTCGGGAATTGCGTGCTTCGTACGGTCGAGGCGGAAGACGATGCCGCGCGTTTCGTCGGCGTGGTGTATGAAAAAAAAGGCGAGGAGGGTACCGGCCAAGAACAGTTCCGGTTGTTTGATACGGATAACTATCTGTACGATTTCCGCTTGAAAGACATTTCCGTGGCGCGTGGCAAAGGCTCGACGGAGTGGGCCGCCCGTTATCCGACGGACCGTTACGGGATAGACCGTTTGACGGAACCTACACCGGATGCCGGGTGCTATGAATTCGTGCCCGAAGAATGAAACCGGTTGTTTGGCTTTCGGCATTGCTTTGTGGATGGAGCGCGTGGCTTCCGGTCAAGGGGCAGCAACCTTTCCGGGTCATGTTCTACAACGTGGAGAACTTGTTCGACTGCCGTCATGACAGCCTGAAGGAAGACCGTGAGTTTCTGCCCGACGGAGAGAAGAAATGGACACCGGCCCGTTACTGGCGCAAGTTGGACGCCTTGTCCAAGGTCGTTGCGGCTGTGGGAGAAGAACGTTTGCCGGATTTGGTCGGGTTGTGCGAGGTGGAAAACGACAGTGTGCTTTTCGATTTGACCCGGCGTTCGTCCCTGCGTGCGCTCGGTTACCGTTACGTGGCGACCCACTCCCCCGATGTGCGGGGCGTCGACGTGGCCCTGCTCTACCAGCCGGGTAGTTTCCGTTTATTGGAGTCCCATGAAATTCCTGTCCCTTCCGCAGAAGCCGGATTCCGGCCCACGCGCAACGTCTTGTACGTAAAAGGAGAAGTACTCTCGGGAGATACGTTGCACGTGCTCGTATGCCATCTGCCCAGTCGTTTGGGAGCGACCCGTGTTTCGCGCCGCCATCGGATGCTGGCCGCACGGACGGTGCGAGCTGTAGCCGATTCAGTGCATACGACTACGTCCGATGCCCGTATCTTGTGGATGGGCGATTTCAATGCCGATGTGGAGGATAGAGTGTTCCGCGAGGTGGTTTTCCCGTATTTCCGTGAGCCGGGGCTTTCTCCCTTCTGCGCAGACGGAGTGAAAGGCTCCTACCGCTACCGGGGTATATGGGAAACGATTGACCATATCTTGGTCAGTCCGGTGTTGATGGACAACAGCCGCCCGTTTCATACGTCCGACGGATGTCGCGCCATAGTGGCCTTTCCTTTTATGTGCGAACGGGAAAAGACGTATGGCGGCGTTCGTCCGTTTCGCACCTATCAAGGCCCGTTGTATAAAGGGGGATACAGCGACCATTTTCCGGTGACGCTGGATTTCGAGTGGCGTTTTCCCGAATGAATGTCTGCCCGGAAGGGCTATTCATGATGATAAGGTTCGCCGTTGATGATGGTCATGGCCCGATAGATTTGTTCGGTGAAAATCAGACGGATCATTTGATGCGAGAATGTCATGCGCGAAAGCGAGACTTTCTCGTTTGCCTTTTCGTAGATGCGCGGTGAGAAACCGTAGGGACCGCCCACGACGAACACCATCCGTTTCAGTCCGGCTGCCATCCGCTTTTCCATCCATGCGGCGAACTCCACCGAACGGTGTTCCCGTCCGTGTTCGTCCAACAAGACGATATGGTCGCCCGGTTGGAACGCTTTCAACAGCAAATCCGCTTCTTTCTCCTTTTGTTGTTCTTCCGAAAGGCTTTTGGTGTTTCGCAATTCCGGTATGACTTCGATGTCGAAAGGCAGGTAGTGCCGGATACGTTTGGCATATTCTTCTATGCCCGCGATGAAATGCGGGTCGTTCGTCTTGCCGACAACGAATAGGGTAATCTTCATGGCCGCGACGGATTATTATTTTTTGTTTAGGATGACCAAAGCCGCAATGACTCCCGGAATCCAACCGGCCAGGGTGAGGATGAACACGATGACTACCGAGCCGCAACCCTGGTCCAGTACGGCCAAAGGCGGAAAAATGATGGAAAGGAGAACTCTGAATAATGACATTTTATTTTCTTATGCGTTTGATTGACGGGTCAAAGTTAGGAAAAAGTTTCAAGAACCGGCACGGAAACCCTCCGTTTCTGTACGGTTTTGTGCCTACGGTAGGGCAGGGCGCGTTCCGGCCTTCTTCAAAAGTCGATGGCGGCCACGTCCTTCTGCGCTTTCCGGAAATCTTCCACGAGTTGCCGCACGATGTCTCCGGCGGGACGTATGGCATCTACGGACGATGCGATTTGTCCGATTTCGAGTTCGCCTTGTTCAGTGTCCCCCTCGAAAATACCGCGCTTGGAGGCCGCTTTGCCTAAGATGTCGCGCAGTTCTTCCGAATTAGCCCCACGGGCTTCCGCTTCGGCCACTTTGTCGAACAGCCCATTCCGCACCAGACGTGTGGGCGACAGTTTTTTAAGGCAGAGCATCGTGCCGCCTTCGTCCAAAGCGAGGCAACGCTGTTTGAAGGCTTCCGAAGCCGAACTTTCTGCCGACAGGGCAAAAAGGGTACCGATTTGTACTCCTTCGGCTCCTAATGCCATGGCTGCCAACATCGCTTCTCCGCTGCCGATTCCTCCGGCTGCCACGACCGGAAGGCCGGTGGCGCGGCGCACTTGCGGTATCAGGGTGAGGGTCGTCGTTTCTTCCCGTCCGTTATGTCCTCCGGCTTCGAATCCTTCGGCTACGATGGCGTCTACTCCGGCCTCCTCGCATTTCCGTGCGAATTTACTGCTCGACACCACATGGGCCACCGTCACGCCCGCTTCGTGAAGCATCGGGGTGAATTTCTTGGGGCTTCCGGCCGAGGTGAACACTATTTTCACTTCTTCCCGTATGAGGATGTCCATCAGCCGGTCTATTTCCGGATACATCAGCGGGACGTTCACGCCCCACGGCCGATTTGTAGCTACCTTCATCTTACGGATGTGTTCCACGAGAGTTTCCGGGTGCATCGAACCGGCTCCGAGCAGTCCCAATCCGCCGGCTTGGCTGACGGCGGCGGCCAGCCGCCATCCGCTGCACCACACCATACCGCCTTGTATGATGGGGTAACGGATGCCGAAAAGTTTGCATATTCTGTTCATGTCGCTTTGCTTTTGGGGTTGTTGTTTCCCAAAGGTAAGCAAAAAGACGGCAGGTCGCGGCTTCGGTCCTACGGAATTAGCATTCTTTATAGGATGGTGACGGTGGGGCCAGTTCTTTGGATTGGCCCAATTTGTGCAGGGGGAGTGCCCGGAAAGTCTGCCCGTTACCCTATTTTCAGGAATATACGTGATGTCTTGATTTTTTATATTATGCAGTAGGTTGTATATCAAACGGTTGTGCTGCTAAAATCAATCTGCGCCAAACGAAAAATCATTCGGCTGAGAATGAAAAATCGTTTGGCTGAGATTGATTTCACGTTCTCAGCCGAATGATTTTTGTTATTCAAAAATCAAAAAATGCCGTCCATCGTTCTTTATCTTCCGAAAGGCATTGAAAAAAGCACCTCCTTTCGTTTTTATGTTGTATCTTTGTCTGCAAATCATTGCGAATACATTAAAAGAATAGGAAATATGTTGTCAGTTGAAGAATTGAATGACCGCTTGATTGATTTGGCTTTTGCCGAAGACATAGGCGATGGAGACCACACTACGCTCTGCTGTATTCCGGCGGATGCCATGGGAAAATCCAAGTTGCTCATCAAGGAAGAGGGCGTGTTGGCCGGAATGGAAATCGCGAAGGAGGTGTTCCGTCGCTTCGATCCGGACATGAAAGTGGAGGTGTTCATACAGGACGGGACGCACGTGAAGCCGGGCGACGTGGCCATGGTCGTCACAGGGCGGGTGAGGAGCCTGTTGCAAACGGAGCGCCTGATGTTGAACATCATGCAACGTATGAGTGGCATTGCTACCATGACGAACAAGTATGTGGAGCGGCTGAAGGGGACGAATACCCGTGTGTTGGACACGCGTAAGACGACCCCGGGCATGCGTATGTTGGAAAAGGCGGCCGTGAAAATCGGAGGCGGCGTGAACCACCGTATCGGATTGTTCGACATGATTCTCCTGAAGGACAACCACGTGGACTTCGCCGGAGGTATCGCCAACGCCATCAACCGTTGCCATGAGTATCTCAAGGAAAAGGGAAAGGACCTGAAGATAGAAATCGAAGTGCGTAACTTCGATGAATTGCAACAGGTGTTGGATATGGGCGGCGTAGACCGTATCATGCTCGACAACTTCTCCGTGGAGGATACGCGTAAGGCCGTGGAGATGGTGGCCGGACGTTTTGAAACGGAGTCGAGCGGCGGTATCACTTTCGACACTTTGCGCGATTATGCCGAGTGTGGGGTAGACTTCATTTCCGTCGGGGCTCTGACCCATTCCGTCAAAGGGTTGGATATGAGTTTTAAGGCTTGTTGACAGGCCATGAGTCTGTCGGATTGACAAACGGTTGCCGGGACTGTCTCGTCGTGAAAACGGAAGGGAGACAGCCGTGGTAATCGTTTTTTGTATATATAATAAGGTATGTAAGATATGAAGAAGCACTTTTGGTGGATGAGTGTGGCTTTGTGGCTCCCTTTGCAGGCAGCGGCACAGGACGAGCGTTTCCATTCCCCGGTGGACATTCCGTTCCTGATGTCGGGCAGTTTCGGCGAGCCGCGTCCGAACCATTTCCATTGCGGCATCGACGTGAAAACGCAAGGCGTGGTGGGTAAACGGGTACTGTCTGTGTGCGACGGTTATGTGTCGCGGCTTACGGTGGGTTACGACGGTTTTGGCAATGCCGTTTATGTGACGCACCCCAACGGCTTGGTATCCGTTTATTGTCATTTGAACGAGTTCGTTCCGGCCTTGAAGGAGGTTGTCCGCAGGTGTCAGTACAAAGAAGAGACGGAGCGGGTAGACGTGAAGCTTCCGCCCGCCGTGTTTCCCGTAAAGGCGGGGGATTTGATTGCTTACAGCGGTAATACGGGGGCTTCTCTTGCCCCTCATCTTCATTTGGAATTGCATCGTGTGTCGGACGGGGCGTTGGTGGATCCGTTACCTTATTTCCAACATTTGCTGACGGATGACATGTCGCCGGTCGTCCACGGGGTGAAGCTGTATGCTTGTCCGGGGCGGGGTTGGATAGACACCGGAGGGTCGTCCAATACTTTTACGGTCACGGCCGATGCTTCTGCCCGTGTGGTCCGGGCTTGGGGGCGTGTGGGTGCTGCCGTTTGGGCGGACGACCTGATGAACAACACACAGAACAAGTTCGGCATCCGTCGCATCACGCTGAAAGTGGACGGCAGGCAGGTTTTCCAAAGCCTGATGGACGAATTCATGCCGGACGAAAATCCGTTGGTGAATTCGTGGGGAGACTATCCCCACTACCGGAAAACGAAGCATTGGTATTTGAAGTCTTTTGTGGATCCGGGTAACACATTGTGTTTCCTTTCGGCCGACGAGAACCGAGGTTGGGTGGACGTGGACGAGGAGCGCGACTACCTCTTTGAATATGCCTTGGAGGATTTGAAGGGAAACATCCGGGTGTGCCGTTTTACGGTGCGGGGCGAACGTGACGACGCGCGTTTGGCCGAAGCGGAAGAGCGCGAACAGCTCCGGAGGGCTTCGGGCGCATGGTTGGAGTACGGTCGTCCGCAAGTGGTACAACGTCCGGGGATGGAGTTGCGTATTCCGGCAGGAGCATTGACAAAAGATGAAGTGCTTCGCGTGGGAGTGGAAGCCAAGGAAGACGGGATTTCCAACCTTTATGTGCTTCACGATGAGTTTGTGCCACTGGTGAAACGGGCCACGTTGATGTTGGCTCCCCGTACGCCAGTGTCCCGTCCGGAGAAATGTTATATCGAGTCTTCTCATGGATATGTAGGGGGAGACTATGCAGACGGTTGGTTTTCTGCCCGGATTCGGGATTTGGGAGAGTCGTACGCGTTGGCTATGGACACCGTGGCGCCTGTGGTTCGTTGGAAGACGGCTTTCAATGGAAAGAAAGTCACTGTGTTGCGTTGCGCTTTGACGGACAGCGGTTCGGGGGTGAAGTCTTTTAAGGCATACGTGGACGGCCGGTTTGTGCTCTTTACTTCTTATCGGGGAGTGTGGACTTGCCGGTTGAAAGAAACGCCGTTGCGCCCGGAGGGCAAACGCCGCCGGTTGACCGTGAAGGTGACGGATCGTTGCGGAAATGAAACGGTGGATGAGAAAGAGTTTATTTATTAACGATAGGTTTATTTACAGAAAGATGAAAATCAAATGGATAATGACGGTCGTGCTGGCTGTGTGCACGGGCTACGGGCAGGCTTGCACGAATCTGATTGTGGGAAAGAAGGCATCGGCCGACGGGTCGGTCATCGTGTCTTACAGTGCGGACGACTTCGGAAGTTTCGGTTATTTGCGCCATTGGGCGGCCGGAAAGCATGCGAAGGGCGCTACGCGTCCGGTATATAATTGGGAAAACAACAATTATGCGGGAGAGATAGAAGAAGCTCCCGAAACGTACAACGTGATAGGGAATATGAACGAATATCAGTTGACGATTACGGAAACGACTTTCGGTGGCCGTGCCGAACTGGTAGATTCAACCGGATTGTTGGATTACGGTAGCTTGATATACATTACTTTGCAGCGTGCCAAGACTGCGAAAGAAGCTATCGGAGTGATGACGAATCTGATTGATAAATACGGGTATAACAGTGAAGGCGAGAGCTTTACGATAGCAGACAAGAACGAGGCGTGGGTCATGGATCTGATTGGAAAAGGGACGGGACGCAAAGGTGCGGTGTGGGTGGCCGTGCGTGTGCCGGACGATTGCATCTGTGCCCATGCCAACCAGAGCCGCATCCGCCGTTTCCCGTTGCGTGACAAGGAGAACTGCCTTTATTCCAAAGACGTGATTAGCTTTGCCCGTGAGAAGGGATATTTCAAAGGAAAGAAAGACAGCGATTTTTCATTTGCCGATGCTTATGCTCCCGCTGATTTCAGTGCTTTGCGTTTTTGCGAGGCACGGGTGTGGAGCTTCTTTAACCGCTATGTGGACGGAATGGAGAAATATTTGCCATACGCTTCGGGAGAAAACCCGCAGGCCGAACCGATGCCGCTGTTTGTCAAGCCGAACCGCCTGCTTTCCGTGCAGGACGTGAAGGATATGATGCGCGACCATTACGAAGGTACTCCGTTGGCTTTGGACAACGATCCCGGTATGGGACCTTTCGAAGCTCCTTACCGCCCCACGCCGTTGACATGGAAAGTAGACGGGAAGATGTATTTCAACGAACGTCCTATCTCTACCCAACAGTCGGCGTTTGTCATGGTGGCACAGATGCGCAGCCAGTTGCCTGATTATGTGGGTGGCGTACTGTGGTTCGGCTGCGACGATGCGAACATGATGGCTTTCACGCCGGTGTATTGCTGTACGGACTTGGTGCCGGAGTGTTATAGCGACAAGGTGGCGGACGATTTGCACTTTTCTTTTAAAAGTGCTTTCTGGGTATGTAATTGGGTAAGCAGCATCGTGTATCCCCGTTACAGCCAGTTGTTCGGTGAACTCAAAACGGTGCGCGACCGGTTGGAAACCGATTACAATACGTTACAGGAGAAAACGGAAAAAGAAGCCATGGCATTGGCCGGGACGGAGGGCGAAGGGATGTCGGCCGCCCGTAAATACCTGACGGCTTATACGAACCGGACGGCTGCCGGAATGCTCTATGAATGGATGGAGCTGGGCAAGCGTCTGATGGTGAAATATATTGACGGGACCGTACGTCCTGAAAGAGACGGGCAGTATGTGCGTACGCCCGGAGGGTTGGGCGTTCCGGTAGAACGTCCGGGATATCCGGAACGTTATCGCCGTGAAATCGTGAAAGCTACGGGAGATCGCTTTGAGGTGAAATAAATCGTGCAATTAGGGTATTTTCAGATTTCATCGTAGGCGATATGCTGTGAATTGAGTATATTTGCCTGTAATTTGGAACAAAGGATAAAAAATAACTCATAATAATAAGATACGAAATGGATAATGAACTGATTAAATCATGTGAGGCCAAAGCTGAAGCCTGGCTTTCTTCTTCAGTATATGATGCGGCTACGCAGGCGGAAGTACGCAAGATGCTCGACAATCCCGACAAGACGGATTTGGTGGAGTCTTTTTATCAGAATCTGGAATTCGGAACGGGCGGTCTGCGCGGCATCATGGGAGTGGGCACGAACCGTATGAACATTTACACGGTGGGGGCAGCTACGCAAGGCTTGTCCAATTATCTGAATAAGAACTTCAAGGACCTGAAGCAGATTGCTGTAGTGGTAGGTCACGACTGTCGTAACAACAGCCGTTTGTTTGCCGAGGTTTCGGCCAATATTTTTGCGGCAAACGGCATAAAGGTATATTTGTTCGACGACATGCGTCCTACTCCGGAAATGTCGTTTGCGATTCGTCAGTTGGGTTGCCAAAGTGGAATCATCCTTACGGCTTCCCACAATCCGAAAGAATACAACGGTTACAAGGCTTACTGGGACGACGGTGCCCAGGTATTGGCCCCCCACGACAAGGGCATCATCGACGAGGTGAACAAAGTCGGTGCCGAGGATATTAAAGGTTTGCATACGGTATTGGACACGGCCAATCCTTTGATTGAGATTATCGGTGAAGAGATAGACAAACTTTATTTGGATAAAATAAAAACCATTTCCATCGACCCGGAGGCGATACGCCGTCAGAAGGACATGAAGATTGTCTATACTCCCATTCACGGTACAGGCATGATGCTGATTCCCCGGTCATTGCAGTTGTGGGGATTTGAGAACGTCAATACCGTACCCGAACAAATGGTGAAAGACGGTAACTTCCCCACGGTAGTGTCACCGAATCCCGAGAATGCCGAAGCACTTTCCATGGCCATCGCTTTGGCCAAGAAGATAGACGCAGACATCGTGATGGCTTCCGACCCGGATGCCGACCGTGTCGGTATGGCCTGCAAGGACAGCAACGGGGAATGGGTGTTGGTGAATGGTAACCAGACTTGTATGATTTTCCTCTATTACATCATCAAGAACCGTATCGCAATGGGAAAGATGAAGGGGAACGAGTTCGTAGTAAAGACCATCGTGACCACGGAATTAATTAAGGCTATTGCTGACAAGAACAACGTAGAGATGTACGATTGTTACACCGGTTTCAAGTGGATTGCCAGTGTTATTCGCGAAAACGAAGGCAAGAAACAGTATATCGGCGGAGGAGAGGAGTCATACGGATTCTTGGCCGAAGACTTCGTGCGCGACAAGGATGCTGTGTCCGCTTGTTCGCTCTTGGCAGAAATTTGCGCTTGGGCCAAAGACCAGGGGAAGACGCTGTTCGATGTCTTGATGGACATTTACGTGGAGTACGGTTTCTCTCTCAACCATACGGTTAATGTCGTGAAGCCGGGCAAGACGGGAGCTGACGAAATCAAACAAATGATGGTGAACTTCCGTACGAATCCGCCGAAGGAACTGGCCGGTTCGGAAGTCGTACTGACGAAGGATTATCAGAGTCTGAAGGCTACGGATAATAAGGGTAACGTGACGGACATTGCGCAACCCGCTACCTCCAATGTGCTGCAATGGTATACCGCAGATGGAACAAAGGTGAGTGTCCGTCCATCCGGAACAGAACCTAAAATCAAGTTCTACATTGAAGTGACAGGTGAGATGAAATGTCCGAAATGCTACGCAGAAGCAGAAAAGAAGGCTATGCAAACCGTCGAAGCCGTGAAGGTTTCTTTGGGATTGTAATAGGACGTCTGATGAAATAACTGTTCGGGAAGCCTCGCCTTTAAGGTTGGGGCTTCCGTTTTGTATGATAAGACTTATGGTACAGGTTGTATATGACAAGCCGGCGTATTGGTTTGTTTTTTGTAAGGACGAATTGTTGTTGCAGCGAGAGACGGAAGGCCGTTGTACGGTGCCTTACGGGGCAGAACCTCCGGTGAAGTTGGCAGAATGGAATATCGTGCATCGGCTGACCCCGTTGGAAGGGCGGGAATGCCGGGCGGTAAGCATTGATATGCCGGTGGTGGGAGACGAACGCTATGTCATGACTGGACTTCGGGCCTCATACGACGTTCTGCCCCGCGAACTTTATTTGAAGGCCGGAAAGGGAGCCGAGATTCTTTATTGGGATAAGAATACGAAGTTTTGCGGAGTATGCGGGGCACCGATGAAGTTGCATACGGATATCAGCAAACGTTGCACGAACTGCGGGAAAGAAGTCTGGCCCCAGTTGGCCACGGCCATCATCGTATTGGTACGCCGGGGAGATAGCATTCTATTGGTGCATGCCCATAATCTTCGTGGGAAGTATTACGGACTGGTGGCCGGTTTTGTGGAGACCGGAGAGACGCTCGAAGAATGTGTGCGCCGCGAATTGATGGAAGAAACTGGCGTACGTGTGGAGAATATCCGATATTTCGGCAGCCAACCGTGGCCTTATCCTTGCGGATTGATGATTGGTTTTTATGCCGACTATGTGGAGGGAGACTTACATTTGCAACGTAGCGAAATCGCATACGGCGGTTGGTTTAATCGTGACAAATTGCCGGACATACCCGGAAAGGTCTCCATGGCACGCATGTTGATTGATGCGTGGTTGGAAGGGAGGCTTGCGGAAGGGTGTGGCAGGTGAAAAACAAAAAGCGGGAAGTGCTTTTCATTGCATTCCCGCTTTTCTGATTTCTTTGCTAAGTGCCGGCTTTCTTTTATTCTGTGGCAAGGAGTTCTTCGGCCAATTCTTCCATTTGCAAGAGGTCGGCTTTCTTCATGCTGCTTTTAATCGTGACCATGTGTTCCATGATTTCCATGTTTTTCATTTCCGACAACATGCACGACATCATGCGTCCGGCGGTAGGTGCCCAAGAGCCGTTTTCGATGATGCCCACCCGGCGTTTCTGGAAATTCTTGATTTGCAGATGGTGCAGGAAGTCGAACATCGGGGGGAATACCCCTGCATCGTATGAGGATGCGGCCACAATCATCTTGCTGTAACGGAATGCACTTTCCACGGCCAGAGCCATGTCGTCCCTGCAGAGGTCGATAAGCATGACTTCGGCGGCTCCTTTTTCGCTTAGGATTTCAGCCATCCGGCGTGCGGCGGCAGCCGTATTTCCATGTATGGAGGCATAAGCCACGACAACTCCTTCCGTTTCCGGTTCGTATTTGCTCCAAGTATCGTAAAGCCCGATGTAATACCCTAAGTTTTCTTTCAAGACAGGCCCGTGGAGCGGACAAATCATGGCGATGTCCAGACCGGCGGTTTTCTTCAGCAAAGCCTGTACTTGCGCCCCGTATTTTCCGACGATGTTGAAGTAGTAACGGCGGGCTTCGTCTATCCATTCCCCCTCATGGCAGAGTGCGCCGAACTTGCCAAAAGCATCGGCGGAGAACAGGATTTTCTCACTTTCTTCATATGTCAGCATCACTTCCGGCCAGTGTACCATCGGCGCCATGATAAATTTCAGGGTATGTTGTCCCAGACAGAGCGTGTCGCCCTCCTTGACGGTTTGCGTACGTCCTGCGAAGTTGACTTTTTCAAAAAACTGAGGCATCATTTGGATGGCCTTGGCACTGGCTACGATTGTGGCCTCGGGATATTTTTCGGCAAACCATCCGATGTTGGCCGCATGGTCAGGTTCCATATGCTGCACGATGAGATAATCCGGTGTCCTTCCCTCCAAGGCTTCTTCCAGACGAACTGTCCATTCCTCCGTTTTACGCTGGTCTATCGTGTCCATCACGGCTATCTTTTCGTCCGTGATAACGTATGAGTTGTACGAAATGCCTTGTGGTACGACGTATTGGCTCTCGAATAAGTCCAAATCCTTGTCGTCGGCGCCAATGTATCTGACGTAGGGTGTGATATTGTCGTTCATATTGCTTGATATTGAAGTTTAAAATCCGGTGCAAATATCGCACTTTTCTCCGGATTTTACAACATATTTCCTTATCTTCATCCCATTCTCATTTGTTGCAACAGCTCTTTTTGCCTTTCGCTCAGGCTGGCAGGGAGTTGCACGTTGTATGTCAGAATCAGGTTGCCGCGCGTACCGTCGGAATGCATGTCGCCTTTGCCTTTCAGGCGGACTTTGGCGCCGGGCTGTGTGCCGGGCTTTATTTTCAGTTTCAATTTGTCGCCTTCCGGGGTTTGTACGATGATGGAGCCGCCCAGCAACGCCGTGTACATGTCGATGTTTACCGTGCACTCACGGTCGGCATAACTTACAGTCCCGCTTTCGTTTCCAAACGGGTCGAATCCCCGTTTGAAGCCGCTGCGGTAGCTGCGTGCGCGTCCGCCGCCTCCGCCGAACATTTGCGTGAAGAAGTCCGAGAAGCCTCCTCCTGTAAACTGGCTGAAGTCAAATCCTTCAAAGCCGCCTGCGTCTGCACCGCCTGTGGCACCGCCGCCCATGCCTGCCATTTTCCAGTGTTCGCCGTATTGGTCGTATTTGGCCCGTTTTTCCGGATCGTTCAGCACGTCGTACGCTTCATTCAGTGCCTGGAATTTGGCTTTGGCTTTAGGGTCGTCGGGATGCAGGTCCGGGTGGAACTGTTTGGCCCTTTTCTTGTAAGCGGCCTTGATGTCCTTTTGCGGAGTATCCTTGCTGATACCCATTATTTTATAATAATCGATAAATGCCATAGTTAAAAATCTCCTTTCTGCATAATTTGCAACAAATAAGATGCCAATCTGTTTGTAGAAGACGGCATTATTGTTATTTTTGCATGGAAGATTCAATTTCAGAGGGAAGATTATGGCAAATAGTACGGCAGAGAGACAGATAGTGAGTTTAAAAATTGTGCATACCAGTGACGTGCATGGCACTTTTTTCATGCGGGATTATGTGAACAATCATGCCGTAAGGGGAAGCCTTTCGCGAGTGTATGCCTACGTGCAGTCGTTGCGAAAAGTTTATGGCAAAAGGTTGTTGCTGATGGACGGCGGGGACATATTGCAGGGAAGCCCCGTGGTGTATTACAGTAATTTCGTGGCTTCTTCCGGAAAGAATCTGGCAGCGGAAATCATGAACTATATGGCATACGATGTGGGTGCGATGGGGAATCATGACATCGAGACGGGGCATGCGGTGTACGACCGTTGGACGGCCGCCTGCCGTTTTCCGGTGCTGGGGGCCAATGTGATAGACCGGGCGAGGGGCGGATGCTACTTGCCTCCCTATTGCATATTGGAGCGTTGCGGTGTGAAAGTAGCCGTAATGGGGATGACTACCCCGGCTGTGCCGAACTGGCTTCCGCCGGCTTTGTGGGACGGCCTGGAGTTTGAGGATATGGTGTCTTGTGCAAAGCGGTGGGTTCCCCTGATTCGGGAGAAAGAGCAGCCGGATGTACTCGTCGGACTGTTCCATTCCGGCAAGGAGGGCGGCATCGTTACGCCGGACTATGCGGAGAACGCGGCTTTGGACGTAGCTCGCGAAGTGGCGGGATTCGATGTCGTGTGCTATGGGCATGACCACATGAAGAACTGTGAAACGGTGAAAGGTCCCGACGGCAAAGAGGTGCTTTGTCTGGCTCCCTCGAGCATGGCCGTAACGGTGGGCGAGGTCGATATAGACGTAGAGACGGGACGGGAGGGCAACCGTGTGGTGTCCGTGAAGGGGAAAATAACAGATTTGTCGTACTATAAAGGCGAAGAATCCAAATACATGCAGCGTTATTTCAGCCGTTATATCCGCAATACGGAGTATTACGTAGGGCAGAAAATCGGAAGGTTCGTGCATACGATAGAGAGTCAGGATGCTTATTTCGGCCCCTCGGCTTTTGTAGACATTGTCCACCGGGCGCAGTTGGAAACCACGGGTGCCCAGGTGTCGTTTGCCGCTCCGGTCTCTTTTGCGGCCAGCATCAAGGAGGGAGACGTGTGCGTGCGCGACGTGTTCAATCTTTACCGTTACGACGACGTGCTGTACATCATGCGGCTTACCGGACAGGAAATCAAGGATATGCTGGAGATGAGTTACGGACTTTGGACGGCGCAGATGAAAACGCCGGACGACCACGTGATGCTTTTGGACTATGTATTGGACGAAGGCCGGCGTTTGGGTTTCAAGCATCTGGCCTACAACTTCGATTCGGCTGCCGGTATTTGTTACACGGTGGACGTGACGAAACCCTACGGCGAGAAAATCCGCGTGACGGGGATGGCGGACGGAAGTGCATTCGGATTTGAAACGTGGTACACGGTGGTCGTCAATTCCTACCGTGGAAACGGAGGAGGGGAGCTGTTTACCAAAGGTGCCGGCATTCCTCACGAGAAGTTGAACGAACGCTTGCTGTCCAGTACGGATAAGGATTTGCGTGCATGTATCATAGAATATATCAAGGGCAAGGGCGAGATTGACGCCCGTCCTTTGTACCAATGGCGTTTGGTGCCGGAAGCATGGGCCGTTCCGGCTTGCGAGCGCGACCGTCAACTGCTGTTCGGGAAGCGTGAAAAGGAAGAATGATATACAAAAAACGTTCTGCGCCAAACGAAATTTTGTTCTGCTGAGAATGATTTATCAATCTGCTGAGAACGATTTATCGTTTGGCGCAGAACTTTTTTACAACTGTAATCGGTTGTAAATCAATGATGTTCTTCTGGTAAATAATATGTACGGAAGACCGAATGTTCGGTGCGTCCGGACGATGACGCTTCGTGGGGCAGGCGAAGGAAACGCGTGCGCTGCGCGTCAATAGCGGAACTTGTTTTTGGTACTTTCCTTGATGAAACCGTGCCGGTAGGCATAAAGCAATTCTTTCAGCTCTTCTATCTGGCTTTCCAGTTCGGCACCCTTGTCGGTGTCCCTCACCATCATACGTTGAGTGCTCATTTCCACGATTTGCGTGGTGCTCACGATGTCCGTCCCGTTTTTGATGGCCTCTTCGGCCGATGTGAACGGTTCGTGCTGTACCAACTGGAAGCCCCGGCTGTGGAACACCAAGGTGTAGCCCGCTATTCCGGTCGTATTATGATAGGCCTTGGCGAAGCCGCCGTCGATGACCATCAGTTTGCCGTTGGCTTTGATGGGTGTCTCTCCGCGCCCTACGCGTACCGGGACGTGGCCGTTGATGATGTGGCGGTGCTGTCCCGTGACTCCGAACGAATCGAGAATCATGTCGCAGACTTTCTCGTCGTCCCTCAATCTGTAATAATACCCTTTCTCTTCGGTATGGGTGGTTTTGTCCTCCAGGAAATAGCGTTCGAAAGTAGTCATTTTGGATTTGTCGAACAGGGGAGAGTCCACACCGCACCACAGATACCAAAAATAGTCGATGGCAAACTTTCTTTCTTTAGGCTCGGTGTCGCTGTTGAAAGCGGAGCGCAAGACCAGGCCTATCTTGTCCAGCAAAGCCCGTCCTTTGACTTTTTCTCCGTTGATGTCCACTTCCTTCAGGCTTCCGTCGGCATTTAGCGGTACGGAAGCGTGGAACAGCAAATTGGAGTTGAATATCCCGTACATGCAACCGTGGGAGAACAGGCATTGTATGTGTTTGTTCAGCTTGTCGCTCACGCTGAAAGAGTGGTGCAGTTTGTTGACCAGTTCTTGCTCTTCGGGCGTGAGTTTGTAGGGCGATTTCGGGTCGATGGTGGGGAAATAACAGTCGCGCATGGCGTATTCCTTCCCGTCGCGCACGAAAACTTTTCTTTCAAAATCAATGTGCTCCAGTTGTTTCCTCTCTTTCATGTGCCATTCGGGGCGGCTGTCTATCATGGCAGCTTCGAGCTTGAACTGGATAATGCTGATGGCCTTGTGCATCTGTGCGATGAGGCGTCGGGCTTTCTGGTTATGCCTCGTGTCGTCTTTGTCCAGTTGCGGCCCGAAATAATGACAGGGGTCGTCGGCGTATGTTTCCATGGCGAACGTGGCAAGCGGCACCAGGTTGATGCCGTAGCCGTCTTCCAGTGTGGCGAGGTTACCGTAACGGAGCGTCAGGCGCAGCACGTTGGCAATGCAACAGTCGTTGCCGGCTGCCGCCCCCATCCAAAGCGCGTCGTGGTTGCCCCACTGTATGTCGAAGTTGTGGTAATTGCACAGTGTGTCCATGATGATGTGCGCTCCGGGGCCGCGGTCGAAGATGTCGCCGAGGATGTGCAACTGGTCGATGCTCAGGCGTTGTATCAGGTTGCAGATAGCGCAGATGAATTCATCAGCCCGTCCGGTGGACACGATGGTCTCGATGATGCGGTTGAAGTAGGCTTGTTTGTTATAGTCTTGCGGAGACTCGTGCAACAACTCCTCTATGATATAGGCAAATTCCTTAGGGAGCGCCTTACGCACCTTGGAACGCGTGTATTTGGACGAGACCGACTGACATACGCTTACGAGTTGATGAAGGGTGATGTTGTAGAAATCGTTCAGGTTCGTTTCGGAGTTCTTGATGTATTGCAGCTTTTGTTCGGGGTAATAAATCAGGGAACAGAGTTGCCGGATTTCCGACTCCCGCATTGTGGTTCCGAATATTTCGTTCACCTTACGTTTGATATTGCCCGACGCGTTTTTCAAGATATGCTGGAAGGCCTCGTATTCCCCGTGTATGTCGGCCAGGAAATGTTCCGTGCCTTTGGGCAGGTTCAGAATGGCCTCCAGGTTGATGATTTCCGTGCATGCGGCACCGATGTTGGGGACGCTTTGGGAGAGCAGTTCCAGAAGTCTCATGTCGTTCCGAATCTTTTCGTAGGAGTATATCTGAGTCATGGTATTTATATTTCGTTTGTTCATTAAGACAAAATTACGCAAATCTTTTGTTCCTTACAATGTTTGCTGGCGGTTTTTCGTGGCAAACAGGCTGATAGAATGTAGAAATCATAGTGTTAATTCTTTTAAGAAAGCATCAATATACTGAAAACAGTAGCTCTTAATGGCAAAAAAACTGTAATTTTGCAACTTCATGGAATAAGAAATGCGGAATAGATTCTTTTGTACTGTGCTTTTGTACGGGCTGTCTTGCATGTTTGTTCGGGCTGTCGGAGAAGGTGGGCATGCCTTCGCTGAGGTGAAAGACAGTATAAAACCTGGCGCGGATTCTGTATCTTCAGTTGTGGAGCCGGTTCGCAAGACGCGCAATCCGCTCAAGTGGATAGGGCGTTATCTGAGTAACACCAATAAACACGAAGACCGGCCTTTCGATTTCAGTATGTTGATAGGGCCAAGTTATTCGGCTGCTACATCTGTCGGATTGGGAGCTACGGCCTCCGGTCTGTATTCATGGGATCGTTCCGATCCTTTGTTGCCCAAGTCCAATGTTTCGGTGTACGCCAATGCTTCCCTGTCGGGGATGTTGGCTGTCGGGTTGCGGGGAAATAATTTTCTACCTCATCAGAGATACCGTTTCGATTATCAGTTGTCGTTTTATACCTTTCCGGGAAAATTTTGGGGAATTGGTTATGAAAACGGTGCCAGTGATGCGAATAAGAGCGACTATGAGCGTGTGAAGCTTCAGTTCAAGCCCAGTTTTTTGTTTCGCCTGAACGAATCGGTCTTTTTGGGGCCGGTCGTGGACATAGAATGGGTGAACAGTTTCGGTTTTGAGAACGAGACGTTGCTGGAGGGACAAGACAAATCGGTGGCGAATTACGGAGCGGGATTTAATTTCACGTACGATACGCGAGACTTTGTACTGAATGCCTACCGCGGCAATTTCTTCCGTTGGGAACAGATGTTCTACCCGTCCGGTTTCGGAAACGACTACGCTTTCAGTTATACCGACTTGACTTATAGCACCTACCATCAGGTGTGGAAAGGCGGTGTGCTGGCCATGGAATTGCATACCTTGTTCAATTATGGAGATGTGCCTTGGACCATGATGGCCCAGGTCGGGGTGTTGGGGCGCATGCGTGGGTATTATGAAGGGCGATATCGCGACCGTAATATCATGGAAGGGCAGTTGGAACTGCGCCAACATATCAAGGGGCGCAACGGAATAGCCGTATGGGTGGGTTTGGCCAACGTGTTTCCTAATTTCGGTCATATATATTATGATGAGATGCTTCCCAACTATGGTATCGGCTATCGTTGGGAGTTCAAGAAAAGGGTGAATATACGTTTTGATTTGGGCTTTACCAAAGACAGCCCGAATTTCACCTTTAATATCAATGAGGCTTTTTGAAAAAAACTAAAAACAGAGATATAAAATGAATTTTAAGAGTGTGTATGTCTCAGGGCTGTTGGCTGTATGGCCCGTGATGCAGGGCATGGCCCAGTCGGAATTGATTAAGTTTGGTGATTTCGATCAATGGATTGTCCGCAACATTAAGGAGAGCGGCATTATCGGTGGAGATACCAAACAGTTGTACGAAATCGGTCCGGACGCGGTGTGGAACGAGAACAAGGCTTATACGAATCAGGGAGGTTCGCCGTGGGCAACGTCGAATGTGATGGCCAAGGTTTGCGGAATCACCAAGACGAATACTTCGGTTTACCGGGAGAAGCGGGGAGACGGTTATTGTGCCCGCCTGGAGACTCATGTAGAGAAAGTGAAAGTCATGGGAATTGTGAATATAGAAGTGTTGGCAGCCGGTTCTGTTTTTCTGGGCAGCGTGCCCGAACCGATTACCAATACGTCCAATCCGATGAGCAAATTGGCTGTGGGCATACCTTTTACCAAACGTCCGCAGGCTATCAGTTTCGACTATAAGGTGAAACTTTCCGACGAACCGGACCGTATCCGTCAGACAGGGTTTAGCCGCGTGACCAAAGTCCAGGGAAAAGATATGCCCGATGTGGTATGTTTGCTCCAGAAACGCTGGGAAGACAAAAAAGGGAATGTGTACGCCCAACGCATAGGAACGATGATTCATCGTTTCAACCACAATACGGATTGGGTAAACGGTGCAAAATTTCCTATTAAATACGGTGATATTACCAAGCAGCCCGGGTTCCAAAGTTATATGGGACTGATATCCGGCGACAAGACACAATACACCCGTAACAGCAAGGGGAAGATGGTGCCTATCAAGGAAGTGGGTTGGGCCGATGCCGGTGAAACGCCCACGCATATCGTGTTGCAGTTTGATTCAAGTTACGGAGGCGCGTACGTGGGTTCTGTAGGAACCACATTGTGGTTGGATAATGTGCATGTCATATATTAAGTAGGTAAGTGGGCAGCATGAAGACAGACCGTTTTACATACGAAGGTGTGCCGACACCGTGCTATATCATAGAGGAAGATTTGTTGCGGCGTAACCTGGAGCTGATTCGGGATGTATCCCGAAGGGCGGGAGTGGAAATCATTTTAGCCTTCAAGGCTTTCGCTTTATGGAAATCGTTCCCTGTTTTCAGGGAATACATCAGCCATACCACGGCCAGTTCCCTCTACGAGGCCCGTTTGGCGGCGGAAGAGTTCGGTAGCAAGGCACATACTTATTCTCCGGCGTATACGGAACGTGATTTCGACCGGATACTCTCGTGCAGCAGTCATGTCACGTTCAATTCCATGAGCCAGTACGTCCGTTTCTATCCGCGTGTGGAGGAATACAACCGTCTGCATCCGGAGGAGCGCGTCTCTTGCGGGCTGCGCATCAATCCGGAGTATTCGGAGATAGAAGTGGACTTGTACAATCCTTGTGCGCCCGGTTCCCGTTTCGGCATGATGGCCTCGCAACTTCCGGACGGACTGCCAGCCGGGATTGAAGGATTCCATTGTCATTGTCACTGCGAGAGTTCTTCCGAAGCACTCGAACACACTTTGCAGCATATAGAGGAGAAGTTCGGGAGATGGCTGTCCCGATTGAAATGGCTTAATCTGGGAGGCGGCCATTTGATGACGCGGAAGGATTATGATGTGGAGCGCTTGGTGGCCATCCTGAAAGGCTTGAAGGAACGCTATCCCAACCTTACGGTCATTTTGGAACCGGGCTCGGCTTTTGCCTGGCAAACCGGTCCGTTGGTTGCTTCGGTAGTCGATGTTGTGGAAAATAAAGGGGTACGTACGGCCATTCTCGACGTGAGTTTCACTTGCCACATGCCGGATTGTTTGGAAATGCCGTATCAACCGGCGGTACGTAACGCCGAGACGATGGAACCCGATGCGGTGAAACGTGCGGCTCCGGAAGAAAATGTCTATCGTTTGGGCGGGAACAGTTGTTTGAGCGGTGACTACATGGGCGCATGGCGCTTTGGCCATCCGCTCGCGCCGGGCGACCGGATTATCTTTGAAGATATGATACATTATACTACGGTAAAAACCAATATGTTCAACGGCATCTGCCATCCGGACATCGCGATGCTGCATAGCGACGGGACTTTGGAATATTACCGGCGTTTCAGTTACACCGACTATCGGGACAGGATGTGTTGAAAACAGAAAAAATGAAATAACGATTGATTTTTTTCCATACAGATGCTTGCGCTTTAAAAAAATAATTGTACCTTTGCAACCGCATTCAGGGGAATGCAAAAGCTAATGAACTTAATGGAACAAGCATCTTTTGCGGAAATAGCTCAGTTGGTAGAGCACGACCTTGCCAAGGTCGGGGTCGCGAGTTCGAGTCTCGTTTTCCGCTCAGGCAAAGCTGCCCGTGAGGGTGGCTTTTCTTGTTTTTATACATTCCGGTTTCATTTGTTTTCTTCGTTTCGTTTACGGTAGAGCTGGTAAGAGTTGTAGATATTGTGCCAGATGCTGTAGAAGCCTCCGGCTACCGATGTGACCGGAGTCATGAACGTATACCCCATCCAAATGGCAAATACCGTGTTCTTTTGTCCCAAGGCCTGACCTGCGCTGATGGAATCATTGTAACAGGTTCCGATGCGTTTCCCCGCCCAGAATTGTACGACGCAGCAAACAAGCGATATGCCGGCTATGCCCAATTGGTAAAGCACCGATACTTCGCTGTGGACAATACTCTTCACGGTAACCCCGATGGCAATGGCCAGTGCCACGGCCCACAAATAGAATGCCAGGTCTTTGCAGCGGACGACCAGTTTGTGTACGCCCGGAAGGCAGTAGCGAACGAATAAAGCGGCCAGGAACGGGCAGAACAGGAGAGGGAAGACTTTGCTTAATATTAAGGAAAAGGAGACACCGAATGTCAAATCGGGGTGGGGGTGAATCAAGGGGACGAATATGGGGACTATCAGTGCCGTGACCAGATTGATTAAAATGGTATAGGTGGTCAGGTTGGCCGCACTGCCTCCCAATTTCCCGGTGACCACTGCCGCCGCCGTAGCTGTCGGGCAAATCATGCACAGCATGGCAGCTTCTGCCAAAACCTGGCCCGGCAGATGGGGAAAACATTTCAAAAGTCCGGCAAGGAGGGCAAAACAGCCGGCCTGAATCAAGAGCAGCCATCCATGCCAACGGCACGGACGGAGTTCTCTGGGATTCACTTTACAGAACGTGATGAAAAGCATGGCAAAAATCAATGTCGGTTGCAGGATGTCGATAAACCGGGCTACGTAAGGCTTCGTAGGTTCCAGGGCAGGAATCCCGGTGTAAATGAAGTAAGACAATGCTCCCGCGAGCATGGCGATGGGGAGAGTCCAGTTTTTAATGAATCTGATGATAGGCATGTTCAAATTATCATGAATGGTTGTGCAAAGTTACTTATTTTGTTATCGCCGGGGCGGATTAAACCAGACAAAATTTGTCCGGACGGGAGATTTTATATAATTTTGCACCGGTCTCCGACTAATTATATCCTTGGTGTATAATTGTTCGGATTTTATGGTTTTATTTATTTAATGAATTGATGAATTTATACATTCGCTATTTTGACGAGGAGTGCGTGGTGAGTTCGGCGGAAGAGGCTTTCGATTTCCTGTCTTCTCTGCCGGGTATTACGTTGGATGAGGCTTTCGTGAAAGATTTGCGCCAATACATGGATAGTCCGATGCCTTATCCCAAGCGTTATAAGGTACGTCCCCGTGTGTATTTTATTGTGATTAAGACAACGGCTACGACTTTGGCCGAATTTAAAGTGAACGGAGGCAGGACGCAGTCTTTGGCCGAAAGTTCGGAGAAGGAACCCGCGGCCCGTTTTTCCATCAACGACCGTCCGGGATGGTATGAAGGGGAAATCCTTTTCAAACGTGTGGTTCCCATTCCCGGCACCACGAAGTTCCAGTATAAGGATACGCGGTTCAAGGCTCGTTGCAAGGCTCGTAACGCGCAGGAATGTTACAATCGCATAGTGGAGCATTTGCGTTCACGGCAAGATGTGGATGCGCGCAGCCAGTTTCCTTCCGTAAAAGGAAAGAATTTCTCTTGTTCATATTTGGGCATGACGTTGGAAGAGGAATAGAACCCAGAGGGGGGAGATGTGCCCCGCGTTTGTGTAGGAACGTTTTCCTTACGTACGGGGATTTTGTTTTAAAGATAAAGGGATGCCGGTCGCGGCATCCCTTTTTGTGTATGGCCTCGTGTCTAAACTTGCGGGGCCATGCAGGCTTTATGTTTCACAAGTGCGTCCTGCGTCATTTCACCCAGATTTTCCGGCAGCTTCCGTCTGCTTCGCGTACGATGTGTATGCCCTTTGCGTTGGACAGAATCATCCGGCCGTTGAGGTCGTAATGTACGGTTTTTCCGGACGCTTTTCCTTTGAGGACGCCTTGTATGCCCGAGGGGTCAAACTCTTCGCAAAGGTAGAACATGTCCCATCCCACGGCTGCGGCGTAACTTGCGGTGGAGCCGGTCGGGATTTTTAAAGTGCAATGCTCTGGATTCACGCCATCGAAAACCATGGTCCAGTTCTCACCGTAAAAAGGTTCGCATACGGGAGGTACAGGATTGAAAGAAGTAATTTCTTTCAGGCCGAGGCAGCTATAAAAGGCTTCGTTGCCAATGTATTCCACACTGGCCGGAATAGAGATGGCAGCCAGTGCATAGCAACGGGAAAACATGGAAGCCGGAATCGTTGTGAGGTTTTCGGGCAGCGTGGCCGAAACCAGCTTGTCACACCCGCTGAATGCGCCTTCGCCGATGGAGTCGATGCGGGAAGGCAGTGAGACGGACAGCAGGCCTGTGCCGCTGAAAGCTTCCTTGCCGATGGTTTTCAGGCTTTCCGGCAGGTCGATGCCTGCCAGGTTCCAACAGTTGTTGAAGGCCCGACCGCAAACGTCCGTCGTCCCGTCAAGTAGTGCAAGGGTAGTACCTTCCGCCATCGTACCTTTATATTTATAAGCAAACGTGGAGAGGTAGACCACTCCGTCGGGCTGTGCGTTGAGCCATGCCGTACCGTCGAACGCGCCGGTACCTATGCCTGCCAAAGAGGCGGAGAGGTTGATGTCGGCCAGTTTGGCGCATCCTTGGAAGGCGTAATCCCCGAGGCTAAGACCTTCTTGCGCCAAGGTGTTCATAGCTTTCTTTGCAGGTGAAGCCACGGTCACGGACACGAGGTTCGGACAGTTGCTGAACGCGCTTTCTCCTATTTCACGAATGTTTTCCGGAATGACCAATGAAGTAATCGACCAACATCTGTAGAAGGCATACTGCCCTACGGAGGTGAGGATGGAAGGCAGTACCAGTTCACTGCCTATCTCGCTGCCGTCGATGTACAGTTTGCCCGAGGCGGACGGGTTGGCACTCGCGGAGGCAAAGTATATGCGGCACCATTCGTCCAACGTCCCTTCATATTGCGTTTGGGTTGGATTGACATAATTAAAGGACATGGCACCGATAAAATTCACTTCTTTGCCGATGACTACGTTTTTCAGGCGGTTGCAGTAGAAAAAGGCGTATCCGCCGATGCGCTGTGCGTGTATCTCGGCTTGTGCCAGTTGGGTGCAGTAGGAAAACGCTTCTCTGCCGATTTCTTTCACGTGGGCAGGGAATACGGCCGACGTCAGCCCTTTGTAACCGGCGAAAGCGTAGTCTTTCACTGCGGTGATATCCTCCGGGACCACCAAGTCGGTCACGATTTGCTGGTTGTCCGTGCCGTAGTCCACGTAGAGGCGTGAGGCGAAGGACAACGGGCAGGTTTCTTCCGGATACGTGTCCGCCAGCATGTCGATGCGCATCCATCCGGACAGACTTCCTTTATAGCACACGTCGGCCAACGCCTCGCAATTTACGAACGCCCCGTCGCCGACGCTCTTTATTTTGTCGCCCATCGTGATGGAAGTCATCGCCGTGCAGTTGGAGAAGGCACTGTTTCCGATGGTTTCCAACCCGTCGGGTAGGACGATGCTGCCCAATGAGGTACAACCGTTGAACACATACCTGCTGAGGGCTTTCAATCCGGCAGGAAGCTCTACGGACTTCAGCGCGGTGCAGTTCTGGAAAGCATATTCGCCGATGGAATCCACGGAAGCCGGAAGGCAGACCGTCTCCAACGCGCATTGTTTGAATGCCCCGTTGCCTATCGTCGTCAGCGTGGACGGCAGTTCCACGTTGGAAAGGGAAGTGCATTCCAGGAACATGTATTCGCCTATCACGGTTGCGCCCTCTTCCAACCGGACACTTTGCAGGTTGGTGCAGCCCGTGAACACGGCCATTTCTATGCTGTCTACGCCCGATGGTATGACGATGGACTGCAAGGCGGTGCAGCCGCTGAATGCGTCGGATTTGATGGTTGTGACACTTTCTCCGATAGCTGCACGGGTCAGGCCGGTACAGCCTTGGAACATGGATGAAGGGATGGTGGTAGTTTGGCCCGACACGTCCGCCGTTTCCAAGGTGGACGTGTTCCACGGGCACGAAAATCCGTAGAACGACAGGTTTCTCCCCACCCGCAACTCGCGCACCGGGAGGTTGGTGAAGTCCCCGTCGATGATCAGCGAATCCTTGCTTTCGGCAAAAGCCAGTTCCGTCAACGAGGGGCAATCGTTGAAAACTCCGTATGTCATTTCCTTCACGCTGGCCGGTATGGTGATGCTCTTCAGGCTCGTGCAGCCTGAAAACGTGCCGGAACCCAGTTTTTGCAGGTCGGCCGGAAAGCGCACGTCCTCCAGGCTGCTGCAACCATTGAAGGTTCCCTGCAATTCCGTCATGCCGTCCGGCAGCGAAACCGACTTCAGTGCAGTGCAGCCTTGGAAAGAGAAAAATTCTCCCGGTTGCACCTGTAGGACGACGGAAGTAACGTCCGTGTTATATCTGAACATTTCATCGTCCACTTCTGTCACGCTGTACGTCTTGCCATCGTAGGTGAACGAAGCCGGAACAGTTATGTCCCCAGAATATAGTCCGTCATCTAAAGGCATAGCCTTGGCTGTTCCTGCATTTTCGTTGGTTTCATACCTGATGCCTCCTACGGTTACGTCATCGGCCATCGCTGTGCCGCTACTTCCGCACCATGCCCCGAAAAGGAGCGTAAATAAACATGTTTTTGTTCTCATAACCACTATATTTTAGTATTTGTTGATGCTTGTTTTTGTATGGTTTTAGTTTCTCTCTTACGAAGAGAGCGACCACAGGAATAGAAGTCTGAATGTCATAGCTTTTAGGTTGTAAGAACTTAGATTTTCATTAAATATGTTTATTAAGTTGGAATGTAAGATAAAAAATAAGATTTGTGATTCACTTATATTCACCATTTTATGTAACTTTGTGACGAGACGGTCGCTCTCTTCGTAAGAGATAAACTCACGGCAGATTCATTTTTTCATTGAACTTCATTTTGAGTCTGCCAAAATGTCAGTTATAATGAGCTTAGGTTTGATTTTTCGGGAACGGGTGCAGGCGTGTGCGAAAATAATGGATTCTCGTGCCTTTTGCCTGGGACAATATGTAACGGATAAGAAGCCGGATCATGCTTGAATGTAATTTCCGTTTGTCTTTTACTTACCTTCCGTATCCGGGTATCCGGCATAGGCGAGGGGGAAGCCATACAAAATGACAGTAGCTTTTTGTCGGGGAATAACGTCGGAATAGAGAAAAAATCCCTTTTTCCCGTAGGATGTTTTGCCCTTTTCTTCTTGTTTTTGGGGTGGGATGAGGACGACGACGGAAAGTTATGCGGAGAAAAATTAATCGCTTTCAGCCGAATGAGAAATCAATCTCTTGCAATTGATTGTGAATATTCCATAATTCTTATTGGGGTATGCCGCACAAATATGTATGTTTCTTAAAAAGAATTTTCCAGATGAGGCTGTTTCCATCTTTTTTTTCTCTGAGAGTGGGGCGAAAAACTGCCATTTTGTCAGTCTACGTCTGTGGAGTGTGAAGGGGAGAAAGGGCGGGTGGTGCAGCGGAGTAGCGGGATGGAGGGCCGCTGTCTTTGTTTCCACGAAGATAGGATGCGGCTCGGCAGTTCCTCGCTCAAAAGCAAGCTTTTGGCTTGGAACTGCACTCGCCTTTCGCTATCTTTGCGTACGGAAAGAACCGTTCAAAAGAAAGGAGACGATTATGCTTGCATATACGTTCGTAGAACAAGGGAGATTCGAATTAAGGGAAAAGCCGCGTCCGGAGTTGCAGGACGGGCGGGATGCTATCGTACGGGTGACGTTGGGAAGCATCTGTACCAGTGATTTACACATCAAACACGGGAGTGTGCCGCGTGCCGTACCGGGAATCACGGTAGGGCATGAAATGGTCGGGGTGGTGGAAGAAGTAGGCCATGAAGTCACTTCGGTCAAGCCGGGCGACAGGGTGACCGTGAACGTGGAGACATTTTGTGGGGAATGCTTCTTTTGCCGACACGGATACGTGAACAACTGCACCGACCCTCATGGCGGATGGGCTTTGGGTTGCCGCATTGACGGAGGACAAGCCGAGTTTGTCAGGGTTCCGTATGCGGACCAGGGCTTGAATGTGATTCCCCCATCGGTGACCGACGAGCAGGCTTTGTTCGTGGGCGACATCTTGGCCACAGGCTTTTGGGCGGCGCGTATCTCGGAAATCAAGGAAGAGGACACGGTGTTGATTATCGGCGCAGGCCCCACGGGGATATGCACTTTGCAGTGTGTCATGCTGAAAAATCCGCATCGCGTCATCGTTTGCGAACGGTCGGAGGAGCGGTTGCGTTTCGTGCGCGAACACTATCCCGGGGTGGAGGTGACGACTCCCGAAAGCTGTAAAGACTTTGTGTTGCGCCATAGTGCCCATGGAGGGGCGGACGTGGTGTTGGAAGTGGCCGGTAGTCAGGACAGTTTCCGACTGGCCTGGGAGTGTGCCCGTCCCAATGCCATCGTGACGATTGTGGCGCTTTATGACAAGCCCCAGTTGTTGCCGTTGCCGGACATGTACGGGAAGAACCTGACGTTCAAGACCGGAGGGGTGGACGGTTGCGATTGTGCCGAAATCCTTTCCCTGATAGAGGCGGGCCGGATTGACACCACGCCGCTTGTCACCCACCGTTTTCCGTTGGAACGTATTGAAGAAGCCTACCGGATTTTTGAGAACAGGCTGGATGGTGTCATAAAGGTGGCCGTCACCGGTGCTGCGTCCACTTCTTTTTCAGCAAGATGAGTAAACACGCTGTGCCTACGGCTGCTTGGCCATATAATAAGGCGTAGAAAGCCGTATGCAAAGGGAGGTGTAGTCGGGCTGATACGATAGCGGTGGGTGGAATAATTACCAAGCTGGCAGAGAAAATCCGGATGAAAATCCTGATGTAAAGGGCAGACCGTTTTGGAGAGTTTGGAAGTGTGGGGATGTATGTGCAAAGATAATTGATGCCCCAGAAGTCATTCCATTCTACCTTATGGGGCAGTCTGCACAAAGCGTAGGCGTGCATGACGAGGAAGACTTCGGCGACCCAAAAGGCGAACTCCACCTCGGGATAATATTCCCCCATGTAGGCCGTGACGAATACTCCGTGGATTATGTATAATATAAGAAGTGGAATACACCCTGTATTCCACTTCTGTTTTCTTGCTTTTTCAGTCATCTAATTTGATAATTGTTTTTATACTGTCCATTTTTTTAATGAATGATAAGTAAATGAACTCAAAACAAAGTTACAAATAAATATAATATAATTATAAGGTTTGGTGTGTTTTTTGGGTATTTCCATCAATATTTTCTATGAATTCTCCTTTTTAAGACGTAAAATACGATAATTTATCGCCGATTTTGCTCTTGTGTACCGTTTGATTATGGGTGATAAAAATATGAAATAAAAACCCCACTTCCATACCTTGTAGGTGGAAGTGGGGTAATGTAGGCGATGTGGTCGATTGTCCGTATTACCGGACGATGACTTTTTGCCGGTCTACGATATATAGCCCTTTGGAGAGGCCGCGCACTTGTTCGTGCCCGTCGACGGTCACTTGCCGTACCATGCGTCCGTCCGTTCCGTAGATGGGAACGGTCAGTACTTGTCCTTCCGGACCTTGCAAACTGATGCAACCCTCTCCGCCGTATGCTTTGACGGTAGCTGTGTCCTTACGTACGGGAGTGACGGAGGTGGTGCCGTCGCCCAGATAATACACTCTGAAGTTGTCGGCCTTATACCATCCGTCGTTACCTTTGATGCCGAGGGTGAGCATGCCGTCCGTCACGTGGATGCTGTCTATGACGGTTTCCCGCAGGTAACGTCCGCCGAAACCGTCGTCGGTCATCGTGGCCATGGCCTCGTTGGCAAAGAGCGTGACGCTCTGTCCTTCGTCAGTGGCTATCCATGCCTTCACGCGGTAGAATCCGTTTTTCAGGCCCGTGGCTTTCTGGCTCAGCGTGACGCTGCCTGCCCCGCTGCTGGAATAAGAGTAGAACACGTAACAGCCATCAGCATCCACCATGTAGTTGTCTAAAGAGGAAACGTCCGCCACCTTTGAACTCTGTCCTGTCTCGCGCGTGATGTCCCAGCCTGTGGTGCGTCGGCTTTCAAACGAAGCATTGGTCAGGTAGACATCCGTGAGGTCGATGGGCGCATCTGTGGGGATGAGGTTCTGTCGGCAGGCTTTGATATTCTCCTCCAGAAGGGCGGCGGCTTCGGCTATCTCCTCCGCTTCCGGATGGCGGGTATAGCATGCGGCTGCGGTGTGGATTTGGTCGAGGAACGTGTTGAGGTCTTCCGCAGACAACTGCCCGTCGGAATTTTCAGCCAAAATGTAGGCTTGGTTCAGCAGTTCGCCGAGCTCCTCGCTTTCCTTGTCTTTCTTTTCGTATGCGTAGATGTTGATGCTTACGTCCTTGTCGTACGTAAGGTAACCGCTGAAAGCGGGGATGGTGGTGCCCTCGTCCTCTACGAAGGTCTGTATGTCGGCCTTGTTCAGCATGCGGAGTCCTTTCCTGGCCACTCCATTGCTGAAACTGTAGGACAGGGTGTCGGACGTAGCCGTTCCGTGCCCGTCATCGACGGTCACGTCGGTGGCCGTAATCCGGTCTTCGCCCGGCCGGGTAGTCCGGTAGAGGTAAGGCGTGCAAGCCTTTAACGTTGTGTTTACTTCGTCCGATTCCGAGATAAGGATGTTGCTCAGTTTCTTGATTCGCCGTGCGCGGCTGCCTTCGGGTACTTCGCAGTCGAAAGGCAGGGCGATGTATTGCCATTTCGTCGACGAGGACTGCGGGTCGAAGACGGCGCGGCGTGCGGTGAAAGGTTCCTTCGCGTAGTAGTCGTAACCCAGGGTCAGGTAGAGCTCCTCGCATATCCCGTCTTTGATGATGTTGCGTCCGGTGACGTCCGAGGCGGCATTGAGATAGAACAGTATGTTCGGGTTCGCTACCTGTGGCAGGCTGTCTATGCCTGTCACGCGTGTCAGGTCGTAGTGCAAGGCCGGGGTCGTGGCCGCCAGTTCCAAAAACTTGTCCCTGTTCCAATGGCCGAAGAAGACGGTTCCCCGGTTGTCCGTTTCGGCCATGGTGAGGTCGCAACCGGCTATCTTGAAATAGACCATGGTGTCTTCCGGTGCTGCCTCCATCGTCCGGTCTTCTCCTCCGGCCTTGTAGTCGCGGTGCAGTGAGACGGCGTATAATACGTCTTTTTCCATGTCGTTGAAGTTGAACGTCACGTCTTGTGTCGCGCCTTCAGCAAAGACGGTCTCCCTGTCCGACGATTCCTCGCGTTTGACAAAGGCCGATTGTCCGGCATCGTATTGGTACAGGTCGCATTGCAAGGTCGGTGTGGTGGCGGTAGCTTCTTGGGCGTTCGTTATGGAAGCCAGGACGCAGGCTGCGTCGCTGTACACCTTATTATATAATATGGTGCTCTCTTGTCCGCCAATCACGATGGATGTTTTCTCGCTTTCCTGAGCGGCATCGAGTCGGAGGCCGTTCAGTGACAAGACGGGTTCCTGTACGGAGGCTTCGGTCGTCAGGCGTGCCAGGATACGGGCATTACTGTCCATGAGGTACATGTAATACGGCCCGGCGATACTAGGCCGGTAAGTCAATTCCACGGTTGCCGTTTCTCCGCTCGGGACGACCGTGTTCACGTCTCTCAGAAGTGCGTCGCTTACGTCTGTCGGTTCCTCTTCTTTTCGCTCGATGGCAAGGTATATTCCCTTGTAGTCCGTGGTTCCATGGTTGGTGATTTCCACCTTGATGGCGTTTTTCATGCGGGTGTACATCTTGTCTGTCCGGATTTCACCTTCCAAAGAATAGGCACGCGGATGTATGGCATGGGTCATGCCTTGCTGCCCGTTGAATCCGTTCATACCCGTCAAGTCGTCCACGGTGTAATACCCGTCTCCTTGTCCTCCCCATCCGAAATTGAAATGGAAAAGGTTGTCTGAGGCGCGGTATCCGTCTACCACTACGGCATGCCCGCCTGATGTGGGATGCACGCCGCTGTACACGATGGGCCAACCTTTGGACAAATCGTCATAAATCATGTTTTCCCATTCCGACTGGCTGATGCCGGATTTGTATGTACATCGGCTGTCCATGAGGAATTGTCCGGAGAAGGTATTGACCAAATCACTGATTTGCCCCGAGGTGGATGAGCCGTAAGTGAGCCATGTGGATGTTCCCGTGATGGCCATCAGCGTGGCCACGGCCGTGTTCATGTCCTCGGGCGTGGAGCCTCCGTAGTTGTCCTGCATCAGTTCCCATTGCAAGGGAGTTCCTTTCGGGAACGATTCGGTGACGGGGGCGTCACCGTAACCGTAAGTCGGCGTATCATACTGCGAACGGTCGGGCAGTTCTTTTCTCCAGTAATATGCCACTTGCGCGGCAGCCGTGGCCACACATCCGGTCAGTGCACGGCCTCCTCCGTCTTTACGGAATGGGCACAGGTTATTGTAAGGAACCCCTTGCGACCAGTGTGCACTGACCAATGGGGCGATGTTTTCCTTGTCGTTGGCCCGTGTTTGTACTCTCGGACCTAAACCCTGGGCTTGTGCTGCTTGTATCATTCGGCTGTATCCTTCCAACCAGTCGAGCATGGCAGGCGGGAGAGTTTGCGGGTCGAAGTCCCCCTTTTCGGTATATCCCAGTACGTAGGGCATGCAGTCGTCTCCGGATATGATGACGAAGCCTTGGTCGTTTCCACGATTGAAAATGTAAAGAGGGGCATGTCCGTCAGTATCCTTGCGTTTGGCGACAGGGGTTTCCACGGGTTCCGGGACTTGGCCTCCTTGCATATAGGCCATGGCCACTTCTTTGGCCTTTGCCATGTCCACCGGGTCGGCCCAGAGGCATGCCGACGACGCAAAGAGCATCGTAACTGTAAGTAATGGTCTCTTCATAAGTCTTCTTATATTGATATTAGATTAATACGGTCAAAGGTAACTTTTTTTATGGACATTATGCTCGTTTTCTCAAAAATACTTGTGGTAGAACGTATTTATTTTATTACTTTTGCCAAAAAATTAAAGAGGAAAGAATATGCAGAAGAAGAATTACTATTTGGAATCGGTTCTCGATTTGAACGCCAGTAATGTATGGGGAACGGAAGCCCAAGAGCTTTTGGAATTGTGGCAAAAGGATATTAAGGAAGAAGGTTTTTCTTCATCTGAGGAAAAAGTGCTGAACGTCATCCGGCTGGCCTTTGACGTATATCATTTCGACCCGAAAGACGACCGGGAAGTCATGAGGTATAGCGACGGCAATTATGTCATCCTTCCTTGTGTAGACAAACGAAAAGGTGCCGTGGCCATACGTAAGAAAGAGATTCGCCGGATTACGGACCTCTCGTATGAGAACATTAAACATATTACGGCGTCCGATCTGCTGAAGTTGATAGAAGGTAATTTCGGCGGTGGTTGGGATTCCATATCTTTGACGATAAAAGACATTATAGAGTCGGCTTTCGACATTAGTACGACAACTCTGCCTGCTTCACGCATTCATGCTGCAGGCGGTACGCTGGAACGTAAAGTCGCCGATGGTTATGAAGCCTTGGAGATTGCGAAAGGAACTTGGGTAGAGGCTATTTTTGCCAAGAAACGCGAACCGGTAGAGAAATTGCGTTTTGTGCCCGAACCGGAATATGACGAAGACGGCAATCGTCGTATTGTAGACGAAGACACTGAAACAGATTCGGAGTCGGAAGAAGAGGGCGATACGGCCGGAGATGATACTTTTTACGGAAGCTATACCCCCGAGGCAGACATTAAGGATGTGGAGGAAGAACTGGCGGACGAATGACCTTTGGGCCGGAAAAGAATAAAACATGAAAATTGAAAAAACGGAGCGGGAACGCATCATCCGGTTGGTGAAGCAACAGGTGGTGCCGGCAATGGGATGCACAGAACCTATATGCGTGTCTCTTTGTGTGGCCCGCGCGGCAGAGGTGCTTGGAGAAAGACCGGTCGCAGTCTGCGTCTTCCTCAGTGCGAATATACTGAAAAATGCCATGGGGGTGGGAATTCCCGGTACGGGTATGGTGGGACTTCCCATAGCCATAGCTTTGGGCGTAGTGGCAGGTAAGTCTGCATACGGGCTGGAGGTGCTGAAAGACGTGACGCCGACAGACGTAGAGCTGGGCAAACAATACATAGCGGAGCGGCGTGTCAAAATATCATTAAAAGAAGGCATTTCGGAAAAGCTGTATGTCGAAGCCATAGTGGAGAGTGAGTCCGGCCATAGGGCTACGGCTGTCATTGCCGGTCAGCACACGCATTTCGTCTATGTGGAGAAAGACGGGAAAGTGCTGTTGGACAATCGTATGCCACAAGGAGAGGAAGCCGGAGAGGACGAATGCGAACTCAACTTGCGCAAGGTGTACGATTTTTCCGTAGAAGCGCCGTTGGAAGAAATCGAATTTATCCGAGAAGCACGCCGCTTGAACGAATCGGCCTCCCGGCAAGCTTTGAAAGGGTGCTACGGACATGAGTTGGGTAAGACGCTGAGCCGTCCTTTGGGGCGCGGTATTATGGGGGATACGATATTCTCTCATATTCTGTCGAGCACCTCATGTGCGTGCGACGCCCGTATGGCCGGGGCTATGATTCCGGTGATGAGCAATTCCGGAAGCGGCAACCAGGGGATTTGTGCTACGATGCCGGTCGTGGTTTTTGCCGAAGAGAATCACAATACGGACGAAGAACTTGTTCGCGCGCTTATGCTGAGCCATCTGACAGCCATTTATATCAAGCAAAGTCTGGGTGTCCTGTCGGCCTTGTGCGGATGTGTGGTGGCTTCTACGGGATCGAGCTGTGGCATCACCTATCTGATGGGAGGAAAGTACGAGCAAGTCTCATACGCCGTGAAGAATATGATAGCGAACCTCACGGGGATGATTTGTGACGGAGCCAAACCGAGTTGCGCATTGAAATTGACGAGTGGGGTTTCCACAGCCGTATTGTCAGCCATGCTGGCCATGCAGCAGAAATGTGTGAGCAGCGTGGAGGGCATCATCGACGATGATGTGGATAAGAGCATACATAACCTGACAAGTATCGGAGCCGAAGCCATGAACGAGACTGACCGTAAGGTTTTGGAGATTATGACGCATAAAAGTTGAAGTATGGATTAATTTTTTTTAAGAAGAAAGCGGGTGTGAGCCCGCTTTTTCTGATTTATATCAGATATCTGTTTAGGAAAAAGTGTTAGATTTGCACTTGATATTCATTAACCAATTTTTGAAGTATTATGAAACAAAGAATCAAATTGCTTTTCGCATGCAGTTGTGTGGCGGCTTGGTCTGCCGGGAGTTTGGCACAATCATTCACGTGGTATGCCAGTACGGAAGGAAATACGTGGAAAACGTCTACGGTGAAGATGTCCAAGAAGGCTGCGGATGCCCATGTGACGGTGGAAGAGCATGTGGCACCGATTGTGGAATTCAAGGCGTGGGGTGCCACGTTTAATGAATTGGACTGGGACGCATTGGGCATGTTGACCCGTGACGAACAGGACGAGATACTGAAAAACGTATTTTCTCCGGAGGGGGATTTGCGTATTTCCCGTGGGCGTATATCCATGAACGCCAACGACTATGCCCGTTCTTGGTATAGTTGCGACGAGGTGGCCGGGGATCTGGAACTGCGTTATTTCAATATAGACCGCGACAAACAGTCCATCATCCCCTTCATACGTGCGGCACAGAAGTATAATCCCGGGCTGACGTTCTGGACATCTCCGTGGTGTCCGCCCAGTTGGATGAAAATCACGGGGGATTATCCTGTGTTGAGCAGCAAGTTCAACCACATGCCCGAAAAGATGAATTACATCCTTTACGGTAATGTGAACGATAAGGTGGATCCTGATGAAATGAAACTGGTCGGTAGGAGAGGGGATAAATTCCCGCGCCAGTTGGCTACCACGGACTACTTTATACAGGACCCGCGTTACTTGCAGGCGTATGCCAATTATTTCTGTAAGTTTATCGACGCTTACAAGGAACAGGGGGTGAATATAGATATGGTGATATATCAGAATGAGGCATACAGCTACACGCCTTACCCCGGTTGTGCATGGACGGCCGAGGGAACGGTGCGGTTCAATCGTGACTATCTGGGTCCCACGCTCAGACAAAAACATCCGGAGGTGAAGCTTTATCTCGGGACGTTCAACACCAACCGTGTGGACTACGTGCAGAAGATTGCTTCCGACACGAAGTTGCAGGAATACGTAAGCGGCATGGCATTCCAATGGGAAGGCCGCGAGTCGCTCCCCGTACTGCGCAAGGAACATCCCGAGTGGAACTATATGTGTTCGGAAAGCGAATGCGGACGGGGAAGTTTCGACTGGGGAGCAGGCGAACATACCTTTGAACTGATGAACCATTATTTGGGTAACGGATGTAACGAGTACACTTTCTGGAATTTCATCTTGGCCGATAATGGCGAGAGTCCGTGGGGATGGAAACAGAATGCCCTTATCCGGGTGGATTCCAAGGCACGTACGTTTACCTATACTCCGGAGTATTTTGCCGTGAAGCATTACAGCCATTTCATCACGAAAGGCAGTCAGGTGGTGGCTTACAAAGCCCAAGGGGACGACAGGATGCCGGTATTGGTCAGCCGCACGCCTGAAGGAAAGTATGTGGTCGTGGCCGGAAATTTCAAGGACGAGGCTTCTCCGTTGGTGGTCAAGATAGGAGAGAAGAGCCTGTCCGCCGAACTGGCAGCGCATTCTTATAATACATTTGTGATGAAATAATACGGTTTGCATACCGGAAAGAAACGGTGGCAGGGGCCGGCTTCGTAAGGAAACGGAGCTGGCCCTTTGAGTATGTGACGGTCCGTACGGCTTGTTAAAGCTTGTTATATTCGGCAGAGTAGAGATTTTACGAGTAAACCTTATACTTGGAAATGGGTCATACTTCTGTGAAACAAAAAAGAATGGTTTAATTAAAAAGGAAACAACTATGAGAAAATTGATGATGGCCGTATGTTTTGCTTTGCTGGCCGGAAGCACATTGTCAGCCCAAGAGCGCGGAAACACGCCGCGCATGCGGACAAATCCCGAACAGATGGCCAAGCGGATGGCCGGGAAACTGATGTTGGACGACGAAACATCGGCAAAATTTATTCCCCTTTACGAGGAATACATGCAAAAGTTGGCGGAATGCCGCGTGCCCAAAAAGGAAAAAGGAAGTCAGGCGGCACAGTCGGATAAAGATATAGACGAGAACATAAAGGCTCGTTTTTCGGCTCAGGAGAAACGGTTGGACGTGCAGAAGAGCTACTATGACAAGTTTAAGAAAGTGTTGACGATGAGACAGGTGCAACAGCTTTATGAACGTCCGGACATGGGACATCGTCCGCGTTTTCAAGGACAAAAGCCGCATTCTGCTCCGCGCCGCTGAAAAGCAGGCAAGAGGCGGGAAAACCGTTTGCCGCAGAACGGAAAATCAATCTCAGGAGATTGAAAAATCATTCGGCTGAGAATGAAAAATCGTTTGGCGCAGATTTTTATGACATTCATTATCAGATTGTTGCAAAGAACCTTCCGAATGTGTTTTTTAGGTCTGGAACACAGGGGTAGGAAACACAGGTGAGGGCGGTAACGGAATCAGGAAAAAATGACCGGGCATACAGAGGAAATTCTCTTGGTATGCCCGGTCTTTTTTCAGAAGTCGCGGAGCGCGGCGCATCAAGCCATGGTGCCGCCCATGATGTCCAACAGTTCGTTGGTAATGGCCTGCTGACGTCCTTTGTTGTACACGACGGTGAGGTCCTGTATCAAGTTGTTGGCATTGTCCGTGGCTATCTGCATGGCCATGCTTCGTGTGGCATGTTCGGATGCGTTGGAGTCTAAAAGAGTGGTATAGACTTTCAGCTTCAACACCTCCGGAATCAGTTTGGCCAATAGAATTTCTTCCGAAGGTTCTATCAGATAGTCTGGCTGCCGGTTGTCGGTCGGAACCTCGGTCATGGCAGACAAATCTATCGGTAAATATACCGTGTTGACGAGTTCCTGTGAACCGGCGGATTTAAAGTGATGATAAATAAGCTCTACCCGGTCTATGTCGCCCGACAAAAAACGTTCGCATAGTTCTGCTGCCAAACTCTCACATTCCGTATAGTTGGGCTTATCGGCCATGTGCGTATAATCTCCGGCCGGGGTAAAGCCCGATTTTTTCACAGCGTCTGCAATCTTTCTTCCTACGGGATAGATGATAAGATTTTCCTTTGCCATTTGTGCGTGTTCGTCCAGCCACTGATGGTAGGAGCGTATGACGTTGGAGTTGAATCCGCCGCACAAACTGCTGTTGGACGAGAATATGACCAGTGCAATGCGCTTTGCCTCCCGTTGCGTGGCAAAGGGCGATTCCGTTTTACCGCCGGTTTGCAAGAAGTGGGTCATGATGGCCGACATCTGCCGTTCGTAGGGCAACATGCCTTCGATGACTTCTTGCGCCTTGTGCAGCTTGGCGGAAGCCACCATTTTCATGGCCGACGTAATCTTCAGCGTATTATTGGCCGAGAGTATTCTGCCCTTAACTTCTTTTAATGATGCCATGGTCTATCAGTTTTTAAATAACAGAAGAGTGGACTGAGCCACATCTTCGATGACTTTGGTCACTTGTTCGTTGATGACTCCGCCTTCTAAAACCTCCAGCACATCCTGACGGTGCGATGCGCGCAGGCTTTCCAGAAATTCGTGTTGGAAGGCAATGACCTGGTCGATACGTATGTCGCGCATCAGTCCGTGCGTACCGCAATAGAGGATCGCGACTTGTTCGCCTACCGGCATAGGGGAGTATTGGGGTTGTATCAACAGTTGGTTGTTCTTTCGTCCGCGATCGATGGTCATGACGGTCACGGAATCCATGTCGCTGCTGAACTTGGAGAAAGCTTCCAGTTCACGGTATTGTGCCTGGTCGATTTTAAGTGTACCGGCCACTTTCTTCATGCTCTTGATTTGCGCGCTGCCGCCCACACGGGATACGGAGATACCTACATTGATGGCCGGACGGAAGCCTTGGTTGAACAAGTCCGTTTCGAGGAATATCTGTCCGTCGGTGATGGAAATCACATTCGTAGGGATGTAGGCGGACACGTCGCCTGCCTGTGTCTCGATGATAGGGAGTGCCGTGAGCGAACCTCCGCATTTCACTTTTCCTTTCAGGCTTTCCGGCAGGTCGTTCATCTGCTCGGCCACTTCCTGCTGGTTGATGATTTTGGCAGCACGTTCCAACAGTCGGGAGTGCAGATAGAAGATGTCGCCGGGGTAAGCTTCGCGCCCCGACGGACGGCGCAGGATGAGCGAAACCTCGCGGTAGGCTACGGCCTGTTTGGAAAGGTCGTCGAATACGACTAAGGCATGGCGGCCGGTGTCGCGGAAATATTCTCCGATGGCTGCCCCGGCAAACGGTGCGAAGTATTGCAATGCGGCCGGGTCGGCAGCCGTAGCGGCTACGACCACCGTGTAGTCCATGGCACCTTTTTCACGCAGCGTGTTGACGATGTTGGCCACGGTGGAGCCTTTCTGTCCGATGGCCACATAGATGCAGTACACCGGTTTGCCCGCCTCGTATGCGGAACGTTGGTTGATGATGGTGTCGATGGCTATCGCGGTCTTCCCCGTTTGGCGGTCGCCGATGATCAATTCGCGTTGTCCCCGTCCGATAGGAATCATGGCATCGATGGCCTTGATGCCTGTCTGCAGAGGTTCAGATACCGGTTGGCGGTAAATGACTCCGGGAGCTTTGCGTTCCAGCGGCATTTCGAAAAGTTCCCCTCCTACGGTGCCTCTTCCGTCCAAAGGAACGCCCAACGGGTCGATGACGCGCCCCAGCATGTTCTCGCTGACCCGTATGGAGGCGATGCGTCCCGTACGTTTCACAATCATGCCCTCTTTGATGAGGTCGGTGGCTCCTAAGAGGACGGCGCCCACGTTGTCTTCCTCCAGGTTCATCACCACTCCCATCACGCCGTTTTCAAATTCCAATAATTCATTGGCCTCGGCATGGAGCAATCCATAAATACGTGCCACGCCGTCGCTTACCTGCAACACCGCGCCCACCTCGTCGAACTGGATGGACGTGTTGATTCCTTTGAGCTGTTGGAGCAATACCTCCGAAACCTCGCTGGGTCTTATCTTATCTGGCATATTCTTGTTTCCTTTTCATTATACGATTCTTCTGTTTTTCTCGATGAACTGTTTCTTCACGCGTTTCAACTGTCCGGCTATGCTGGCGTCGATTCGCCAATAGCCGATTTCCAGAATGCCGCCACCGATGATGTCGGGGTCTACTTTGGTGTTGAATTCCACCGTGCGTCCCCGATAGCGTTTCAGGATGAGCGCTTTCAGCTCGTTGAGGGTTTCCTCCGGTAACGGCATTGCCGTGACAAGTTTCCCCTGACGTATTTTTTTCTTTTTCCGATATAAGAATAAGAAAGAATGCAGGATGAAAGCCAATAGCTTTTCGCGCCTTTTTTCAAGTAGCAGATAGAAGAATTTGGTCAGCTCTTCGCATGTGTCTGCTCCGGCGGTAGCATTGTGCAAGAGCTTTATTTTCTCTGTACGGCTCACCATCGGATTCTCTATCGTATGGCGGAACTCCGGAAGCTGGTTGTATTGGAACAGGAGTTGTTGGGCCTGTTCGTACACCAAGGTTTCGTGTCCGTTCTCGCATGCGAAGAGCAACAATGCACGGGCATAACGTCTTGCAATAATTCCTATATCCATTATTCAATGTTGTTGTTTGATTTAACTTCGTCCAACAGTCTGTTCACTAATTCAAGCTGTTCCTTATCATCAGACAGTTTTTTACGCAATACCTTTTCAGCCACATCTACAGACAGTATCGCTACTTGCCGACGTATGTCGTTGATGGCGCTTTCTTTTTCCGCAGCTATCTGGTGGCGGGTTTCATCCAAAGCTTTCCGCGCTTCGGTGCGAGCCCGTTCGCGTGCTTCGGCGATGATGCGGTCGCGCGTGGCGGAAGCTTCTTTCAGTATGGCGGTCTGCTCTTCGTGTGCCCGTGCCAGCAGTGCTTCGCTTTCGGCTTTTACCTGCTGCAACTGCTCGTTGGCCTGGCGGGCAGCCTCCAGCGAACTGTCTATGTATTGTTTCCGTTTGTCCACCATTCCGGTGATGACAGGAAATGCGTATTTAGCCAAGATGAAGAATACGATTCCGAATATAATCACCATCCAAAACAGTGTGCCCGGATCCGGGGTTAGCAGTCCCATAAGCAACAACGGTTTAGAGGAACAATGTCAAAAGACAAACGACAATGGCGATGAGGGCTACACCTTCTATCAAAGCTGCCGCGATGATCATATTCATACGCACGTTGTTGGATTCCGACGGTTGTCGTGCAATGGCGTCCATGGCCGAGCCGCCGATGCGTCCGATACCTATACCTGCACCCAAAACGGCAATACCAGCGCCAATCGCTGCACCCAACTTGGTAAGACCTATACCTCCGATAGCTTGTAATAAAATGGATAATAACATAATGTTTCTGTTTTTAAGGGTTATACTTAATTTTCTAATAGTTTTCCTTTAATTCTCTTCTTTTACGCGTGACAGTCCGATGAACACGGCCGACAACATGGTGAATACATACGCCTGGATGAAGGCTACAAGAAGTTCCAGCATGTCCATGAAGATACCGAAAAGTACGGATATGACCGTCATGGAACCGTTGATGACCGGACCTGCCTTCACCGTAATGAAGATAATGGCTACCAAACTTAGGATGGCTGCGTGCCCGGCCATGATGTTGGCAAACAGACGGATCATCAAAGCAAATGGTTTGGTGAAAATCCCGAATAGCTCAATCATAGGCATGAGAGGCACGGGAACTTTCAACCACATGGGAACTTTCGGCCAAAAGATATCCTTCCAATAGGCTTTTGTTCCGCAGATGTTGGTGAAGAGAAAGGTGCACAATGCCAATACCAATGTAATGGCAATGTTTCCCGTGACGTTAGCTCCTCCCGGAAAGATTGGAAGAATACCCATCAGGTTGTTAACCAGAACGAAAAAGAACGCGGTCAGCAAGTAGGGAGCGTATCTCCGGTAGTCTTCCCCGATACATCCTTTGATGACTTCATCGTTTATCATGACCACCAGAGCCTCTATCATGCCCACACCGCCTTTAGGTGCTCCTTCGCTCACTTCGTGACGCTTGTACCAACGCGCACATCCCAGCATGATGGCCACCAATATGGCGCTGTTGACGAACAGTGCCAGCACGTTTTTGGTGATGGAGATGTCGAACGGACGGATTTCTTCTCCCGTGGCGTCTTTTTCTACGATTTTATTTTTGTATTCGCCATCCGGTGCGATGTATAATCCTTCGTATCGGGCCTGGTTTCTCAGACGGGCAGAAGAAAATATATGCCAACCGGAAGAGCTTTTCACAATCACGGGCAAGGGGATGCGTATGGAGGCATCTCCGATGTCTGTGATATGCCATTCGTATGCGTCTTCGATGTGGCCGAAAACGATTTCGTACACATCTATTTCTTGGGTTTCTTCAGCCTGTGCCTGCCGTGGCATGAACATCAACAGGCATAAACCTATACAGCATAAATATTTTAGTAGCTTCATTCCTTAAACTTATCTTTTTATGCAGCCGGACCTGAAAGGGGTCAGGCCGTCGCTTCCGTTACGCAGACGGAGACAGTGTTGTCATTCACTTCTACAAAACCACCTGAAATGTTCAAGCAGATCTTGTCTTTTCCACTCCGGTAAACGACTTCTCCTGCGTCGAGGGACGAAATCAGGGGCGCGTGGTTGTGGAATACGGCGAACTGTCCGGCACTGCCGGGAAGTCTTACGTACTTCACCTGGCCTTCGAACAAAGTCTTTTCCGGCGACACGATGAGCAAATGAATTTTATCCTCTTCCATACGATTTAGTTTTGGGCTGCGCTCAACAATTCTTTTCCTTTGGCAATGGCGTCTTCAATGGTGCCCACGTTGAGGAAAGCCTGTTCGGGAAGGTCGTCCACCTCTCCGTCCAATATCATTTTGAATCCTTTGATGGTGTCTTCGATGGATACCATGACGCCCGGCACGCCTGTAAACTGTTCGGCCACGGCAAAGGGTTGCGACAGGAAACGTTGTACCCGTCGTGCGCGGTTCACCGTCAGACGGTCTTCGTCCGAAAGCTCGTCCATGCCGAGGATGGAAATGATGTCTTGCAGTTCCTTGTTCCGTTGCAGGATTTGTTTGACGCGCTGGGCCGTTTCGTAATGTTCCTGTCCCACGATGAGCGGATCAAGAATACGCGATGTGGATTCCAAGGGATCCACCGCAGGATAAATGCCCAACTCCGTGATTTTACGGCTCAGTACGGTCGTGGCATCCAGATGCGTGAATGTCGTGGCTGGGGCAGGGTCGGTCAAGTCGTCGGCAGGCACGTACACAGCTTGTACAGAAGTGATAGAGCCGTTCTTCGTGGACGTGATTCGTTCTTGCATCTGTCCCATTTCGGAAGCCAGTGTCGGCTGATAACCCACGGCCGAGGGCATACGTCCCAACAGGGCGGACACTTCGGAACCGGCCTGGGTGAAACGGAAGATGTTGTCGATGAAGAACAGAATGTCACGCGGTCCGTCTCCCTTATTGTTGTCACGGAAAGACTCGGCTAAGGTCAGACCGGAAAGCGCTACGGAAGAACGTGCGCCCGGCGGTTCGTTCATCTGTCCGAATACCATGGCCACTTGGGATTTTTCCACCTCATCCATGTCTACTTTCGACAGGTCCCAATGCCCGGCCTCCATGCTTTTCAGGAATTCGTCGCCGTATTTGATGACACCGGACTCAATCATTTCGCGTAGCAGGTCGTTACCCTCACGCGTACGTTCTCCCACACCGGCGAACACGGAAAAGCCGTTATGCTTTTTGGCAATGTTGTTGATGAGCTCCTTGATTAATACCGTTTTTCCTACGCCCGCCCCGCCGAACAATCCGATTTTTCCTCCTTTCAGATAGGGTTCCAACAGGTCTATCACTTTGATGCCCGTGAAAAGCACTTCCTGAGTGGTGGAAAGGTCTTCAAACTTAGGAGGATCCCGGTGGATGGGAAATGCTCCGGTTTCGTCTAATGCCTGCATGCCGTCGATGGCTTCGCCTACGACGTTCATGACCCGTCCGCGAATCTGTGCGCCCACCGGCATGGTGATGGGTTTTCCGGTAGAGACCACTTTCATGCCGCGTTGCAGACCGTCCGTACTGTCCATGGCGATGGTGCGCACCGTATCTTCTCCGATGTGTTGCTGCACTTCCACGATCAATGTCTTGCCGCCCGGACGTTGGATTTTCAGAGCGTCGTGTATGCTCGGAAGGTTTGCGTTCTGTTCTTTCTCGCTGTGCTCGAAATGAACGTCTACCACCGGGCCGATAATTTGCGATATGTGTCCTAATACCTCTGCCATAAATGATGTTTATACCTTAATTATATATAATCGTTTTATTTGTTTCGTGTCCTTTTTACCTGTCGAACCGATTGTTTTGTCGTTTGCTGTCGTTGAACGTGGAGAACCGCTTGGGTTTCTCAACATTCTTATACATTATTTAATGTCCACCGTCTCTTTCTTTCGCTTCGTTTATAATAGTTTAACCCAGAGACGTTTTCATTTTTCTTGTCTCAAAGTTAGGAGTAATTTCTCTTTTTCGTAAATTTGTAGAATTAATAATATTCATGATTTCTATTGATTTTTCTTATGGAACTGACTCCGCTGAAATATTTCGTCAAGTTGGCAGACGTGCTTTCGTTTACTGAAGCCTCCAAAGAGCTTTTTATCACGCAGAGCACCTTGTCGTTAAGTATCAAGCAACTGGAAGAGGAACTCGGCGTGACGCTGTTCGACCGCATCGGGAAGAAAATCTACCTGACGGATGCCGGACGGGATTTTTTGGACTGTTCCCGTAAAGCGATAGAGGAGGTGGCGTATGGCATACAGCATTTGAAGGAAATGCAGCATGTCTATACGGGAAAGATAAAAATAGGAGTAATATACAGCCTCTTCCCTTTGCTGAATATCTGCGTGTTGAAGTTTACGAAGGCTTTCCCTAAAGCGGAATTGTCGATTGTGTATTCCCATTCCGTATTGGAACTGGTGGAGCTGATTAATTCCAACAAACTTGATTTTGCGTTGAGTTACAATCCGCAGGATGTCTCTGCGCTTACGGAGTCCACGGAATACGCTTGCATGCCTTTATGCGTCATAGCCCACGAGACCCACCCGGTGGCCATCCGGAAACATTTCTCTTTATCGGACTTGAACGAGTTCCCCGTCATCTTCTTGGACAAAGAGCTGTACACCCGGAAAGTCATAGACCGCATGCTGGCCCAATATAGGATAAAGGTAAAGCCGCAGATAGAAGTCAATAGTACGCCTTTATTGCTTGACATGCTGCGCACGGGGCATTGGATTTCCATTTTGCCGCAAGACATGACGGTGAGCAGTCCGGATTTAAAGGCCGTGCCGATTAAGGAGAAAACGGAGATGATGCACATCAGCCTTCTCTCTCTTAAAGGTAAAAGGCACTCTTTGCTGACGGAGAAATTTCTGGAGGTGTTGAGGCAGGAGACGCAAGAAATAGAAGAGCATCGGGTTGCCGGGGGAAAAGATTCGGATTTGTTCGAAGGGAAACCCACCGGAGGAGGAGCATGATGCGGAACTTGTATATCGAGAATAGGTGAAATGCCGGATAGGATTGGATTTTGTTTTAGACTTTATACTGAATAAAATAGGATATGAGAAAAAATATTTGGATTATCGTGAGCGGGTTGGTCTGCTTTTCGGCTTGCAGGTCTGTGCAGGTTCCCCAACTTATCGGGGGAAATAAGGATGAACATGGTTGTCTTACGGCGGCCGGTTATACGTGGAGTGAACTCCGCCGGGACTGTATCCGCATTTTTGAAGACGGTGTGCGGGTGGACGACCCGTCGTTACAGCCTTCTTTGACGTCGTATGCCGTGTTTGCGGCAGACAGCAGCCGGGTGGAGGTTTTCCGTCCGTCTCCGTTCCGGAACGAGATACTCGACCGTAAGGGAGGCGTTTGGCAGGGCAAGACCTGCAAGTTGTATCGGACAGGAGACCGGTGGGAACTTCGCGAAAAGTGAAATCAAACAAAATGACTTTGTATGGAACGAATTATCAATCATTTTACAGACGACGACCTGTATAAGTTCACCATGTGCTGCGCGGTCATCGACAATTTTCCCCGCGCTCAGGTGAAGTATCGGTTTACCGACCGGGACCATACCGTCTATCCGCCGGGTTTTGCCGACGAGTTGCAAAAACAAATCATCCTGTTGGAAGACGTGGTCATTACGGACGAGGAAATCGCGTTCATGAAACGGCGGTGCAGCTATATTCCCGGTTGGTTCTACACCTACTTGAAAGGCTACCGTTTCTGTCGCGAATGGGTGACAGTACGGCAGGATGAAGAGGGGTATCTGTCCGTGGAGTTCGAAGGGAGCTGGGCCGATACCATCCTGTTGGAAGTGAAAGTGCTGGCCATCATTTCCGAGCTTTATTATAGGATGACGGGCGAAGACAGCCGTTTCGATTATGAGGATTATTACCGGAAGACTTACCGGAAAGCCGTCCGCTTGTTGGAAGCCGGTTGCGTGTTCAGCGATTTCGGGACGCGCCGCCGCGTCTCTTTCGAGGCGGAAGAGACGGTGGTCCGGGCAATGCGAGACTGTTACCGGAGCCGGGAATGGAGCGGAAAGTTTGTCGGGACCAGCAATGTCTATCTGGCGATGAAGTACGACCTGATTCCCGTCGGCACGATGGCACACGAGTTTGTCTGTGCCATAGGAGGAATGTACGGTCCCCAGATGGCCAATCATATTGCCATGAACTCGTGGCGCAACACGTTCCGCGGAGCCTTGGGCACATATCTTTACGACAGTTTCGGCTGGGACATCTTCAGCCTGAATTTCTCGGAGGACTTTGCCAACCTGTTCAAAGGTCTTCGCGTGGACAGCGGCGACAACCGCGCGGAACTGCAAAGGATTGTGGAGAAATACCGTTCGTTAGGCATCGACTCCCGCACGAAGCAAGTCATATTCAGTAATGCGCTCGACACAGACCGTGCGATAGAGATACAACGCTACGCCCGGGAGTATTGCCAACCTTCTTTCGGGATAGGCACACATTTCACAAACGATTTCGAGGGCGTGAAGCCCATGAACATCGTTATCAAACTGGTAGCCGTGAAAATCACGGAGTCATGGACTTTCTACAACGATACTTGTAAGTTGAGCGAAGACGACGGTAAGCATACAGGCAAGCCCGAAGTGATTCGCCGTTTCATGGAAGCGTTGAATATGAAAGGATAAAAGGAGGGCGGACGACAAAAACTTCAAAATTTTGTCCGTTCTTTATGGAATTGGTCCTTAAAAAAGATTAACTTTGCATTGGGTTCCCGGTGATTCTTGCTGTGCCGTGATGTCCGGTAGCGACCGGTAGGCCGATCCAAGCAAGGCGACCTGCGCCGATACGAACAGGAACATCTGTCCTTTGCGGCAGGTGGGAATGGGAGTGGACGAGGAGGGAGAGGGGAACCGCTATAAATAAGAAGGCGTTTATCACGCGCTGGTTCTTGACGCTTCGAATCTCGCAAATTCAAAATTGTAGTCATGAACTATGCAACGGTAGATGCCCATGGGATGTTTTTATAAATATCCCCGAGGGATTGTTTTGTCCATTTGCTCCTATGGGCAGAAGGAAGAAGGCAAATTCCAAGGGGGATTATATAAACTCATCGGCGTGGGTTCTGCGTTGCTCGTTCTACTACAATGGGCAATGCGAGAGCCTCGAAGCGTGGGACGGGTGACGGGTACAGATCTCCACGCTTTTTTGTTATAGTTATCCATCAAGAGTATCATCATGCCGATGCAGGGAGGTCGATAGGCATATTATTGTTTTAAAGAGACTTTATGATGAAACGACTATTATTGGTGACCATGGGGGCGGCTTCGTTCCTCCTGTCCCCGGCGCAAGTGGCGATAGACGAGGCGCATTTTCCCGATGTGGCATTCCGGGATTTCGTAAGCAAGCAATACGACCGGAACAATGATTTGATGCTGGACGAAGAAGAAATCAACGCGGCTACAAAAATGGATATAGGGCTGATGTCCGCCCATTCGGACATTTATGGTTTTTGGTATATCCGTTCGATGAAGGGAGTGGAGTTTTTCCACAACTTGCAAATCTTGGAGATTCCTTTGGAGCGTGGGGAGATGATAAAGGAAATAGATTTAAGCCATAATACGAATCTTGTCCGTTTGGACTGGGAAAACCGGGAAGGGTTGGAAAAATTGGATTTAAGCCCGAACACGAAACTGGAATATGTACGGTTGAGTACACCATCCTTGTCCTCGTTTTCACTGAACGCCCCTTTGTTGGATACGTTGAGCATAGCTCCTTGTAAGATAGGACAGTTAGACTTGTCCGCTTCTCCGAATTTGACATACTTGAGTTGTTCCGGCTGTGGGCTGTCCACGTTGGAATTGTCCCATTGCGAAAAACTCAAGGTGTTGTACTGCCGGGACAACCAGTTGGCCGTGTTGAACCTGAATGAGAAGGCGGTTCTTGAAGAATTCAATGGACTGGCACAACGCACGGTGCATATATCACCGGTGGACGGTATGTTCGACATGGCCTCGTTCCCCGGATTCAATGCGGACAAGTCGTTTGATTGGAAGAACGCTTACAAGAATGGCAGTCTGATTGTGATAGACCGCGCCAACGCAGGTTCGGAGACGGCGAGTGTTTTTTACCAATACAAGACAGGCACGAAGTCTGGAGAAGGACAAGAAATCACTGTCTGTTTGGGATGCCCCAATCAGGATTTGCCGGTTTTGCTCAAGTCTTTAGGTGAAACCTCCACCGAATGGTTTTATGATGCCGATGGGGACGGAGTGAAAGAATATTATAAAATGGACAGTGGTAACTTAAAGGGGCGTTACCATTGGCGTGCTCCCGGCTGTTATGCACAGGATTTACTGTGGGATTTGCCTTTCACCTCCTTGGATGAAGACCGAATGATGACACATTTGAATAATGACGGCGTGCCTGATTTTGCCAATCGTGCTTTCACAGATTTCAGTAAGATAAAGGTAGCCCTGAGTGGGGCAGACGGCACTTATACCCTGATGGATGGAAGCAACTCCGCTTATCCGTTGGACGTGAACCACGATGGGCTTCCGGACTTGTTCGCGTTCAACACTACGGATTGGAGCATCCTATACCAAAATCCCGATGGGACGTTTACCGCTACGCGCATTGATACCCTTTCGCGTGCGCAGGCCGATTCGTTGGTAGCCCGTAAGGCGGAAGAGGCTGACGGGAAGTTCGACACCGGCGGCCTGCCGTCGTTGCGTGACGGCATGTTCGTGGGGGGAAGTCCTGAAGTGGACGAAAGCTACAAATTCACGCAGGCAATCGACGTGAACCGCGACGGCTATATGGATTTGGTAGGGCCGCGTACGATTTTCTATAACATGGGCGACAACCGCTTCGTGGCCTCCCGGCAACCGGGCGAGCTGACCGTGAAGGACTTGAACGGCGATGGCATTCCCGACTATATCTATAATGATACGGAAGGCAAGCGGGTGTACACCCGTACCTACTTGGGCGGCGACCGTTTCGAGGAACAGACCTTGGTGAAGGATTTGGACGTGACGGACATCCATTGCTACGACTTCGACAAGGACGGTGACGTGGACATTCTGCTCACGTTCGACTATCTGTATTCTTCCTCTTTCTCTTTCCTGCTTTTTGCCGAGAACACGGGTGGCGGGCATTTTACTCTTCACGAGTATTCCTTTGCCTCCAAATGGGCGTTCGGTGCTTGTCTCGACGTGGATAATGATGGCTTTATGGAACTTTTGGCCGGTAAGCAGGGATTGCATTATGGTAGTGAAGAAAGTTCGGGTTCGGTAGAGGACTTATATTTGTTCCGTTTGGACAACATGAAAAATGTAAAAGAACCGAATGATATACTGGTGGCCGGTACTTTTGGTTATGACCGTAGTGCTAACAGTACAACAAACTGGAAAGAAACCGTCATCAGCGGACTGACCGAGAATGTCATATTGGCAGATATAGACAATGATGGTTATCTGGACATCTTGGCTGATACGTCGCGCCTCTTCGGAAATCATTTTGAACCGAATGAGGTTGTAGGGTATTGGAAAGTTCAGGACTTACCCCTCTTGCAGGGCATCCCGGCCAACGAAGCCCCGCAACGCATGGCCGCCCCGTCGATAAACCTCGACCGCAAGAGCGGCAAACTGAAGATTGCCTGGAAGCCGGGAGAGGACAAGGAGACTTCTACCGTGGATTTGACTTATGCCCTCCGCATCGGCAGTGCGCCCGGTAAGGACGACATCTATTTTTCGGGGGCGAATGCCGATGGCAGCCGACGCGATTTCCGCTCCGGCAACATGGGGGCAAATCTGGATGCCACGTTGGATGTGAGCCGTTGGAAGCAGGGTACGTATTACATTGCCATACAGACGGTAGACCCGATGGGCAAAGGCTCGGCGTGGTCGGACGAGGTGGTGTACAGGCACGACCTTGTACAGGCGGCGTTCACGGTGTCGGATGATGAACCGGCTGCGGCAGACACTTTAGTACTGACGGCAGCTTCCCGTGCCGACGGGTTGGACTACGCTTGGGATTTCGACGGAGGAAAAGCCATAAAGGCCTCGGCTGACAGTGCATTGGTATGGCTGACGTTCAGCGTGCCCGGCGAGAAGCATATCCGCCTGACGGTGACGAATCCGGCGGATGGCACGGAGGATGTACGCGAAAAGGTCGTGACGGTGCAGCGTGTTTCATTCGAGCGTCGCGAAGCTGCGGCTTTCGGGTTCACTGAATCTCGACATTTCTGGGATATGGATGGGGACGGTGTGTTGGACGTGATAGACAAAAACGGCTTTTATGTGCACGACGGTGCGGGGCGTTATGAGAAATTGGGCACGATATTCAACTCCAATTTGCAGATACCCTATAGGGGAGATGGATTGCCTCCTTTCCTCGACTTCGACATGGACGGGGATGCTGACATCGTGTTAAAGAGCAATAAGGGCAACCTGATACTCAATAACGGGAAAAACTCGTTCGAAGCGCAGGAAAGCAGCTCTTGGTTTTGTGTCAATTCCGGATATACAAGTGAAGTGCTGCCGGACTTGAACAACGACGGCTTCAATGAATTGTATTACGATTCCAATGCTTATGGTGAATTCGACGGGATTTGTGTGAATACGGGAGATAACGTCCGTTTTGAACAGTTCCAATTTCCCAAAACCGGGGATGAGTACAATTTTAGCTTCAATTACCAAAAAGGTTTGATGTATGATATTAACAGGGACGGTTATCTTGACTTTTATTCTCAAAATGCATCGAGAGTCATCGACAATGCTTGGTACAGATGCGAGGCTATTGCCATCAACCAAGGCGGGATGGATTTCGCTTATCATATAGTTTCCATAGATGACGGCAGTGATAACCCTTACCGCATCTTCTTGGAAGACATGGACAGTGATGGCATGCCGGACAAGGTGATGGTATATGGTAATAGAAGTATGATGGATAGGATTGTGGTATGTTTCGGAAACAAGGACTACACTTTCTCCTCGCCGGTCGAGTATGTTTTCGGGAATGCCCACAGCACCCGTTATGCCGTGAATGTGCTCCAAATAGCCGATTTCGACAACAACGGCTGTCCGGACATCTTGGTGTACTATGATTTTTATGAGGCGGACGTGAACAAGACGGAATATGCCATACTGTATATGGAGCGCGACCGATCGGGAAACGTAGAAGTGTTGCATAATCAGGAGTTTGGGTATATAGATGGCATGGCCGACGTAGACCACGACGGTGTTCCTGATTTTTATTATGGATGGAATGACGGACCAACTATGCTCCGCACCGGCATCGAGAACACCGCCCCCGAAGCTCCGACCCACGTACGAGCCACCCAGGAAGGCCTTGGCATACTGTTGGAATGGGATGACGCCTACGACAAGGAAACCCCGGCCATGCAGATGCGCTACAATGTGAGCGTGAAGAAGAAAGGGGCAGAAGGCGAAGGTGCTTATATCATCTCACCGCTGAACGGCGGAAACGGCAAGGCAGCGGTCATCCCCGGGGCATATTACCAGAAAGCCACGCGCAAGATGATTCCCATCGAGCGGTTCGAGGCCGGACAGGAATATGAGGTTCAGGTACAGGCCATAGACCTCTGGGATGCCCATTCGCCCATGTCGGAGACCTATTCCTTTAAGGTGAGCGAGCAGTTCATCGCCGGACCTACGGTGACGGCACCGCGCAAGGCTGTGGCTTTGACGTATAATGTGCCCGATGCCGCTTTGCAAACCGCCGAGTGGGACTGGGACGGCGGAACGCTTCTCGGTCAGGAAGGGAAACGGTTTGAAGTGGCATGGAACGAGCCGGGGCTGAAAACCGTGACCGTCCGCACGGCAGATGGTGAAACGGCCATCAAGAACGTGATGGTGCGCGACATCGACCTTTCGTTCGACTTCCCCGCCGAAGGACTGGCCGGGACGGAGATTACCTTCACGCTTCCTGAAGCCTTTGCACAGGCTTCCCGCGAGGACATCGACGTGAAGCTGTCGGACGAACGTATCGAGATGCTGCTCCGCGTAGGGAGCCGGGAAGCCAAGGCGGTGTTCCCCGATGCCGGTGATTATTCCTTCCGCTTGTCGGTGCGCGATTCCGTGTGCGGCGTGGTGGAATCGGAAGAGAAGCACATCCGCATCGTGGGCGAAGTGCCTGTGCCCGTTATCCGTTTGGTAGGCATTGATGCGGCTACCGGCAAGAACAAAGTGACGTGGGACATGCCCGGCATGCCGGATTTCGTCACCACCGTGAATATATATAAGGAGAGCGGACGCTACAATGCGTTCGACTGCATTGCGCAGGTGGCTCCCGGAGCGGGCGAGTTCGTAGACACGTCCTCCAATCCCTCTGTCTCGTCCGACCGCTATTGCATCAAGTTGGGCACGACGTTCGGTGTGGAAAGTCCGGCCAGCCGTGTGCACAGCGGTACGCACCTGATGCTGAACAAAGGAGTGGGCGGTGCCGTCAACCTGATATGGAACGCCTACGAGGGTGGCATTGTGGACAGTTACCGCGTCTTGCGCGGAACGTCTGCCGACCGTCTGGAACTGTTGGCCGAGGTGTCGGGTGCCCATACGGCCTACACCGACCTGAACGCCGGGGACGGGACGTATTTCTACGCCTTGGAGTATGACGAGACCTATTCCGACGAATGGCAACCGATGACGAGGACATCCAAGGAAAGGTCGTCCGGAAGCGGTCGCTCCAATGTGGTATGCACGGACGGGGCATGGACAGTGGTACCTGCCGAACAGTTGAACGTGCTGGCCATAGAGAAGGAACTCGTGCTGACACCTTCTCAACCCACGTTACATTTGCAGGCCGAAATCCTGCCGGCCATGGCGGATATCCGTACGGTGAACTGGCAGATTCTGGAAGGCGGCGAACTGGCCTCGCTGACTCAAAACGGTGTGTTGACGGCCCGGGGAAAGGAGAACGGCGAAATCATGGTATGCGCCACGACCGTGGACGGAACGGACATCGAGGCCCGTGTGACCGTCGTGAAAAAGGATTTCGGCATCCTGCCGCAGTCGGTCACAGTGACCACGGTGGAAGGTACGACGCAGTTGACTCCCCTCACCGGGCGGTTGCACTTGCAGGCATCCGTGCAACCCACGAATGCCTCCCAACTCGTAGCATGGAGCGTGGTACAGGGAACCGGTCTGGCCACTTTGGATGAAGACGGCGTCCTGACCCCGACCGAAACGGGCAACGGCGACATCGTGGTGCGTGCCACTTCTTTGGAGGACGCTTCCGTGTACGGCGAGTTGACTCTCCATAAGGAAGGTTTCTCCGGCGATGGAGTAGAGGGAGTGAATGCCGGACAAATGTCGGTGCGCCGCGTCGGTGATGACCTGTGGATTGAAGGTCTGCCTGAGGACAGCGAATGCGGTTTAAGCATCGTGGATCCCTCCGGACGCGTGCTTTCCACGGAATACCGGCGCGAGGGACGTTCGGGCAGAATCTCTTTGGCGCGTCTGGCTTCCGGCACCTATCTGCTTCAGGTTGTTACCGGTGAAGGCAAACAAGCGTTCCGTTTCTTCAAGTAGGCCGGAACGTACATCATAAGGAAACGCTCCGGGCATTCGGTTGTGGCCGTAATGTCCGGAGCGTTTGGTGCTTTTTAGATTCCAAGAGCGCAGGTTTGTAAATATCGTGTACTTCTAAAAAGGTTGGCTTTCATCGGCGGATTTTTCTGCGCCAAATGATTTTTCAATCTCAGGCAAGCGATTTTTCGTTCTGCGCCAAATGATTTTCGTTTCTCTTGAAGGTGAAAAAACGATAAGATGAATACGTGGAAATGAAGTGTTGAAAGTGGAATGCCTGCTTGGGGAATGCTGATTTATTTTATTGCTTTATAGAAGTTTATGCAGCGGTAGGATAAAACGGGCTGTTCTTTTCTTCCGAAAGAAAAGGCGGTACATCACGTTTGCAAAGTTCGAAAAACGGGATGGGCATGATGTCATATTTATCGAAAAAATACCATAATGGCATTTTTCTTTTGGCCGGATGAAAAATAAGTCCTACCTTTGCAGCCGAAATAATATTCGTAATGTTTTGTAATCCTCATCGGAGGGCAACAATGAAATGCCGGATAAGATGACTGGGTAAAACCAATCAACTTATCCGGCATTTTATGTGTGGTAAAATAAAAAAGACGTAGAAATGAAAGAATTGGATTTGACACAAGGGAGCGTGCCGAAGGTTCTGCTACATTTTGCAGTCCCGTTTTTATTGGCCAATGTGCTTCAGGCACTCTACGGAGGAGCCGACTTGTTTGTGGTGGGGCAGTATGACGATGCTGCGAGTGTGGCCGCCGTGGCCATCGGAAGTCAGGTGATGCAGACTGTGACGGGCGTCATTCTCGGGCTTACCACGGGGACGACCGTGTTGATTGCTATCGCCACGGGAGCGAAAGATTACCGGAAGACGGCGTCCATTATCGGAACCTCCATCGGGCTGTTTGCCGCAGTCGGTGCGGTACTGACCTTTCTGATGGCGGCTTTTCATAGCCGGACGGTACAACTGATGCACACTCCGCCCGAGGCGTTAGCCGATACGGAAGCCTATCTGTGGATTTGTTCGTTGGGCATTCCTTTTATTATAGGGTATAATGTCGTGTGCGGTATTTTGCGCGGACTGGGAGATTCGCGCACGCCGCTCTATTTCGTGGCCTTGGCTTGTGCGTTGAACATCGTGCTGGATTTCATTCTGGTGGGTGGCTGCCATCTGCGGGCGGCGGGAGCGGCCATAGCCACGGTCGCTTCGCAAGGGGTAAGCTTTGCTACGGCCTTGTGGTATCTGTACCGGAAAGGTTTCCATTTTGAGTTTACGCGTCGAGATATTCGTCTGGACGGACAGCTTTGCAGGCGCGTGCTGCTGCTGGGAGCACCTATCGCGTTGCAGGATTTGTTGGTCAATTTTTCCTTTTTGCTGATTACGGTCATTGTCAACGGCATGGGCGTGGTGGCTTCGGCGGCTTTGGGAGTCGTAGAGAAGCTGATAGTCTTTGCCATGTTGCCACCGATGGCCATATCGTCGGCCGTGGCGGCCATGACGGCACAAAACTACGGTGCCGGGCTGCGTGTGCGCATGAACCGTTGCCTGTATGCGGGCATCGGCATGGCGTTGGTCTTCGGCGTTTCGGTGTGCCTCTATTCACAATTCCTGCCAGACACGCTGACGGGCATCTTCACCCGCGACAGCGAGGTGGTGCAGATGGCTTCCGGCTATCTGCGGGGATACAGCATAGATTGCATCATGGTGAGTTTCGTGTTCTGCATCAATGCCTATTTCAGCGGGCAGGGCAATTCCGTGTTCCCCATGGTACACAGCGTGATTTCCACCTTCCTCTTCCGCATACCTTTGTCTTACGGCTTCAGTCTGGTGAGTTCTTCTTCTTTGTTTCTCATGGGGTTTGCTCCTCCGTTGTCCACTTTGGTTTCGCTGATGATATGTATCGGGTATATGAGATACAAGAGAAAAAAGGAAATTATTCCGGTTTATGCGTAAGAAAGCTGTTAAAAACAGATGAGGGGAAAACGTATTTCCCATAAAATATCTAATTTTGCAGCGTAAATAAAAAATGTAAGTATGAATTTGTCTGAACTGATACAGAAACGGCAAAGTGACCGGAAATACGAGTCGCGCCCTGTCAGCCGTGAAATGGTGATGAAATGTCTGGAAGCTGCACGGCTTGCTCCTTCGGCTTGTAATTCACAACCGTGGAAATTTGTTGTCGTGGACGATGTGGCGTTGTTGCCGCAAATGGGAGCGGCGGCTGCCGGAATGGGGATGAACGGGTTTGCCCGTGAGGTGCCCGTCATCGTAGCTGTGGTGCTGGAGAAAATGAACTTGACGGCCCGTATCGGTAGTGTCATCAAAGACAAGGAATACTCTTTGCTCGACGTAGGCATCGCCGTGGAGCATTTTTGTTTGCAGGCGGCCGAGTTGGGTTTGGGGACTTGCATCATGGGTTGGTTCGACGAAAAGAAAGTGAAAAAGCTGCTCGGCATCAAAGGAAAGCGCGTACCTCTGCTCATCTCGTTGGGCTATCCGGCGGGGGAGACCCGCAAGAAAGCGCGCAAGTCGTTGGAGGAGATGAGTAGTTGGAACCAATATTAATACGGGAATCATGGATAATAAAAAAGTGAAAGGCTATGCCTATGGTGTCATAGCGTCGGTAAGTTACGGGCTGAATCCGTTGTTCGCCCTTCCGCTTTATGCTTCAGGCATCAGGGTGGATTCCGTGTTGTTCTACCGTTATGTGTTTGCCTTGCTGTTCCTGGCCGTGATGATGAAGATGAGCGGACAGTCGTTTGCCCTGAAACGGAATGAGATACTTCCGGTGGCGGTCATGGGATTGCTGTTCTCCTTCTCGTCGTTGTTCCTGTTCCAGAGTTTCAACTACATGGATGCAGGCATCGCTTCTACCATTTTGTTCATGTATCCCGTGCTGGTGGCGGTGATTATGGCCGTGTTCTTCAAAGAAAGGTTGAGCGTGGTGAAAATAGCATCCATTGCCACGGCTTTTGTAGGTATTTCCATGCTTTATAAAGGCGAAGGCGGTGCCACGCTGAGCATGACGGGCGTGTGTCTGGTGCTGATGTCCTCGTTGACCTACGCACTGTATATCGTGGGCGTGAACCGTTCTTCCTTAAAAGAGATGCCGGGATTGAAGCTCACGTTTTATGCCATTTTGTTCGGTTCGTTGGTCTATATCGTCCGTCTGCGCGGAGGGATGGATTTGCAGTGGCTTACGGAAGGAACGCAATGGATGAACGCGTTGGGACTGGCTTTGTTCCCGTCCCTGATATCCATGGTGACCATCGCGAAAGCCATCCGGAACATCGGTGCCACGCCGGCAGCCATTCTCGGGGCGTTGGAGCCGCTTACGGCATTGTTCGTAGGTGTCATGGTATTCCACGAGAGGCTTACGGGCGGTAATGTGGTCGGCATCTTGCTGATTCTTTTTGCCGTGACGCTGATTGTAGTCGGGCCACGCGGATGGTTGCGGTTCAAGGCCGTGTGGCATAAGCGGACGGTTGGATAAAGCTCTTGTCGGCTTGTATGGAAAACAGCAAAGGGACTGTCCCGGGATTGGCCGGTGACAGTCCCTTTGCTGTCTGGGGGAGGGGGTTAACGCTTTTGTATGTCTTTGCCTGAAGCGGATACTTGCACGGGATTCCCCGAATAGGCGATGCTCCCTCCGCCGCTTGTGTGGGCATTCAGCGATTCCGAGGCGTGGCACGAAATGTCTCCTGCCGAAGAGGCGTTGGCATCCACATGCCGGGCTTCCATATTGCCGGCATCGATGTCGCCGCTGCTCGAGGCTGTATATTTGGCTTGTTCACATTTACCCTGCAGACGGAGGTCTCCGCTGGAGGTGGCTGTGGCTATCAAATGCGTGCACTCCAACCCTTTGATGTGCAAATCCCCGCTACTGTTGCATTGCAAGTCGGCCTGTTGACATTTTGAACCACCGAAATAGATGTCGCCGCTGCTGTTGGAGGCCGCAGTGAGGAGGCCGCAGGAAACGGACTTGCCTGATATGTCACCGCTGCTGTTGGATGTGGCATACAGGTCTTTGCAACTGATGTCTTGGCACGAGATGTCACCGCTGCTGCCTGCCGTGAGACGGAGGGTACCCTTTACGTGCAGGCCGTCCTTTACGAAAATGTCCCCGGAACTGGAGGCAGACAAGCTGCCGACCGGGCGTGCCTTGACATGTACTTCCTTTATCCCTTTGGTTTTTGTGGGGTCTTTGGGCTTTTTCATGCCTACGACCAATGTCCCGTGGGCATCCACTTGTACACTGATGTAAGGCAGGACGGCCTTGCTCGCACGGATTTCCACGGACGTTTCATCGTCAGATGGGATATAAACCACATCGACAGACGACGTGGCTGATATGGCGTTGAAGTCGCCGACGGTCACTTTCTGGGTCTGTATGTCTTTGGGGCTTGCCCCGGTTTCCCCGTCACAAAGGGATTGGGCAGGGCTCTTTGTGCAACTACAGTAGGCAATGGCTGAGACGAGAAGAAGAAAAATCTGTTTTTTCATACTTTTTATTTTATAGGATTAATGCGGTCTCTTCCCGAAGGTGTCTTGCAAACGATGCGCGGACGTCCTTTGTAGGATATGCTGCCCGTGCCATTCACCTCCCCCTCTATCTTGCGGGTGGCATGGCAACTGACCGTCCCTTCGCCGGTCACCGTGGCTGTGGCATCCATGGCTTGCAGCCCTTCGGCTTCGATGCTTCCGCGCGACGCATTGGCCAGTGCGGCCTTTGTGCAACTGCCCGTGAGGGTGACGGTTCCGGAGGAAGAGGATTGTGCCGCAACGTCGGTAGCCGTTATCTCCTTGGCGTTGATGCTGCTTCCCCCTTCGGCTTGCGCATTCAGGAGGCGGCAAGTGATACCGCCGGTCAGGTCGATGGAAGCATTTGCTTTTGCATGTAGTGTCATGTCGCGGCACGTGAACTGCTGGTCGGCATGGAAACTTTTGTCGGACGTGGCGGAAATGTACAGATCCCGGCAAGTGATGGGGCCGCAGATTACCGGACCATCGGCTGTGACGCGAACGTCGCCGTCACTATATGCCCCGTCTTTCAGGATGAGTGTGCCGGTTCCTTTATTGTGGAACGTGTCCATGGGAGGAGCTTTCAGTTCGATGCTGAACGGGGTATCCGAAGAGATGTCGGCGAAATGTTTCATGTTGACAAGGAGTGTTCCATTCTTGTTGACGTAGACTTCCAGAAATGGCAATACGTTCTCCGGCGCATTGAGTTCTATGTCTTTTTCGCCGGGAGTGGGGGTATAGATGATGTCGAGGGAAGCCGACGTGACAAGAGTGTTCAGACTGTCCACCGAAATTTTCCGGCTATCGTAATTCTTTCCTGCCGTGAGTGCCACGGTCTTGACTTCCCTGACCTCTGTCACCTCGTACACACCGGCGTATCCGGCGGCAAAACCCTCGTAGCTTTTTCCCATATTCCGGATTTGCAGTTCGGCATAGGCCGGGTAGCCGTTCCGGGTTCCTTGGGTGGCGTTGTCGTAAGTGGGCAGGAGTTTTTCGGTCAGGTCCTTGACCCAATATACCATTGTGTCACCGCAAGAGGTGAAAGTGCGGACTTCGTGTCCTATGACCAATTCTCCCCGGACTGTTTGTAGGGGAATATCCGTGAGGACGATGCTTTCCGGATCGAAGAGAGGCTGCTCTTGTCCTATTTCCATGAAGATGGCTTTGTCCGGATGGCTGTCGTGGATTTCAAAATACCTCCGTCCGCTGTTGCCCACGCCCCAACCGTTACAAGTAGAGGGGATAGCCTCTTTCGCTTCCATGGCGGCTTCGAACCGGTCGGCATAGTCGCCGGTGGGTACGAGGACGTAACGGGTCACTCCCTTGCGGTCGCAATCCACTTCCTTGAACTTGCAGGTTTCTTCGCTGTTCCATCCCGGGCTTTCTTCCAATTGGTCCAGTACGTCGTCGATGTCACCGTCTTCGATATGGAAGATTTTGATGACGGGACGGCCGTCGGAGCGGGAGCGGCCTGTGTGTTTGATGACTGCCCCTTCGAGCAGTCCGTCCGTGACGACACAAGTCTGGCTGTCGCGTTGTGCCCAGAATTGCAGTCCCGTGCCGGATACGATTTCCCATTTGAATCCTTGGCGCGCTTTTTGCGTCGGCTGTTCCGGAAAGACGGGATACTTGCCGTCGCGGTCGCCGAAACAGGCTGTGAGTAGGATAAGATAGAGTCCTGCGGTAAATTTAAACAAAGAGCTTTTCATTGGGTGTAGGGTTGAGGTTTATAAATAAACAAGGAGTATTCTTGCTGGAACCGGATGGTCCGGAAAGAAATACTCCATGTCGTATGTTTATCGGATGAACAACAGTTCGCGGTATTTCGGAAGCGGCCACATCTCGTCGTCCACGATGAGTTCGAGTTTGTCTACGTGGTAGCGTATGCTTTCCAACATGGGAGCCACCGTGTCGTGGTAGGCAATGGCTTTCTCACGTACGTTTTCAATGCGGTTGGCCACCTTCCGGTTTTCCACCAGCCGGTCTGCATTTTCGGCAATGAAGCTTGTGTGTTCCGAAATCTTTTCTATCAGTTCCAGGTTCTTGGCATTCAGTCGGGCCGCAGTCTCGGCAGGGAAAACCTCCTGTACTTTGTGCACGTTGTCTATCAAGGCACTTTGGTAGCGTGTGGCCACGGGAATGATGTGATTCATGCACATGTCGCCGAAGATGCGTGCTTCCACTTGTACCTTTTTGGTATAGGTTTCCCATTTGATTTCGTTGCGTGCCTCGATTTCATTGCGTGTGAACACATGGGTCGTCTCGAACATTTTCACGCTGCTTTCGTCCAAATAACGGTCGAAGATAAGGGGACAACTGCGTTCCGTATCCAGTCCGCGGCGTCGGGCTTCTTCCTGCCATTCTTCGGAATAGCCGTTACCGTCGAAATGGATGGGCTTGCACGTCTTGATGTCCTCGCGTACCACTTGCAGGATGGCTTTGGTCTTGTCTACGCCGTTTGCTATCAAGGCGTCTACCCGCGTCTTGAAGTCGATAAGGGCTTCGGCCATAGCCGCGTTCAGGGCTATCATGGCGGCGGCGCAGTTGGCTTGTGAACCGATGGCGCGGAACTCGAACCGGTTGCCTGTGAAAGCGAAGGGAGACGTACGGTTGCGGTCGGTGTTGTCGAACAGCAGTTCCGGAATTTGCGGGATGTCGAGCTTCATGCCGTGTTTGCTGGCTACGTCTATCAGTTCGTCGTCCGTAGAATGTTCCAAATGTTCGAGTATGTCGCTCAGTTGCTGGCCGAGGAAGGAGGAAATGATAGTCGGCGGAGCCTCATGCCCTCCCAGGCGGTGGGCGTTGGTGGCACTCATGATGGAGGCTTTGAGTAACCCGTTATGGCGATAGACTGCCATGAGCGTTTCCACGATAAAGGTGACGAAACGCAGATTGTCGGTTGGAGTTTTGCCCGGCCCGTGCAGCAGGATTCCGGTATCGGTAGCCAGTGACCAGTTGTTGTGTTTGCCTGACCCGTTGATACCAGCGAACGGTTTTTCGTGCAGCAAACAACGGAATCCGTGTTTACGGGCTATTTTCTTCATCAGCGACATGAGCAGCATGTTGTGGTCCACTGCCAGATTGGTCTCTTCATAGATGGGAGCCAGCTCGAACTGGTTCGGAGCCACTTCATTGTGGCGCGTCTTGCAAGGGATGCCCAGTTCCAAGGCCTGTATTTCCAAGTCTTTCATAAATTCGGCCACCCGCTCGGGGATAGAACCGAAGTAATGGTCGTCCATTTGCTGGTTCTTGGCCGATTCGTGCCCCATCAGCGTGCGTCCGGTCATGAGCAAGTCGGGGCGCGTGGCGTAGAGTCCTTCGTCCACCAAGAAATATTCCTGCTCCCAACCCAGATTGGAAATGACTTTTTTCACGTCCGGATAGAAGTAGCGGCATACGTCGGTGGCCGCTTTGTCTACGGCGTGGATGGCCTTTTTCAGGGGAGCCTTGTAGTCGAGCGCCTCGCCGGTATAAGAGATGAAAATCGTGGGAATCATCAGGGTGTCGCCGAGAACGAAGACGGGCGAAGCGGTGTCCCAGGCAGAATAGCCGCGCGCTTCGAACGTGGAGCGGATACCCCCGTTGGGGAACGAAGAGGCATCGGTTTCCTGCTGGATGAGCTGCTTGCCGGAAAATTCTTCCACCATGCCGCCTTTGCCGTCGTGTTCCACAAAAGCATCATGTTTCTCGGCCGTGCCTTCGGTGAGCGGTTGGAACCAGTGCGTACAGTGGGTCACGCCCAACTCCATGGCCCATTTCTTCATACCGGCAGCCACGACATCGGCCGTTTGCAGGTCGAGCGACGCACCGTTGTCTATCACATCGCACATCTTTTTATATACGTCGGCCGGGAGATATTTGAACATCTTCTGGCGGGTAAATACATATTTGCCGAAGAATTCGGACGGTCTTTCGGCCGGGGCCGGAACTTCTACGGCTTTCTTCTTGAAAGCTTCGCCTACAACTTCAAATCTTAGTGAGGATGACATATACCTTTTTGTATTATGGGTTATTTAAATGTTTAATCAATAAAACGCCGGGTGAGCGGAGCGAACTCTTCGATGCGGCGGTCGCGCAGGAAAGGCCACCAGCGGCGCACGTTTTCCGAGCGTTCCAAATCAATTTCCACCACCATGTTTTCTTCCGCGTCACGACTGGCACGTGCCAACATCTCGCCCTGCGGACCAGTCACGAAACTGCTGCCCCAGAACCGTATGCCACGGGTTTGTCCGGACGGGTCCGGCTCATGTCCCACACGGTTCACCGCGATGACCGGCAGGCCGTTGGCAACGGCATGTCCCCGTTGTACCGTGGTCCATGCCTCGCGTTGGCGTTCCTGCTCTTCGGGGATGTCGCTGCTTTCGTATCCGATGGCCGTAGGGTAGATCAGGAGTTCTGCGCCTTGCAGTGCCATGAGACGCGCACCTTCGGGGTACCACTGGTCCCAACATACTTGCACGCCTAACTTACACAGCGATGTCGATATCGGGTGGAAGCCCAGGTCGCCCGGGGTGAAATAGAATTTTTCATAATAAGCCGGATCGTCGGGGATGTGCATCTTGCGGTAGGTGCCTGCGACGGAGCCGTCGGTGTCGAACACCACCGCCGTGTTATGGTACAGGCCGGCTGTTCGCCGTTCGAATAAAGACGTGACCAACACGATACCGAATTGCCGGGCCAGTTCGCCGAAGAATCCTGTGGACGGACCGGGAATCGGTTCGGCCAAATCGAAATTCTGCGTATCTTCCATCTGGCAGAAATAGAGCGAGTTGTGTAACTCCTGAAGCACGACGAGCTGTGCGCCGCGCTTACATACGTCTTCTATGTTTTGTGCCAACTTGTAAAGGTTGGCCTTGGTGTCTGCGGTATTGGACTGTTGCACCAGTCCTACTTTTATCTTTCTCATGAGGGTATTCGTTTATTTGAGTACGGGTACGGGAAACTGCATCGTACAGCAATGCAGCGAACCGTGCTGTCGGATGAGCGGGCGGCAGTCGATACCGACCACTTCATGCTGAGGAAAGGCTTTTTGCAAGGCTTTCCGGGCTTGTTCGTCTAAAGCAGGCTGATGGTAAGTCGGCATCAGTACGGCTCCGTTGACCACCAGGAAATTGGCGTATGTGGCCGGAAGCCGTTGCCCGTCTTCGTCGAAAATGGCTTCCGGCATGGGTAGGGCGACGAGCCGGTAGGGTTCGTCCTGAAGCGTGCGGAACGTGCGAAGCTGTTCTTCCATGCGTGCGAGTGCCTCGTAGTGCTCGTCCGTACGGTCCTCGCATTTCACGTAAGCGATGGTTTGGTCGGGGCAGAAACGGGCCAAAGTGTCTATATGGCTGTCCGTGTCATCGCCGGACAAATAGCCGTGGTCGAGCCACAATACCCTCTCGACATGCAGGAACGATTTGAGCCGTTCTTCGATGTCGGCGCGGTTCAGGCGGTCGTTGCGGTTGGCCGAAAGCAGACATTCCGAAGTGGTCAGGAGCGTGCCGTGGCCGTCGCTTTCGATGGAACCGCCTTCGAGTACGAAGTCCAGATGGTCCGTGTACGTCCCGTTCAATACGCCTTGCTTCATCAGGCTTCGGTTGATACGGTTGTCCTGGTCGGCGGAGAACTTCTTTCCCCATCCGTTGAAACAGAAATCCAAAAGGAGAGGGCCAGTTTCGTCTATCAGGGTAATAAATCCATGATCGCGTGCCCACGTGTCGTCGGTAGGGCAATCCGCCCATCGTATTTGCGCGAAAACCTGTGCCGGAAGTTTCTCTTTCAGCAAAGTCTCTACCTTGGTGCGCTCCGGAGTCACTATTAATAAAGGTTCGCGCGAGGCGATTTCGTAAGCCATCCGCACGTAGCAGTCCGTTACTTCCTCCAACATGTAGCACCAATCCGTTCCGGCATGTGGCCATGTGAGCTGTACGCCGCTTTGGGGAAACCACTCCGGCGGCAGGAAAGTGCCGCGGATTTCGGTCTGTTCCGGTCCGTTCACTTCCTCGAAACGCAGCTCGTACCAGCGTTCTAATGTACTGGAACTTCTGACTTTATATTGCAATCCCATACATCAATCTTATGTTTCGTGTATAATTATGCGTACAAAGATACGAATCTTCCGATAATAATGGCTTTATTTTTATTAACTTTGTGCATAGAATGAGCGAGATGTTGAAAATAGAATCGGCTGCGTTACGGCTTGGGGGGCGTTTGCTTTTCCGGGATTTCAGTCTGGAGGTACGGGCAGGCGAGTGGGTTTGTGTGACCGGCGAGTCCGGTTGCGGCAAGACCTCGCTGCTGCGTGCGGCGTTGGGATTCCTCCCGTTGGAGGCCGGACGGGTATCTGTCGGCGGGGAGGAGTTGACGGAGCATACGGTGGAGCGTATCCGGAAACGCACGGCCTACGTGCCTCAGGAACTGTTCCTTCCGGCTGAATCGGTGGACGAGATGCTGCACCTTCCTTTTCACCTGAAAGCGAACCGGGGCGGAGACTTTTCGGAAGAAAAGCTGTTCCGTTTTTGGACGTTATTGGGGTTGGAGCGGGACTTGCTCCACCGTAAGGTGGTCCAGTTGTCCGGCGGACAGCGGCAACGTATCATTCTGTCGATGGCGGCCATGTTGGGCAAACGCCTTTTGCTGGCCGATGAGCCGACTTCTGCGCTCGACGAGGATAGTGTGGGGAGGGTGTCAGCCCTTTTCCGCCGTCTGACGGCTGGCGGAACGGCCGTATTGAGCGTGTCGCACAACCGGGCTTTTCTGGAAGCCTGCGACCGGGTGGTCAAACTTTGAACGGACAGCGATGGGAACGGTGGATTTGACTTATACGGGATTGGCCGTCGGCATGTTGCTGATGCTGATACCTTTTTATTTTCTGTGGCGTTTCCGCACCGGACTGCTTTCGTCGGCTTTGTGGGGAACCGTGAGGATGACCGTGCAACTGTTGCTCATCGGCGTGTACTTGCGTTTCTTGTTTCAATGGGACAACGAATGGGTCAACGTGCTGTGGATGGCAGTCATGGCCGTCATCGCTTCCCATACGGCTGTCAGTCGCACGGCCTTGCGCCGCGAGGTGCTGCTCCTGCCGGTTTTCACGGGCTTTCTGGCTACGGTCTTGTTGGTGTCGTTGTATTTCCTGTCCTTCGTAGTGCGTGCCGACGATGTGTTTGCCGCCCGTTTCTTCATTCCGGTGGCCGGTGTGTTGTTCGGCAATATGCTGACGGTGAATATCATGGCCGTGAATGTCTATTACAGCGAGTTGCAGCGCGAACAGGATATGTATTATTACTTGTTGGGCAACGGGGCGACCCGTTTCGAGGCTACATTGCCTTTCCTCCGTTCGGCCGTCATCAAATCCTTTTCCCCGTGCATCGCCAACATGGCCGTGCTGGGCATCGTGTCTTTCCCGGGGACGATGATTGGCCAGATACTCGGCGGCTCGATGCCCGAAGTAGCCATCAAATACCAGTTGATGATAAGCGTCATCACGGTTGTGGCCTCCATGCTGTCCTTGGTCATTACGATTTCGCTTTCCGTGCGCCGCACGTTCGATGAGTTCGGGCGACTGAAGCCGATATTCAGAAAAGGCCGGAATACTAAATAAATGATAAAATCCACCGGATTTCTTTGGAAACCTCCCGTCTTATCCCTATCTTTGTGAAAATTTTCTATGACGTGAAAATTAAGGAAGTAGTTTTTGCCCTTGAAAGATTCGCGCCTTTGCCCTTGCAGGAGAGCTATGACAATGCCGGTCTGCAAGTAGGATTGACGGAGGTGGAAGCATCAGGGGCTTTATTGTGTCTTGACGTGACCGAGGAGGTAATAGACGAAGCCGTTTCTTTGGGTTGCAATCTCATCGTGTCACACCATCCGTTGTTGTTCCACGGGCTGAAGACCGTGTCCGACCGCAACTACGTGGAACGGTGCGTACGGAAGGCTATCCAAAACGACGTGACGCTCTATGCGGCGCATACGAACTTGGACAATGCCGAGGACGGCGTGAACTTCAAAATCGCCGAAAAGTTGGAACTGGAGCAGGTGAGATTGCTTCTGCCGCATCCCGTGAAGGTGAAGGACGGCGGGCATGAATACACCGTCATGGCGGGCAGCGGAGTCATCGGCGTGTTGCCCCAGCCGGAGGATTCCCTGAAGTTTCTCCAGCGCATCAAGTCCGTATTCCATATCGAATGCCTGATGCACAATGAGCTGTTGCAGCGTCCGGTGCGCAAAGTCGTACTTTGCGGAGGGGCGGGCGATTTCATGCTCGAAGAGGCGCTCAACCAGAAAGCCGATGCTTTCCTGACAGGGGAGATGCACTATCATCAGTACTTCGGCCACGATCAGGAGTTGCAGATTGCCGTCATGGGGCATTACCAGAGCGAGCAATACACGAAAGAAATTTTTTATTCCATCATAGGTGAGATTTGTCCCGAACTGCCGCTTTACATGACGGCGGTAGACACAAATCCCATAAAATATTTGTAATAAGCACTATGGCAAAAGACATGAAGAAAGATGCGACGGACCTGTCGATTGAAGAAAAGTTGAAGAATCTGTACCAGTTGCAGACCATGCTTTCCGAAATCGACAAAATCAAGACGTTGCGCGGAGAGCTTCCGTTGGAAGTACAGGACTTGGAGGACGAGATAGAAGGCTTGTCTACCCGTATTGAAAAAATACACGGAGAGATAGGGGAACTGAATGCGGACATTGCCACGCGTAAAGCCAATATCGAAGCCAGCAAAGCCTCTATCGAAAAGTATAGCCAGCAGTTGGACAATGTGCGTAACAATCGTGAGTACGAGTCTTTGAGCAAGGAAATCGAATACCAGACCTTGGACGTGGAACTGAACGAGAAGCGCATCCGCGAGGCTTACAGTGCCATTGAACACAAGAACGGGGAAATCGCCCATTGCACGGAGCTGATGGACGACCGGCGTGCGGATTTGGACGTGAAGAAATCCGAGTTGGACGATATTATTTCCGAAACGCGGTCGGAAGAAGAGAAGCTGCGCGAAAGTGCCAAGAATCTGGAAGCTACTATCGAACCTCGTTTGTTGTTGGCGTTCAAGCGTATCCGTAAGAACAGCCGTAACGGATTGGGTATCGTTTACGTGCAGCGCGATGCTTGCGGTGGCTGTTTCAATAAAATCCCGCCCCAGCGTCAGTTGGATATCCGTATGCGCAAGAAGATTATCGTATGCGAATACTGCGGCCGTATCATGATAGACCCGGAATTGGCCGGAGTGGAAATCGAAAGCAAGGCGGTAGAAGAAAAGCCGAAGCGTCGCCGTCGGGCTGCCGCTGCTACAGAGGAGTAAGTATATCGCCTTTGGGCATATTCAGGAAAGATTTGCAAACGCGCCTGCGACAATCGTGTCGCCGGCGCGCTTTTTAATACGGCCGTCCTTCTTCCCGTTTCCAAACCCTCATACCATTTTCAGTCCTACTACGGAAATCACCAGGGTGGAGATAAAGAAAAGACGCCAGAACGTAGCCGGCTCATGAAAGAAAAGAATGCCCAACAAGACCGTCCCGGCCGCTCCTATACCAGTCCATATCGGGTAGGCGGTTCCTATTGGAATCGTTTGTATAGCCTTGATTAGTAAAAACATGCTGAGTGACATGCAGCAGAGAAAACCCAGCAGCCACGAATAAAACTCCCAGCCGGAAACGCCTTTTAGTCTGCCCATGCAAAAAGTGAAAGCCACTTCGCATAATCCGGCTCCAATCAATGCAATCCAGTTCATATCTTAAAAATGTTTTTATTAGACGCGCAAAGGTAAGGCTTGCATCCGGAAATCTACTTTACATTTGATAAGAAATGACCGTAAAGTGGGAGGAAACGCATGTTTTTCCCTATCTTTACCCAAGATTTAATTTCAGTTGTTCGTGTTTATGGATATTCGTACCATTATCAGTCGTATACATTCCTTGCCGGAATCATCGTTGGAGAAACTGGAAGAGAGCCTTACCCGTGTGGACCGTCCCAAAGGTTTCCGGTTGACGGAAACAGGGAAGGTGGAAAGTAATGTGTTCTTTTTGTCCGAAGGCATAGCCCGTGCTTATCTTCCCGTAGACGGGAAAGAGGTCACTTTCTGGATAGGTGCGGAAGGCAGCACGCTGATGTCGATGAAAAGTTTTGTGAACGATGAAAAAGGGTATGAAACCATAGAATTGATGGAAGACTCCGTGTTGTACATGTTGGAACGGGGACAGCTCTACCGTTTGTTTGAAGAAGACATTCACATTGCCAACTGGGGGCGGAAGTTTGCGGAGAAGGAATTGTTGAAGACCGAGGAACGCCTTATTCCCTTGTTGTTCACCACGGCTTCGGAGCGTTACCGCAAATTGCTTCGCGACAATCCGGAGCTGCTGCTCCGTCTGCCTTTGGAATGCCTTGCCTCCTATTTGGGCATTACGCCAGTCAGCCTGAGTCGGATAAGGGCGGAGTTAAGATGACGGGCGCGTATGTTCCCGGGTCGTAACGGGTTGGGGCGAAGGAAGATATTTTTAGTTTGTAAAACAAAAAGCATGGTTTCCCGGTTGGAATCCGGGTTTCGGGAGCGTGCAAAATTACTCTCAGGCGAATGAAAAATCAATCTCAGGCGAACGATTTTTCATTCGCCTGAGATTGATTTACCGTTCTGCGGTGAATGATTTTGTATTCTTTTGTTGTTCGTAAGATACTGTAATACAGTATCTTAATCGGATAACTGAATTTCCGGGAAAGAAAATCTCAGATTGTTGGATTATTTTCCGTATATTTGTCGTGCGTATCCATGCGGAAGCCTCGTCGGAGGTGGGAGTAGCGTGGAACAGCATATATAAAGAAGGCGTTTACTTGACGCTTTGATTCTTTGGCTACTCAGAATCTCGCAAGTTCTAATCACTGTCGAAGACAAAGCAACGGTAGATGCCCTGTGGGTGTGTTTAATATAAGCCCCTATTGTATCCATGTGTGTGTTGCATGGATAGAGGGGACGTATATATAAACATATCGGCGTGGGCTTCTGCGTTGCTCGTTCAGACAGTGATGGGCAATGCGAGAGCCTTGAGTAGCGGAACGAGCAACAGGTACAGACTCCCGCGCTTTTTTCGTATATGTACACAATCAAACTTTTTATGGATTCCGGCAGGGGAGTCGGGCGGAAAGTTAAAATGTGGAAATCATGAAAATGAGGTGTTTTTCTTTCTTGATGTTTTTGATGTTGGGCGTGTACGCTTTCGCACAGAAGGACGTGACGCAGTTTCTCGGTATTCCTGTGGACGGGACGAAAACGGAAATGGTACAAAAGTTGAAAGCCAAAGGGTTTAAGTATAATAGCACTTATGATTGGTTGGAGGGGGAGTTTAATGGCCGTGAGGTTGTCTTGCTTATTGCCGCCAATAATAATAAGGTGTGGCGTGTTGCGGTAAGGGATAAGTGGACCACGGATGAAGCGAATATAAAAATCCGTTTTAACGCTTTGTGCCGGCAATTTGCTAAAAATGAGAAGTATCTGCCTTTGAATGATAAGCCGGAATTGCTCGAAGAAGAGAGAATTGGTTATGAGATGATGGTGAATAATAAAAGGTATGAATCTCATTATTATCAGTCACCTAAGGATTTGAGAACGTTGTCGGAAGAGGAAAGGACGCTTGCTTTGTCAGAGGCTGGGCTGAGAGACACACCTTGGGACAGTCTGGCTATGGAAGAAAGGAAAGAGCAAGTTTCTGCATTGATATATTATATGGAAGATAAATATTGGTCGAAAAAAAGGGTTTGGTTTATGATTGATGGAGAAGGATTGGAATACCGTATTGTGATATTCTACGATAATGAATACAATCATGCCGATGGTGAAGATTTATAATAACCGATTTAAAAAGAGAATTTTATGAAAGGAATGAATTTGGAAAAGGAAATGGCTGTCCATTGCGGCAAGGTAACGGACAGCATGGAGACGTTGGAAACGTTGTGCTGCGAGAAGGCTGAAAAGCTTTTGGCTACATTGGATGTACCGGAAGGCGGAAAGGTAGAAGTCCCATTTTGGACGGAGGATTTTCCGGAACTTATTGCCGTAGGCAAGTTCAGCCGCGACAAGTCCGGCAAAGTCATATACGAATTGGACTTTTCCGAGTCCACTTTGTAATCTTCGGGCGCATTTTGTTGATTGTGCTGCAATGAATTCCTTCCCCTTTGTTTTGCCATTCAATGAAGCAAACAAGGTGGAAGGCATTTTTTATGCTTCCTATCGTGAGGGAAAGCCCTTATAAAATCTCTCCATATTCAGGAATGTCCGGCAGGAACTTGCAGGAGTTCGTTTCGTAATCCATCCTGCAACAGTAATGTTGCAGGCCGTTGGAGACAATGAGATAGTCTACGCGCAACACCATGTTGTAACGCGAAATCTGGGCAAATACCTTTTGGGTGATTTCGATGTGTGGGGCTTTGTATTCCACAATGACGCGCGGACGGGCTTGCCGGTCGTAGACCACCGTGTCGCAACGCTTGGCCGTGCCGTTCAACGTGAGTGAGATTTCATTGGCCACCAAGCCCGGCGGGTAATGTTTGTGGGTGACGAGGTAATGCACGAAATGTTGTCTCACCCATTCCTCCGGGGTGAGAGCCACATATTTGCGGCGCAATTCATCGAAGACGACCGTCCGGCCGTCCCGCTTTGTCACTTTTATGGGATATTGTGGAAGGTTTAACGTAATCATTTGCTAACTTTGCATGGAATACCCCTCTGTCTTTTGCGGGGTAAAGTGGAAACAAAAATACGCAAAAACAATGAAAACGAAAGCGGAAATCGTGGAAAATTGGTTGCCACGCTATACACAACATCCCTTGTCCGACTTCGGGGAGTATATTTTGCTGACCAATTTCAATAATTACGTAGATATATTCTGTGAACAGTTTAAGCTTCCTCAGCCCGGTTATGGGGCGAACATGCGGATGGCTACGGCGGAGAATATCACCATCATTAACTTTGGAATGGGGAGCCCGAATGCGGCCATTATTATGGATTTGCTAAGTGCAATCGGGCCGAAAGCCTGCCTGTTCTTGGGCAAATGTGGGGGAATCTCTTCTAAAACGAAACTGGGAGACTTGATTCTTCCTTTGGCGGGAATCCGCGGAGAGGGGACATCGAACGATTATTATCCGCCCGAGGTGCCTGCGTTGCCGGCTTTCATGCTCCAGCGGGCGGTGTCGACAGCCATACGGGATGCCCATCGCGATTATTGGACGGGCACGGTGTACACTACGAACCGTAGGATATGGGAGCATGATGAAAAGTTCAAGGAGTATCTGAAAGACACCCGTGCCATGGCTGTGGATATGGAGACGGCTACGCTGTTCACATGCGGTTTCGCCAACCACATCCCGACCGGGGCTTTGCTGCTCGTATCGGACAATCCGATGATGCCCGAGGGGGTAAAAACGGCAGAGAGCGACCGGGAAGTGACGCATAACTTTGCGCCGGAGCATGTCACGATAGGAATAGAGGCGTTGAAACTGATAATAGGTGAACGGAAAACAGTGAAACACCTGAAATATGATTGGTAATCCAAAAGAGAAAAGCAGATGGCAGTGAAGAAAGAAGGGGTGACGTATGATGAAATCGTACGTTCCGTAAGGGCGGGCAATTTCGCGCCCGTTTATTATTTGATGGGCGAGGAGGCTTATTATATAGATAAGGTGAGCGAGTTTATCGTAGACACGGCATTGAAGGAGGAAGAGAAGGATTTTAATCTCACGGTTTGTTACGGCACGGACGTGACGGCCGACGAAGTCATCAATGCGGCAAAGCGTTTCCCGATGATGGCGGAACGGCAGGTGGTTTTGGTGAGGGAGGCGCAGAGTTTACCCGGAAAAGAGCGCCTTTCCTTTTACCTGGAGCATCCGCAGACCTCTACGGTGCTGATTTTTTGCCATAAACATGGCGTTTTGGATAAAAGGAAAAAGCTGGCGGTGGATATACAGAAGACAGGAGTCTTGTTTGAGTCCAAAAAATTGTATGATAGCCAGCTCCCAGGATTTGTCACGACCTATTTGCGCCGTAAGGGGGTGGCGATGGAACAAAATGCCGTGATGATGGTTTGTGAGTCTGTGGGGAGTGACTTGTCCCGCCTTTCGGGGGAGTTGGACAAGCTGATGTTGGCTTTGCCGGAAGGGGAGACGCGTATCGGTGCTGCCTTTGTGGAGCAGCATGTCGGTATAAGCAAGGATTTTAACAACTTTGAATTGGTGTCTGCGTTGGTTGCCAAGGATGTACTTAAAGTAAACCGTATCGTGAAATATTTTAACGACAATCCCAAAAACTTTTCTTTGCAGCTTACGCTTTCCGTCATGTTCGGTTTTTTCAGCAACCTGATGGTTGCCTATTATGCGCCGCAACGTACGGAAGAGGGGATAGCCGATTGGGTAGAGCAACCTCGTTGGCAGGTGGCGCGGAATATACTTCCCGCCATGCAAAAGTATTCGGGGGTGAAAGTGATGCAGATAATTGGGAAACTACGTGAAACGGACGCTAAATCGAAAGGTTTGGGTAATACAATCGCCACTCCCGGCGATCTTTTGAAGGAGTTAGCCTACTTTATTTTGCACTAAAACGGCTGTTTTTAATTTATTTGAAGCCTTTTCGAAACTGTTAAAAAGTAAGTTATAGTATTTGATTATAGGAGGTTAGCTCGTTTTTCGCTTCCTGAGATTTTAAAATTCCGGCCCATCCTTGCCATCGGGGCGGAATTTTTTAGTATTGAAAAAAAGAGCCTTTTTTCATTTTCCGGTGATTTACATTATGTTTTATTAGTATTCATGAGTGTGAATTTAATTTATTGGTTTCGTATTTATGATTTATGTTTTTGTGGTTTATATGTGGATTTACGATAGTAAATTCTGAATTTATATTGAGAATAACAGATATTTATATAAGTGTAATCTGGGTTTTGATTTTATAAATGTATGTTTATTCACTAAGATGATTAGTTGTTTATTTTATTGTAAACCATTTGATTATGTGTGTTTGCTGTGAGGGTATTATAATAGATGACGGCATTTTATGCATAGAGATTCTGAATCTGCATGTCGTGCCACAATATATGTGTAATAAGCTGTGAGTAGCCAGTTTTTTAGTTCAGGTAAATGAAGGTTTTCTATAAATCAGATGAATGAGAAAATGGGCTTTCATGTTTATAAATATCAAGAATATCCTTATAGGGTTTATAAAGATAAATATTTCTGTTTTTAAATATTTATAGAGATGAATTTAATTTTATGGTTTATGTTTATTGCTTGTTCCAATTATTGTTTTTACCTTTGTAAACGTAAAGAACGCCTTTGCTGAGAGAGAAAAACAAAGGGCAATAGAAAAAATGATGAAGGAACGAATATTGCAAATCATGAGAAGGGAAAACATGACTCAACAAGAGTTTGCCAAAGCTATTGAGGTGTCTCCTGCATCCCTGTCAAATATCTTCAATGGTAAAACCAACCCGACGAACAATCATGTGAGTGCGATTCACCGCCGTTTTCCTGATATCAATATAAATTGGTTGATGTTTGGAGAAGGTGATATGTATACAACTGTTTCGGATGAAACTAAAGATGGTGTCGACGGAGGGGAAAGTACGATTGGAAGCGATGCGGAAAAAGCTCCTATAGATACGAAGGGGGAACCTATGCTCTTCGATATTTCAGATCCTGAACACTATGCCGCATGGGCACGAATGGAAGATATCAAAGACGTGGATGACCAGAATCGGCAAATTCCCGTGGTGCGCGAGGTGGTAAAGTATGTAGACAAACCTCAACGTAAGATTACGGAGATAAGAATTTTCTTCGATGATGGAACTTTTGAAGTTTTTAGTTGATTGAAAAGAAGAATCAGGACAATTTTATAGCCATCTCTTTGTTATGGTTTCTGCCTTTAGGATAAAATACACATTTCTATCCTTGTTTTTCATCTGTTTCAGCATTCATCTTGCCTATCTTTGCTATCGCGAAGATGGGATTCGGTTCGGCAAAGCCAAATGAGAAAACTTCGTTTTCATTTGTCTCTGCACTCACCTTGCGTTATCTTTGCTGTCGCGAAGATAGGATTCGGTTCGGTAAAGCCAAATGAGAAAACTTCGTTTTCATTTGTCTCTGCACTCACCTTTCACTATCTTTGCAGGAGTTTGATATACCATTTGGAATATACCTATTTTATAAGATGAAAAAATATATTTTGGATTTGACGCTGACGGCTAATGAGCATTTACGGGCAGGATATGCGTTGTTGAAGCTTACGCATGAGCAACCTCTGCCGAAGATGTATCCCGGCCAGTTTGCCGAGTTGAAGGTAGACGGTTCGGAAACGACCTTTTTACGGCGTCCTATTTCTGTCAATTACGTAGATGAAGAGAAAAATGAGGTTTGGTTTCTGATTCATGAAATAGGAGACGGAACCCGTAACTTGGGATCTCTGGAAGTAGGAGACAAACTCAATGTGGTTATGCCCTTAGGAAACGGTTTTACGATGCCTTCATCCGGTGATGAGAAAGTGCTGTTGGTAGGAGGCGGTGTCGGTACGGCTCCATTGCTTTTCATGGGAAAAGAGATGGTGAAGCTTGGCTGTCGGCCCGCTTTCTTGTTGGGCGGCCGTTCGGCGGGTGACTTGATGCAGTTGGACATGTTCAGGGCATTGGGCGATGTGTATATCACGACCGAGGACGCTTCCGAGGGAGAGAAAGGTTTTGTAACGCAGCATTCCGTGTTGCAAAGTGAACATTTTGACCGTATAGCCACCTGCGGCCCCAAACCGATGATGATGGCCGTAGCGCGATATGCAAAGTCAAAAGGCATACCGTGCGAAGTTTCGTTGGAGAATATGATGGCTTGTGGAGTGGGTGCCTGTCTGTGTTGCGTGGAGAATACTACGGAAGGGCATTTGTGTGTGTGTAAAGAGGGACCCGTTTTCAATACGAATAGATTGTTATGGCAGATTTAAGTGTAAATATAGGGAAGTTACAACTGAAAAATCCCGTAATGACCGCTTCCGGCACTTTCGGGTACGGTCTTGAGTTCGCAGACTTTGTGAACTTGGAAGATATCGGCGGAATCATTGTGAAAGGTACGACATTGAAGCCTCGTGAAGGTAATCCTTATCCCCGCATGGCAGAGACGCCTCAAGGGATGTTGAACTGTGTGGGGCTGCAAAACAAGGGCGTGGATTATTTTTGCGAGCATATTTATCCCCAAATTAAAGACATCCGTACGAACATGATCGTGAATGTCTCCGGCTCGTGTTGCGAGGACTATGCGGAGTGTGCCGCATGCATTAACGAACTGGAGCGCATTCCGGCCATAGAACTGAACATATCCTGTCCGAACGTGAAGCAAGGGGGGATGGCTTTCGGCGTGACGGCCGAAGGGGCTTCGGCTGTGGTGAAAGCTGTGCGTAAGGCGTATGACAAGACTTTGATTGTCAAACTGTCTCCGAATGTGACGAATGTGGCAGACATAGCCCGTAGTGTGGAAGATGCCGGAGCGGATTCCGTGAGTCTTATCAATACGTTGATGGGAATGGCTATCGACATCGAAAAACGCCGTCCGGTATTGTCCATAGCCACTGGGGGGCTGAGTGGTCCGGCTGTGAAGCCCGTGGCTTTACGTATGGTATGGCAGGTAGCCCAAGCGGTGAAGATACCCGTAGTAGGTTTAGGGGGAATCATGAATGCGTGTGATGCCATAGAATTTCTTTTGGCGGGAGCTTCGGCCATAGAAATCGGGACGGCTAATTTCATAGACCCAGCCGTAACGGTAAAGGTAGCCCGAGGGATAGACGAATATCTGGAACGGCACGGTTGTCGCAGTGTACGTGAAATTATCGGTGCTTTAGGAGAGTAAATAGGATTTTCCCTATCTTCCTGTCGGGTTTTTCTTTGCATAATAAAAAGACTTATATGTATATTTGCATTATAAACATTTAAACAAGCATAATTATGAGATGGTTCAAATATTGCAAATTCCTTATGGTCTGCTGCTTGGTAGCAGTGCTCAGCGGGTGCGAAGAAGACGATGATTACCGGGGATACATGCTTTCAGGACGTTGGTTCGGTAATTTAGGAATGATGGTGGACGGTCAGCCGGCCATTGGTTCCGACTTGGAATTTATTCCTCAGGACTATGGAGGTTACACCCAAGGCTATGGTTATGAAACGGATTACTATTACGGCTGGCGGGGTCGGGTGGAAATTGTCGAGCATTACTTTACTTGGACGGTAAGAGACGGCATTATTTACCTGCGTTTCGATAATCCGGAACTTGATTGCAATATCCGCGATTACAGTTTGTCTCCCGATTATTTCGAGGGCTATATGGATGGGGTGTATTCGTCCACATGGTTTACGTTGCGTAACTATGAGCGTTATTGGAATGAATATGGATATTGGAGTGCGGGCTATTCTTACCGTAACAGTGCCGATGTCCGGAGTGACAGCGTACAAGTTTATAAGAAGATTCCGAAATGTGTGAGAACTGTAAATGTAGATTCTCTCATGCAAGTCAGCAAGTGATTTTAATTTGTTCGGAAAGCAAAGCGCAGAAGTTCGGGAAAGGACTTCTGCGCTTTTATTTTGTTTCAAAGAGAAACGTGTGTTTCGTCTGTCTGTACGGTTCGGAACGTTTGTCTTATCCTTGCAATTTGGCCATGAATTTCTTGCGGTCTACTATAAAGCGAAGATGTTCCCCTTCTCCGATGGTTCCTGTTTCATCTTCGGCTATGACCTTGAAAGTCAGTTTACGTCCTTCAATTCCGGTTAGTACGGCCGTGGCCGTAATGGTCTTACCCAAAGCTGTAGGTTTGAGGTGAGAGGAACTGATATGTCCTCCTACGGTTGTCATACCTTCGTCCAAAGCCTCTTTTACAGCCAGCATGGCTGCATTCTCCATTAAGGCCATCATAACGGGGGTGGCCAGGACTTCCAAGTCTCCGCTACCTGCCTGGATAGCCAGATGTTTGTTTTCGACGGTGAGTGTACTGGTGTGTGTCAATCCTATTTCCATTTGTTTTTGCTGTTTGATAATGGGGCAGCAAAAATACGAATTTAAAATAAAATCCGGAGTGTGTTTTTATAGAAAAGTGGAAGGACGGGAGGGATAAAACCGATTACAGGCGAATGAAGAACCTGTATCCTCATCCGCCTGTAACCCGTTTCTTTACTTTTAATCGAGATTTGCTTTTTCTACATTTTCTTTTTTAGTCGCACTTAGCAAGCCGTTCCGGTTTGGAAACCGCCCTTGCCGAATTGCATGGACGTGCTGGACATAAAGAAGTCCCGGTTTAACTTGGATTCTTTGTGCATACCCGCCAACATTACTACAGCGAAAAGTACCAAAAGTACTGCTGCCATAAGTATTACGGCAAACAGCATAATACCCATTGTCATCATAATCTTTTTACCTTTTTAATTAAACAATCTTTTTTACCTTTCAAAACCTCTACCTCAGAGAGTTCTTTTAATCTTTCTAATAACCTTTTTTCTTCTTATGACACTGCAAAGTTATAACCAAAAAGGCCGCAGGTCAAGAGTTTGCCTCCTATATTTGAAGAATAAGAGGAAATAATTGACATATATCAAGAAATTATATCCTGTTTGTTGCTTTATGGTTACAAAGACGAAAGGAATGACAGTGATTGCTGACAAAATGGCATGAAAATAGGGAAAAACCGGTTTCAACGTACTTTATTGCGATGGTAATGAGGGCTGACGTAAAGGTTGAAAAACAGCATGGAAGCCACGCAAAGTATGCTGCCGAACAGATAGACGGCGTCGAAGGCATATTGTTGTGCGATGTAACCGCCCGTGGAAATGCCCAGACCGATACCTATATCCCATGAAGTCAGATAAGTACTGGTGGCGGTTCCCCGCTGGTTGTTAGGGGCGAGGTTGACATACAGTGTGTTGTAGGCCGGGAACATCACACCGAAGCCGATGCCCAGCATGAAGGGTACGAGGTAGAATATGAAAGAACACCATGCTTCGCTGTAAGCAATGACCGTAGAGCAGCAGGAGAGCAGGAAGAATGCCGCAATGACTACATAAAAACCATACGAAATAGTCTGGGTGATGTATCCGCGGTCCACGAACTTTCCGGCAAAGATACGGCTGATACCCATCCCCACAGCCATGAGGGTGAAAAAGAAACCGGTGGGTACCTGAAGCCCTATTTCGCGGGCATAAACGGCCACATAATTGGTTGTCGCCCCATAGGGAATGGAAAGCAGGAGCAAGGCAATGCCGGCGGGAATGCCTTTCAGCAGGATGAAGCGGTCGAGCGAAACCGGCGGACGTTTGACCGGAACCTTCCGCGGCGCTTTGACGGAAACGGCTGCCAGAAAACCAAGGACACAGGTAAGCAGTCCGATGCTGAAAATATGTTCATAGCTTAAATGGGAATCATGCAGGAACAGGCCCGTCATCGGTCCGATGCTCATGGCCACGTTGTTGGTGAGTCCGTAATATCCGAGGGCTTCTCCCCGGCGATTGGAAGGCGTGATGTCGATGACCAACGTGTTGCCGCCTACGGTAACCGTGCCGAATGCCACGCCGTGGACGGCACGCAAGAGGATGAATACGGCCAGCAGGCTTGTCAGGACATAACCGGCAAAAATGGCTGTAAACAGCAGATAGGCCATGATGTAGATGGGTTTGCGGGCAAATCCGTCGTACAGATATCCCATGAAGGGGCGCGTACACAAGGCCGATACGGTGTAGCAACTCAGGATGGTACCGACGGCCGCCTCTCCGCAAGAGAAAGTTTCTTTCAGATAGAAAGGCAAAACAGGAACAAGCAGCCAAAATCCGAAATAAAGTAGGAAATTGGCTGCAAGTATACAAATGAAGCTGCGTGTGACTAATCTGTCTCCCACGTGGCTTTAGTTGGCGGACTTGAACTCTTCCAGGAAACGGGTGTCGTTTTCAGAGAACATGCGCAAATCCTTCACCTGGTATTTCAGATTGGTGATACGTTCGATACCCATGCCGAAAGCATATCCTGTATAGACGCTGCTGTCTATGCCGTTGGCTTCGAGTACGGCCGGGTCTACCATGCCGCATCCGAGAATTTCCACCCATCCGGTATGCTTGCAGAAGGAACAACCCTCTCCGCCGCAGATGTTGCAACTGATGTCCATTTCGGCAGACGGTTCCGTGAAGGGGAAATAAGACGGACGGAGACGTATTTTCGTGCCTTTGCCGAACATTTCCTGTGCGAAGAGTAACAAGACTTGTTTTAAATCGGTGAATGAGACGTTTTTGTCGATATACAGTCCTTCTACTTGGTGGAAGAAACAGTGTGCACGGGCTGAAATAGCCTCATTGCGGTACACGCGTCCCGGACAAATCACGCGGATGGGAGGCTGCTGGCTTTCCATGACACGGGCCTGTACGGAGGACGTGTGCGAACGGAGCACGATGTCCGGACGAGCTTCTACGAAGAAGGTGTCTTGCATGTCCCGGGCAGGATGGTCGTCGGCGAAGTTCATCGACGAATACACGTGCCAGTCATCCTCGATTTCAGGTCCTTCGGCCAGTGTGAAACCGAGGCGAGAAAAGATATCCACAATCTCATTTTTCACGATGGTGAGCGGATGGCGCGTACCTAACGAGACGGGGTAAGCCGTGCGGGTCAGGTCCAATTCGTCGGTGCCGCAGTCTTGCGTGTCCACAGCCTCCTTCAAAGCCGCAATTTTTTCCTGGGCTTTGGCCTTCAGGTCGTTCAGTTTCATTCCCACCTCTTTCTTCATTTCGGCAGGGACATTTCTGAAGTCCGCCATCAGGGCGTTCAGACTTCCTTTCTTGCTCAAGTATTTGATGCGCAACGCTTCTACTTCTTCAAGATTTGAGGCTTTCAGTTTCTCGACTTCTTCCAGAAGTTCTTGGATTTTTGCTATCATAATCTTCTAAGATATTGTTCGCTTTAAAAAACTCTGCAAAGGTAATCATTTATCCCCAAAAACTTGCCGGTATTGAAAATAAAAGTGTACTTTTGCATGTTTTTTAAAGAGGATTTTATCCTGTGTTGGTATGAGAAAAAATTTTGTGTGGTGCGTGGTGTTGTCGGCTGTGCTGGCGGCATGCGACCGAAAAAAGGCGGTCTCGGAAGTAGACTATGCAGACGACTCGGTTATCGACTCATTGTTTGATTCGCCAGATTCACTTATTTTCTCATCCGGGTCGTCGGACGAGGAATTGCCTAAAAGGGCTGATGAACTTTTTGATGATTTTATTTTTGAGTTTGCCCGTCTTAAAAAAGTCCAGCTCGAACGTGTCGAATTTCCATTGCTTTCGATTGTACGGGGAGATACGGCGTGGCTCACGGAGAAGCAGTGGAAATACGAATCGCTTTTCATGAACCAGGATTATTATACCGTGTTTTATAATGATGAAGAACAGATGGAACTGGAGAAACGTACGGATCTGAACCGGGTGGATGTAGAACAAATCCATTTGGAAAAACGGTTGGTCAAGACGTGTCGTTTCCAACGGCTGAAAGGGGAATGGCGATTGACGCAGGAGAGCATACGTGATTTCACGACCGCCGAACCCTTGGATAAGTTCATGGATTTCTACAGGAGATTTGTGTCGGATGCCGCCTTTCAGCAAAGAAGCGTGTCGAATCCTTTGCGCTACGTCACGACAGACCCCGATGATGATTTCAATACGATAGAAGGCACGTTGGATCACGACCAGTGGGATGCCTTCAAACCCCAGTTGCCGGATGGGGTCATTACCAATATCCGTTACGGCCAGACGTATGACAATCCGGATGGTATGATTCTGGTGAAGGCCGGAATCTCTAATGGACTGATGGACATCCTCGACTTCAGGAAGAAAGACGGGGAGTGGAAACTGGTTTCGTACGAAAATTAAACCGCTTTATGGCAAGAATAGAATATAATTATCCGTTACTTTCTCATAACACGTTCGGCATCGAAGCGTATGCAGACCGTTTTGTCGCATACGACAGCGTAGAAGACCTGCGGCAAGTCGTGCGCCGCCTGCGGGCGGACTGTCCCGACGTGCCGGTGTTGCATATCGGCGGAGGGAGCAACCTTTTGTTCCTGTCCGATTTCAAGGGCGTGGTGCTGCATTCCGTCATCGGCGGAATCGAGTGTGAGGAACGGCCGGACGGGATACGGCTTCGTGTGGGGGCGGCCGTCGTGTGGGACGATTTGGTGGCCTACTGCGTGGAGCATGGGTTCTACGGCCTGGAGAATCTTTCGTTCATACCGGGCGAAGTGGGAGCCTCTGCCGTGCAGAATATCGGTGCATACGGGGCGGAAGTCAAAGATGTGATTACGGCGGTGGAGACCGTCGGCTTACAGGACGGCGAAGTCCGGATGTTCGATGTTTCGGCATGCGGTTACGCTTATCGGAAAAGTATCTTTAAGGAAGAGTGGCGCGGACGTTACGCGGTGACGCACGTGCATTTCCGGTTGTCGGCCACGTTTCGCCCGAACCTGGATTATGGGGGGATACGTGAGGCTTTGAGTGCCGAGGGTATTCGTCCGGAGAAGGTCACGGCGCAGGATTTGCGCCGTGTGGTGATTGCCATACGCAAGGCCAAGCTTCCGGACCCGAAGGTACAGGGGAATGCCGGCAGTTTTTTCATGAATCCCGTGGTTTCGCGTGAAGTCTATGAGGCGATAAAAGGGGATTATCCCGACGTGCCCCATTATGAGGTGGATGCGGAACGGGTGAAGATACCGGCCGGATGGCTCATCGAGCGGTGCGGTTGGAGGGGGCGGTCGCTCGGACGGGCGGCGGTGCACGACCGGCAGGCATTGGTGTTGGTGAACAAGGGCGGCGCGACGGGGCGCGACATCCTGGCGTTGTGCGAAGCCGTGCGTGCGGACGTGCTGTCCCGCTTCGGCATTTCCATCAGTCCGGAAGTAAACATTATAGGAGGATGCGCATGAAAATCACGTTTTTGGGTACGGGGACGAGTACGGGAGTGCCGCAAATCGGTTGCTCGTGCAAGGTGTGCCGCAGTACGGACGCCCGTGACAAACGTTTGCGGACTTCCGTATTGGTGGAGACGGAGCAGACGAGAATCCTGTTGGACTGCGGCCCGGACTTCCGCCAACAAATCCTGCCGTTGGATTTCCGTCGTATAGACGCCGTGTTGCTTACCCACGAACATTACGACCATGTGGGAGGGATAGACGACTTGCGCCCTTTCGGCGTGTTCGGCGACGTGCAGCTTTATGCGTCGGAGCGTACGGGCGGGCAGTTGCGCCAGAGCCTGCCTTATTGTTTTGTGGAGCATAAATATCCCGGCGTGCCCCAGCTCCGGCTTCATGCCGTCCGTCCGCACGAAGCGTTCCGGGTGGGGGAATTGCAGGTCACTCCCATAGAAGTGATGCACGCCCGGCTGCCCATATTGGGCTACCGTGTGGGGCGCATGGCTTACATTACGGACATGAAAACGATAGCGGACAGCGAGTTGGATTACCTTCAAGGGGTGGATTTGCTCATCCTGAACGGTCTTCGCCACGAGCCTCATTATTCCCATCAGACGATAGAGGAGGCTTGTGCGTTTGCCCGCCGCTTATGTGTGCCGCGCACTTACCTCATCCACATGGGGCACCATATCGATTTGCATGCCGTGGAGGATGCCCGCCTGCCCGAAGGCGTACGGATGGCTTACGACGGCTTGGTGGTGGATGTGGAAGGGGAGTGATTAGCGACAGGATTTTATAAAAGGATGTTTAAAGTCTGCCAAAATGGCAGACTTTTATTGTTTTTAGGCGCTAAAAAACGGGAAAAAGGTTGTTCTGGAAAGAAAAAATGCTTCAAAATGAATTTTTATACGGTTTTTATGCTGTTTTCCGGCGTAAGTATCTCCGCTTTTCTGCGCCAAACGAAAAATCGTTCGGCTGAAAGCGATTTTTCGTTTGGCTGAGATTGATTTTCGGGGGCGCCTCAAATGGCATAAAAACGGGCTGTGACGGGAAGGAAAGCCTCGTTTTTCAGTTTTGTTTTTTCTATTTGCTTCTTTTTTCCATGCGAGTTTTTTTTGCCCGAAGAAAGTGATTTTTGCTTTTTACTGACCGTTTGTCTCTTGCCATGAGGATAGAGGCTTCGGTTTCGTGTCGGTTTGTCCGAGGGAAGTGTCGAATGCTTTCTTTATGTCAAAGTGTTCTTTCATGAGAATCCCGTATTTCCGTCCGGTGAGCCGAAAGGGCGGAAATACGGGATTCTTGTAAGGATTCAGACTGCCATTTTGGCAGATAATACATTTATATGAAGCTGTCAAAACAAAGAATGTTGTTTGGGGATGGCATTCAGTTTGAGAAAGGAAATAAAACGGTTCCAAATGGATTCATTTAGTCCAATGTCTTTTCCCTTTAAGTGTTGTGCCGCTTTTAATAGGTCGATACGCATTAGTAAATCCTTGTTAATAACCCGTTTTGCATCAGAAAAAAGTAGAGAACGGATGAATGCTTGTATGGGAATGCTGTTTAACAGGCACTGTGCCGCAAATGCATTATCGTATTCGTCAAATCCTAAGGAGTAACAAGTATCATCCAACATCATAGGTTTTCCATTGGGACTTTCAACCAAAGTGAAATAGGTATGTTTGTAAAGTCCGGAAACTACGACTTTGTATCTTTTGAAGGAATACTTTCCAATGCCGAAAAGGCAGAAGCGTGGTCGGTTTCGGTATATACTACTGCCCCTTTTGTCTAAAAGTTCTGCGTTTTCGATTAAATATTGATAGGTCTTAGGGCATTTGGATTTCAGCCATTCGGTTTCTTCTGATGTGGATTTTTGCGTTATGATGATAAATTTACGTGATGTGGATGTCTTATCTTTTTTTATATCGGAACTTTTGATTAACGGATAGACGGCTGTATCTTCTATATCTGCAACTTGTCCGAATCCGTTTACCCACTTTCCGTCTTGTAACGTCAGTTCCATGATTTTTGCGCAGTCGTGCTTTACTCCGGACCACCATTTCAAAGGTGAAGTGCCATCTATGTATTTGTATTGTTCGTAGGAGGATACGTCGGCAACGAAGCATCCGTTTACCCATCCATATTCATGTGAAGGGGTTGATGTGTAGAAGTCATTCACTTGGCAGCGTTGGGCACCATTGTCTCCCATTGTGAGATGCAAAAGGGAAGCGGCCACAGTGGCACCGAATTCCCTTTTGGCATCTATGTTATATTGTTCGATACGCCTTATGGGGAATTGTTCTTGATTTTGTCCGGCAACTATGTTTTTAATGACAGAATTCTTTAGTAACAAAGCCAAATGCGCTTGTTCTCCAGATAAAAGCTTTATCATTTGAATACAAATGTATTCGGCAATATCGAAGTTTCCCTTTCCTGTTATTGCTTCCAAACCTTTGGCTTTTTTAAAGTTGCTTTTAGGAGGAAGGTTGTTGCTTTGTATCTCTCCTAATTTACTGTTTGTAACCCAAGGGGGATTTCCTATGACCAATATATCCTTTCCTTTGAAGGATGTTTTGATAGGTTGGAAATCAAAATCAAAAAAATTCCGGTGCAGTAAATGGATGGTGGATTTGCTGGCTTGCGGATGGTCAAGGTAATGTTGGAGAATATCCAATTTCAAAGTTTGTAAGTAGGGTTTATATATTTCTATTCCATATATTTCCTCGATGTTGTCAAATGTTTGTAAGGCAGCCAATATGAAGTGTCCTTTTCCACATGTCGGTTCTATAATAACTTGTGGACGGATACCTTGTTTTTTTAACAGATGGCATATGGACAATGCCAAGTCTTGATTGGTTTGCCAGTCACCGTATTCTTCTTTGTCTTCTCTTATAATGGCAGGGGAGTGTATGATTGAATGAAAATCATAGCCGTCTTCAAAGAAGTGAGAGATGCCGCAAAGCCTTTGCATGTGGGCATTGGCCGATGCTTGGGGTAGATTTCTTATGGTTTCTATACAACTGTTTGCTGTCATATTATATAATGCGGGTGATACCTGGAATGTTTTCATTTAAAGATACAATTCTTCCATATTGAAGCCGCCATTGTAAAGCGTTGGAAATCGTTAGGTAGCCTATTTCTGGAGGTCGTTTTAGAATATCTTCCGCCATGTTATATAGCGTCACGTCATCTGCAGGTATTTTATGGTCGGATAGAAAAGCATAAATATCGTCGACGTTCCCTTTATTGTTGATTATATTCCGTAACCCTGTTGTGGTTTGGTAGTCGGCAGTACGTTTTGAATCTACAAATGTACAAGAGAGGAAATCCAACATTCCTTTTCTTTGTATATCATCATCTTCTTTTCTGTATACAAAGATAATGAGATTATAACCTAAACCGTAAATTTTTTGTTTGCTATCTTTATACGGACAACTTGATTGAGGCTGTTTAATTGAAGTCACTTTGATATCCGTATTTATAGAAGGTAAGTCCAAACCACTCGCAGAGTTACCAATCGTTAAATCATAACGTTGTGCTAAAAAGTCTTTAAATAAATGCTCTACGAATGTTCCCACTGCTTTCCCATCAGTTATGCCATATAATTCAGTGCGGTAGACCTTACTTTGTGTGGCACAAAATTCTTTTGCACTTTTTATTAAGTGTTTTGTATTTAATTTTTGATTCATAAAATAAGTTTGATAAACAAAGATAAGAAATATACTTTAAAAATTGGATATAATGGTTAGGATTGTTTCGGGGATACATCCAATTTTATTTGTTTTCAATTTAAAGCATATCACTTAGACTGTTTTTAAGTATGGCCATGTCAAGCATTTCACAACTTTGATGTTTCGTTTTATTTTCACCCGGCGGCCACCGTACGTGTTTTACGGAGGAAACGGCGGCAGAAGAGTGCCCCGGCCAACGTCAATGCCACAGGGAAAGCCATCCATATTCCGGCCGGTCCTCCATGGAATGTGAAGCCCAGCAGATAGCTCAGCGGCAGGGAAATGACAATGTAGCACAGGAACGCGTAACGCATGAGCGGGCGTACGTCGGCAATGCCTCGTAGTGAATTGGCGAAATTGATTTGCAGACCGTCGCCGAATTGATATAATACGAACGGGATGACCAGACTGACGACGATATGCCGTATGTTCGCGTCATTGGTAAAGAAGGCGCATATCTCGTTGATAAAAGTACTGATGGTAATGGCCAATGTCAGTCCGATAGCCAGAATCATCAGGTAACCGGTGAGGGAACTGCGGCGCACGTTCCTGATGTCGTTTACTCCGTGGAAATGGCTGACCCGTATGGCTACGGCTGCCCCGATGCCATAATAAACCATGAAGCAGGTAGAACCAACGCTCGTCATGATTTGATGGGCGGCGAGGGGATCGGCACCAATCCAACCTTGCATTACGGCACATAAAGAAAATGAGGCTGTCTCCATACCCATTTGCAGGCCGAGAGGCCGGCCCAGTTTATGCAGCATGCGGCGCATGTCGGTGGTTTCGCCTTTGGCTTGGAAGCCGGAGTGATATTTTTTATACTTTTCGTTCGATATGAATATGCCGTAAATGACAACCAACATAAGGATGCGCGACAGGGTGGTAGAGATGCCGGCACCCAACAATCCGAGTTGCGGGAAGGGGCCTATACCGTAAATCAACAGGTAGTTTCCCACGATGTTGAACAAGTTGGCACTGATCATAATCCACATCGGCGTACGGGTGTTGCCGATGCTGTCGAAGAACTGTTTGAAAGCGTTGAAAAGGGATTGGATGGGTATGGAAAGCACGACGACGATGTAGTACGGCCGGATTTCTGGGAGAAGCTCTTCGGGCTGTCCCATGTGCCCCAAGAAAAAGTAGAGCGTCCCCATCAGCAGGAACAGCACCATGCCCAATGCACCGTTGACTTGAAGTCCGGCTTTCAGTGCCTTGCCGGCATTCTCGAATTCTCCCCGGGCGTGCATGGGGCCTATGACCGGAGTGATGGCGTAAGAATAACCCAAGGCAAAAATCAACACCAACACCATGATGTTGTTGACGAAGCCTGCGGCGGCCAAGGAGTGCGCACTGAAATGACCCACCATGATGGTGTCAGCCAGTCCTTGTATGATGGTACCTAACTGCCCTACAATGATGGGAATGCCTAATATGGCCAAGGCACGGATGTGCCTGCCGTACGTGATAGCCTGATTGGATGCTTGCATAAGTCGTGATTTTAGGCCGCAAAGTTACGATTTATCAGGCTTATGTGCAAACGATTCCTCTGTTCTGCTTCAGAAAGCTTTGCGGTAGAACCGTGTGCGTGGAGCGGTCCGGTAGTCCATCCACGAACAAGCGTGCCATCCGAGCAGCCGCATTTCGTACCAGAGGAAAGACAGGCGGTAGGGGCGTTCTCCCAATGCACGTGCCGAACGGTTGAACCATACGGTCTTGCACACGCAGAGGAGGACGAACAACAGGGATATGATGGCCGTGGCTGCCCATTGCTGCCGCCATACGCTCCATCCGAGGGACAGGGCCGTGGCGCAATAGAATAAAGGTACGACGGCTTGTTTCAAGTTGAATGTCAGTCGATAACGCCATGTTTTCTTGAAATGTCGCCGGGTTTCCATATAAAAAGTGCGCTTGAGCCTCCATTGCGTTCCGGACGTCATGTTCTCACACTCCACTTTACTGTCCGGATGGAGGGAGACGGCGGTATTTCCGATACGGCTGTGGCGGTTGGCCAGCAGTTCCGTCACTCCGCCGATAAGGTTGATGTCGTCGGCAAATCCTTTATGAGCCATGAACAGACTTTTGCGATAGGCTATATTGGCCGGGTTGCAACGGTAGGCCTTATGCCGAGTGGCCCAAGGCAGGTATTGCATTTGGTGGAAGAGGTTGAAGAAAATGGCTTTACGGGAAAGCAGGCGCTTGTCCGGCATATAGTTGGCATATCCCAATACGATTTGTACGCCGTCGTGGAAATGTCCGGCCATAGTGGAAAGCCAATGAGGAGAACACGGACGGCTGTCCGGCTCGGTCAGCAGCAGCCATTCGTATTGGGCGGCCTTGATACCGATGGTCAGCGACAGGCGTTTATGGCTGATATGGCGTGCACCGGACGGGGTGAAGGTATGATGCAGGTTGGCGTATTTCAGTTCCAGGGTTTTCAGTACGTCTTCCGTGTCGTCGGTCGATGCGTCATTCACCACGATAACTTCGAAACGCTCGTATTCCTGTTCCAGTATCCGGGGAAGGTTGCGGCGTAACGCGTCGGCTTGGTTGTGCGTGGCGATGACGACGGAAATGGCCTCTTTCGGGCGGCTGTCCGAGGTTTGTGTCTCCGTTTCTTGCTGTTTTACCATGCGTGCCGTCCGTTTATAGGAACGGGTGGTACAGAAATGTGCTGCCCACGTCAGTGCGAAACCGGCGTAGGCAGCATTTTCCAAAAGGAAAGTTATGAGTGGGTACATTATACGAAATCTTCAGTAGTATATCCGACCGGCAATTCGCGGCAGTTATATCTTGAAGCCATGATTTCACCGTAAGCCCCGGCCGAACGCAGAGCCAAAAGGTCGCCGCGATGGCAACGGTTGAGGTCGAATGCCTTGACAAATACATCGCTCGACTCGCAGATAGGGCCTACAACGTCGTAGGTTTCCTTGCGCTCGTCGCTGCTCAGGTTCTCAATGGAATGGAAAGCCTGATAGAGGGCAGGGCGGATGAGGTCTGTCATGCCTGCGTCCACGATGGCAAACTGCTTGTATGTGGCTTGTTTGACATAGAGTACACGTGTAATCAGGCTGCCACACTGTCCCACGACGGCCCGTCCCAGTTCGAAATGGAGCTGTTGGTCCGGTCGCAGATTCAGATGCTTGCGGTAGGTTTGGAAATAGTCTGCAAAATGGGGAACCGGCACTTCGTTCGGATGTTGGTAGTCGATGCCCAATCCGCCACCCACGTTGATGTTCTTCACCATAATGTGATGACGTTCCAACTGGGCTTGTAGTTCGTTGACGCGGTTGCACAATGCCACGAAATCTCCCATTTCAAGTATCTGTGAACCGATATGGAAATGCAGCCCGACGAACTCCACATGTTTTAATGATGCGGCGATTTCTATGACTTTCTCCATGTCGGCCATGGCTATGCCGAATTTGTTTTCGGCCAGTCCGGTCGTGATATTGGCATGGGTATGTGCTCCTACGTCCGGATTGATACGGAATGAGACGCGGGCGATTTTGTCTTTTTCGCCAGCCAACTGGTTGATGACTTCCAATTCCGGTATGCTTTCCACGTTGAAGTAGGCTATACCGGCATCCAGGCCTACATTGATTTCCCAGTCGCTTTTTCCTACGCCGGCAAACACGATTTTCTCCGCCGGGAATCCGGCGTCCAGACAGGCTTTGATTTCTCCGCCGCTTACGCAGTCGGCTCCGAATCCAGCCGCACTGATGATGCGCAGCAGTTTGCGGTTGGCATTGGCTTTTACGGCATAATGTACATGATAATTATCGTTTTTGCCCGTTTCTGCCTTGATGGTATCCAGTGTTTTACGGAGCAACTCAGTGTCGTAATAATAGAACGGTGTTCTTACCGTATTGAATTTTTCTATCGGAAATGAGCCTTTCATATCCTCATATTAATTGTTGAACAACGTGTCGCTGAGCGCCTGAAGTGCACTTTTCTTGTCTTCTTCGTTAATCAGGAATGAGATATTATGATTGCTTCCACCGTATGAAATCATTTGTACGGGGATGTCTTTCAACGCTTTTGCAGCCTGACTTTCAAAACCGACGTTGTCTCGTGAAAGGTCGCCTACTACACAGATGATACACATATTCTCTTTGACGGTCACCGTTCCGTATTTCATCAGGTCGGCCACGATGTCTTTCAGATACGACTTGTTGTCGATCGTAACGGACACGCCAACTTCCGAGGTGCTTACCATGTCGATGCTCGTTTTGTAGCTTTCGAAGATTTCGAACACTTTGCGTAAGAAACCATAGGCCAGCAACATACGGCTGGAGTGTACTTGTATGGAGATGATGTTGTCTTTGGCCGCAACGGCTTTGATTTTTCCTTCCTGAAACTCGTTGTTGATTATCGTTCCGGGAGCCGACGGGTCCATGGTGTTTAGCAGGCGGACGGGTACTCCGGCGAATTTAGCCGGTTGGATGCAGGTCGGATGCAGGATTTTGGCTCCGAAATAAGCCAATTCCGCCGCTTCTTCGAAATGAAGTTGACGCACGGGCTTCGTTTTGTCTACGATGCGCGGGTCGTTGTTGTGCATGCCGTCGATATCCGTCCATATCTGGATTTCCTCACTCTTTATCGCTGCTCCGATGAGACAGGCCGTATAGTCCGAACCGCCGCGTTGCAAGTTGTCCACCTCGCCGTATGCGTTACGGCAGATGAAGCCTTGTGTGATGTAAATCTGGTATCCGGGGTTGGCTGCCAACAATTCGTTGATCTTCTCTTTGATGTAATTGAAATCAGGTTCGGAATTTTTGTCCGTACGCATAAAGTCGAGTGCCGACAACAGGATAGTCTTTACACCACATTCCTTTAAGTAATTCGTTACCATGTTGGTACTGATGACTTCTCCTTGGGCCAAGACGACCTTCTCTTCGAACGAAGTGAACAGGATTTTAGTGAAACTTCTCAAATAGTCGAACTCGTCTTTCAAAAAGTCCAATGTTTTCTGTTTGTATTCTTCCGTGGCATACAATTCATCTACGTGCTGGCGGTATTTTTGTTCCAACTGATTGATGACGTTGTTTGCACCTTCCGGATTCTTTTTATAAAGGTAATCGGATATTTCGACTAACGTATTCGTTGTACCGGACATGGCGGAAAGCACAATCATGTTGGGCGTACCGTCCTGCGTAATCAACCGACATACATCTTTCATCCTTTGTGCGGAACCCACAGATGTTCCGCCGAACTTCATTACTTTCATATCGAATATTGGGTTTTAGTTATTCTCATTTATATTTTCTTCAATGCTTTTCGATTCGATGGCGTCAGGAGCCAGCAGGGGAGTGTAGGCGTCTGTGCATTCCTGCAAACGTCCTTCTCCGCAACGATAGACTACGCCCGGAAATTCGGATATCAGTTCTTCGTTGTGCGTGCTCAGCACGACGGTGGTACCCGCTTTGCTGATGTCGTACAATATTGCGGTGGCCCGACGACCGTTCTCTTTGTCTAAATTTCCGGTCGCTTCGTCGGCCAGGATAATGTCCGGGCGGTTCAGGATGGCTCTTGCGATACACACGCATTGCTGTTCTCCACCCGACAACTGGTAGGGCATTTGGTCGGCTTTGGCCGTCATGCCCACTTGTTCAAGCACTTCATGAATGCGCGTGTTCCGTTCCTTCTTCTTTTTCCATCCGGTCGCTTTGAGTACGAAATCCAGATTGGCCCGTACGGTACGGTCGTTGAGCAACTGGAAATCCTGAAATACGATACCCAGCCGTTTGCGTAGTGCCGGGATGTGCCTGCGTTTGATTTTGGTCATTTCGCGATCGAGCACACGCGCACTTCCCGTATGCACATCCAGTTCGCCATAGAACGTCTTCAGCAGGGAACTTTTACCGGTACCCACTTTACCGATCAGGTAAACGAATTCCCCGGCTTCCGCCTGGAAATTCACGCCTTTCAGAATGACATGTTCTTCTTGGGCGATATCCACATTTTGATATTCGATGCGCATATATGTTTCTTTTAGGAGATTAATGTTTTTTCCACCCCGGCTTGTGGCGTGCCTGTAATTCTGCTGCCATCTGCTCTATACGTAATCCTTTGGAGGTAAGCAGGACGATGAGATGGTACAGCATGTCCGAACCTTCATAAATGAGGCGTTCGTCTGTACCGTTAACAGCTTCTATGACAGCCTCCAAGGCTTCTTCGCCCACTTTCTGTGCCATACGGTTGATACCGTCCTTAAACAAACTCGTAGTGTATGACCCTTCGGGCATTTCCTTATGTCTGGTTTCGATAAAATCCTGTAACTCGCTAAGGAACGTCAAAGGATTGGCTTCATTTTTCTCTCCCCAGCAAGTGTCGGTACCGGTATGGCACACCGGGCCTTCGGGATGTACCCGAATGAGTAGCGTATCATGGTCGCAGTCGTTTTTGATGGAAACGACATGCAAAAAGTTTCCACTGGTCTCACCTTTGGTCCATAGCCGGTTTTTACTGCGGCTGAAGAATGTTACCTTTCCGGTTTCCAGCGTCTTGTCATAGGCTTCACGGTTCATGAATCCCAGCATCAAGACGTTTTTAGTCTCGGCGTCCTGGATGACAGCCGGTACGAGGCCGTCCATCTTGTCGAAATCTATTTCCATATATATAATAGGTGTTTGATATGTCTTTTTTAAATTCTAACGTTAATACCTTCCGACTTTAGCCACGTTTTCAGTTCCGGGATGGAAATCTCTCCGAAATGAAAGACGCTGGCAGCCAATGCGGCATCGCTTTTTCCTTCGATGAAAGTGTCCCGGAAATGCTCTTTGCTTCCGGCTCCTCCCGAGGCGATAACCGGAATGCTCAACTCTTCGGCGAGACGTGAAAGAGCTTGGTTGGCGTAGCCGTTTTTCACTCCGTCATGGTCCATGGACGTAAACAGGATTTCACCGGCTCCCCGGTCGCATACTTCGCGTGCCCATTCGAACAGACCACGTTCTGTGCGTATGCGTCCGCCGTTCAGATAACAGAACCAACCTTCTTCGGTCTCTTTGGCATCAATGGCCACCACGCAGACTTGCGACCCGAAATGTCCCGTAATCTCATTGATAAGTCCAGGGTTACGCAAGGCTGCCGAGTTGACACTCACTTTGTCGGCTCCGGCATTCAGCAACCGTTCCACGTCGGCCAGTTCATTGATACCGCCGCCGACGGTGAAGGGGATGGATATTTCTGCTGCTACGCGCTGCACCATTTCCGTGAATGTCTTACGGCCTTCGTGGCTGGCCGTAATGTCCAAATATACCAATTCGTCCGCCCCCTGTTCGCTATAAGCCTTGCCCAGTTCCACCGGGTCTCCGGCTTGGCGCAGGTTCACGAAATTAGTTCCCTTTACCGTCTGTCCGTTCTTGACATCCAGACAGGGGATGATACGTTTTGCCAATGCCATACTTATCCTTTGTTTTCAGCCCATTCGGCCAATTCGTTTAATGAGATTCTGCCCTCGTAGATGGCTTTTCCGAACACTACGGCCGGGATGCCGGCTTCGTTCAGGCCGATAAGGTCTTGCAGGCAACTGACCCCTCCGCTCGCTATCAGTCCGCAGTCCGGAAACTCTGCCATGACTTTCCGGTAGAGGTCGGTGGAGGGGCCTTGCAGCATGCCGTCCTTGCTGATGTCCGTACAGAGCACATGCCGCACGCCTTCGTCCATGTAACGACGGAGGAAAGGAAGCAACTCCTGCGTGCTTTCCTCTTTCCAACCGTTGATGGAAATCAGTCCGTCTTTGACATCTGCGCCTAATATGATATGGTCTGACCCATATAGCCCGAGCCATCCGAGGAATAATTCCGGACGGGTGGCTGCCACACTGCCTATCGTGACCAGTGCGGCACCGCTTTCGAAGGCAATGCGGAGGTCTTCGTCGGCCTTGATGCCGCCACCGAAGTCTATCGTCAAACCGGTGGCCGAAGCCAGACGCTCCAGTACTTTGTGGTTGACGATATGCTTGGAGCGTGCCCCGTCGAGGTCCACGACGTGCAAACGTTTGAAGCCGTAACTTTCAAATTCCCGCGCCACGGCTACCGGGTCTTCGTTGTAGGTCTTCTGCGTGGCGTAGTCTCCTTTGGTCAGCCGTACGCATTTGCCGTCTATCAGGTCTATGGCCGGTATCAGTTCGATCATACAGTCAAATCTAAAAAGTTTTTCAATATGCGTTCACCCACGCTTCCGCTTTTCTCCGGATGGAATTGCGTGGCGTAGAAATTGTCTTTATGCAAGGCGGCACTGAACGGCACGACATAGTCGGTCACGGCTATGGTGTACGGGTTGACCGGCACGTAATAGCTGTGTACGAAATAAACGAATTCGTCCGTGCCGAAGCCCTTGAACAGCGGGCTGCTTGTACGTGTCAAGGTATTCCATCCCATGTGGGGCACTTTGTCTTCGTGCTTTTCCGGACGGAACTTCAGGACTTCCGTGTCGAAAATGCCTAAACAGTCCGTATCGCTTTCTTCGGAATGGCTGCACATCAGTTGTTGGCCGATACAGATGCCCAAAACGGGTTGCTTCAGGTCGCGTATCAGACGGTCCAATCCCCGCGAACGCAGGTAAGCCATCGTACTACCGGCTTCTCCTTGTCCCGGAAAAAGCACGCGGTCGGCTTTCGACAACCGCTCTGCGTCGTCGGTCAGTTCCGGCGTAATCCCCAACCGTTTCAGTGCGTTGACTACGGAATAGATGTTTCCTGCATTATACTTTACGATGGCTACATTCATCTTTTAATATACTCTGTCTTTTTTTGATGTCTGCAAATATACTAATTTTAGTTGACAGATGGGATAAAGTAACATGAAAAAACGTATTTTGCTTACATTTCGTTGCTTTTTTGTGACGAACTGCATGCTACTTGTTCTTTTTCAGGAACAGATTATGCGTAATGACATCGGGCAGCTCTTCGGCATAATGCGTTACCATAATCATGGTCTTGTCTTTTCGTCGGCAAAAAGCCGAAATAATCTCACGCGTCAACTGACGATTACGGTCGTCCAATCCGTGCAACGGTTCATCCAAGATAAGCAACTCCGGGTCTTTGACGAACGCGCGGGCCAGCAGACAGAGCCGTTGCTCTCCGCTGGAGAGTTTCAGGAAAGTACGGTCTTTCAGTCCGGCGATACCGAAAATGTCCATCCACCATTCGCAGACGGCTCGCTGTTCCGGACGAGGATGTACGTAAAGCCCTACGGAGTCGTTCAGTCCGCTGGCTACGATGTCTATAGCCGGAAGGTCTTTCAGGTATGCGCGGTGCATCTCCGGGCTGACATAGCCGATATGCCGTTTGATGTCCCAAATGCTCTCTCCCGAACCTCGTTTCCGTCCGAACAGTTCGATGTCGCAGGCGTAGCTTTGCGGATTGTCGGCACATACCAGACTGAGGAGGGTGGATTTCCCGGCACCGTTTTCGCCGCCCAAAGCCCATTTCTCGTTTTGCTTCACCGTCCAGTCCAAGTCTTTCAGGATGGTGCGCTGTCCGTAACGGATGCTCACGTGGTTGAACCGCAGCATGCAATTCTCCGTGTCCGTGGTGGTCAGGCGGTTTTCTTTCTCTGGCAATGCCAGGATGCGGGCGGCTTTGTCTTCTTCGAGCACACGTACCGGGATGCGAGGACGCTGTCCGACGTATTCCGTACGCGGTACTTTGGGCAGGATGTCCAGATGTTCCACCGGAATGACATGGGTGATGAACTCCGGAATATCATCGGTTTTCGACAGGACCAATATGACTTGCAGGTCCGTTTCGCGGATCAGCGTTTGGAGCAGTCCGGCCAGTTGCTCCCGCGTCTGTGGATCCAGTCCGATGAAAGGATTGTCCATAATCAAAAGCCTTGGGCCGGAAAGCAACGTTTTGGTGAGCTGGAACTTCCGTAACTCTCCGCTGGACAAGGTAATGATATATTTATCCAACAGGGTGGAGAGGTGGAACATCTCATAAAGTTTGTCTCGCAGCATCGTGCGCCGCTCGTGCATCTGTTGCTTTCCCTCTTCGTCCATGCCGTATCCCGTACTGTTTTCGGCTGCAGTGAAAGCCTCCTCCAACATTTGTCCGGCGGTCGGGGTCTTTTCGTCGATGTCGTGTTGGTTCCAGCGTTGTTGGTAGTAGTAACTGCCGTCGCTGTCTCCGTAAGAATCGCGGAAAGTGATATATTTGATATTTTCGCTGACCAATTTCAACGGCGAGGGGGAAAAGTCGTAACGGACTTCGTTCAACAGAAGCGGATAGCGTCCGGTGATGATGTCCACCAGTCGTGATTTACCACTCCCGTTGGCTCCTACGATGGCCACCTGTTCCCCGGATACGATGGTCAGGTTTACCGGATGGTTCATGCGGTAAAGCGGATGACGGGGCACCCCATTCGTGATTTCGATGATGTGTTGCATTGTGTTCGTGTTATATCTGTCCTTTCACCTTATCCGGATTTTTCCGGATGAAATCTTTCCAACTGTGGTAAGGCTGGGCCACGGCCGGCTTCCCCATCTGCAGGAAATGGCAGTAGGCGGCAGCCAGTCCGTCCGTGGCGTCCATATACGGCAGCATGTCTTCCTCGCGGATATGGAGCATACGGGTCAGCATGCCTGCCACTTGTTCTTTGCTGGCCTGCCCGTTTCCGGTGATGGCCATTTTGATTTTGAGCGGCGCATATTCGGTGATGGGGATGTCACGATGGATAGCCGCTGCGATAGCCACCCCCTGTGCGCGTCCCAATTTCAGCATGCTCTGTACGTTTTTGCCGAAGAAAGGCGCTTCGATGGCCATTTCGTCCGGAAGGTACGACTCGATGATGCCTGTCACCCTTTCGAATATCCGGCCGAGTTTCAGATACGGCCCGGCATATTTGCGCAGGTCGATGACGCCCATGGTTTCCATGACCGCCTTGTTTCCGGTCACACGCAGCACGCCATATCCCATGAGGTTCGTGCCTGGGTCTATGCCCAGGATTATCTTTTCGCTGTTTGGCTTGTCCGTCATGAATCAGTGTTCTTCGATGACTTCCATTAAAGTGGTGAACCCGGCGGCCTTATCTTTGAATACCTTTTGCATTTCCTGAAGGAGCGTTTCGCCGTGCTTGACATACCATTCATGCAGCCGTGCCGAACTTTCCACCTCGAATTGCAAGGAAAAGCATTCGGAATCCTCGTCGTGGTGGGACAAGATCTTGCATAACCGCGGTTTGTCCAAAAGGCCGGAAGCCAATGCCTGCGGGATATAGACTTGATGAATCCAGATGACAAAGTTCTGGGCATCGTCGAAAGTCACGTGATAAGTCGTATTGTAAACCAACATGTTTCCTAAGTTTTATTGAGTTTGCAAAGTTATAAATTTTATCGCTTATTCGTTGCTTCCGTGGCAGATTAAATGCAATGCCGCCGCGACAGGAGACGGAAAGGGGCGCATGGCGGCATTTCTGCCCCCGTGCGCCCCCTGCGTGCGGTATGCCGTGTGGCGTTATTTCCGGAGCACCTTACGTACGGAACCGTCGGAATAGCGGATGAGGTTCAGCCCTTTGAACGGTTCGGCGTGACGACGGCCTTGCAGGTCATAGTAGCCCGTGGGACGGGCTTCCTCCGCGGCTTTCCCGTCGGCTACCACCGGTTCCACGCCCGTGGCGGCTTCGGTGGTGAAGATTTCCTCCGTGCCGTACGCCGTGCCTTTGGTGGTCGTGGCAAAGGCGCGGTAGACGTATGTGGTGGAAGGTTGCAAGCCGGTCAGGTAGGCGGACATGGAGGTGCCGTCGGCCGTTGCCACGTTCCATTCCGCATCGTCCGTAGCACGTGCATTCCCTGCCACGGTACGGTATTCGAAGCCTTGCTCTTGGATGTCGTCGGAACCGGCCACCACATAGCCCCTGAGCATCGCCGTGGAGGGCGTGATGTCTTCCACGTCGTACGTCCTTACCGTGGGATCGAAATAGACATAGGCGTCTGCCGTGCCGAACGCGAGCCACTCTCCGTAGTAAGTCTTTCCCGATGCGGAGGTAAAATACGGGCGGTATTTATAATAGGTGGATGCGTTCAGTCCCTTTAACGCCCCGATGAGTTCGCCGTCGATGACGGGGCAGGGCGACATGGTGGAGGGGACGAGGTCCGGCGCGTCATATCTCCGCCACTCGAAGCCCGTCTGTGCCTCCGGGTCGTCAAGGTTGGTGGTGGCGGCGATGACGGCCACGGTGTTCGACGTGGCTTTGGCGGGCAGGGTGGTGAATTCGAGAGCCGGCTGTTCGATGGGGAAATCCATCTCGAATGTCTGGCCATTGTTCAGACGGACGCGGTAGTGGAACGTGGTGCTTATCCCCGTCGGCTCAAGCCCGTGCAGTTCGTAAGTATTGCCCGTTTGGCCGCCGTATGTTTCATTGGTAAATCCCTCTTCCACGATTTCTTCAATGGCATCGCCGAAATCGTTGGCGATGGCTATGCGGATGCTTGTTGGAGTGACATTCACATCTTTATGGGTGGCAATGTTTTGGAGCGTTATCTCTTTCGTGGTTATGGCTTCGCTCCAGTTGGTTACCAACGTGCAGATATAACCGTTTGCAGACCCGATTTCGAGGTCAATGGTATAACGCTTCCCTGCATTTAACCCTGTCAGTTCTATCGTATTGTTTTCTGTTGTTTCTTCGATTCCCCCGTAGTAAGGTTCTACTGACAACACCCTCTTAGCACCTTTGAATCCCCACGTGTCATCGACGAAAAAAGAAAGGGTGGAGTAGGTCGATTCCCAAACCGGTTCACTCCATAATCCCGTGCATCCTTCGAAAGCAAAATGTTCGATGCTTGTCATATTCTCGGGGATATTGATGGAGGTCAATCCAGTGCAATTCAGGAATGCATAGAATCCAATGCTTGCCATGCTCTCCGGGATAACGATGGAAGTCAGGCCCGTACAATTTGCGAACGCATAATCTCCGATGCTTGTCACTCCCTCGGGGATTGTGATGGATGCCAAGTTGCTGTAACCCTCTTCGCCGTCTTTTTTACAGAAGGCACCGCCACAGATGGCAGTCGTGCCTGCTTTTATTTCAAGAATGTCCCCCTTTGGCATGTAGCCTTTGTAACCGTAAAACAGTTTCCCTAAATAGATAACCCCGTCGTCTTGATTTGAATACCAAGCTGTATTGTGGAGTGCCCATGCTCCGATGGTTTTCACGCTCTTTGGGATTGTGATGGATTCCAGTCTTGAGCAACCGTAAAATGTTTCGCGTCCGATGCTTGTCACACTTTCGGGGATTGCGACGGAGGTCAACCCCGTACAGTAAGCGAACGCATAGTTATCTATGCTCGTCACACTTTCCGGAATTGTGATAGATTCCAGTTTCGAGCATCTATAGAATGTCATACCTTCGATATTCGTCACGTTTTCTGGGATAGTGACTGATGTTAGTGCTTCACAATAAATGAACGCGCATTCCCCAATGTTTGTCACACTTGCTGGGATAATGACAGATAACAGTCCCGTACAGTTTCTGAACGCGTCTTCTCCGATGCTTGTCACACCATCCGGAATAGTAACGGATGTCAGATTCTTACAATTACTGAAAGCTTTTTCCTCAATGGCCGTAACTTTATATATCTGGTCTTTATATGTAACAGATTCGGCTATTTTAATATCTCCTGAAAGATAGGTTTTTTTTCCGTTTACAACACTTGCTGTCTGATTATTACTGTTGATTGAATAATTCACCCCATCGATGATTACTTTAACGGCCCAAGCCGTAGTATGTCCGAAGCTTGCCAATACGCAGAGTAATAAGATTTTGTGTATGAATGATTTCATAAAAGTAAATAGTAAAGGCGTGCAACCGTCTGTAGCTTGCTTCTTTCTGGGTTACCGCCAAGTGACCTGCACAACAACAAGCAACAAGACGATTCACGCCTTACGACGTGAACCATCAGGTCTGCTTGTTCCCGTTGTACGAATATTGGCGGTATTCAGAAAGAGAGAACAAGAGCCGAAAGCTCAATATCTTTATATCCAAGTGTCAGACGGAAACGCACGGTTGTAGTTGAATTGTTTGGTTCACTCATTTCCGGGGAAGCCTTGCGCATGGCCAAGCCGTTCCCCCTTGCGTTTCGTCCATCTTTACTGTCTGTTTCTTACTTCAAATTTTAAGGGTTCGACATATTTTATCGGCAACAAATGTACGGAAAAAGAATCAACTGTGCTAATAATTCCTATTTTTTCGTGGAGTAGCTACCTTATTTTAAATAAAGGACCTATTTTTGCAGTGATTTTAATAGAAGAAGGATATGAAAAAGTTTATAGCATGGTCTTTGCTGTGCATGTTGGGAGGCGTTCCGGCCGGGGCGCAAAAGACGGACGCGAAGGCTCCGGCTGCAAAGGAGACAAAGTCTGACGTGAAGGAAGCCAGTATCGTGTTCGACAAGACAACCCAGGATTTGGGTACTTTTTCGGAAGACGACCCGGTCGTGAAATGTACGTTTACGTTTACCAATGAGGGGAATGCCCCGTTGGTGATTCATCAGGCCATCGCTTCATGCGGATGCACGGTGCCCACTTATACCCGGATGCCGGTAAAACCCGGAGAGAAAGGCAAGATGGAGGTGACGTACAACGGCAGCGGAAAATATCCGGGGCGTTTCAAGAAAAGCATTACGGTGCGCACCAATGCCAAGGAGCCTATGGTGAAACTGTATATTACCGGTGTGATGACAGCCTCCGAAAAAGATAAGAAATAAGCCGATGGGAAAGATAAAAGCGGTATTTTTCGATATTGACGGGACGTTGGTCTCTTTTAAAACCCATCGCATTCCCCAATCCACCCTTGATGCCGTGGCCGCCCTTCGCAGCCGTGGCATCAAAGTTTATATAGCTACGGGGCGTCCGGTGCCGTTTATTGACAATTTGGGTGAATTGGAGTACGACGGCATGATTACCGTGACGGGTGCCCATTGTTTTACGCGCGGCGGTGAGATTATTTTTCACCGGCCGGTTTCTACGGGGAGTGTGGAGCGTGTCGTGGAGCACCTGACACACGGAGCAGACACATATCCTGTCGTATTTGTTTGCAGCGATGAGATGTTCATTACGGAACTTAACGAAGATGTCGATGCGGTGGCCCGTTTGTTGGACATCAAAATGCCGACAGTTCGTCCGGCTTCGTATGCCCGCGGAAAAGATGTCTTGCAACTTATTTCTTTCTTCAAAGCCGACCGTGAACCGCATTTCATGACGGAACTGATGCCCGATTGCACTTCCATGCGCTGGCATCCTTTCTTTACGGATGTCATTGCCGGTGGGGTAGACAAGAGTGTCGGCATTGATAAAGTGCTGGCATACGAAGGACTGTCATTAGACGAGGCCATGGCGTTTGGCGACGGCGGAAATGATGTGACGATGTTGTCTCACGTTCCATACGGGATAGCCATGGGAAACGCATGCGATGAACTGAAAAGGGTTTCCGCATATGTGACTGATTCTGTGGACGAAGATGGAGTGGAAAAAGCTTTGCGTCATTTTGGTCTGATAGATTGATTTTTTAGGAAACTTTGTAGTTCTATATGTAGGTTCGCACCTCTTTCTTTGTGTCCCTGCACAATTTTAATTGTGTGGGGGCACAAAAGTGTTAAAAATTGGAGTTTTTCTTCTTTTTTTGACAGGAATAATTCGTATTATTAAATACTTCTTGTAATTTTGCCTCCACAATAATTCCTAATTTCGTTCTAAATTTATTAAATGTATGAAAAAACAATTCAGACTATGGTTAACCGTATGCAGTGCCTTTTTCGTTGCCGGGCATTCGGTTTTCTTGTCCAGTTGTAATGATGACTTGCCCGCTGCGAGTTATTATACTTTTACGGGGGAAATGATGAGTGACTATTTGAAGTCCCGTGAGGATTTCAGTTTGTTCACACGTATCGTGGAGCGTGCAGGGCAAATGGACTTTCTGGCCAGCCGTGGCGGGCGTACTTTGTTCCCACCGGTAAACGCAGGTGTAGAAGATTTTTTGAAGGAGTATGGTTATGCTTCCGTAGAGGACATTCCGGAGGCTTATTGCGACACGCTTGTGAAAGCCTGCATGATAGACAACTCGATAGTTTATACATATAATTTGACGGAAACATCGCAGCAGAAGAATGAGCTGGATTTGCCTTTGGTGATTCAGACCACGGGTGACACGGTTGATGCCAATGGTATGGTGTTGAGTATTGTGAATCGTAGGGCGGCTATTATCAATGAGCTGAAGAACGACTCGGTGGAAAACGGTGTGTGCCATCCGGTGAGCAAAGTGCTTGTCCCAAGTACCAGCTTGGGGGCTTCCTTGCTCGAAGAGAACAAAGCGGACTTTACTATTTATTATGAGGCATTCCGCCGTACAGGGCTGTTGGATTCCTTGTCGGAATACCGCGACGATGAATACGAGGCGGAGAAAGCGAACTTTCCCGAGTTCCTGTACAATCAAAAGCCTGGAAATTATACCTACACCTTAAAACGTCCGGACCATCGCTACTCAGGCTTTACTTTGTTCATTGTGCCGGACCGCGTGCTGTATGAGAAATATGCGAACCTTTTCAGCGAGGGCATGTCGATGGAGCAAAAAATAGATGCCTTGTACGATTTGGCCGTCGAAAAATATAATGATAACCAGTCGGCTGAGATATTCGGATTGAATAAGGTGGATCCGACTAATCCGGAAGGCAAGACGTACAAGGAGTTATATTGGGACAAGAATAGCCTGACCAATCCTCACAACCCGTTGAAAATCTTTATGACCTACCATATCCTGGACCGTATGTTTGCCAGCACGGACAAGTTCATCAACTGTTGGGGCTTCAATACGGCTTATGCCAGCCCTACGGAATGGATAAACACGATGCTCGATTTCTCGTCCATGAAATTGGAAAAGGTGTATTCTACCACAGATCCGGAAGTGGAATACCCTCGTGAGTTCTATATCAACCACAGCGAGGCCAGTAAATATAATTCCAACGAGCGGGTACGCGGTTCACGCGTGACGGTGCCCGATGCGGATAACTTCTCGCTCAACGTGGCCTATTATTATGTGGATGACGTGTTGGCTTACGACCAGACGACACGGAACAACGTTTACAATACGCGCTTGAGAATAGATTTCCAGACCGTGTGGCCGGAATTGACCAATAACGACATGCGTTTGAACGGCGATCCGCGTGAGGGGTATAGCGAGGCATCCGACAATTCCGAGACAGGCGGAAAGGCAGGGGGATTCAATTACTATGCTCCCAAGGGATATATAGAAGGGGTCGAGTTTTCGGAGACCTCGGTGTTCATGGTGCATCGTCCCAAGTTGCGTTGGTGGGACTTCGGCGGAGATGAGATTACCGTCCAAGGTTCAAGTTACGACGTGGAGTTCAAATTGCCCCATGTTCCTCCCGGCACGTATGAGTTACGGATAGCTTATCCGGGCGGAGTAGGGAATCGAGGTATCGCTCAGGTTTACTTGGACGACGTGCCGCAAGGGCTTCCCATCGACATGCGTTACGGTGGGTCGGACAGCCGTGTGGCCGGTCTTTATAACGGAGGCTCCGGATGGCGTAACAAGGATGAAAACTCCAACGGTATTTATACGACGGAGGAATTGGAGGAAAATGCCCGTGTCATGAAGAACAACGGTTACTATAGCGCGGGGAAGAGTGTGATATGCTATAACGCCGGAAATATTCCGGAACAGCCGCAATACGTGCCCATGTCCTCCAATGTGTTGTACAATGTCGCTTCTTGTCTGCGCCGTAAGGTTTGCGATGTCGTAATCCTCCCCAACAAGGAGCATACGGTGCGGTTCCGTTCGGTGTTTACGGGAAGTAGCGATGCCGCTTTTGTGTTGGAATATATGGAGATGGTTCCGCTTAGTATATGCGGAGCCGGAGGAATCGGTGAGGATCTTTATTAAAGTCCGTAAAGTTTAGCCGCATATTGGAGGCGGACAGGAAAATTATTGATATTTACTTTCCTGTCCGCCTTTTTTCTGTATTTCCCTAACTGATTGTTTGATAGTGGATAAGGAACGGACGCATTTGGACATATTTTTCTGCGCCAAACGATTTTTCAATCTCAGCCGAATGATTTTTCGTTTGCCGCAGATTGAAAAATCGTTTGCCGCAGATCGTGGAAACGGGTTGAAGATGGTTTACAATAAGTGTCTTTTCTCTGCTTTGAAAGGCTACGGAGCACAGGGGATGATTTGGGTTTGTGGAGGCCGCATTTTACAGCAGACCGATTTCCTCCAGCATTTTACGGTAGAAGACGGCCTTCTTCTCCAATTTCATAGGATAGGCACGTGAACTGGAGGGCATGCGATACAGCCGTAATTCACGTCCTTCCGTCACGAATGGGCTGAAGCTCCCGATGGCGGGCTGCGATATATGAAAAGTATCGCACAACGTGTCGGTAGCTTTTTGTCCGGTGGTGACGATAGCCGTGCAACGAGGGATTTGTCCGAGCAATCGGGGAAGGTCGGTCGGGGTGACGACTTCCAGAAACTTGTCCGACGCATTATCCTGAAGACGGCGGATGGCGGAAGCCGTGTCGTATAGGGCGATGCCTTTGTCGAGCAGGAACTCCACAATCATTTCTTTCTTGAAACATTTGGCCCGTTCATCTACAAACCAATTCCTGTCGCCATGGAAAATGTATCCCATGATGCGCCACATGTCGTTGATGAAGTTCGGGTAGTAGAAATCCATGCACCAGCGTTTTTTCTGGGGCGGGAAACTGCCCAGCATCAACAGGCGTGCGTGGGGCGGAAGGAACGGTTGCAAGGGATGCTCTTCGGTTGGAATAGGGGTGGGGGAATCTGTTGGTGTCATGTGTATCTATCTGTATGCTTTACGTTTATGAAAATTCAGTCCGATATATAAATTCAGTGTGCCGAACGTGTTGTTGATGGACAGGCGGTTGTGGCGGTAATTGTAGTTGTGCACGATTAAAGACAAGCCACCGAAATATTTGGTGTTGTTCCATACCAGTCCCGCACGCCCCGTGACGTCGAAATTCAGATTTCTCAGATGAGAAGCCAAAGCCGAAGTCTCCGTCTCGTTTTCCGGTTGCACGGCGGCTGTATGTGTTTTTTTATAACCGATGGCCGGCACGATGGAAATGCAAAACAACCAGTTTTTCTTGAACACCCAGTTGTAGGCATAACCGCAACTCAGGCTGAAATCCGTGTATTTGACTTTATCAACCTGAAAATCCTGGCTGAGTTCGTGGTTCGGATTATGGGTGAGCACGGGCGGCAGGGCATTATAATCGAAATCCAGTTCGTGCCGGGTATAGGCAAAACCGACTTTCCACGACCCGCAGCTTTTACGTTGCACGGTACTTTGTGCGAATGCGGCCGGATAGGAGAAGCGTTTATGGTTGAAAATGTAGTAGGCATTGATGCCGGTCACTTTCACGTTGATGCCATGATAATTCTCGCCTTCCACTTCTCGTGCCTCCTCGCCAAGGCCTTTTACTTTACGGAGCCGGAAATCGTCTCCCGTCCGCCGGTAAATAAGGTCACAACCGAGCATGGAACTGTACAGGCTCAGTTCGAATTCCGTCTTTTTCGACTGTTGGCCTTTACCTAAAGAAGAAACCTCGAAAGTGTATCCCAGAAAAATCCAACGCCAACCCAGATAAGGTCCTATTTTGATGGCCGGTCTGGGGGAGAACGACAGTTTTTGTCCCAACTCCCGGCTGTGTAACGTATAGGTTTCGAAGCTGTTCGTGTTTTGCAACATGAAGGCCCAGTTGTATTTGTTCGGGGTGATATAAGTCGTGTCCATGGCGTTGAACGCACGGAAAAACTGTTTGAAGATGTTTCCCTTCCGGTTTTGGGGCGAGTCGGATGGGACGGCGGTCCCTGCACTGTCGGTAAAATCCCTAACAGTAGTGTGGCTTTCGCCGATAGGAGATTGTGCGAGAGCGGCCACACAGGAAAGACAGGCGTATATTGTCAGTACGTTCCGTAATTTCATCTTACAGTTTGCCCAGGATTTGGTCCATAACCCAGTTTACCGGTGTGGCGCTCACGCTGTCACAGGTGCAAATCGCTTGTTTTTGCAGGTGTTCGACGATGTTATGAATCAAAGGAAGCTGCACGTGGTCGGGATTCGGTATGACGAGTTCTTCGCGGCCGCGTTCCGTATGCAGGGCAATGGGGTCGTAGGTGAATACCGAGAAACAAATCTGTCCTTTGTCGCCGATGATTTCGATACGGTCGGTTTTGGCCGATTCATGGGCCACGAAACACCATGAACCGGAACCCGGCGTACCGTCCGGGAATTGGAAACAGGCACTGACGTTGTCTTCCGTGGCGTATAGTCCTTCCCGGTTGGAACAGTATCCCTGGGCTTTGATGATGGGCCCGAAAAATTCCTGAAGCAAATCCAACTGGTGCGGGGCGAGGTCGTAAAAATAACCTCCTCCTGCGATGTCGCGTTGCACACGCCAAGGCAGTTCCCGGCTGTTGTAGTCCAAATCACGCGGTGGGACGGCAAACCGGATCTGCACGTTGAGCACCCGTCCGATGGCTCCGCTTCGTATCAGTTCCTTTACTTTGGCAAAGTAAGGCAGGTAACGCCGGTAATAGGCCACGAAGCAAGGCACACCCGTTTGTTGGGAGACACGGTTGATGCGGCAGCATTCTTCGTAGCTTACCGCAAGGGGCTTTTCCACATATACCGGCTTGCCGGCCTTCATGGCCATGATGGCAAAAGTGGCATGTGAAGAAGGAGGCGTGGCGATATAGACGGCATTTACGTCGGGGTCGTCCACTAATTCCTGTGCGTCGGTGTACCATTTGGGGATACCGTGCCTTTCAGCGTACGAACGTGCTTTTTCTTTATTGCGGCTCATGACGGCTTCGATTTTAGAGCCGGGCACGAGACTGAAAGCCGGCCCGCTTTTCTTTTCCGTCACTTCCCCACATCCGATAAATCCCCATTTGATGATGATTTCCGCGTCCATATTCGTGCAATGAAAAATGTAATCTTTACGCAAATGTACAAAAAAGGCGGCATATTCCGGCGGATGGGCGGCAGAAAGTTTGGATAAAGCCGGTGGTGCCGTTTCCGACGAGGTATAAAAAATGTTATCTCGTCACGGTGGTATGGAAAAATATGGTATTTTTGTCCGACAAAAGAACATTAAAGTTTCAAATTCGATTATGGAAGAGAAGAAAGAAATGGATGAGGGCTTGTTCAAAAGCCGTAGTTATCTGAGCTGTCTGAATGAGGGACTGAAATTGCCTACACGTCATATCCTGTCTTTATTGAGGTTTTTGTATCCTTCGCTCATCGCGGGTGCGGTGGTAATGGGATTATGGGGCGTGTTTTTCAATCAGATTACCGTGTCTTTGACACGTTGGATGGCAGCAAGCGAACCGGTCGTGCTTTCTTTTCCCTTGTTTACTCTTATCATATTAAGTGTGTTGTCCCTGTTGGCCGATAGCTTTTATATGGGGAACGTGATGACGGCTGTTTCCCGTTTTGCTACGGCCGGGGCGTGGCCTGCGTTGCGGTTCGGTGAAGCCAAGCGTGAGATATTCAATGCTTCTCTGCGAGCTTTAACGTGTACGTTGGTGGCCGTCGTGGTATTCTCTTTGCTCATCGTGCCTGTGACTTTGTGGTTGGGGGCGGGCAACGTCTGGGTGACTGTGGTGTCGTATATCCTGCTGCTTGCGTTGGGAGTGCCTTACTGTATGGTGATTATGGACTATATGTTGGGCGAACGCCGTGACTTTTGGTGTAGCCTGAAGCGTATGAAAGATGGTTACCAGTATTGGGGAGCATTTTTCATTATCTTGTTTTGCGGAGGTCTTATCATGGGAGTGTTGGCAGCAGTGAGCTGGTTGCCGGCGGGGATTCTGGCATACGCCGGTCATGCTTCCCTGATGGGGGTGTTGGAAGGAGATGAAACGGATTTGCCTTCATACGTTCCGGCTTTGGTCGTATGCTTCTTTATGTTGGCTTCGGTGATAGCGAATGTGTTCAGTTGGCTTACACTTTTCCCGTTGTCTTACCTGTATGGTTCGGTTGAGGCACGGAAACAGGAGAAGGCTTCTTTTGAAGAGGAAGAACGCCGTTTGCAGGGTTTGCAGTAGCCTCTGGTAAGAATAGAACCGTCATGCCCCGTATCAATAAATGATTTGATACGGGGCATGATGGTGTATGGAAAGGGAGTTGTTTGCTCGGGAAAGGTATTCGCCGTGCGGGCGAATGGATTTATAGAAGGTTTTGATGGTATTCTATGTTTTGCAGAAACTCCGCTACGTCACGCCCGTCCATGAGTCCGTGATGCACGGTGATGGAAAGAGGAAGATTATATCGTCCGTTTTCCTGTGTCAGCTTCCCCGTGGAAATACGGGGAACGGAGTCTCTGGTCCGGATAGAACCGGCATGTTTCATTTCGGAAAATGCGAACCAAGGCAATGCCGAATAGCGGATGACATCCGGTCGCCATGTGTTTTCGGTAACGGACAGACCGCACCCTTTTTTCACTCGCTCTATTTCTTTTTCCGCATTCCGGATAAAAATGTCGATGTCGGTATGATATTCGAAAAAGCCGAATCCGAAAGTACCGTCTTCTCGTCCGATGGTAGGAGATACATGTATGGTATCGTACTGTACGAGCTTCCCGTCTTCTGTTCGGAGCCGGAAGGCTTCCGTTTCATTGACGCATTTCAACAGGAAATGTACGGACGAGAGGAAGAAGGGACGTCGGTGTGCTTTGATATGTTCGTAGGCTTTAGTAAAGTTTACGAGTGTGGTGATTCCGAAAAAAGGATCGTCGAATCGGGAAAAGAATTCGAAATGCTCCCTGCGGTTCCAATGGGTGATGTCGATGGTTTGTTTCATGGATTGATATATTAGTGTTTTTTGCGCAAGGAGCTGCATAAAGGAATGAAACGTTTGCTGATGTGAATCAGCATCAGTGCGCTGCTTGTCAAACCTATGCGGTAATGCCACATGCCTATTCCAGAATTTGCGCCTTCCACGCCCAGCAGGACTATGCCGGTGGATGTGGCAAGGATGAAGGCCACGGTTGTCCAAAGTGTGATACGGCTTTTTTTCCCAAGGCCTTTCTGGAACAACCCTTTGTACCATGCGGCGTGCGAACGTATGTGCATGATACAAGCTGCGAGGAAGAGCAGGCTGGTAATGATATGGAATAAGGCAAAGTTGTGCCAGACTTCGTGAGAGGTGCCATGTCCGGCCACGTGTAACTTGATGCCGCTGTAGAAAGTCAGGACGAAGGTTGGCACTAAGGCTATATCCGTGAATATGACTGTTCTTTTCATTGTCTTTTATCAAGGATTAATTGAAGAAATTCCACGAGAGTCCGAAATGGATGTTCATCGGATTGATGGGATAGTGGGGGACGAGGAATGCGTTCTTGTTTCCCGTTCCGTTGTTTACATGGTTTACGTTCACATAAAAACGGCAGTGCTTCAGGAAGAGGTTGACGTAGGCGTTGCAAATGGGATAGTTGCCTAACTTCATCCGCGTTTCCGGTGACTGTACCGTAAATTGTTGGATGATGGGGGCATAGTCCGGAGCATAGTATTCCGTGAAATAACGCACATCTCCGCCTAACTGCACACGCAAGACCTTGGCAATACGGAATACGATGTAGAGGTTGCTGTAGGCCGAAAGGTCGGGCAGGGGGAGGATGTCCTGATTGCTGGTTTTCTGGTACGCTACCTCGTTGTCCCAATGCAGGATACCGAATTTGAAGTTTTGGTTAAGCCGTGCGCTGAACACTTGTACGCTGCCCCCGTATTGTTTGACGGAAATACGGTTGCTGTAACCGGCGAATTGCCCCCCTTCGTCGTTATAAGCTATTTTGTCTGTGGCGAAGTAGGCATAATTCTTGATGTTTTCCACTCCGACGGTGAGGGCTGTCCGTGTACGTTTCAAGGAAAGCGTTCCCTCTATCCGGGTACGGAATTCTTTGTTCAGGTCGTTGTCCCACCAAGCAAACTGCGAATGGTAGTGGCGCATGTAGAAACTCGGATTCAGGTTCTTGACGAATGCACGGGCTGCCAACTGTACGGTATCTTTAAACAACCGGAAATTCAGGTCGGCCCGGCCTTCCACATCGAATTGCCCGACATCTTCTCCGAGCAACGTCACTTCGCCCGTCACGTCGTAGTGTAGGGTTTTTCCTTCCCGTTTGCTCAGTTGTCCTCCTACCGAGATATTATTTTCCGAATAGCTTCGGATGATTTTGTTTCCGCCGTTCAGGTCCGGCATGGTATAATGACGGTATTCGTGAGACGCGAAAGCTGTAAGGCCGGCTTTCGCCCATTTGTTAAAACCTTCACGCAGGGCTATGCCCAAAGTGTTTTGGATGGAGTAACCCCGCGTGCGGTCACTCATATTGTTGGGGTCGCCATAAAACAAGTCGACATAATAGTGGTCGGGCGTGTCATAAGAATACACCGTGTGCTTGGCGTTCCGGATACGCAGGGTATGGATGAAGCTGGTAACCGGTATGAAGTCTTGCGGATTGTCCTGTTTAGCCATGAAATCGTTGCGCAACGAATCCATGACGGCATGTTGGTATGCCGTGTCCGCCTTTTGGTATACGGTGAGCAAGCTGTCGCGCAGTCCTTTCAGCAATACGGAATCGGCAGGCATCACCGGACGGAGCGAATCGGGCAGTTCGATGTCTTTGTAGAATCCCAGATTATAACGGTGTGTGAGATAATACGTCTGGTCTTCGTTACGGTTCCAGTTTTCCGACAAGATGGTCGGGATATCCCTTGAACCGTAGGAGCGTGTAAAATCTTCCGGGTGGGTGATATAGTCGTCATTCTCGATACCGCCGTTCTCGCCCATTCTCATGTGGTTTACACTAATCCATGCATGCATGTTGTAACGGTCGTCCAGATAGTAGCCGTATAGCGAACCGTTGAAAAGAGAAGTGGCTTGGTTGTTGTAGTATCCGCGTCCGTATAAATAGTCGAGTTTGAATCCGATACCGGAAATCTTGTTGATGTTGCTGGCGAAGTAAGCTCTCAAGCGGTCTTCTCCGTCCTGTTTGTTGCCGCAGGAGTGGTAAGACAGATTGGTGATGGGACTCAGCGTGTTGGTGAATTGGAATTCGTTCACCGGAGTATAGAAATAGTCGAACGGGTCGGCAAAGATGAAATTGCTGTACGGTTTGCGGTCCATGAAAAGGCGGGACAGGCGGGGAGAACCCAGGTTTCCCAGAAAGTTGTATTGTCCCGTAGGGCCGGCCGTCAGGTTGAAGTTCTGGAAATTGTTCGGCAGCGTGTCCACGTCTACGGGAGTGATGTTGCCGAAGCGTTCGTCGATATTCCAGGCGTATGAGCCGATAGGAATGATTTTCTCTTCGGCTTGTGTCGTGTCACGCCCCCAAGTGTACGCATCGTTACCGTATCCGTCGACGACAGGATTGCCGTTGGCGTCGAGTTGGACGGGATTGCCATTGGCATCCACCGGATTACCGTAGGCATCCGTACCGTAGATGGGGTTACCGACAGGCATTTGTGCTATGGCGGGAAACACCATACACAAACAAATGTATAGGAAAAAAGTAAGCTTCAGTCTCATAACGGGTGCAAAGATAGCGAAAGGCGAGCGCAGAGACAAACGAAAAACGAAGTTTTTCAAGTTTGGCTGTGCCGAGCCGCATCCTATTTTCGCGGTAACAAAGATACAAGAACAGAAAAAGGAATGTATTTTCCTGATTGGGAAACACATTCCTTTAAGCTTTGTTCCATCCGGAGATTCGGTTCAATCTGTCGCACAGATGATTTCCATGCCTTTGCGTAAGGCAGCCTCATTCATCGGGATAAGGTGGTGATGGCGTTCGGGCAACGTTTTGCGGAGTGCGTGGAGCACGTCTTCCACTTCTACCAACGGACGTACTTTCAACAATCCTCCCAAGACAATCATATTGAAAGCCTTGGCTGCTTTCATTTCGGCGGCTGCGTCCATGGCGTCGATACGATAGACCGTGATGTCCTTGCGCGACGGCGGCGTGCTGATGCCGTATCCGTCGTAAATCAGTGTCCCGCCCGGCTTAATGCTCTGCTCGAACTTTTCCAGCGAAGGTTGGTTCAGGATAACGGCCGTATCATACATACTCAGGATGGGAGACGATATTTTGTTGTCGCTGACGATTACGGTGACATTGGCCGTACCGCCGCGCTGTTCGGGACCGTAAGAAGGCATCCAGGTTACTTCTTTGCCCTCTACCAAGGCTGCGTATGCCAATATTTTTCCCATGGAAAGCACGCCCTGGCCGCCGAAACCGGCTATGATGATTTCTTCTTTCATGACCATTTGTTCGTTTAATGTGAATCGTTTGCTGCTGTGGTGTCTTTCAGGTCACCGAGCGGATAGAATTTAAACATATTGTCTTCCATCCATTGGTTGGCTTTTTCCGGAGAAAGTTTCCAACCGGCGTTGCAGGTGGATACCACTTCTACCAGACTGGCACCTTTGCCGTTCATGGAGTTTTCAAAAGCTTTCCGGATGGCCTTTTTCGTCTTTCGGATGGAGGCCACGGTGTGGACGGATTGGCGGGTGACGTAACAAGTGCCCTCCAAAGAGGCGGCGATTTCCGTGAACTTCAAAGGGTAGCCGTGCAAGTCCGCCTCCCGACCGTAAGGGCATGTAGCGGTTTTCATTCCCATGAGCGTCGTGGGAGCCATTTGTCCGCCCGTCATGCCGTAGATGGCGTTGTTGATGAAAATGATGGCGATATGTTCTCCCCGGTTCAGGGCATGTATGCTTTCGGCCGTACCGATGCACGCCAAGTCGCCGTCGCCTTGGTAAGTGAAAACCAAGCGGTCGGGCCACAGGCGTTTGATGGCGCTGGCCACGGCAGGAGCACGCCCATGGGCGGCTTCCACCCAATCCACGTCTATGTAATTATAGGCAAAAACGGCACAGCCCACAGGAGAGATGGCTACGGTCTTATTCTCCATACCCATTTCTTCGATGACTTCGGCCACTAATTTGTGAACTACTCCGTGGCTGCACCCCGGGCAGTAGTGCATCGGAGTGTCGTTGAGCAGCGTAGGTTTCTTATAGACCAGGTTCTCCGGTCGTATGATTTCTTCTTCAGTCATGGTTCAAACGATTAAAACAAGAAGCGCAAAAAGAATTCAATGATTTTGAAGCACATGCCTGCACCGATAACGGCCATGCCTGCCAGCCGGTTGTCCGGCCAGGCAAAATAAAGGATGAGGCCTGCCACGGCACATAGCATAAAGACTACGTTCAATATGCTGCGTACTTTTTGGACGGATACCCCTTTTCTTTTAGAGCGTTCTTTGCGTGCGGTTTCTTCTATCAGTTTTTCAATCTCCTCGCGGTTCATAATATTTTATTTAATGAGTTTCTCTTTCAGGGCTTGTATCACTTCGTCCGGGGCGGGCACGACACCGCCCATACGGCCGTAGTGGGCTACCGGTGTCCGTCCGTTTGTGGCCAACAGGATGTCTTCCACCATCTGCCCGGCATTGATTTCAAAGCTTAGTATTCCTTTGACCTGTCGGCTCAAGCGGGCAATCTCCACGGACGGGAAGGGCCATAAGGTGATAGGGCGCAACAGACCGACTTTAATACCCTCGGCGCGGCACATTTCGATGACTTTTTGTCCGATACGGGCCGCAGAACCGAATGCGACAATCAGATACTCCGCGTCGTCGCACAGGATGGATTCGAAACGGACTTCTTTTTCCTTGATTTCTTTGTATTTGGCTTGCAAATGCAGGTTCTTTTGTTCCATGCTTGCGCTGTCGAGGTCGAGCGACGTAAGTACGTTGGGGCGTCTTCCTTGGCTTCGTCCCATGGCAGCCCAAGGGCATTCCCGGCGTATTTCTTCCTCCGTACGGCGTGGCTTGAATGGAGGGAGCACCAGCTTTTCCATCATTTGCCCGATGACACCGTCACTCAATATCATGGCCGGGTTACGGTATTTGAAAGAGAGTTCGAAGGCCAGGTCTACGAAGTCGGCCATTTCCTGTACCGAAGCCGGAGCCAGCACAATCACATTGTAGTCACCGTTTCCGCCTCCGCGTGTCGCCTGGAAGTAATCGGATTGGCTGGGCTGTATGGTACCCAGTCCGGGGCCTCCCCGCTGCACGTTGACAATCAGTCCCGGTATTTCCGCTCCGGCCATGTATGCGATGCCTTCTTGCATCAGGGCCACGCCGGGGCTTGAAGATGAGGTCATGCTGCGTTTGCCTGCCGCACCGGCACCATACACCATATTTATGGAAGCCACTTCGCTTTCGGCTTGCAATACGACCATTCCCGTCGTTTCCCACGGTTTTTCCAAAGCCAACGTTTCCAATACTTCCGACTGGGGAGTAATGGGGTAACCGAAATAGCCGTCGCAACCGCAACGTATCGCTGCATGGGCAATGGCTTCATTACCTTTCATTAATACAACTTCTTTTTCTGCCATAGCTTTTATTCTTCTTTCTTTTTATATACGGTAATGCATCCGTCCGGGCACACCACGCCACAGGATGAACATCCGTTGCACAAATCCTTTTGGACTTGTTCGGCATAATGATACCCTTTTTTGTTTACTTGTTTTTCCGTGAGCGCTAATATATGGAGCGGACAAGCCACCACACACAGGTTGCAACCTTTGCAGCGTTCGCGGTCTACTACGATTATACCTCTGAATTTCCCCATGATACTTTAATACTAAAAATCTTTTTTACGGGTTATAATAATCCTTGTGATAAAACTCTATGATATTCATCAACATTTGATGAGCTTCGACAGCCGGACTATCCGGATTAATGGCCATGGCCTCTAAATAACAGTTCAAGGCTTGTGCGAAATCTCCACGTTTGCGGTAGGCATTGCCCAGAAGGTAATAAAGCCGGTCGCAGGGGGTAGCTGTGGCCTGAATCTGTTCGTTCAGCCGTAAGATAGCCTCATCAATTTGCCCTTTACGTAGCATTTTGTCGATTTCATTTTGTATATCCATCTTTACTGATGTTTGCTGTCTTTACAAAGATAATGTATATTTATTAAAACAGCTAAGAAAGTTGCATTTTAAAAGACTTTTAAATAATTAAAACTGCTGTATATGGTGCTCTGTTTTATTTAAGTTGTTGTATATCAGGATAAGTCGTTTGTTGCTGTATTTGGTTGTAAATGAAACGATGTATGCCGTTTGAAATACGCGTTTTTTGCGCATATTTCTTTCTTTTGTGCCGTTTTTATGCAGATTGCACATCAAGGGGTAGAAGTGTGTAATCCTGTCTTTTGTTTAGTGAAATCAGCTTTTTCTGTACTTTTTGTCAAACGGTATAATTCTGTATGAATGGGATATTACAATTCCACCACGCGGTATCGGTTTCCATAATGCGTGTGTATCTTCTGTACCCCTGCGGCCACGAGGGCCTGAGATAGTTTCGGCAGCGTCACGCCTGCCATCGCTCCGGGTTCCAACCGCCGCAACCGTGCGAATATTTCGGGCAGCGAAAGCGGGCGTACCTTCTCGCCTGGCTGAGCCGCACGATAGTAGCGGCGCAACACTTCCCCGGCCGGGCAGATGCGGTAGAAAGCCGCGTTGTGCAGCCGCAGGGCGTTCTCTTCCCCGTGGTTGAACCAGTACCGTTCCCCGTTTTCCAATTCCGCCTTCAGTTGGGCGTAGATTTGCGCATGGTCGATACCCGTGCAGTCGATGGGATGCTTCACGAGCACGCAGATGTACCTGCGGCTTCCCGAAGGGTCGGAAAGCAGTTCGCGCGAGTTGGACGTGCCGATGAAGGAGGCGATGCGCGGCAGGGCTTGGCTGTGCCGCCGGTACGCCTTGCGCAGGTTGAGGGCGGAGAGCTGCATGAGGTTCTTCAGGAGCGGGTGTTTCTTCTCGGGTATGCGGTCGAACTCGTCCAGGTTCAGCAGCCCCATCTCGGTAAGTTGCCTTTCCACCTTGTCGGGACGCGCGAGGTCCACGCTGTCGGTGTAGTAGGCCTGCAACTCCGGTGGCAGCAGGGCGCGGCAGAAGGTGGACTTTCCGAGTCCTTGTTCGTCGCTGACGAGCAGGGGCGCGGTGCTATGTGCGTGCAGTCCGTCGGAGAGTCCGGCCCATTGTGCGGCCAGTCCGAGCATCCACCGGTGGAAGGCCTGTATCCACAGGGGACTGTCCGAGACGCGTGCGGCCAAGTCGTGCAGTCGGTCGCGTCCGTCCCATGCCGGAAGCCGTTGGAAATACTGCCGGAAGGGGTGGTGTTCCCGCACGTCGGCGGAATGCACCATGCGTGCCACGTCGCGGTCCCAGCAGTCGATGCCGTGACGGTGTGCTTCGAGGCAGATGGCGTTCAGGTCGCGTTCCGTGGCGGGCCGGAAGGTTCCGTTTTCCCCGTCTGACAGACAGCGGAACTCCGTGGCTTCGGTGAGCACGTTGAAGCGGAACTCGTATCGTTCGGCGAGGAAGCCGCCGAGGGCGGATTCGAGGTTGGCGGCTTTCGGGAGCGTTTCCACCTGCGGTGTGGCGACGTGGGTCGTACCCATCGTCTTTCTTGCCGTTCGTTTTTCGTTCCACCGCCTTACGGCATTATGTGCAATCCTTTTGAAATCCATAGTAGCTGTGTTTAGGGGCTGTTTTCTGCCCGCAAATATACGACATGAAAAAGCCCTTGTCAAGCCCTTCACCATAACCCTATTGATTACCAGTCGGTTTACATTTGTAAATCGGAATCTGTATGCAGTGTATCATTTCCCGGTGAAATCCCGGTGAAGGATGTAAAGGCAGAAAGTTCACCTTAAAACGTTGATATAGAAGAAGTCTGAAGGAAGCGAACCTTTTCGGGTGAAAAACCGTTTGTGGGAGGTGGAGAAGCGGAGAATACTCTCCGGAAAACACCCACGTCTCCTTTTTATCTGGTGTTCGGCACGGTAAAGCTCGTAAAGCGGATGTCGGCATATCTGAAAATCGTTCTCAGTAGATTGAAAAATCGTTTGGCTTAGAACGGAAAATCGTTTGGCGCAGATTGTACGGGGATGTTTGCATGTCATAAGGTAAAATGTTTGTTCGCTATTTTTGCGAATATTGGGGGACATAACTTAACGCACACTGCGCCCTGTTACTGAAAAAACGGCAATGATGTTTGAAACTGCATTAGGAGTGGATGCTGAAACATTGATACGGTTGCAAATGAAATACAATATGCGGATTGTACGGCGTTTATGCAACGTTTGGATGAAATTCGTAAGTTTGCGGCTGTATTATAGCGAATCTTTGAACAATATAATTTTAACGCGAATCACTGCCAAGTTTTTAACTTGACGGTGGTTCGCGTATATGTATTACTTTTCTGCCAATTTGATGTCTTCTATGTTCAAATCAATGTCGAAGTCAAGGTTAGGACTTGTTTCATTCTCATCGTTAGTCCGGTGATAGTCCTGTCTGGGTTCCACATGGGGCTGTTCCGCGCGGACGAAGTTCACAGCTTCTTCCAACCCGGACATAAAGTGCTCGAAATCCTCCTGATAGAGGAATATTTTATGTTTTTCAAAATTTATGGATGGAGATTCCGTATCGCCCGATATGACTTTTTTGCTTTCTGTGAGGGCTATGAATAATTCACCTTTTCTGTTTTTCTTCACATCCACATAATAAATGCGTTTTCCTGCCTTTACGGATTTGGAAAAGACTATGTCTTTATCCCTTTCTTGGTTCTTTTTGAAATCTTCCATATTTTGCGGTTTATAAATAACTACTTCAAAATTGAGAATATTTTTTAAAACATCCAAAAAAAATGAGGGAAAGATGGTCTTTTTATCTATAAAATACGTACTTTTGCACTACAATATATAATATTATATGATAAACAGAGAGATTATACGCTTAAAGGTTGTTCAGATTACTTATGCTTATTACCAAAATGGGGGAAAGAACATAGATACGGCGGAAAAAGAGCTTTTTTTCAGTCTGGCCAAAGCATACGATTTGTATAATTATCTATTGACCTTAATGGTAGAAATCAACCGGATAGCAGAACGTGCCGTAGAGACGGCGCAAAGTAGGTATAACCGTATTAAGGTGGGGGAACAGCCCAGCACGAAGTTCATTGACAATCGTTTTATCATGCAGTTGGAAGTGAATAAACAACTGTTGGATTTTCGTGAAAACCAGAAAAAAAGTTGGGTGAACGAGGAGGATTTTGTGCGTTCGTTGTACAAGCAAATTATAGAGACGGATTACTACAAAGAATATATGGCGTCGGCAGAGTCTTCTTATGCACAGGACCGGGAGTTATGGCGCAAGATATATAAGAATGTCATTTGTAATAATGAAGAGCTGGACTCTTTGCTTGAAGACATGAGCCTGTATTGGAATGATGACAAATATATCGTGGATACGTTTGTGCTGAAGACCATCAAGCGTTTTGACGAGGCCAAAGGAGCCGATCAGGAACTTTTACCGGAATTCAAGGATGAAGAGGATCGGGAATTCGCCCATCGTTTGTTCCGTAACACGTTGTTGAATGCGGAATATTACCGTAAACTGATAAGCGACAACACGAAGAACTGGGAATTCAATCGGATTGCCCTTATGGATTTGTTGATTATGCAAATCGCATTGGCTGAGATTCTGACGTTTCCCAATATTCCGTTGAATGTCTCATTAAACGAGTATGTAGATATAGCCAAGATCTACAGTACGCCGCGTAGTGGGGCATACGTGAATGGATTGTTGGATGCCGTTTCCAAAAAATTAGTAGCAGAGAAAAAATTAGAGAAGACAAACAATTAAAATAATATAACCATGAATTTATTGACAATTTTATTGCAGCAACAAGGCGGAGGCATGTCTATGATTATTATGATGGTCGCTATTTTCGCCATCATGTATTTCTTTATGATTCGTCCTCAGAATAAGAAACAAAAAGAAATCCAGAAATTCAGAAACAGTATCGTTCCGGGTACTGATGTGGTAACGGCAGGCGGAATTTATGGAAAAGTGAAAGAAGTGAATGAACTTGATAATACATTGATGGTGGAGATAGCCTCCGGCGTAAAAATTAAAATCGCTAAGAATTCAGTGTATGCCGGTGTGCCGACCGACACGGCCGCAGGTAAATAACCGTAATGGATTCAGTTCAGTTCAAGAAATACTATACTACAGTCAAGAACTTCTTGTTAGGTCCTAAAAACAAGGAGTTCTTGATTTTTTTGTTTTTTTTCTTCGTCTCTGCGGCTTTTTGGCTGTTGCAATCTTTGAATGAGACATTCGATGTAGAATTGAAAGTGCCTTTGAAATTGGAAAATGTGCCGTCTGATGTGGTCATTACATCGGATTTGCCTTCTGATTTAAATGTTATGGTAAGAGATAAAGGTACGGTTTTGGTTCGTTATATTTATGGTACGGAACAAGTTCCTGTACGGGTGGATTATAAGGATTATGACAAGGGAAACGCTTCAGGACGTGTTTCCGTTACGCTTTTGGATGTCCAGAAGAAAGTACAGGCACAGTTGTTGTCTTCCACTCGTATTGTGTCTTTAAAACCGGATACACTGGAGTTTTTTTTTAATAAAGGTGCTCGTAAGAAGGTTCCGGTCAAGTTGGCCGGAGTCGTGGAAACCTCTCCGGAGTATTACCTGCAACGGGTGGAGTTTACACCTGACTCGGTGGAAGTGTTGGCGCCTTCCGCTATTCTGGATACCATAACCGAAGCTTTTATCACTCCGGTTTATTTTTCGGATTTGTCTGCTAACGAAAAGACGATAAGCATGTTGCGTCCTGTGAGAGGGGCGAAGTTCATCCCCGATCAGGTGGAGATGAATGTGATGATAGATTTATATACGGAAAAAACGGTGGAAGTACCCGTATTCGGCGTGAATTTTCCCGGTAGTAAGGACTTGCGTACATTTCCTTCAAAAGTAAAAGTTACTTTTCGTGTGGGGATGAGCCGGTTTAAGGAAATTACGGCGGACGATTTTGTATTGGCTGTCACGTACGAAGAACTAATGAAAAAACGCAGTCCGAAAATACAGCTTCATCTAAAGTCGATGCCGTCTGGAGTATCGAATGTGCGTATAGAACCTTCTGAGGTGGATTATCTGATAGAACAAGTACAGGAAGAAAACGAGTGATATGATTAAGGTTGGTCTTACGGGGGGCATTGGTTGCGGGAAAAGTTATGTGGCGGATTTATTACGTCGTCGGCATATTCCCGTATATGATACGGATAAGGAGGCAAAGCGTTTGATGATGGAATCTGCAACCATTCGCCGGGGATTGGTGGATTGGGTAGGAGAGAGGGCTTATATGCCGGACGGGACATTGGACCGTGAACGGATAGCTTCATATTTATTTGCCTCTCCGCTCCATGCGGAGCGTATCAACCGGCTTGTACATCCGGTGGTGCAGGATGATTTCCTGCAATGGGTGGATAAGCAGGACGGACCGTTGGTCGTTATGGAATGTGCCATTCTTTACGAGTCCGGTTTCGACCGTTTGGTGGATGAAGTCTTGTTGGTACGTGCTCCGGAAAGAGTTTGCTTGGAGCGTGTCATGAAACGCGACGGGGCTTCCGAAGCTCAGGTAAAAGCGCGTATGGCAGCCCAGATGTCGGACGAAGAGCGTTGCAGACGGGCGCATTATATTATAAATAATGATGGGAATTCGGATGTGGAAGGTGCCTTAAGAGATATATGGGTGAAGATTGACAGGGGGCGGCTGCGTGAAGATTAAGCTTTTTTAGAAAGAAGATTTTGAAAAAAAGTAGGTGAAGGGCTATCTTTGCATTTGTTTTGAAAAATAAAATATAAACCTGAATATGTTAGAAACGATTTTGGCTATTTCCGGAAAACCCGGTTTGTATAAGTTGGTTTCGCGTGGAAACCGTAGTTTGATTGTAGAAACGCTGGACGAGGTGAAGAAACGTATGCCGGCTTTTGCTACCGATAAGGTAATTTCCTTGGCAGATATAGCCATGTATACGGATGAGGGTGAAGTGCCTTTGAGAGAAGTTTTGAATAGTCTGAAGAAAAAAGAGAAGGGTCAGCTTTCTGCTTTTGATTATAAAAAGGCTTCACGTGAGGAATTGGCTTCTTATTTTGCAGAGATATTGCCTAATTATGATCGTGACCGCGTTTATCCTGCCGATATCAAGAAGTTGGTAAGCTGGTATAATTTGTTGGTCAAGGCCGGTATGACGGATTTTGACGAGGTTTTGGCTCCTACGGAGGGAGACCATATATCCGACCGGGCAGAACAGGAATAAATCTAAAGGTATAGAATGTACAAAGAACAGGGGAGGGCATAGATGTGTTTTTCCCTGTTTTTTTTAAACAGAGAATAATTTTTGCCCGTAAATTTGTGTAATTCCAAATTTCTTCTTTTATTTGCATCCGGTTAACTCATTTATTAATTATTAAACGTTTATTGCCTATCGGAATACTCTTACTTAACTATAAAATAAAGAAGGATGGAGAGTTTTGCAAATTTGACTGACGAAATGTTGGTTAAACTGTATGCCGGAGGTAATAATAGTGCTTTTGACATCTTGTTAGAGAGATATGAAGAGAAGATTTTTTCTTATATCTTTTTTATTGTACACAATCAAGATGTGGCTGATGATATATTCCAGGAAACGTTTATGAAAGCTGTGGTGACTATTCAGCAGGGACGTTATGTGGAAAATGGCAAGTTTCAGGCATGGATTACCCGCATTGCCCATAATTTGATTATTGATTATTTCAGGCAGACCCGCAATGAGAATTGTGTGTCTAACGATGAAGTGGAGTATGATTTGTTCAATGACATCAAATTGGCAGAAACGAATGTGGAATCCAAAATGGTGCGGGAACAGGTGCTTGATGATGTGAAACTGTTGGTAGAACACTTGCCCCAAAACCAGAAAGAAGTGGTTTTCATGAGGTATTACCAGGAATTGTCTTTTAAGGAAATTGCAGATATAACAGGGGTAAGTATCAATACGGCTTTAGGCCGTATGCGTTATGCTTTGTTGAACTTACGTAAGATGGCGGTGAAAAAGGAACTTCATTTGGCTATTTCTTAAAAATAACTATCCTGCGATATACTAAATAAGCGGTCAGAGCGTTATAATAGCAGATTTAAGTAACCTGACAGCTTATGGATATAACTATACCTAATGGAATGCAGCGACCGTCGCGGCGGACTATTGCTTTTCTGAAGCTATTCGCACGCAGTTATAAGGAATTGGAATTTGCAGACGGTGAGTTTGCCAGAATGATTTTGAAGTAAGGTGGCATATTTTACAGTGTGCTTGCTTGCGCATGTAGGATATTTAATATAACTTTGTACATATATACGTATTTAAAATATATGTACTATGAAGCATTTTGTGGCTCCTTCCCTGTTGTCCGCCGATTTCGGGAACCTGAAATCGGAAATGGACATGATTAATCGTAGTGAATGCGATTGGTTGCATATCGACATCATGGATGGTGTGTTTGTTCCCAATATATCTTTCGGTTTTCCTGTTTTGAAGTATGTGGCTCGTTTGTGTGAGAAGCCGCTGGATGTGCATCTGATGATTGTGCAACCGGAAAAGTTTCTGAATGAGGTGAAAGCTTTGGGGGCTTATTCCATGAATGTACATGTAGAGGCTTGTCCGCATTTACATCGTGTAGTACAGCAAATCAAGGAGACCGGTATGAAAGCCGGAGTGACATTGAATCCGGCCACTCCTGTTTCGTCTTTGACGGATATCATCGAGGATGTGGACATCGTTATGTTGATGGCTGTCAATCCGGGATTCGGAGGCCAGACATTTATTCCCCATACATTAGATAAAGTGCGGGAATTGCGCCGTATGATAGACGGAAGCCGGTCGAAAGCCTTGATAGAGGTAGACGGTGGGGTGAACCGTGATACGGGACGGTTGTTGGTCGAGGCCGGTGCGGATGTGTTGGTAGCGGGAAGTGCTGTTTTTCATGCGGCAGATGCCATAGAAGAGATTCGTGTTTTGAAAAATTTGTAAACGCTGACTGGAGATTGTTCGGAATCTTGGCGGAAATACCCTTTTGTGAGGCTGGCTGTTCCGCTTCTTCCCGGTTTGTGGCTGGGACGATTGTTGTGGCAATATGCGGAAAGTAGTGGTTGGGCCGGACTTTTTCTTTCCATAGGAGTATTGCTAAGCGGTGGTTGGTGTTTGTGGGCAGGTGTATATTCGTTGCATCGGCGTGCTTGTCATGGTGAGTTGAGAAACTACGTGTCTTTCGGTGTTTCTGTTTGTTTTCTGTTTTTCTTTTTCGGATTGTGGCGTTCCTTTTATGCGTGGGAGAACATACGTGGAGTTTGGACGGATGAGGAACGTGAATATCATGCCATATTGTTGAATACTCCTCAGATTTCATCCCGTACGGTAGGGGCAGAGGCTATGTTGATGGCCGGAGACGATGGTTCTTCTGTGAGGCAAACCGGTAAATTATGGTTGACTTTCTCGCGGGATTCTTTGGCGGAAACTTTGCGGACGGGAGATGAGTTGGTTTTTAAGGGGCATATCCGGAGACCGAAAAACAAAGGTAATCCGGAAGAGTTCGATTATGCGGAATATTTGGCCGTGAAAGGTATATCGGGCCGTGTATTCATCGGAAAGGAGCGTTGGAAACGAATCCATGGATATGAGGATAAGGAACGGCATCTTTCTTTGGGGGGAGATTTGCGCATCAAAGCTCTGTTATGGCGAGATAGAATATTGGAGGTATATCGTAATACCGGTTTGCAGGGTGAGGCTTTGGACTTGTTTGCAGCTTTGACTTTAGGGGAAAAGTCGGGACTGTCGGATGAGTTAAAGGATATTTATGCGGGAGTCGGTGTCAGTCATGTGCTGGCTCTGTCTGGCATGCATCTTGGCTTTTTGGTAGCGATGTTGAATTTATTTATATTGTAGGAGGCGCTATTTGCGGCTACTGGGGGCGATGCTTGCTACGGTACTGGTTTGGGGGTATACCTTTTTGGCCGGTTTGCCTCCTTCTCTTGTGAGGGCGGCACTGATGTATTCCTTGATGTTGGCCGGTTCTTTGGTCGGCCGTTCGGGATTTTCAGTTAATTCTTTAGCCATGAGTGCGGTGTTGATGTTGTGCATCAATCCTTTATGGTTCTATGATGTGGGCTTTCAACTATCTTTTTTAGCCATGTTCGGTATTCTGACGATATGTCCCCGGTTTCAGGAGTTGCCGTTGATGCGATGGCGTTTTGTGAGGTGGATTTTTCAAAGTTTGTTGGTGTCATTCGCAGCGCAGTTGTTCACCGTTCCTTTGGTGGCTTATCGTTTCGGTACATTTTCGTTTTATTCGGCATGGGCGACCTTGGTAATATCTCCTTTAACGGCACTATTGATTTATGGGATGCCTCTGATATTATTATCTGGGATTACCGGTATCGGTACAACAGTTTGTGCATGGTGGATTGCCCGGTTGGGCACGTGGCAAAATGATTGTCTGCGTGCGATGATGGAGTGGCCGTATGCGGTGGTCCATACGGATTGGTCACTATGGTTTACGGTATGGTGCTATGTGGTATTGTGTGTTTGGGTGATGCCTTTCTGCCGCTCCTATACCCGACGGGTACAATTCGGACTTATGAGTGTGATATTGACTTTGTGTGCCTTTGCTGTAAACAGGCAATTTTGCAGGATCCGACCGGAAATCGTGTTTTATAATCACTCTTCTTGTCCGTCTGTTCACGTGATTTATTCATCAGAACGCTCTTATTTGTTTTCGACTGAAGAGGATAGTGTGAGAGAGCGTATGTCTTATATCTCGGAATCCTTTTGGGAAAAGAAACTTTCGGACGTACCCGTGGTCGTGACCGGTGATTTTAGGGATAATTACATTTCTTCCGTACATGGCTTGGTGGCGGGTAGGAACGGCATCTCCTTTTTGATGCTTACGGATAACCGCTGGGATGGGATAAAAGGCATGCATCGGGCTGAGGTTGATTTTCTTTATGTTTGTCGCGGTTATCATGGCAGTCTGCATGAACTGTCCCGTTTGTTCAATCCCCGTTGTGTGGTACTGGATGCTTCCTTGTGGCGAGGTGACAGGAAGCGTTATATTCAAGAATGTAGCAGATTAGGTTGGAATTTCTATGACATGGAAGTCAAAGGAGCGTTAAAAGTTGCTTTAAATTGAGGAATAGCAGACTTTTTATAGTATATTTGTAAATTATAAACCGTAATACGATTTTTATATGTTGGATAATCTCTTGTCCGAAGTTGACGTGCAACATTTGTGTACGTTGCTGGATAAGGCACACAATATCATTGTAACTTGTCATGTGTCTCCCGATGGGGATGCAATGGGGGCTGTTTTGGCTTTTTCTCATTTCCTTTGGCGAAAAGGCAAGAATGCCCAGCCCGTGGTACCGAATATCTTTCCTGATTTCTTGAAATGGATGCCCGGAGTGGAACGTGTCCGTATCTATGAGAAACATGAAAACGAAGTGGCTCCTTTGGTAGCGGCTGCCGACTTGATTATTTGTTTGGATTTCAACGCCCCCGATCGTTTACAGGGGTTACAGAAACCCGTAACGGATTCCCAGTCTCCTAAGATCATGATAGACCATCATCTTGATCCTGTAGACTTTTGTGATTGGGTCGTTTCTCGGCAAGAGATGAGTTCGACGTGTGAATTGCTTTATCGTATATTGGTGCAGTTGGAGGGCTTGGATCCGATGACATACGAAGAAGCGGTATGTCTTTACACCGGAATGATGACGGATACCGGTTGTTTTTCCTATAATTCCAATCGCAGCGATATTTATTATATTATAGGCCGCTTACTGACAAAAGGCATCGACAAAGACAAGATATACCGCAATGTGTTTTTCAATTACTCAGCCGAGCGTTTTAGGCTGATGGGGTATATGCTATATGTCAAACTGGAGTATTTTCCGGAATATCATGCTTCATTGATGACTTTGACAAGAGAAGAACAGAAACGGTTTTCGCATAAGAAAGGCGATACGGAGGGTTTCGTGAATATACCGCTCCAAATCGGGAAATCCCGTCTTTCGGTATTCCTGCGTGAAGATACCGAGCGTCATAATATCCGTGTGTCTTTGCGTTCTGTGGATGATTTTCCTTGTAACCGGATGGCGGCGGAGTTCTTCAATGGCGGGGGGCATTTGAATGCTTCGGGCGGGGAACTTTCTTGTACGATGGATGAGGCCGTACAGATTGTCCGTAAAGCTTTAAAGAAATATACTTCTCTATTGACAGATAGATAAAATGTGATTTATAAAAAACTAAATATGAGAAAGATTGTTTATATTTTGTTTGCTCTGTTAGGTGTAGGAGGGGGATTGCAGAGTTGTGATAATGGAGAAACCTACGCCGAACAACGGGAGAAAGAGCGTGATGCCATTTCGGCTTTTCTGAACCGCGATGTTGTGATTCGTTTGAGCGATGGGGAAGAGTTGATTCATGTCGGTAAAATCAATACGATTTCCGAAGGGGAATTTTATGCCCAAGACAGTACGACCAATCTCGAAAGAAACGAATACGTAGTCTTTGAGAATACCGGTGTGTATATGCAGATTGTACGTAAAGGGGCGGGTGAAAAGATGAAGAACGGCCAGCAAAAGCGTATCATTTGCCGTTATACGGAGTTCAATATCTTGAGAGATTCTGTGCAGACTACGAACAATTCGGCTTATTGGCAGACGAATCCTGATATCATGGATGTGACGGATACTTACGGTACCTTTACCGCTTCATTCAATACGTCAGTGAACGGGGGCGGGGCGATGTATCAGTATTACGGTTCGAAAGCAGTGCCTGCGGGGTGGCTGGTTCCTTTAACCTATATCAATATCGGTCGTCAAATCAATGCAGATGAAGAAATAGCCAAAGTACGTCTCATTGTGCCGCATTCACAGGGGCATAGTGATGCTTCTTCCAATGTATACCCCTGTTTTTATGAAATCACTTATCAGGAGATGAGGAATTAGTCAGTCTGGAACGTAAAGCAAATCACTCATAATGCCGTCGGAAAGAAAGATTCCCCGGCGTGTCAGTTTGAGCAAGCCTTCGGGGGCTTGCTCTTTTTTTTCCGTAATTTCGAGCTGTCCGTTTCTCAGGTGGACAGCGGCAGCTTGCAGGCAGTAATCCGTTAATGATTGGCCGAATTTTCGTTTCAATTCGCTCAGATTCAGTCCATCGGACGTGCGCAAGGAAGTGATGATGCAGTCATTGTATCTTTCGTACAGATTCAGCTCTTCCTGCTCTATCCATGGTGCGCGGTTGAAGTCTTCAGAGGAAAGGCATTTCCCTACTTGGTCTATGTAGACGTTCAGATCCAGATGGTTCCATTGTCGGTTACGTCCGTCGAAAGAATGGGCCGAAGGGCCGCATCCCAAATAAGGAATGCCTTTCCAATAACTGGAATTATGTCGGGAACGGAAGCCCGGGCGAGCAAAGTTGGAGATTTCATAATGCTCGAAACCGGCATTCTCGAGCCGACACATTAAAAGACTGAACATTTCCAGGCTTAGTTCTTCGTCAGCTTCTTCCACGACATGCCGTTTGCGCATTTCCCAAAGCGGTGTGCCTTCTTCGTAGATGAGTGCGTATGCCGAAATATGTTGTACGTTCAAGGAAAGTGCTGTGTTCACGTCCTTTTCCCATTCGCGAAGGGATTGTGCCGGGAGGCCGTAAATCAAGTCGATGCTGATGTTGTCGAATCCGGTATCCTGACAGTCGTGTACTGCGCGGATGGCTTGCTCCCCGTTATGTCGGCGGTGGAGCAAACGCAGCTTACCATCGTCGAATGTCTGCACCCCCATGCTTAGCCGGTTGACGGGCAGAGTGCGTAGTGATTTGATTTTTCGTGGAGTGAGGTCGTCCGGATTGGCCTCGATGGTAATTTCTGCCCGGTCGGACACGTGGTACGTTCGGTATAGTACTTCGAAGATAGGTTCGAGTAAAGACGTATCGAGCGTAGAAGGGGTCCCGCCTCCTATATATATAGTTTCAATTACGGGCATTTGCCCGTCTTGTTGCAAGTAATTTGCCCTTAAACGCAATTCGTTCCTCAGGGCACTTATGTAAGCCTTGTCTTTTTCCCCGTATGTTGTGGAATAAAAGTCGCAATATACACAACGGCTTGTACAGAATGGAATATGGATGTAAATTCCGGCCATATATAATAAGGTGTAAAACTGTGGTGCAAAGGTAGTGAAAGGGGTAAAAATAGCCCAATAAAGCGGACTATGTTTAAAAACATAATTAACAAAATCACGGAATCGTTGGCTGTGTGGGATTTTATTGCTAAATTTCGTGCCGTTTAGTTGTTACCTTTAAATGTTACACGATGAAAGTATATCAAACAAACGAGATTAAAAACATAGCCCTGTTGGGAAATGATGGTTCCGGTAAAACAACACTCACAGAAGCCTTGCTCTATGAAAGCGGGTTGATAAAACGTCGTGGCAGAATCACGGCGAAAAACACAGTGAGCGACTATTTTCCGGTGGAGCAGGAATACGGTTATTCGGTTTTTTCCACAGTATATCATGTGGAATGGAACAATAAGAAACTGAATATCATAGACTGTCCGGGTTCGGATGATTTTGTGGGTGCGGCGTTGACGGCACTGAATGTGACGGATACGGCCGTGTTGTTGCTGAACGGGCAATACGGTGCGGAAGTCGGGACGCAGAATCATTTCAGATATACGGAAAAGTTAGGTAAACCCGTGATTTTTCTGGTAAACCAGTTGGATGACGAAAAGTGCGATTACGATGCCATATTGGAGCAGTTGACTTCTATTTACGGCAACAAGGTTGTTCCGGTGCAGTATCCTATAAAAACGGGGCCGGACTTCAATGCCTTGATTGACGTGTTGCTGATGAAGAAATACTCTTGGGGGCCTGAAGGTGGAGAACCGACGATAGAAGAAATCCCGGAAGACCAGAAAGAGAAGGCCATGGAGATGCACAAGGTATTGGTCGAGGCCGCTGCCGAGAACGACGAAACATTGATGGAGAAGTTCTTTGAGAGAGAAACGCTGACCGAAGACGAGATGCGTGAGGGCATCCGCAAGGGATTGGCAGCACGGGGGATGTTCCCGGTGTTCTGTGTTTGTGCGGGAAAGGATATGGGTGTACGGCGCTTGATGGAATTTTTGGGCAATGTCGTGCCTTTCGTCAGCGAGATGCCCAAAGTGCATAATACCAGAGGTATGGAGGTGACTCCCGATGCGGACGGTCCGACTTCGCTTTATTTCTTCAAGACCGGCGTAGAACCTCATATCGGCGAGGTACAGTATTTCAAGGTGATGAGTGGTAAGGTGCATGAAGGTGATGATTTGAACAATGCCGACCGCGGGTCGAAAGAACGCATGTCGCAGTTGTTCGTTTGTGCAGGTGCCAACCGTATCAAGGTTGAAGAACTGGTGGCCGGAGATATCGGTTGCACGGTGAAACTGAAGGATGTGAAGACGGGGAATACTTTGAATGATAAAAATAGTGAGAACCGCTTCAACTTCATCAAATATCCCAATCCGAAATATACCCGTGCGGTAAAGGCCGTGAACGAGGCAGAGACCGAGAAGATGATGAATGCCTTGAACCGTATGCGTGAGGAAGATCCCACGTGGGTAGTGGAGCAGAGTAAAGAATTGCGTCAGATACTGGTACACGGACAAGGGGAATTCCATTTGCGTACGTTGAAGTGGCGTATGGAAAACAATGAGAAGATAGCCATCAAGTTCGAAGAACCTCGTATCCCTTATCGCGAGACCATTACGAAGGCTGCGCGTGCCGACTACCGCCATAAGAAACAGTCGGGAGGAGCGGGGCAGTTCGGCGAAGTGCATTTGATTGTGGAACCCTATTATGAAGGTATGCCCGATCCGGAAGTATATCGTTTCAACGGACAAGAGTTCCGGATTAATGCGCGTAGCAAGGAAGAAGTACCCTTGGAGTGGGGCGGCAAGCTCGTCTTTATCAACTCCGTCGTGGGCGGTGCCATCGATGCCCGTTTCATGCCGGCTATTCTGAAAGGTGTGATGCAGCGTATGGAACAAGGCCCGTTGACGGGTAGTTATGCCCGCGATGTCCGTGTCATCGTGTATGACGGAAAGATGCATCCCGTAGATTCCAATGAGATTTCTTTTATGTTGGCCGGGCGTAATGCTTTCAGTATGGCCTTTAAAGAGGCCGGTCCGAAGATTTTGGAGCCTATTTACGATGTGGAGGTCTTTGTTCCCAGCGATAAGATGGGCGATGTGATGAGCGATTTGCAAGGACGACGTGGCATGATTATGGGGATGACCAGCGAGAACGGTTATGAGAAACTTGTGGCTAAAGTGCCGTTGAAAGAGATGTCTAATTATTGCACCTCTTTAAGTTCCATTACCGGTGGTCGTGCTTCTTTCATCATGTCGTTTGCCAGCTACGAACTGGTACCGGCAGACGTACAGGAGAAACTGATTAAGGATTTTGAAGCTAAACAAGATAAAGAAGAATAATAAACTAAGCTACTGAAAGTATCCCGCTTTTCGACTTTTTGCTTGGGTGAACAAGTAAGTTGAAAGGCGGGATTTTTTCTGCGCCAAACGAAAAATCAATCACAGCCAAATGATTTTTCGTTTGCCGCACAATAAAAAACGTATCTATAGAACATGTGAGAGGTTTCGTTTGAGGAATATATACGGATATCCTTCTGTTGGCCATAGAATCGCTCGTTTTTAAGATAAAGCAATCCTTATTTGCTTGTATAAATCGTTTTATGCTGCTTTATTGTTAATAACGTTAAATTCAATGAAGGAATAAGTTTTTATGAGCTTAATGCCCGTTTTCGATATGTATATTTGCTGATATGAAAAGGTCTACAATCTGGATAGTAAGTGTAATTATCGGAGTTTCGTTTTTGGGACTTCTTTTGTTGCAGATGCGCTACATCGAGCAGATGGTGAAGATGCGGAAGGAGCAATTTGACGAATCCGTAGTTCGTAGTCTGAATCAGGCATCCCGTAACTTGGAGCAGAACGAGACGTTTCGTTATCTGGAGAACTTTACGCGGGACAATTTAAGCCCGAGTTCGGATTCTTTGCCCAAGCTTTATATGGGAGGGGCAGTCGGTACCGCAGATGCGAGCAACGGGGTAGGAGCTGCACACGGAGGTGAAAAGATATATTCCGATTTCGAATTGCATACGATAGTGAAGCATCCTTCTACTATGCCGAAAGTGTTGCGTATCGAGCGTAATAATTCGATTGACGAGGCCACCAGGTCGTTTCAGGAGTATGTGAAGAATGCGTATGTATATCATAAGGGTTTGCTTGATGAAGTAATATACACTATCTTGTATAAAGCGAGTGAGAAACCTCTGGAAGAGCGGATTAATTTCAAATTGCTGGATCAGGACATCCGTAATGCGCTTGAAAATAATGGAATCAGTATTCCTTATCATTTCACGGTGGCTACCAATGACGGACGAGAAGTATACCGTTGCCCGGACTACGAAGAGAAAGGGAAAGACTATTCATATTCCCAGGTCTTGTTCCGCAATGACCCTGCGGGTAAAATCGGCATTGTGAGGATTCATTTTCCGGATATGAATTCCTATTTGCTGGAAACGGCACGGATGATGATTCCGGCATTGGCCTTTACCATCATTCTGTTTGTCACTTTTGTCTTTACGATATATGTGATATTCCGCCAGAAAAAGGTGACGGAAATGAAAAATGACTTCATTAACAATATGACGCATGAATTCAAGACCCCGATCTCGTCTATTTCATTGGCAGCCCAGATGCTGAGCGACCAGTCGATAAAGAAGAGTGAGGCGATGTACGAGAATCTTTCACGGGTCATTAACGATGAGACCAAACGTTTGCGTTTTCAGGTGGAAAAAGTATTGCAAATGTCTTTGTACGACAGAGATAATATAGCTTTTAAGCAGAAAGAGTTGGATGCACATCAGTTATTGGCGGGAGTCATTAAGACGTTTACCTTGAAGGTGTCGCAGAACGGAGGAAGCATATCGTCTGATTTCAAAGCCGACCAGGCGGAGATTTATGTGGATGAGATGCACTTTACGAATGTGATATTCAATTTGATGGACAATGCAGTCAAATATAAGCGTGATGATGTGGAACTGCATTTGACTCTTCGGACATGGAATACGGGAGACAAGATCAATATTTCAATAGAAGATAACGGCATAGGCATACAGAAAGATGATTTGAAGAGGATTTTCGATAAGTTTTATCGTGTGCATACCGGCAATAAACATGACGTTAAAGGTTTCGGTTTAGGACTGGCCTACGTCAAGAAGATCGTGGGGCTGCAGAATGGCGTGATACATGCAGAAAGCGAATACGGTCATGGAACGAAATTTATAATCACATTACCAACAATAAAAAAATAAGAATTATGGAAGAAAAATTGCGAATATTATTATGCGAGGACGATGAGAGCCTGGGCATGTTGCTGAGAGAGTATTTACAGGCCAAGGGGTATGAGGCGGAACTGTTTCCGGACGGAGATGCCGGTTACAAGGCCTTCTTGAAGAACCGTTATGAAATGTGTGTGTTGGACGTTATGATGCCTAAAAAGGATGGATTCCAGTTGGCACAGGAAATCCGGCAGGTCAATGCTGAAATACCTATCATATTCCTGACGGCCAAGAACCTGAAGGAGGATATTTTCGACGGATTTAAAATAGGGGCTGACGACTACATCACCAAACCTTTTTCGATGGAAGAACTGGTATTCCGTATGGAGGCCATCTTACGCCGTGTGAGAGGCAAGAAAGTAAAAGAAACGAATATGTATAAACTAGGTCGTTTCACTTTCGATACGCAACGGCAGATTTTGGCTATCGGTGACAAGCAGACCAAGTTGACAACCAAGGAGAGCGAGTTGCTTTCATTGCTTTGTGCACATGCCAATGATGTATTACAGCGTGAACTGGCTTTGAAGACGATTTGGATTGATGACAACTATTTCAATGCACGGAGCATGGATGTGTATATCACAAAATTGCGCAAGCATCTGAAAGACGATCCTTCCATCGAGATCAACAACGTCCATGGAAAAGGCTATCGTCTGATTATCCCCACAACAGAAGAGGAATAAGATAGCGTAAAAATAAGAGGCCCCGGATTTCCTTGAGGATATCCGGGGCCATTTTTTATACCTCTTAATCTTGTATTTTCTTGTTCATGACAATGTGGACGATAATACCGACCACAATAGCCAATAAAGCTATACCGTTAGGCCAGTTATAATCAAGCCAGTTGCACACATAACTTAGAACCAATACCGCAGTTCCCAGAACGATTAAGAGAATACCCAAATTCTTTAAAAAATTATTCATTGTATGTTTCTTTTTATGTTTTTCTCCATTCAGCCTACAAATTAAAGCATAATTATTTAAACTCCGAAACTTTTCATAGAAAAAAAGACGGGAAAGGAGCATTTTAATCTTTTGTGTTTAAAAACACTTTTCTTAAAACTTCCTGGCTTATGCTTAATTCTTCCACACTGAGGCCGCGCAGAGCCTCTTTCAGGGTCTTGTTGGCGATAAATCTCGATTTCTCTTCCAAATCCCGTCCCGTCTTGGTCAGATGAATCAGATTGATTCTCCGGTCTGTTTTTCCGGATATTCTGACAACGAGATTCAGACGCTCCATATTGTCGATCAGCCGTGTCATACTCGGTTTGTCCTTGAAAGTGGCGTTACACAATTCTTGTTGCGTGACACCATCTTTTTCCCATAGATACAGCAACACCGTCCATTGTTCCGGAGTAATGTCTACATTATACTGCCGGAAGTTACGGTAGAGCTTACGGTTGATTGCAGCCGACACCTTCCCGTTCAGGATGGCAAAGATTAATTTTATATCGAAATTGAATTGTTCGCTCATGTCCTTCAGATTGTTCGACCATACAAAGGTATGATATTTATTATAGATTGCGGCTGTGTAAGCTTATTAAATTTCTTTAAAGCTTTAGGCTACTGCTTTTTCAGTTCCTCTTTTTTAAGGCTTTGATTGGAATTAAGGTTTGGAAAATTTGCATAATAGCAGAGAAAAGCGTAATTTTGCACCGCATTTTTGCAAAAACATTATTAATTATTTATTTAACGGATTATGAATCAATACGAAACCGTTTTCATTTTAACTCCCGTTTTATCTGACGATCAGATGAAGGAAGCGGTCAACAAGTTCAGAGGAATCCTCACTGACAATGGTGCAGAGATTATCAATGAAGAGAACTGGGGCCTGAAGAAATTGGCTTACGCCATTGAAAAGAAATCCACGGGTTTTTATATCCTTATGGAGTTCAAGGCACAGCCTGAAGTGATTAAAACTTTGGAAGTCAATTTCCGTCGTGATGAGAAAGTACTTCGCTTTTTGACTATCAAAATGGAGAAGTATGCAGCAGAATACGCTGAGAAGAGAAGAAATAACAAATCAAAAAAGGAGGATTAAATCATGGCACAGCAATCAGAAATCAGATATTTGACTCCGCCGACCGTAGACGTGAAGAAGAAAAAGTACTGTCGTTTCAAGAAAAGTGGTATTAAGTACATTGACTATAAGGATCCCGAATTCTTGAAGAAATTCTTGAATGAGCAGGGTAAGATTTTGCCCCGTCGCATTACAGGTACTTCCTTGAAGTATCAGCGTCGTGTAGCACAGGCTGTCAAGAGAGCCCGTCATTTGGCACTTCTTCCATTTGTAACAGATATGATGAAATAATAATAAGGAGGAGTAAGCATGGAAATTATATTGAAAGAAGATATTATAGGCTTGGGCTACAAGAATGATATTGTAGACGTAAAGTCAGGTTACGGTCGTAACTACCTTATTCCTACCGGTAAGGCTGTGATTGCTTCCGATTCTGCCAAGAAAATGTTGGCTGAGGATTTGAAGCAGCGTGCTCATAAGTTGGAGAAAATCAAGAATGAGGCTCAGGCATTGGCTGATAAGTTGGCTGAGGTTGCTTTGACTATTCCTACTAAGGTGAGTGCTACGGGTGTCATCTATGGCTCGGTAAACAGTTTGCAGATTGCAGACGAGTTGAAGAAGCTTGGTTTTGATATTGACCGTAAGATTATTGTAGTGAAAGATGTGAAGGAAGTAGGTTCATATCATGCTACTGTAAAATTGCATAAGGAAGTTTCTGTTGAGATACCTTTTGAGGTTGTAGCGGAAGAAGCTTAATTAAGGGCTATTTATATTGTGTGTTATTTATAGGGGGAATATCCAGTGAGGGGTGTTCCCCTTTTTATTAATCAGATTTATCGTGCTAAAAGAGATAGATTCCGAAAATAAGGAATCGGTATAAAAAAATAGAGACCATACTCGCGTATGATCTCTTGTTCCTTTTAGTTCGTATCTGTACTGAATTATTCAGCAGCAGGAGCTTCAGCAGCAGCGCTATCAGCAACTACAGCAGCATCAGCGGCAGCGCTATCAGCAACTACAGAATCAACTTCTACGATTTCTTCTTCTACAGCTACAGTGTCAGTATCTGCTGCAGTTTCAGCCTGAGAAGTTTTGTTACCGCAAGATGCGAAAGAAATAGCTGCGAAAGCTACGAACAAAAATGCTAACTTTTTCATTTTTTTGCTTTTTTAAATCTGTAAAACAATCAATTGCTTATTAAAACATTGCAAAGGTATATACTTTTTTGATATGTTGTACACTTTGCCCTCTTTTTTTTGATACTTATTTTTTAAGACTTATATAAGTTGCAATGAATCAATATTTTATGTACTGTTAATTTTTCGAGGTTCTCTATGTGCTATTCCATAGAATTATGTAACTTTGCGGTTGGAACAGTGATTAAGATTGGATTATACTATAGATGATATGACAGAAGCATCCGTTTTTGAGGGGAAGAAAGCCGTATATTTTACGTTGGGCTGTAAGTTGAATTTTGCAGAGACTTCTACAATAGGGCGTTTGTTGAAGGAGATGGGAGTGAGGACGGTGCGAGCCGGAGAACGTGCCGATATTTGTGTGGTGAATACTTGTTCAGTGACAGAGGTCGCCGATCATAAATGTCGGCAGGCCATTCACAAGTTGGTGAGACAACATCCCGGTGCCTTTGTAGTGGTGACGGGCTGTTATGCTCAACTTAAACCGGAGCAGGTTTCTGCCATCGACGGAGTGGATCTGGTTTTGGGGGCAGAACAGAAAGGAGATATATTGCGTTATTTAGAGGAACGTTTGCCCTTGTTGCCGGCAGAACGTAAACTAGCTGATGCGGAGCACGAGGCTTACACAGTACCTACGAAAGATATACATACATTTGTCCCTTCCTGTTCATGTGGCGACCGGACACGTTATTTTCTGAAGGTGCAAGACGGATGCGATTACTATTGTACGTATTGTACGATTCCATACGCTCGTGGGCGTAGCCGTAACGGTAGCATAGCCTCATTGGTTCGTCAAGCAGAACAAGCAGCATCGGAGGGCGGCCGTGAAATAGTGTTGACCGGAGTGAATATCGGAGATTTCGGTAAGACCACCGGCGAGAGCTTTTTGGATTTGGTGAAAGCGCTTGACTGGGTGGAAGGTATAGCCCGTTATCGTATATCTTCCATCGAACCCAATTTGCTGACTGAGGAAGTATTGGCCTATTGTGCAGAGTCGCGTGCGTTTATGCCTCATTTTCATATACCATTGCAAAGTGGTAGTGATGAAGTGTTGAAGCTTATGCGTCGCCGTTATACTACAAAATTTTTTGCAGAGAAGATATCACGTGTGAAGGAACTGATACCTGATGCCTTTATCGGTGTGGATGTGATTGTAGGTACAAGGGGCGAGACTGAGGAGTGTTTTGAAGAAGCATTCGAATTCATTCGTTCGTTGGATGTGAGTCAGTTGCATGTGTTCAGTTATTCGGAGCGTCCCGGAACGATGGCTTTGAAAATAGAACATTCCGTTTCGCCTGAGGAGAAACATCGACGTAGCCAACGGCTATTGGAGCTGTCTGATGCGAAATGGGAAGCGTTTTATCGGCGTTACATCGGAACCGAGGCTGAAGTCCTGTTGGAAAGGTCCCGAACGGAAGGAGTGATGCATGGCTTTACGGCCAACTATATCCGGGTGGAATTGCCTGTCGAAGAGAATTTGGACAATCAGATTGTCCGTGTACGTTTAGGAGATTTTAATGTAGACAGATCGGCTTTGCGTGCCACCTTATTATAATAGTAGGAGAGGAAGGATATGGACAAAGTGGCTGTAGTCATTTTAAATTGGAACGGAGAAGAAATGCTTCGTCGCTTTTTGCCTGGTGTGCTGGCTCATACACAGGCAGAGATATATGTGGCCGACAATGCTTCTACGGATAAGTCGTTGGAGCTTCTTTCAGTAGATTTTCCTGCAGTGAAAACAATCTTATTGGAACGAAATTATGGTTTTGCCGAAGGGTATAACCGGGCTTTGGCACAGATTGAGGCCGAATATTTTGTTTTGTTGAATTCGGACGTGGAGGTGAAAGACGATTGGATTTCTCCCATGTTGCAGTATTTGGATACCCATCCGGAGGTAGCAGCCTGCCAACCCAAAATCTTAAGTTGGCATGCACCGGATAAATTTGAGTATGCGGGAGCGGCAGGAGGATACATGGATGCCTGGGGCTATCCGTATTGCAGAGGGCGTATAATGAATACGGTGGAAACCGATGAGGGGCAATATAATACAGTGGTACCTGTTTTTTGGGCCACCGGAGCCGCTTTGATGGTACGTAGTGCCGTTTATCATGAAGTCGGAGGTTTGGATGCCCGTTTTTTTGCCCACATGGAGGAAATAGATTTTTGTTGGCGGTTACGCAGTCGCGGATACGGTGTCGTCTGTGTGCCGTCGGCTGTGGTTTATCATGTAGGAGGAGGCACGTTGTCCAAGGAAAACCCGAATAAGACCTATTTGAATTTCCGGAATAACCTTTATATGCTTTATAAGAATCTGCCGGATGAACGTTTAAGTACGGTCATGCGTTGTCGTTTTTGGCTGGACAGACTGGCAGCTCTCCAGTTTTTGCTGAAAGGAGAGAGACAGTCTTTTCAGGCTGTATTTCGGGCGAGGGCTGATTTTAGAAAACAAAAGAAAGATTTTCGGGTGTCCCGGAAGGAAAATCTGTCCCGTATGGTCGTGAACCCTATTCCGGAACAGGCTCGGTTTAGTATTTTGTGGGCTTACTATTTCCAAAATCGTCATAAATACTCCGATTTGCCCCATATATAGTTTTTCTTTTTGCTTTTTTTAGTAAAAAGGTTTGTGATTAATGTATTTGTTTGTATATTTGTATGCGTATTTAACGAATAATAAGTTTTGAAGCGAGTTTTATTGATTTTAATCGGTCTGACTATGTTTTTTTCTTCTTGTCGGTGGAGTTCCGTTCCCTGGTGGACGGATGGCCAGTCGGATAAAGGAGAAAAAATATTCCGTTATGACCGTTTGGTTGATGAATTCGTTTCCTTGAATAGTTTCACTTCGCTCCAGCGTATGAATACGGAATATCCGGCTGCGACACGGTTGCTTATAGAAGAGGTGTTGGCTATCGGGGCCGTACAGGAACCGCGTATCGAACAGCGTTTGCGGGAGTATTATCTTGACTCCACCATGCAGGTGTTGTTGGAAGACGTGCATGATGAGTACACGGATTTGAATGTGGAGGAAGCAGAAATTTCTTCGGTATTCGAGCAAGTCAAGAAGGCTGACCCCAGTTTCCGTATACCGTTTATGTATACTCAGATATCCGGTTTGAACCAAAGTATTGTGGTGGGCGACAGCTTGTTGGGTATCAGTCTGGACAAGTATTTGGGGCGTGACTATCCTTTGTACCGCAAATATTATCATGATTATCAGCGTCGGGTAATGGACCGAAGTTGGTTGGTGTCGGATGCTTTGTTCTATTATCTGTCCCATGAATATCCTTTGCCGGACGATAAGGTGCATACCTTGTTGGATTATATCGCAGATTACGGGAAGATACATTGGGTGATTGCGCATTGCCGGAATATCTCTTTGGAGCAAGAAGCCGGTTTTGAAGAAGAACGCGTGCTTTGGTACAAGGAGAACGAAACAGAAGTATGGAATTGGCTGATGGGGCATGGTGTTCTGACTTCTGCAGATTTGACGATGATCAGGCTTTTCATGGAGCCTCGTGGAACTACGCCTTATATCGGGAAGGACAGCCCGGATCAGATAGGTTTGTGGTTGGGCTTGCAAATCATAGACCATTATATGAAATCACATCCCCGGGTGACGATCGGTGAATTGCTTCATGAGAATGATTATGAAAAGATTCTCCGTGAGTCGGGGTATCATCCGTCAGCAAACAAAAAGTAATGGAACCAGCACTTTATTTGATACCTGTCACGTTGGGGGATACACCTCATTCACAGGTTTTGCCGGATTATAATACAGAGATTATCCGGAACATCAGGCATTTCATCGTGGAGGATTTGCGTTCGGCCCGTCGTTTTCTGAAAAAGGTGGACCGAGACATCAATATAGATGAGTTGATTTTTTACGCCATGGGAAAGCACGCCTCTCCGGAAGCGTTTGCGTCCTATCTGCATCCTTTGGAACAAGGGATGTCGGTCGGTGTGATTTCGGAGGCCGGTTGTCCGGCGGTGGCCGACCCGGGAGCCGATGTGGTAGCCATTGCCCAACGTAAGGGACTGCGGGTCATTCCTTTGGTGGGGCCGTCTTCCATGATTTTGGCCGTGATGGCGTCCGGCTTCAACGGGCAGAGTTTTGCTTTCAACGGTTACCTTCCGATAGACCCGGCTGAACGGACCAAACGTATTAAAATGTTGGAACAGCGGGTATATACGGAACATCAGACCCAGTTGTTCATCGAGACACCTTACCGTAATGCCAAGATGTTCGAGGAGATTCTTCGAACATGCCGTCCACAGACCCGTCTTTGTGTGGCGGCAGGCATAACTTGTAAAGAAGAGTATATAAGAACACGGACGGTACAGGAATGGAAGAAGCATTCTCTTCCGGATTTGTCCAAGGTTCCGGCCATATTCTTGATTTACAAGTAGGGGCAGGAATGACTTCTTTAGAATAAAAAATCAATCTCAGGAGATTCGTTTTTCAATCTCCTGAGATTGATTTTTCGTTTGGCGCAGAATGTAAATTGCTGTAGCTCAGTATGGAATACTTACTTCATGTTTTCGATGAAGAAATTCGTGATGCTCGTGTAAAGATGGTTACGGGTATTGCCACCGGTGATGTTATGGTTGCGGTTGTTATAGGGGAGCATCATGAACGGCTTGCCGGCTTGCACCAATGCTTCGGCATACTCCATGGAGTTGCGGAAGTGGACGTTGTCGTCGGCCGTGCCGTGGCAAATCAGGAGCTTGCCATGCAACTTGTCGGCTTGGCTTATCGGACCGCGGGCGTATCCGGCGGCGTTTTCCTTCGGGGTGCGCATGAAGCGTTCCGTGTAGACCGTGTCGTAGTAACGCCAACAGGTAGGAGGGGCAACGGCCACTCCGGCGGCGAAGACGGGACGGCCTTCGCTCATGCTCATCAGTGTATTGAAGCCTCCGTAACTCCAACCCCAGATACCGATACGCGAGGCATCAACGTAGGGCAACGTACCCAGATAAAGGGCGGTTTCCACTTGGTCTTTTGCTTCTAAGTAGCCTAAGTTCAGGTAGGTGCATTTCTCGAACTCTGTGCCCCGTCCTCCGGTGCCCCGTCCGTCTACGCAGACACAGATGAAGCCTTGTTGTGCCAAGTATTGTTCATACAAGGTACCGCCCATGCTGCCGGTTCCCCAAGAGTCGAGGACTTGTTGCGAACCGGGACCGCTGTACTGGAACATGACGACGGGATATTTCTTGCCCGGATTGAAATCGGCAGGTTTTACCATGTAGCCGTTCAACTGTATGCCTTCTCCCGTAGTGAATTGGAAGAACTCGCGCGTCCCTAAATTCTGGCCGTTGAGTTTGGCCACTAATGCTTGGTTGTCTTCGAGTACTTTCAGCGTCTTGCAGTTGCGGTTGCAAAGGGTGGTCACGTACGGTGTACGGATGTTGGAATAGACATTCATGTAATACTTCATGTTTTTGCTGAATATGGCACTGTTGTCACCTTCTTCTGCAGAGAGTTTTTCTATTTTGCCCTTGCTGTCGCTCCTGTAAACGGCCGTGTGCGTCGGGTCGTCTGCCGGATTGGCGGAGAAATAGAAACTGCCGTCCGCCGTGTCGTATCCATAGAAACTTTTGACGATGAGTTGGCCGTCGACGGCTTTTTTTATCAGGCTTCCGTTCAAGTCATAGAGGTAAAGGTGGTTGTATCCGTCCCGCTCGCTGGTCAGCACAAAACGGTTGGGATAGAAGGCCAGGTTTTTAAAGATGTTTTCATTGACGTACTTGTCCACGTTGTCGCGCAGGATTTTCTTGCACTCCGTGGAGCGTGGATTGGCCATGTACACTTCCAGGCAGTCCTGATGGCGGTTCAATGTGAAGACAGCGAGTTTGGCCGGGTCGCTGGTAAACCGGATGCGCGGGATGTAACTGTCGGCTTCGAGGGGCAGTTTCATCGTGCGGATTACACGTGCCTTGATGTCGAACGTCTGTACGCTGACAGTGGAGTTTGTGGTGCCGGCCATAGGATACTTATATTCATAGCGGCCCGGATATTCCGCATACTGTTCTTTGGACGGATGGCTGCCTTTGTACCATGGGAAGGAAAACGTAGACACCTTGCTTTCGTCATAACGGATCCATGCTATCATGGTATTGTCGGCGTTGAAGTCGAAGGAACTGCTTGTGCTGAACTCTTCCTCGTTCACCCAATCGGGGATACCGTTGATGACTTCGTTGAATTTCCCGTCTTTGGTGATTTGGCTTTCGCTGTTATTGAACAGCAGTTTGACTAGGAACAGATTATTGTCGCGGACGAAACCGACAAGATTGCCGTCCGGAGAGAACTTGGGCGACTGTTGAGGGCCGTTGTCCGACAAGGGGGTGAGGGTGCGGTTGGCAATGTCGTACAAATAGTACACGGCGGTGAAGGAATGACGGTAGATGGGTTTCGTTTCCGTTTGTATCAGCATTTTCTTTTCGTCCGGCGACAGGATGTAGCCGTCTATCTTTTCCAGTTTGACGTCCCTTGCCGTAGACACGTCGAACAGCACGTCTTTCTGCCGTCCGTCCTTGAAGGAATAGGTGATGATTTGTTTGTGATCGTCGCTCAGCCGGGAATAGCTTTCTCCGTCGTTGAGCGGGTTCACGCCATAGATGCGTTTGGCGGCATATTCGCCTGCACACAACTCTTTTAATGAAAGTCCCGTCGCATTCGAATGTACGGGAACGGCTGCCAGGAGGCATCCGACTAAAAAGGTTGCAATCTTTTTCATTTTATTTTAGATGTAATGGATAATATCTTAACCTTAGAACTATTTTATCGCAAAGATAAGTTTTTTTTCTATCTTTGCGAGGCAATAACGGTTTAAAAAGTATGGCTATACCTTATTTATATACAGACTACGGAGAATTCTTGCGCCGGGAATTTCCTTTCAAAGTACAAAAGATTTCCATCAATGCGGGTTTTACTTGCCCTAACCGTAATGGGGAAAAAGGCTGGGGCGGATGTACTTACTGCAACAACCAGACGTTTAATCCGGCCTATTGCCGTACGGAGAAAACGATTACGGAGCAGTTGGAGGAAGGCAAGCGCTTTTTCGGACGAAAGTATCCGGACATGAAGTTTCTGGCTTATTTCCAAGCTTATACGAATACGTATGGAGAAGTAGATGAGGTTATCCGGAAGTATGAAGAAGCTTTGGTTGTGCCGGATGTGGTGGGAATAGTCATCGGCACGCGTCCCGACTGTATGCCGCAGGCATTGCTGGATTATCTGACCGGACTGAACCGCCGTACTTTCCTGATGGTGGAGTACGGGATTGAGAGTGTGGACGACGGGACGCTTGTCCGCATCAATCGCGGGCATACGTTTGCCGAGACGGAGGAAGCCGTCCGGCGTACGGCGGATGCAGGCATACGAACCGGTGGGCATATCATCCTCGGGCTGCCCGGAGAGAAGCGTGACGAGTTGGTCGGGCAGGCTGCGTTGGTGTCTCGTTTGCCTCTGACCGCTTTGAAAATCCACCAACTCCAACTGATAAGGGGTACACGTATGGCACACGAGTATGCTTTGCATCCGGAACAGTTTCATCTGTACACGGCGGATGAATATATCGAGCTGGTCATCGACTATATCGAACGCCTGAGAAGCGATTTGGTATTGGAGCGTTTTGTATCGCAATCTCCTAAGGACTTGTTGATTGCTCCCGACTGGGGACTGAAAAACTATGAGTTTACCGAACGGTTGAAGCGCAGGATGAAGGAACGGGGTGCATGGCAGGGAAGGCTTGCCGACCGCAGGTGAGCAAACCTGTTAGGCGTATGTTTGCGATTGTTCGCGAGCACAAAATACTGCTTTTTAGGAAGGTAATCCGTAAAAAGCTTCGTGGTTATGTTTTTTTTATTTACTTTTGCGGAACATGCGAAGCATGAAGAACCAATTCATTAATTATTAATATTAATCTACATGAAACACTTTGATTTCAAGTTTTTGCGCGTGTGGATGGTCTTGTGGTGTGCAGGTGTGCTTCTACCTGCGGCAGGACAAGGCAGCGCGGGGTCGGCTGACGTCTTGCGGCTGATAGAGAAAGTAAATGACTATTGGCAGGCGAACAATTCGCCCAAGACACGCGCTTTTTGGGACAACGCCGCTTATTACACCGGAAACATGGAAGCTTACAGGCTGACTGGGAAGGCTGCTTATTATGAATACAGTCAGCAATGGTGCGAGCATAACCGTTGGCGGGGCGCAAACAGCGATGACAAACGAAACTGGAAGTACAAGACGTATGGCGAGGGGCAGGATTTCGTGTTGTTCGGCGACTGGCAGATTTGTTTCCAGACCTACATCGACATGTATAATCTGAATCCGGCCGATTATAAGGTAGCCCGTGCTAAGGAGGTAATGACGTACGCCTGTCATTTGGATGAGAACAAGTTCTGGTGGTGGGCGGATGCGCTCTACATGGTGATGCCGTTGATGACGAAGATGTATAAGTTGACGGGCGACCGCATGTTCTTGGACCGCATGTACGATAACTTCTTGTGGAGCGACAGCCTGATGTATGATGCGGAGGCTCAGTTGTATTACCGTGACGCGAAGTATATCTATCCCAAAGTGAAGACTGCCAGTGGCGGAAAGAGTTTCTGGGCGCGTGGCGACGGATGGGTGTTGGCAGGTTTGGCCAAGGTACTGGGCGACATGCCGGAGGACTATGAGCACCGCGGTTTCTTTTTGAAACGGTTCAGGGAGTTGGCGCAAGGTGTGGCACGCTGCCAGAGGCCGGAAGGATATTGGAGCCGCAGTATGTTGTGCGAAGAGGATGCTCCGGGACCGGAGACGAGCGGTACGGCATTCTTTGCCTACGGCCTGATGTGGGGCGTAAACCATGGTTTGCTGGACAAGGCCGAGTATGCTCCGGTGATTGAGAAAGCTTGGAATTATCTGGTTTCTACGGCGCTTCAGCCCAATGGCAGCATCGGTTATGTGCAGCCCATTGGCGAGAAGCCCGACCCGACCCGTAAGGTGGATGCCCGGTCGCAGGCACCGTTCGGTACGGGGGCTTGGCTGTTGGCGGCTTGCGAACGTGTGCGTTATCTGGATGGTAGCGTGGAGGATAAGAACTCCCCTTCCATAAAAGTGGAGGTAAAGAATACGACGAAAGACAACCGTAACGATGTGGTGGAACTGGAGGCTAAGACGATATTTGAGAAACTCGGTATCGGTGGCGGACGTCAGTTTGTGGTGTATGACGGAGACCGGGCGGAAGTGCCTTATCAGTTGACTCATGACGGTAAGCTCCTGTTGCAGGCTTTCGTTCGTCCCGCTTCTTCCACCGAACTGACGATTGTGAAAGGCTTACCGGCCGACTACCGTTTCACGTCGTGGGGACGTGTGTATGCTTCGCGCGAAGACGATTTGGCTTGGGAAAACGACCGGAATGGTTGGCGGGCATACGGTCCGGCCATCCAGAAAAGCGGACAACGCATTTATGGTTTCGATGTGTTTAATAAGAATGTGCCTTATCCGATGCTCGAAACTTTCTACCATGGCGAGTTGACTTCGTACGGCCTGCAGGACAAGTTGCGTAAGGCCGGACGTGGAGGCGAGTGTGCCGCTTTGCATCGTACGTTGACTTACCACCGCGACCACGGTTACGGAATGGATGCCTATACGGTAGGCCCGACGATGGGAGCCGGTGTGCCCGCTTTGATGGAAGGGAAGGCCTTTGTCTATCCCTTATGTTATAAAGAGGTGGAAATCCTGGACATGGGGCCGTTGCGCTTTTCTGCCCGTATGGTGTTTGCCCCGGTACAAATCGGTCAGGATAAGGATGTGGTGGAAACCCGTGTCATTACACTGGACAAGGGGACGCATCTGAACAAATGTGAAGTGACTTATGCCAATTTAAGTGAAGCCCGTAAGGTGGCTGCCGGTATTGCCGTGCATAAGAGTATGCCGGATGCGTATGTAATGAATAAAAAACTCGGTTATGTGGCGTGTGCCGATGCGATGGATCATCCGGAGGCGATGAACGGGCTGATATACATAGCTTGCTTGTTCCCCGAAGGCTTGAAGTCGGTCGAATATGTACCGATGGCGAAAGAAGAGGCTGGTGCCGTGGGGCATGTGGTAGGAGTCAGCAATTACGAACCGGGTGATACTTTTACCTATTATTTCGGTTCCGCATGGAGCAAGTATGACATGCCGGATATGGCCGTTTGGCAGGAGAACGTGGAGCGGTACGGCCGTCAGTTGAAAACGCCTTTGGCCGTGACATTGAAATAAGTTGTGTCGCGATGCCGTTTTGAACAAAAGGTTGGTTTTGCAAAAAAGCAGGACCGACCTTTTACGTTATGGGGCGGGGCGGTCTTAATATTATCCATGCAATTAGTGTTTTTCTCCATGTCTGTTCTTTGGCGAATTATTTTATTTTGCAGGATAGAATCATTTATAATTTAAATAAGCATGAAAAATACTGTATTTGTTTTGTGGTTAGGGTTGGCCGTGGCTGATATAGGCTGGGCACAGAACGAACCTTACAAGAATCCTGATTTGTCTCCTCGTGAACGGGCTGAGGATTTGTTGAAGAGGTTGACACTGAAAGAGAAGGCTTCTTTGATGATTAATTCTTCTCCCGCAGTGGAGCGTTTGGGCATCAAGCCTTATAACTGGTGGAGCGAGGCGTTGCACGGAGTGGCCCGTAGCGGTGTCGCCACGGTTTATCCCATCACCATGGGTATGGCTTCCGTGTTCGACGATAAGGCCGTGGAGGCCGTGTACACGACGGTAAGCGACGAGGCTCGTGCGAAATATCACGATGCGCACAAAAAAGGCCGCTACGGGCAGATGAACGAAGGATTGACGTTTTGGACGCCCAATGTGAACATCTTCCGCGATCCCCGGTGGGGACGGGGGCAAGAGACTTGGGGAGAAGACCCTTACCTGACTTCCCGGATGGGTGTGGCTGTGGTCAGGGGCTTGCAAGGTCCTGCGGATGCCAAGTATGACAAGTTGCACGCTTGTGCGAAACATTATGCCGTGCATAGCGGGCCGGAAGCCAAGCGTCATTATTTCGACGTGGAACAGCTTGACCCGCGCGATTTGTGGGAGACTTACTTGCCGGCTTTCAAGGTATTGGTCCAAGAAGCCGATGTGAAAGAAGTGATGTGTGCCTATCAGCGTTTCGAGGGAGCACCCTGTTGCGGGAGCGAACGCTTGCTTCATCAAATCCTGCGCGACGAATGGGGATTTAAATATGTGGTGGTGAGCGATTGCGGTGCCATCGGTGACTTTTTCAACCCGGGCTTGCACGAGACGCATCCCGATGCCGCTACAGCCAGTGCTTCCGCAGTAACCAGCGGGACGGACTTGGAATGCGGATGGGGGGATTACATGCAATTGGAAGCGGCAGTCGATAGGGGATTGATAACGGAACACCGTATCGACACCAGTCTCTGCCGTTTGTTGGAAGCCCGTTTTGCGCTCGGGGAAATGGATGATGACTCGTTGGTGCCTTGGAGCCGCATCGGCATAGATACGGTGGATTGCCAGACACATAAGCAGATGGCCTTGGACATTGCCCGTAAGTCTTTGGTCTTGTTGCACAACGACGGGGCACTTCCTTTGGACAAGACGCGTGGCGATGTCGTCGTAATGGGGCCGAACGCGGTGGATTCCGTCATGCAATGGGGAAACTATGAAGGTACGCCTTCGCATACCTATACGGTCTTGGACGGTATTCGTGAAAGGCTTAGCCGTGACGTGCGATATGAAAAAGGGTGCGACCTTCTGAGTAATGAAGTCTTCGATTCTTATTTCCATCAGTTGTCGCACGACGGGAGGACGGGATTGAAGGCCACGTATTGGAATAATCTGGAGATGAAAGGAGAGGCGGTCGCCACGCAGGAATTAGCCACTCCGATTAACAAGAACAACGGAGGGAATACCGTGTTTGCGGCAGGAGTGAACCTGCAGAACTTCACGGCGGTGTACGAAGGTACTTTCCGTCCGTCGCAGGGTGGAAAATATGATTTGGTGATTGAAGGAGATGATGGTTACCGTGTATATGTGAACGGCGAGAAGGTCATTGATTACTGGGGCGAGCATGCCCGCGAAAAGCGTGAATACGCTTTGGATGCCACGGCAGGGAAAGATTATGATATTAAAATCGAGTACATGCAGGCTGCGGGTGAGGCTTTGTTGAAGTTCGACGTGGGTATTCGTCGTCAGGTTTCTCCAGCCGAAGTGGTTGACCGTGTGAAAGATGCCGGAACGGTTGTTTTCGTAGGCGGCATATCTCCGGATTTGGAGGGTGAGGAAAAGAACCACGTCAACTGTCCGGGCTTTGCCGGAGGCGACCGTACTTCTATCGAGTTGCCTCAGGTGCAGCGCGACATCCTGAAGGCGTTGAAGGCGGCAGGCAAGAGAGTGGTGTTCGTCAACTGCTCGGGTTCCGCCATGGCCTTGGTACCGGAGTTGGAATCGTGCGATGCCATCTTGCAGGCTTGGTATCCGGGTCAGGCCGGGGGCTTGGCCGTGGCCGATGTGCTGTTCGGTGATTTCAATCCCAGTGGCAAGTTGTCCGTGACGTTCTACAAGAACACGGAGCAACTTCCCGACTTTGAAGACTACAGTATGAAAGGGCGCACTTACCGTTACATGACGGATAAACCGCTCTTCCCCTTCGGCTATGGTTTGAGTTATACCACGTTCGACATCTCCAAAGGTCGTTTGAGTAAGTCTTCTGTGGAGGCGGGCGAGGGCGTGAAGTTCACGGCTCAGGTGAAGAACACGGGCAATCGCGACGGTGCCGAGGTGGTTCAGGTTTACATCCGTAAAGTGGGCGACACGGAGGGTCCGTTGAAGAGCCTTCGCGGTTTCCGTCGTGTGGAACTGAAGTCAGGCGAGAGCCGTACGGTTTCCATCGAACTGTCTCCCGATGCTTTCGAGTTCTTCGACACGTCCACGAACACGATGCGCGTGGTTCCCGGCGAGTACGAAATCATGTATGGCAACAGTTCAGACACGCCGGAGGGGAACAAACTGAAGTTTGTATTGTTGTAGGCCGTTAGGGATGCTGTGTCCATGATTACGGACATCGGATAAATAATCTTAATAAGAATGCGATAAGAGAGAAAGTATGTCGGACGTTGGGGATAAACCGCGTTTGGACATACTTTCTTTCGGATTATATGCGCTCATGGAATCGTGCATCGTTTCAGTTCTTCAAGACTGTCGTTTTTAGAAAGGATGGCAGACAAATGCTTTTATGTTTGTGAATCCTGTGGATTTGATTGCCGATGGCTTGTTTTTTTTATATTTTGATTTGTTTTTATAAAAGAGAAAGCCGTTTAAATCATTACTTTTGTCCACCTAACCTTTTTAAACAGATATGTATGACAAGCAGATTCTTGAAGAAAATTCTGTGCTTGTTGTTGTTTTGTGGTATGTGTACCATGAAACAACAAGTTGTAGCGGCATCGAAAGCCGAACCGGTGGATTATGTGAATCCCTATATGGGAAACATCAGCCATTTGTTGGTTCCGACTTATCCCATTGTGCATTTGCCTAACAGTATGTTGAGGGTTTACCCCCAAAGAGGAGACTACACATCCGGAAAGTTACATGGTTTGCCTGTGTTGCAAATCAGCCATCGGGGAAGCTTTGTTTTTAATTTGTCTCCCTTTCAAGGCGACGAGACGGATTTGGCACGTGTGATGGATTATGATTATGACAATGAAGTGGTGAAGCCTTATTATTATAAGGTGGATTTATGCGACCAGCAGTTGCACGTGGATTTTGCCCCTTCCCGCCAGTCGGCCATTTATCATTTTGATTATCGGCGGCAGAATGCGGTTCCTTATTTGGTGCTGAACGGTGGAAATGGAGAACTGACAGTCGACGGGAACACGGTCTACGGTTATCAGAATATATGGAATAACCTGAAAGTGTACATTTATATGGAGACGGACGTGACGCCGGAGCAAAGCGGTGTGTTCCGTGACGGAAAATGGAACAGGGAAAAACGGAAGGCGGAAGGAGATGACATTTGTGTGGCACTGTCCTGGAGTCCTGCCTTGTCTTCTTTGAACGTCCGTTATGGCGTGTCGTATATCAGTGTGGAGCAGGCCAAGAAGAACCTGAAGAGGGAAATACCGGGATTTGAGTTGGAGACGGTGGCCGAAGAAGGCCGTCGTATATGGAATGAAGAGTTGGGAAAGATTCGGATTTCTGGAGGTACGGAGAACGACCGTCATGTGTTTTATACGTCTTTGTACCGTTGTTTGGAGCGTCCGGTCTGCGTAAGCGAGGACGGACGTTATTTCAGCGTCTATGACAACAAGGTACATGATGATAGCGGGCACGCATATTATACGGATGACTGGGTTTGGGACAGTTACCGTGCGGCACATCCTCTGCGTATTTTGCTCGATGCCCCTAAGCATACGGATATGATTCGTTCTTTTTTGAGAATGGCAGAGACGGACGGACGTCACAGCCTTCCGAATTTCCCGGAGATTACGGGAGATTCGCGCCGGATGAATTGTAATCATGGTGTGTCGGTCATGGCCGATGCATGGTGTAAGGGTGTCCGGGATTTCGATTTGCGGGAAGCGTACGCGTATGCTAAAAACAGCGTGGAGAAGAAAACGTTGGCACCGTGGTCTTCCGCTGCTCCCGGGTGGTTGGACAGCTTCTACATGGAGAAAGGATATATTCCGGCCCTCTATCCCGGCGAGAAAGAAACCGTGCCGGAAGTAAACTCTTGGGAAAAGCGGCAGGCGGTGGCTGTTACCTTGGGTACCTCTTACGACCAATGGTGTCTGTCTCGCATGGCTGCCGCGTTGGGTTTGGAGCATGAGGCGGAACATTATCTGGACTGTTCTTATAACTACCGGAACCTGTTCAATCCGCAAACATCTTTTTTCCATCCCAAAGATAAAGAAGGCAAGTTTATAGAACCGTTCGACTACCGTTTCTCCGGAGGAATGGGGGCGCGGGATTACTATGGCGAGAATAACGCCTGGGTATATCGTTGGGACGTGCAGCACAATGCAGGCGATTTGGTGGAACTGATGGGAGGAAAAGAGGCGTTCGTCCGGAATCTCGATGCCACCTTCAATGAGTGGTTAGGACGGCCGAAGTATGAGTTTTATGCCCAGCTTCCCGACCATACGGGCAACGTGGGGCAGTATTCCATGGGTAACGAGCCTTCTTTGCATATACCTTATTTATATAATTATGCCGGTGCTCCGTGGAAGACGCAACATCGCATACGTTCGTTGGTGCATCAGTGGTTCCGCAACGACCTGATGGGAATGCCCGGCGATGAGGACGGCGGAGGGCTTTCAGCGTTTGTGGTATTTTCCATGATGGGATTCTATCCGGTAACACCCGGATTGCCGGTTTATCATATCGGGAGTCCTTTCTTCTCTTCCATAGAACTGAAAATGAGCAATGGGAAGACATTGGAAATCATAGCCCGAAACTGTTCGGAAGAGAACAAATACATTCAGTCGGCTAAGCTGAATGGGAAGGTTTGGACAAAACCTTGGTTTAGCCATGAAGACATCGTCAATGGAGGTAAACTTGAGTTTGTCATGGGAGACCGATGCAACAAGGAATGGGGTAGTGGGGCGGAAGACGTACCTCCTTCTTTGGATATGAAAAACAATGAGTAAATGTTAACTGAAATAGTGAAATGAAAAAGAATTATCGATTAGGGATTTGTCTGTGGGCAAGTTACGGGCTTTTGGCTTGCACGCAAGAGGCAAAGGTGTATACCACGTCTGAAACGGAAATTTGGAAACAAGCGGTGGTGGAAGTGCAATCGGCGGATGGGACAGTGCCGGACATTGTGATTTCCGATGAACAGGAACAATCGTTCGACGGATTCGGCGGGTCTTTCGGAGAGATTGGATGGGATGCCCTTGCGTTGCTGCCGGAAGAAAGACGGGAGGAGGTCATGCAGGCTTTGTTTGCTCCGGAAGGGATACATTTTGCATACGGGCGTATCCCTATGGGGGCTAACGACTTTGCCCGTGATTATTATACATGCAATGATACGGCCGGAGACTTTGAAATGCGGCATTTCACCATAGAGCGTGACAAGCAGGCGATGATTCCATACGTGAAGGCTGCGTTAAAACAGAATCCGGAGCTTAGGTTATGGACTTCGCCTTGGACGCCGCCGGTGTGGATGAAAGCCACCCGGCATTATGCTACGGCACCGGGAGACCATAATGATTTTACGAAAGAGAACGAGGTGGAAGGCGACCATCTCATTCAGCAGCCGGAGTATCTGAAGGCATACGCGCTCTATCAATCCAAGTTTGTGGAAGCCTATCGGAAGGAGGGAATAAACATTTCTTTGTTGCAGTTCCAAAACGAGCCTTACACCAAGAACCAATGGCCGAATTGCAGTTGGACACCCGCTTCAATGGCCAACTTTATCGGCCGGTATCTCGGTCCGCTCTTTGCACAAGAACATCCGGAAGTGGATTTGTATTTCGGTACGTTCAATTGCAACCGTATGGCTGATTTGGACTGCGTGATGCAGGATACGGCAGCGGCCCGTTATGTACGTGGCATCGGTTTACAGTGGGAAGGCAAGGACATTGTGGGCGAGATACATGATAAATATCCTGAAATGCAGTTGATGCAGACGGAAAACGAATGTGGAAGCGGTACTTTCGATTGGGCGGCTGCCGAACATACCTTTGATTTGATTAAAACTTATCTTGACGGAGGCGTGAATACGTATATGTATTTTAATATGGTGCTTCAGGATGAGGGAGCCAGTTCGTGGGGATGGAAACAGAACGCATTGGTGCGTGTCCTTTCTTCTACAAAGGAGGCGGTCTATACACCGGAGTTCTATTTGCTGAAACATTTGAGCCATTTCTTGAAACCGGGTGCCCATAAGCTCAAAGTAGAAAAAGGGAATGACGTGCTGGCCTTCCGGAATCCGGATGGGGAAACCGTTGTATTTTGCATGAACAGGGAAGCTGCCGAGCGTGGCGTACGGCTGGTCTGCGGCGATAAGATGATGATTTTGAAATTACAACCTAAAACCTTTAACACAATAATCTATTAAACTGTCAAGTATGAATGTATTGAAAGTAATCGGCTGTTCCATGGCCTTGTGTGCCCTGCCTTTGTCGGGGCAAACAGGCGGAGGAACTGAGTTGTTCAGAGATATGAAAGCGCCTCAACACGAGCGTATCATGGATCTGTTGTCCCGTTTGACTGTGGAAGAAAAGATATCCTTGCTGGTCAATGATGCCCCGGCCATCGGGCGTTTGGGGATAGATAAGTACAATCATGGCAATGAAGCTTTGCACGGAGTGGTGCGGCCGGGGGATTTCACGGTATTTCCGCAGGCCATAGGTATGGCTGCCATGTGGAATCCGGAGTTATTGTATCGTATATCTTCTGCCATCTCGGACGAGGCGCGCGGACGATGGAAAGAATTGGAATACGGAAAAAAGCAGATAGCCGGAGCAAGCGACTTGCTGACTTTTTGGTCGCCTACGGTCAATATGGCCCGTGACCCTCGTTGGGGACGTACACCGGAGACATACGGAGAGGATCCCTACTTGAGCGGGGTGCTCGGAGTGGCTTTTGTGAAAGGTTTGCAAGGCGATCATCCCCGGTATCTGAAGACGGTTTCCACGCCGAAGCATTTTGCGGTGAACAATGAAGAGCACAACCGTTCGAGTTGCAATGCCAAGGTGTCAGAGCGCGATTTAAGAGAGTATTACCTGCCTTCTTTCGAGCGTTGTATTACGGAGGGAAAGGCGCAATCTATCATGATGGCCTACAATGCCGTGAACGATGTACCTTGTACGGTGAATACCTATTTGATAAAGAATGTGTTGCGTGGAGATTGGGGCTTCAATGGTTACATCGTCTCGGATTGCAGTGCTCCCGAATGGATGATTACCAAGCACCATTATGTGAAGACCCGTGAGGCGGCCGCAACGTTGGCCGTTAAAGCCGGGCTGGATTTGGAATGCGGTAATCAGGTATATGGAGAAGGGCTGTTGAAGGCTTACCGGCAATATATGGTGAGCGAAGCGGATATAGACTCCGCTGCTTACCGGATTCTCCGGGGGCGTATGATGTTGGGATTGTTTGACGACCCGTCACAGAACCCATATAACCAGATAGAACCGTCCGTGGTAGGCTGCAAGGCTCATCAGGATTTGGCTTTGGAGGCAGCGCGTCAAAGTATGGTGTTGCTGAAAAACAAAGATAACTTTTTACCGTTGAATCCCAAGAAGGTAAAGTCCATAGCCGTTGTAGGCATCAGTGCGGGGCATTGCGAGTTCGGAGATTACAGCGGTACGCCGAAGAATGAGCCGGTGACGATTCTCGACGGAATCAAGCAGTATGCGGAAGAATACGGTTTCAAGGTCGCTTATGCTCCTTGGGTTTCCGCCAGTGAAGGTTTTGAGCCGGTGACGAAAACCTATTTCCCCGAGGGCTTGAAAGTGGAATATTACCGGAACAATAGCTTGTCCGGTGAAGCTTCTGTCCGGATGGAAGAAGAGTTGCTTTATGACCCGGTGCACAAGCCCGACCGTTTCCAACCGGAAGCACCTATGTCTATTCGATGGACGGGACAGTTGAAACCTATCGTGTCCGGAGTGTACACGTTAGGGATGAAGTCGGACGACGGTTGCCGGGTGTATGTAGACGGCAAGAAGGTGATAGACGCTTGGACCGAGCACAGTGTGCAGATGGATGAAGCCATGATAAAGTTAGAGGCCGGAAAAACGTATAAATTGCAGGTGGAGTACTTTGACAATGGCGGGGACTGTTTTGCCGGATTTTATTGGAAGGCTCCCTCGGCCGGTTCGCAAAACGTATTGGCTCGTTTCGGTGATGCCGGTAAGGTAGCGGCGGAGTGCGATGTGACGGTGGCAGTGTTGGGCATCAATAAGTCCATAGAACGGGAGGGACAGGACCGTTTCTCTTTGGAACTGCCGGTAGACCAGCAGGAGTTTATCAAGGAACTTTATAAGGTCAATCCGAATACGGTGGTGGTATTGGTGGCCGGAAGTTCCATGGCCGTAAACTGGATGGACGAGAATGTCCCGGCTATTCTCAACGCATGGTACCCCGGTGAGCAGGGCGGAAATGCTGTGGCGGAGGTTTTATTCGGTGATTATAATCCGGGCGGCCGTTTGCCTCTCACTTATTATAATTCTTTGGATGAGATTCCGGCTTTTGACAATTATTCCGTGAAGGGACGTACTTACCAGTACTTTGAAGGCCAACCTTTGTATGAGTTCGGTTACGGTTTGAGTTATACCAAGTTCCGCTACAAAAGCAAGGGAGTGAATGTGGAGCAAGATACTGTGAAAGTCAGCTTTGAAGTTTCCAATACCGGGAAGTATGATGGCGATGAGGTGGCACAAGTCTACGTGAAGTATCCGGAAACCGGCACATACATGCCGCTTAAACAGCTACATGGTTTTAAACGGGTACATATAAAGAAAGGTAAAACGTCCAAAGTGACGATCGGTGTACCAAAGAAGGATTTGCGTTATTGGGATGAGCAGGAGCGCAAGTTTGTCACTCCTAAGGGAGAATATACCTTTATGGTGGGAGCTTCTTCCGATGATATCAAATTCCGGGAAACAGTAGGACTTTGAGCGGAGAGAGGATATAAAGTACACAATGTATTTGATGTGTTGAATAGTAAACGATAAAAATATGAGAAAATTTGTTTTTGCTTTCTGTGTGGGAGTCATGGCGGCTACGTCCTCTCCGGCGCAGGATGAACCTTATAAAAATCCTGATTTGTCACCGCAGGAGCGTGCGGACGATTTGTTGAAGCGGTTGACGTTGAAAGAGAAAATCTCGTTGATGCAAAACCAGTCTCCCGGCGTGGAGCGTTTGGGCATCAAGCCTTATAATTGGTGGAGTGAGGCGTTGCACGGAGTGGCCCGTAACGGTTTGGCTACGGTTTATCCCATTACTATGGGGATGGCTTCCGTGTTCGACGACAAGCTGATAGAGGATATTTATGTGACGGTGAGCGATGAGGGGCGTGCCAAATTCCATGATGCCCGGCGTCATGGCCGTTACGGACGGGGCAACGAAGGATTGACGTTTTGGAATCCCAATGTGAACATTTTCCGCGACCCGCGTTGGGGACGAGGGCAGGAAACTTGGGGCGAGGATCCCTACTTGACCACCCGTATGGGCGTGGCGGTAGTCCGGGGTATGCAAGGGCCGGCTGATGCCAAGTATGACAAGACGCATGCCTGTGCCAAGCATTATGCTGTGCACAGCGGTCCCGAGGCCAAACGCCATTCTTTCGATGTGGAAAATCTGGAGCCGCGTGATTTATGGGAAACGTATCTTCCAGCTTTCAAGGCGTTGGTGCAAGAGGCGGATGTGAAAGAAGTCATGTGTGCCTATCAACGGTTTGAAGGGGAACCTTGTTGTGGAAGCAACCGGTTGCTCACGCAGATATTACGGGACGAATGGGGGTATAAGCATTTGGTGGTGAGCGATTGCGGAGCCATCAGCGATTTCTTCTATCAGGGTCGCCATGAGACCCATCCGGATGCGGCTACCTCCAGTGCTTCAGCCGTCATCAACGGGACGGATCTGGAATGTGGCGTGGAATATGCCCATTTGGATGAGGCGGTAGAAAGAGGGTTGATTACGGAACACCGTATCGACACCAGTCTTCGCCGCCTGTTGGAAGCTCGTTTTGCTTTGGGCGAGATGGACGACGATGCGCTTGTGCCTTGGAGCCGTATCAGCATCGATACGGTGGATTGCGGAACACATCGCCGGATGGCTTTGGATGTCACACGCAAGTCTATGGTACTGTTGCATAACAACGGTATCCTGCCGTTAGACAAAGGCGATGCTGGAAAGATTGCCGTGATGGGGCCGAATGCCGTGGATTCCGTCATGCAATGGGGAAATTATAAAGGTGTGCCGGCACATACTTATACCATTCTGGAGGGTATTCGTGGGGCGATTGGCAACGTACCGTACGAGAAAGGTTGCGAGCTGCTGGACAATCATGTGTTTGATTCCTATTATAATAAGGTGTCCCATGACGGTCGGCCGGGGATGAAAGCTACGTATTGGAATAATATGGAGATGCGAGGCGAGGTTGCGGCTACCCAAGAATTGCCGTCTCCTATCAGTTTGAGCAATGGGGGCCATACAGTGTTTACGTCGGGAGTGGGATTGGAAAACTTCACGGCGGTATATGAGGGTACTTTCCGTCCGGAAGTTTCGGACAAGTATACGTTAGCCGTAGAGGGAGATGACGGCTACCGTGTGTATGTGAATGGCGAAAAAGTCATTGATTATTGGGGAGAACACTCCAGTGCAAAACGGGAATATACATTGGAGGCTGCTGCCGGAAAGGATTATGAAATTAAAATCGAATACATGCAGGCCGGTGCCGAGGCCTTGCTGAAGTTCGACATCGGAGTACATCGCCAGATTCCGCCTGCCGAGGTGGTTGAACGCGTAAAGGATGCCGAAACGGTTATTTTCGTAGGTGGAATTTCTCCTAATTTGGAGGGAGAAGACAAGTATTTTGTATATTGCCCGGGCTTTGCTGGAGGCGACCGTACTTCTATCGAGTTGCCTCAGGTGCAGCGCGACATCCTGAAGGCGTTGAAGGCGGCAGGCAAGAGAGTGGTGTTCGTCAACTGCTCGGGTTCCGCCATGGCCTTGGTACCGGAGTTGGAATCGTGCGATGCCATCTTGCAGGCTTGGTATCCGGGTCAGGCCGGGGGCTTGGCCGTGGCCGATGTGCTGTTCGGTGATTTCAATCCCAGTGGCAAGTTGTCCGTGACGTTCTACAAGAACACGGAGCAACTTCCCGACTTTGAAGACTACAGTATGAAAGGGCGCACTTACCGTTACATGACGGATAAACCGCTCTTCCCCTTCGGCTATGGTTTGAGTTATACCACGTTCGACATCTCCAAAGGTCGTTTGAGTAAGTCTTCTGTGGAGGCGGGCGAGGGCGTGAAGTTCACGGCTCAGGTGAAGAACACGGGCAATCGCGACGGTGCCGAGGTGGTTCAGGTTTACATCCGTAAAGTGGGCGACACGGAGGGTCCGTTGAAGAGCCTTCGCGGTTTCCGTCGTGTGGACCTGAAGGCGGGCGAGAGCCGTACGGTTTCCATCGAACTGTCTCCCAATGCTTTCGAGTTCTTCGACACGTCCACGAACACGATGCGTGTGGTTCCCGGCGAGTACGAAATCATGTATGGTAACAGTTCGGACACGCCGGAGGCAAACAAACTGACGGTGGTTTTACGCTGAGTCCGTATATCCTTGTAGATACTAAAAAAGTTGCGCCTTCACGGGAAACTCCCGAGGCGCAACTTTTTGGATATAAAGTCGGGCGGAAAATCCGTCCGACGGTATGCGGGTTAATACCGGATAGGTTTTGCTTTCCGGTGGATACGGTGTGCCCGTCTTGTTTCCAGGCTCTTTTGGGCCGGGTCCACGTAGGCTTCCACGGCTTGTCCGTTATATCCGAATGTATAGGTCCGTTCTACATACCCGGCTGCATTCCAATACTCCAGAGAAGCCAATGAGCCGTTTTCATTGTAATGCGGGACAAGCGTTTTTTCATATTCATAGTAGACTTGCCCGTCTTCTATTTCAGTATATTTTACGGAGGTGGGGATGTCCTTGGTGGTCTTTCCGAACAGTCCGGCATACCACATGAAGTCGTAAGTCATGTACCACATTCCATCAAAATAAATACCGGGGTTCGGTTGTCCTTCTCCATACGTGTATTTGTAAATGGTCGTCAGAACTCCTGATTCTTCATTGTCTGAATAGCGGTCTTCAACTTGTACGCTGAGCAGGTTGCCGTTGTTCCAAGTGTAAGTGATTTTATAGTTCTCCGTGTATCCAGGGCCTGTTGAGTTCACTTGTTTTTCAGTGATATGCCCATCCGCGTCGTATGCCATGGTGGCCTGTCCGTTTGTCTTTTCGGTCTCGCCATCGTACACGTCCGTGGATTGGTAAGTGGCCGACGTGGCAAATCCCTTGTCGTTTACCTTGATATTGGTGTAGGTTTCCACGGAACTTTCATCGCCGCTGTCTCCGTATTGCATTTCAACCTTGATGGTGAGCGGATTGTGGCTGATGGTGAAAGTACCGTTCGGGTTGGATAACGTACCGCTTGTTAGTTTGCCGTCAGTGTAATTGAATACTTCCCAACTTCCGTTGATGGAGGTCACCGGGAATTGTATGCCCAGATCCTGACTTACGTCCGGAGTTGTCGTGGCTTGGTCTCCCGGAGGAGTGGGGTCAGTCTTTTTTTCGTCGTCATCGCTACAGGAAGCGAATCCTACTGCCAAGAGGCAGCATGTCCATAACAAATGTTTCTTCATAAAGTTTGAATTTAAATGGTTGGTAATTGGGTTTGTCTCTCCGTAAGAGAGCGTACAGTGGGTATTTACTGCTTGATAACCAAAGGAGTATATGGAATTTGTTTTCTGGATTTTGTATGCAGTGTTTGATTTTTGTTCACTTTTGTTTGCTTAGTTCCTTGGTAAATCCTAACTTTGTGTGAGCGATCGCTCTCTTACGGAGAGATAGATTTCCAATAGCCATAAAATGAGGCTAAGTATGGCTTTCATACGCAGACAGCCCGCCGGATTCCGGCGGGCTGTCTGCGTATGAAAGTTCTTTCTATTTTTGTTTCAATTCTTCCCATTTCGGTGGTTCCACGCCCATGAGTTCTTTTACGAAGAAATCGAAACGCTTGTGTTCTCCGTAGCTTTCTCCCATGCTGTGCCTTACGCCCGGCAGGACCACCAACTCGAAATCCTTGTTGGCTTTGATGAGGGCATCGACCACTTGCATGGTGGAAGCCGGATCCACGTTGTCGTCCATTTCTCCTACCACGAGCATCAGCGGGCGCGTCAGCCGGTGGGCGTTTTCCACGTTGGAGCAAGCGATGTAGCTGCTGTCCACCGGATAGCCCATCCACTGTTCGTTCCACCAGATTTTGTCCATCCGGTTGTCGTGGCAACCGCAACTGGAGTAGGATGCCTTGTAGAATTCCGGGTGGAAAAGTACGGCGGCCAAAGCTTCCTGTCCTCCGGCAGAGCAACCGTATATCCCCACACGGGTACTGTCCATATAGGGGTACTTTTCCGCTGCCGCCTTGATCCACTGGATACGGTCGGGGAAACCGGCATCTTTCAGGTTCTTATAGCACACCTCTTCAAACTTCTTTCCGCGATAGGATGTCCCCATGGCGTCGAGCTGCACGACGATGAATCCCAATTCGGCCAGTGCCGTCGTATATCCGTTGTAGGGAAGGAAGCTTTTGGGTGTGTAAGCATCTCCGGGGCCGGAATAGATGTATTCGATGACCGGATATTTCTTTTGCGGGTCGAAATTGGTCGGACGTTGGATGATGCCCCACATAGGTGTCACGCCGTCCCGTCCGGGAGCGGTGAAGATTTCGGGGGCAGTCCATCCGGCCGATTTGATTTTGCTTAAATCCGCTTGTGCCAATGTTCGTTCCTCCGCTTTCTCGCCTTGTGTCGTGCGCAGGACGGTGACGGGAGCTTGTTCCACCGTAGAGTATTTGTCGACCAACAAGGTAAAATCTTCGTTGAAGACGGCCGAGTGGTTTCCTTCTTCTGGCGTGAGGCAGGTCATTTCTTTGCCGTCCATGTTTATTTTATAGTAATGTACATGGTAAGGGTCTTCTTTGGGATTTACACCACTGGCCGTAAAGTAAATCACTTGGTTGTCTTCGTCCACTTTGAGCACGCGGCGCACCACCCAGTCGCCCTTTGTGATTTGCCGGGCCACCTTGCCTTTCTCCAGGTCGATCATGTAGAGGTGGTTCCAGTTGTCCCGTTCGCTCATCCATATCATTTCTTTCCCGCCTTTCAGGACATGGCGGAACATACGGCTGTAGTTGACAAAGGTGGGGCTGCTTTCCTCCACGAGTGTGCGTACCTTTCCGGTTTCCGCATCGAGTTCCAGCACGCGGTAGGTCTTATGGCCGCGTTCGTTATATTCAAAAGTCACCGCTTTCCCGTCTTCTTTCCATTCCGGGCCGTACAAGTCGTACTGGCGGTCGAAGAGTTCGGTAGACGGAATGACGGCCTGCCCTGTTTCCACGTTGAATATGCAAGGCACCTTGAAGCGCAATTCGTCGCCCGGCTTGGCGTATTCCTGTTGGTGAAGGATGGGCTGAAGCTGGCTTTTGGGCGAGCTTTCCACGTAATATACATACCGTTTCTGGGCTGGACGTATCTTGTTGGCACATACGTATTTGCCGTCCGGGCTCCATTTGAGCCAACTGGAATAGTAATTGCCGGCCGTCCCGTCGTTGCTCAACGCCCGTTCGTGGCGGCCGTCCCGGTCGCTGACGTACACATTGTCGTTTTTGATGTAAGCCTGCCGTTTCCCGTCGGGCGAGACTACGGGTGCCGCCCCTTTCTCATCGTCCACTTCCATCCAGTGACGCGGTTTTTTCCATGGTCCTTTGGAGGCAGGCAGGGTTTCTTTGCTGCCTAACCGTAGTCCGGTCGTGTAAGCTTCTTCTACTTTCCATTTGTAACCGTCGAATTCGAAGGATACGGACGTGGGTTGGTTCTCGTCCACACTCAAGCGTGACAGTCTTAGCGTGTTTCGTGGGATGTCCTTTCCGGTCTCGCGGGAAAGCAGTTCCGCCAAGGCCTTCATGTGAATTGCTTTTACGTCAGCCGTTTTCACGTCTCCCGTTACTTTGCCTACGTAATAGTCTGTCCCTTCCGGCGTATAGACAGAGTAGTGGAATGTAGTTTTTCCGTCCCATCGTATGTCCGCCGGGTCGTTATACACCTGTGTGGCATTGAACTTCTCGTAGAGGGAATATGCCCTCCGGTAGTCTTCCAATGTGCCTTGTGCCTGTCCGTTTGCCGCTATGAAACATAGTGCCGGGAGCAGCAGGCTTTTAATCGTTTTGTTTCTCATTACTTTTTAATAGGTTTTTATCGTGTTTAGTTCTTTTGTCGTGCCGGTCGGGCTTCGGTGTCCCTGATGAGCGAAGCGAAAGCCTGCGGGGTTATCTCGACCGGCCCATTCATGAATTCCGGGATGTTGTAGCTTCGCATGAAGCGCCGGTGCATGTCGGGCACCTCCTGCGGCAACTCGAAAGGTTTGCGCCCTTTGCCGTTTTTGTCGATGTAGGCAATGAAAGGCCGTGTGTAGTTTCCGTCGTAACGCCGGCTACTGAAGACCACCCACCGTCCGTTACTGCTCCACGAGTGGTAGCTTTCCACATCGTCAGAGTTGATTTCCGTCATGGGACGTACTTGGCGTGTACGTAAGTCCATCAGGTAGAGGTCCGCGTCTTTGTGCCAGATGTGGAACACGCCGAATTCCCCGAGCGTGAACATCAGGTAGTGTCCGTCGGGCGATATGCGCGGCAACGTGGCACTCTTTCCGCGTGCGGCCGCGTCGAATACCAACTCGGGCGGACCTATCCGGCGGTTGGCCGGGTCGAAGCTTCTCCGGAAAAGATTGTATTTGATTTCCTTATAGCGCAGGATGGTTTCGTTGTCTAAATTCTCTACCGTGTCCTTGCGTACGAAACGGGCTGAAGCATAATAAAGGTATTTGCCGTCCGGGCTCCACCACGGGAATACTTCCAATTCGTCGGCATCGCCCGGGATGCGCGTCACTTCGTTTTTCTCCACGTCGTAAAATATCAGGTCGCTGAGCATGTCTTGTACTTCCACTTTCTGTAAGTCACGTGTGTGGAACGTCTGCCCGGTCTGGTTGACCGAGTAAGCGATGAGCTTTTCCGTCGGGTGCCAGGCGGGATATACCCCGCCCGAGATGAGCGAATCCGTTTTCAGGTTGGCTTTGACCAATGTTCCGTCGTATGCAATGACTGTTCCGGCACGGTCTTCCCTCACGTGGAACTGCATACGCCGGGGATTGTAGTTCTGGTAGGAATGGCAGTTGATACATTGTGCATGTTCCACGTCGGTGTTCATCATGTTACCGTAAATGACACTTTCATCGAAGCTGGTCAAATCGCGTTGGTTGAGGGTCAAGTCCCGGTAAGTGACATACGAAGGACTGATGAGGCGGTAGGAGAGGTAAGGGTCTATGTCCTCTTCGGCTACATGGATTTTAAATGGCCGGCGGCGCGTCCATTGTCCGTCGTGTTCCACAAAGACTTCCACGTCGAGCGCGCCACCTTTGGCCGAGGCCAGCATGTCGCGCCACTGCGAGACGGAGGGAGTCACTTCCCGTGCGTCCGTGGTCCATTCTCCTCCGGGATATTTGATGCGGGCTGCATAAGCGTCAGCCTTCTCGTCCACGATGAAACGCAACGGGGCTATGTTCGGCGGTACCGTCACGTCTGTATAGTCGGGATAAATGTCCGGTGCGTCCTGACTTTCCGTATAGGCATCAGGCATTTGTGGGCTGCAAGCAAAACAAAGGGCGGCCAGCCAACCGCCGGTCAGGGTCTTCAGAAAAGCGTTACATAATTTGCTCACGTTCGGCAGAGCCAAGCGAGCTTGCCTCTGCTCTCTCTTCATCGCAATTTTCATGGTTAGTAAGTTTGTAATCCGTTGACTAAGAAATAGAAATAATAGAAGGTGTTGCCGAACTGCGGCCGGAAAGCCTCCGCCATTTGTGCCTCCGTCATACCGGCGCATTGTTGGGTGAACTCCATAAAACGCTGGTAACTGTCTTTCACTTCCTGGTCGAAAGGCATGTGGCTGATGTCTACCTTGTTTTCCAGATGGCCGTACAAGTAGGCAGCTTCCTGGTAGTGGCGCGGCATGGGCTTCCCGTTATGCAGGGTGGCATATTGGAAGAAGCGAGGCCAGAAAATGTCGATGTCCTTCATCTGTAAGGCCGCTATCAAGGTCTGTTCCTGATAGAGCGGGTCGTCGCTCTCGCCGTAAGCAAAGGTTCGCAGCAGGAACATTTCGATGACGTTCAGGTCTGAGTTCAGTTTGTCTTCCTTGGGCAATAGCCGGATGATCGGCGCAAACTCTTTGCTTTTCCGTATTTGTTCCGGATGGTCGAGGTAAGTCTCGTATTTCTCGGCCCACTCTTTGTGGAAAAGGGTGCGTTTGAGCATGTCGATGTATTTGCGTGCCACTTTGTAGTCGCCGCCCGCGATAGAAGTTTTGGCCATGTATTTCAGGTATTCCGTCCGCCATCCGAAAGTCACACCGTCTTCCATGCACCAACGGTAGCAATAGTTTTCCTGTCCGTAGTGGTAATACAAGGCTTTACCGCCTACGTGGGCCAACCGTACGAGGAACGGCGCGTTGGGGCGTGCGCCTCCTTCCCTGTATTGGAACATTTCGTCACCGGCCCGTCCGAGGCGGAACAAAGCCAGGTTCTTGTTCATGACCATCAGGCGGGTAGGCTCTGCCGTTCCGCTCAGGAAAATGGCCGGAATCTGTTCCCAGTCTTCTTCCTCTATGGCACGTGCCATCAGCAGTTCCTTACGGAAATTCTCATCCACATACCACGCCTTTTTCAATCCCCATGCGGTGGCCACCCATACGAGCAAGTGAGCCAGAAGGATGAGAGGGTATTTCTTTATGACCGGCACGTAATCGTAGATGACGGCACCCGCCAGTGGCAGGAAAAACAATATATAATAAGGTGTACGATAGTCTGCGAATACTTCTCCGCCTGCATCGAAACTCGGCAGGGCAGCCGTGTAGATTTCGCTGATGGCTGTTTGGCTATAAAAATGCCATGCCGCAAGGGGCACTCCGACGAGCAGCAACAATCCCCATACCGTAGGGATGACGCGGTTCTTATATAGCGTGCCCGGCATACGCCAACAGAGCACTATCATGTAGCCCGTGCCGGCCAATGCGTATGCCCCGAATAAAGGATAACCGGCGAGAAGCCATACGGTCATCCACGCGTAGCCCCAATATGGGTTCCGGTGGGCTGTACGGCTGAAAACCCATACGGCCGACAGGGCCGCCAGTATGCCAATGGAGGCCGTGAAGAAATAACCTTGTAATTTGATATAATAAATGAAATAGCCCATCTCCACTATGCCGGCCAACAGGGCAGCCGGTACCAAGGCGGGAAGAAAACTCCATGAAGGGGAAAGCCGGAAGGCCGAGCGCATGACGAAGCAAATGCAGACCCAAACGGCTATGAGAAGGGCTGTCCCGGCAGCCGGGTAATAAAAAAACTGCGTGAGGAAACAGGCTGCCCATTGCAATGTGCCGCCCGGATATGCCGAGAGCGTATGATAGAAAGTACTGTCCGGCAAGAAGAGGTTGAGCTCTTGTATCCGGAAAAGTGTTTCTTTCTCATAAGTGTACAGGCAAAAGCCGAGAATGACAGGAAAGACGATGCCATACAACCATGGCATCCCTTTCTCCACGTAACTCCGGAACCGCATGTCCGTCTTGCCGGACGGGGCGTAGGCTTCGGGATTGAACGGTTGTGAAAAGTCGGTATTCATGATATTTAAGTTATTTTTTCCACAAAGGATTAGGTTTTCCTCTTCAAAGTTAATAAATCTTGTGCGAACACGTAATATTTTAGCAAAAAACTTTGCATTTTAGAGAGAAAAAAGAACAAAAAACGTATCTTTGTATGCAGTTTCTAAATGATTAACTAACCGCGTCTGTGACGCAATAAAACAAATGTACCATGTTTAGACAATTGATGTTTTCTTGTGCTTGTCTGGCCGTTCTTTCGGCTGAGGCGCAAAAAGACAAACCTTGGTGGTTGGATCCCGAGGTGAACGAAG
>OGMK01000043.1_pt1 | contig 117509 bp, 74 predicted proteins | sample 1573151 | NCBI WGS metagenome assembly OGMK01 (sample SAMEA2581887, study PRJEB24529) | metagenome | biome: Human gut stool | place: China | collected 2011
TATATAAAAACATTATAAAGCCTTTAGATAGAGCTCGTTATCCCGAACTGAGGTACTAATATAACGTTTTAAGTTTCAAAAATTGTCATTGCTTGAATCTGCTGCAAAATTAGGGAAAAAGCTGTTATATAAATAAAAAAAATCGTTCCTGCAACAATAATTATGTTACATGAAACGATTTTCTTATCTTTTGCTAAGATTTTAAAGTACTTATTTTAAAGGAGTTAGAAAACTATTTCCTTTTAGATAACTGTTCATTTCTGAAATCGGTAGGAAGAACGCCATATTGTTTCTTGAAACAGGAAGAGAAATAGCCCGGTAATGCAAAGCCTACTTCTGCCGAGACTTCAGCTATAGTCTTATCAGTCTGCATCAGGAGCGTATAGGCTCTCTGCAGGCGCATCTCTTTCAAGAGCTCGGCAGGCGTTTTTCCTGTCATAGCCTTCACCTTGCGATAGAGCTGTACTTTACTCAACTGCATCTCGGCACCCAAATCATCCATCTTCATATCAGCATTGCCCATATTTTCAAGGATCTTCTTCTTGAAACGGTCCATGAAGTAACGGTTACTCTCATCCAGATGATTCAGTTCGGCAGCCCAGCCCTCCTTGTTCTCGATGAAGCCACGAGCCACGGCTTTCTGTTTCTGCAGCTTCTTTCTATATACCTTATATATATAGTAGATGACAAAGAACAGAATCAGAACTACAATAAAGGCAATCAAAAGCATCCATTTCTGGATGCGGGAAACCTCTGAATAAGAATCAAGACTGTCAGAAATCTGATCCAGATTCTTCATCTTGGCTTCCAAATCCTGATATTGTAGGGCGATGGCATCACAATTCTCCGGGGTAGCAAGGAATGATTTCATCACATTATCCTTCTTATAGGGTTTACCCTGAAGGATATTCATCGCCAATTCCATAATTTTTTCGCCCTGGGTAGGATAGACATAAGAAGCTGCAAACTGTCCTCTCTTCACTCTATCCACTCCTTCCCATTCTCCAGGCAATCCATCAATGCCTACTATCAGCATCTGCTTATCAATGCCTCGTCTCTCTGCTTCCAGAAAGGCTCCTATGGCACCCAAGTCGCTATGCCCGAACACGCCATCCGCATGTCCGCCATTATCCAGATATTGCTTCATTAACTCCTGGGCACGCTCTAACTTCCAGTTGCTTTCCAGGGTAACCACCTTGATTCCCGGGTAATTCTTCATCACCTCGTGGAAACCGCGATGGCGCTCAATGACAGGGGAAGCATCCTTCAAGCCCGTAATCTCAACTACGGTACCTTTTCCATCCAGTTTACTGGCAAGAAAGCGGGCTACTTCCCTACCCGCTTCTACATTATCGCCACCGATGGAAGCTGTATAATAGGTTGTCTTTACCTTTCTGTCGAAGAGAATAACCGGGATATGCGCACGATAAGCTCGCTCGATGGCGGGAGTAACATCATTCACGTTATCAGGGGCCACCACGATTAAATCTACCTTCCTGGCTATCATACTGTCTATCTGACGAGCCTGGCGTTGCCCGTCATTCTCTGCAGTAGTAAACAGCAAATCCACATAATCATATTGATACTGCGCCAGCCGCATCTCATTATTCACCTTCTCACGCCAAACTCCGCCGCAACATTGCGACACACCAATCACCATCTTCTTCTGGGTACAAGCACCAAGAAGAAAGAGCATACTAAAAGATAGTACTATTAAGATAATATTGATTCTTTTCATTGAATTTATACTTCTTCCATCCGTTTAAGTTCCCACCCCTCAAACTGCATGATGATGAGATGGAGTTTTGTTCCTTGGCGCAAAGCCTCAACCCTTGGAGCCTCGGCATATCGATGAATCTGATCTAGGGCCTCACGCCACTGTTTCTCTGCCTTGGTCATAGGCTTGCCATCTTCCGTGAACTCACCTTCAACTATCGCAGAGAAATCTTTCTTCGAAAGAACCTTCAACTCCAGAATGTAGCTATGCTGACTGGCATAATGGGTAAGGTCTGGCAAAAGGAAGAAATCACAATAGCCATGATTCAACTCCAACTCTGGAGCCGTGATATAATAATCATTCAGATTCAGATAAGCCATGAAGAATCCCTGCAGGTTTCGCTCAGCCTCAATGCCATCACGCACCGAAGAAACCTTGGCATAGGCATCCGCCATAAAGCGCAATCCTTCTTCCCACTTACCATCATATGCCATATCATAATAGTAATCGGTGAGCTGGTTGACATCCACATAAGCCTTTGCCTGATACTCCTCTTCCAGATAACCATAATACTGCTTGCGGACATTATTGTTTGGAATGCCCAGAATGAGCTTGGAGCCACGAGTTCCCTTGATGGTCAACATGCCATAATAGAACAGAAGACTTGGGAATATCTCTGCCTTTGGAATCTGATACGCAGAAAACGACTCATAAAGCTGGGTAACAATCTGCTCCTCTTCTGCTATCTTGCGGATAATGCCCTTACGCTCTCCATCCAGCTTGTCAAACTGCAAGAGTTTCTTCATCTTGCCGTAATCGGTACGGGTATTCGGGTCAATCATCTCTTCAGGCGGACATCCGGCATCCATATAATTGCGAAGGTAATAAAGAACCATATCACAATTAAACATACGAGTTTTCTTCTTCAATGCCTGTTTAGCAAAGCAATAGTTATCATACCATGGCTTCATATCATTGACGATGGCATCAATATCACTATCAACAGGAATACTACCATGCTCCTTATAATAGGTAAACATCTCCACCACATCAGTGGTAGAGAAGCCCAGCATCTCATCAAACTCCGGCTTGATAGAAATGTTCCAACCTATATTGAATCCACTCGTCACATCATCCAGGGTTACAGGGCTCACACCCATCATGAAGATACGCTCAAAATTACCCTTGAACTTTTTGAAGACATCACGATAAAAGCCGTCGGCATGGGTAATCGCATGATACACATTCTCACCACGTTCGTTGAGTATGACATTCGTGAAGTTGTCATACTCATCGATGATGAGATACAGATGATACTGGTGCGCCTTGGCAGCCTTGAATATCAGTTCCATCTTTTCCTCGAAATCTTCCTGCGCCAGGATTTCTTCCATCTCTGCCTGATAATATTCTGAGTATTGACGGACAAAAGCATCGAGGTTGATGCTGAGATAAGAATTAAACTTAGTCTCAAGCTTGTCCATATTACCCGTAATCTGGGAGAAATCTAGGAACAGCACCTGATACTTTCCCTGCAAAGGTGTAGGATGCTGGCCTATCCACAGATTTCCAAAAAGACTCTGGAACTTATGGCTCTGCGTACAGTCATAGTAAGAATAGAGCATACTCAAGAATATGCTCTTACCAAAACGACGAGGACGGATGAAGAAGAGATTGCGAGGCTGCTTCTCCAGCTCCGGGATAAACATCGTCTTATCCACATAATATAGATTCTGCTCTATTACCGTAGCAAAATCAGCCACCCCATAAGGTACTAGTTTTACTTGCTGTTCCATCATGATCTATCCTTAAAAACACTATCTGTGTGCAAAGATAGCATAAAAAAACGAAAAAGCCACAGTTTGCGTTTACAAACTGCGGCTTTTATTATATTTTATCCGAAACACACGTTCCTACCATACGACTTTCTTGTTGCCCATAATATAAATGTGTCCTTTTTGTGGCACAAGGACTTTTCTTCCCGAGAGGTCGAACAGAGTAGGATTGATGTTTCTTGCTATCATGAAAGATGATGCATATGTCATCAAGAAAAAAAAGTCCTGAGACATCATAAGAAAATGCTTCATTACCAAAATAAACGTCTCCAAAAGTGCGTTTCTCAAATTTTATTTGTACTTTTGCAGTGTCATTCAGAACTTTGTTTTATTTTTACAGCACGATAATAAACAAAATGTCTGGATATGGCAAGCATCCCGGTGCACCAACAGAGTAGCTTAGGTACACCCTGATAAAGAAGATAAATGATAGTGCTGCGTTAATTAAATAAATCAGATTCAACATGTCGTTTCTAACTCGAACATATCCTTTTAAACAGAGTAAACACTTGCTAAAAGATAGTAGCATCTTTGGCTTCATCATTTGGGTAATTTTATATTTTCTGCAGCCATTTGGATTCTGCTTATATCAAGGTAACAAATGCTTTGTTGCTACATTATTCGGACTGGTAACTTTTGGATGCCACATAACATACGCTGCAACGATATTGAAGTATTTGCATCAAACTATCAAGCCCTGGCGTATCTGGCATGAAGGAGTAGCTATACTCGGACTGATTTTCATCATTGCCTTCGGTAATTTCCTCCTATTCTCATACTTGTTTCATTATACGATTACATTCAGTCTGTTTCTCTTGTTTCTAAATTGGACTATTATCATAGGCATATTTCTTACGACATTATCTATCGGAATGCAATACAACAGAACATTACGAGAGAGAATGGAAGAGTTGTTGCGCAATACAACAAAGGAACAGGAAGAAGTATCTATTACCATCCATGATACTAACGTAAGAGGAAACAATCTGTCGATTGCCATCAACGATCTACTTTATATGGAAGCACAGAAAAACAATGTATCCGTCTGTTTTCTAAAAGAAGGTAATGTTGTTGCTGTTGATATCCATACAACACTAACCCATGCTCTTGAAGAGTTGAAAGAGTTTGAGAACATTTTCCAATGTCACCGTTCTTTTGCTGTCAATGTGAATAATATCACTTCGGCACGAGGCAACTCAAATGGTTATCAACTGACTCTCGGAAATTGCACAAACATCATACCCGTTTCCCGAAGATTTGTGCCCAAGTTAAAGACTTATCTTACATAGTTATTTGTCCTTCAACTTAGTTATTCGGCATCTTAACTAGCTTTCTATCATAAGTTTTAGTTGTATATCCTAAGAATTTGGTAACTCCAGTTTCATGCAGTATCTTTGCGGCATGAAACATCGAATAATACATATCGCATTGCTGCTGACTTCAGTCTGCAACCTGGCTGCACAGACCATCATATCAGGCATGGTAAAAAGCGGTCAGGAACCGCTTGCTGGTGCCAATGTTTTCATCATGGGCACAATTGATGGATGCCTGACAGATTCTCTGGGCAGGTTTTCCTTTTCCACATCAAAAACCGGAGAAGCGTCTATCAAGATTACCATGATTGGTTTTGAAGAATATATGCAGACTACAGATGTCTGCAAGTTACATAATCTTTCTATCCAAATGAAAGAAAAAGCTACGGCAATCCAAGAAGTTGTAATATCTGCCAGCACTTACAGTTTCGGGAAAAGTGACAACTTCAAGACTATGGATGCCTTAGATGTTGTGATGGCAGGTAATTCATGCGGGGACATTGTTGCAGCCCTGCAAACTTTACCCGGCACTCAAAAAGTGGGAGAAAACGGAAAGCTCTATGTCCGTGGTGGAGAAAGCGAAGAATGCCAGACTTTCATTAACGGAATGCACGTCCTTGTTCCATATAGTACAAACACAGAAAATACTGCTGTACGTGGACGATTCTCTCCTTTTATATTTAAAGGTATCAACTTTTCTCTTGGTGGATATAGCGGAGAATATGGACAAGCACTTTCCTCCGTTCTCCCTATGGAAACATCAGATGCTGCAACAAGTGACAAATATGGAGTCAGCGCATCATTGGTTGACTGGAACATCGGTGGCACCAAGGCATATTCCCACAGCAGCTTATCCTTTAATGCCGCACTGACAAGTTTGGGAATCTACAATCAGTTATTTTCAGAAAGGCTTGATTTCAACAAGCCTTATCTAAAACTATCTGGCGAATCACAATACAAGAATGAGTTCCGAAATGCCGGAATATTGAAAACATACGTTGGCTATGATTTTACATCTGTAGGACAGCATATAGACAACCAAAACCTTTCGCTCAAAGAGAATAATATCTATGCCAACACAACCTATAAGGCACAGTGGGGTGCTGGCTACACGCTCTTTTGCGGTATGGCAAGCTCATCGGTATTCAACGATATAGAAGACGCGAAGATTGCTGGTGACCGATATTACAACTTCAGGAATGAGATACATCTGAAAACAGGAATACGCAAAATTTGCTCGGATGCACTAAAAATATCGGCAGGAATGGAGGACTATCTGCGAAACAGCCTCATGGAGTACGAAAACGATTGCTACAAGTTGGATTATAATATTCTTGCTGCTCATATTGATGCCCAATGGAGGATGATGCCCCATGTGTTCCTGAATATTTCGACAAGGACAGAATATATGGCTCATGCCAACTGGCTGTTTATGCCAAGGGCTACACTATGTTATATTCCTAACAAGAATTTTCAGCTTTCATTTGCTACCGGTCGGTATAGCCAGACTCCAGAAGATGACTATCTTGCAACAAACAAGAAATCTCTTGGACAAAGTACGGCAGATCATGCTATCCTATCCATACAATATAAGTCGCCTGGTACACTCATACGAATAGAACCCTACTGGAAAAAATATCAGCGATTGCCTTTATGGGAAAAGGGTATTTACCAACCGAAAGGATATGGAAAGAGTAAAGGTATAGACATTTTTGTAGAAGAGCATTCGCTTTTCAAACATCTGACCACAGCATTTTCATATTCCTACAACGATTCCAAGCGATTCTATCACGAATACACAGAAGAGCGAATACCTGACTACGCCTCAAGGCATAATCTGAGATTGACAGCAAAATATTCATTCGGCAAAGCAATCATCGGGCTGACTGAATCGTATGCAAGCGGACGTCATTTTCTTATTGGCAAGACACCACATTATAATAGCGTAGATATAAACCTTACTTATCTGCTAAGTCCCAAGGTCATTATCTATTCTTCTCTGAACAACATCCTCGGCCGTACAAACATTTTCGGATATAATACTAACGGACGTTCGATAGTTCCATCTAGAGACAGATTTTTATATATAGGCATATTTGTTTCACTTAAAAATAATAAAGCATATGACATTTCAAACTTTTAAACGATTCGTATTGATGTCAGTCTTCTTCATGACAACATCTGTAGTTATCTATGCCCAGCAATTCACAATGCAGGGGCTTATCGGACAGTCGCTTGCTAAACTTCAGCAACCGACATCAGAGAGCATACTTAATTGTATTGCAGAGATGAAGCGTATTGATGATATGTTTCCTGATAGCATCCAGCCCAAGTTTCAGATAGCTTTGCAAAGTCTCAATTATTCCGTGATGAATCCGCATGCTCCACAAACAGAAAATCTTCTAAAAGAGACAGAAGAAACTATTGCCAAGATGGAGAATATAAAGCATGCTGACCCGTCTGACATCTGTACCCTTCGCGGTTTTCTCTATATGGTACGCATCGTACAGAATCCTGGGCAAAACGGTCAACGCTATTATCTGGAAGTGATGCAGGATTACGAGAAAGCTCTCAAACTCAACCCTGATAATCAACTGGCCAAACAATTGCAGCAAAAGTTTTTTGAGGGAATGAAACTGCAAACCGGTAAATAAGAAACAGAGGTTGTTTTATCCACGGACAATCTCCCCTGAGCCCCAAAAAAGAGTCGCAACCTAAAATATTATCAGGTTGCGACTCATTACGATTTACATTTAAACCTACAATTCGACCATACAATATCTACGTGATTACAAACCAAGTTTGTGAACCTTCAGATTCTTGAATTCAGCCTTGCCACCCTGGGTGTAGAGCTTCACATTCTCGTATGGAGCTACAGGGAAGACGAGGTTGGTCATGGCGATGCGACCGCCATCTACGAAGAGCTCTACAGATGACTTATCTACGAAAATATCAACATGATAGGTCTTCTTGCCATCCTCGCAAAGACTCAACGGAGCCCAGGTAGCCAGGGCGAAATCGTTCTTGTAGTTGATGGAGTTGGCGATGCGAGCAGGCTCCTTGCCTTCTGTAGCACGCTGCTTGTCCCATGCCAACTCGATATCGTGAGGAACTGCCTGCTTGCCGAAATCGGTCAAACCGCTCTCTGTCCTATCCATAACCACCTTGCCCTGCTTCATATCGAAGTAAATCATGGTGCGCTCACGCTTATTGTTTGAAATCTCAATACCTGCAATACCGTTGGCATCTGGAGTTACATCGGCCTCAATCTCGAAGGCACCCTCCATATTGGCTGCAACACCCTTCAGATCCTTGGCATCGGCAACAGAAGCATCAGCCAAATCCTTGGTTTCCTTTCTCAAAGCATATACTTCAGGAGCTACATTCTCAGAAACATAATACTTGCCATTCTTCTCGTAAAGCTTCAACTCTCGAGGCAAACCGTTGGCACCACGGTTCTGCTTGAACGGAGTGAGGTTGGCATACTGCCAGTTGCTCATCCAGGTGATTCCCAATACTCGGTCGCCTGTATTTGAGAAGGTAACGGTAGCATAGTGATCCTTACCCCAGTCGAGCCACTTTACTTCGTTGGCATCAGGACAAGTAAACTTCTTGCCATCGAAATCGCCTACGAAATACTCGGTAGCGCTGCCACCAAACCAGCAGCCTGGATTGATATTCATCGTCATTACCCACTTCATCTTCTTCTTATCACCATTTACAGGCAACTGGAAGAAGTCAGGACACTCATACTGACATGGCTGCTGACCTATACCTTTACCGAAAGCACTAACATAATTCCACTTCTTAAGATTCTTTGACTTGTACAAACGCATCTCCTTATCAGCAGAAACAATCATGTACCAGCACTTTCCCTTTTCATACCAGAATACCTTAGGGTCGCGGAAGTCCTTCAAACCATCGAATGGAGTCAACACTGGGTTGCCCTCGTACTTGGTGAAGGTGCGGCCATTGTCGTTGCTGTAGGCGATGCACTGCACCTCATCGTGGTTCACACTGTTGTTGGTATAGATGGCGATGATGGCATTCTTGCCAAAGCCAGCAGTATTCTTCTTGTCGATGACAGAACTGCCAGAGAAGATATGACCTACAGGGTCGCGAGCGATGGCTGGATCGAGGTGCTCCCAATGAACCAGGTCCTTGCTTACGGCATGTCCCCAGTGCATGTTGCCCCACTTGCTTCCGTATGGGTTATACTGGAAGTAAAGATGATACTCACCATCCTTATACACCATACCATTAGGGTCGTTCATCCAGCCGTAGAGCGGAGTGAAGTGATAAGATGGACGATAGTAATCGGTGTTGGTAGTATCAAATGTATCGCTGAGCTTGAGCAAGTTGAGAGCCAAAGCATCCTTCTTCAGGCCAAGAATCTTGACTGTAGCAGTCTTACCCTTGCCCAAAGCGAAAGGCACATAGTAATCAGAACCATTCTGAGCCAGGCGAACGTCCATCCAGGTATCATCCTTAGAACCTGTATCGAGCAAAACCTGGGCCTCATCCTTCTCTTCCTGGATAGGGAGAAGAAGATACTTGGTAGGATTCTCCACCTTAATGATGGTAGTATCACCCTTGTGTTCGATGTTCATCTTCTGTGCAAAGGCAGAAGTTGTAGCTGATGCCATCAACATGAGGCAGGCAGCCTTCATCATATTGTTTGTTCTCATTGTACTATTATTGTTAATTGTTATTGTTTATATCTATAACGTATTATTGTTTGTCTTATTACCGACAGCCCTATACATTATATTATATATAGAAGCTGTCGATGATGTTTATTGATATTTATATCGCTCAGAACTTCAGCGAAGCTGTGAATTCAACAGTGAATGGACGAAGATAGCTACCCGTCATAATCTGATTCTTGATTCCCTTTGCCTCATCCTTGGTAATCAGCTCGGCACCTGCGATACTACCCTTTGCACCAGTCTGATTGAGGAAGTTGACTACGGTGCAGCCGAGAGCCAAGCGCTTGGTTGCCTGCCAGTTCAAACCTCCGAAAGTCTCCCAGTGACCGTTGAAGTAATATGCCTCGTTGATGTTGGCGTAGGTCTTGCTGAAGTAACGGAAGCTGGTCCAGAGCTTGATGTCCTTGGTAATCATGTAGCTTGGGTCCAACTCGATGAGGATCTGAGGAATCTCGGCTACGATATTACCTGTGGCATTGATGTTGCCAACATAGTCATCGCTGAAGGTGATGCTGGTTTCATACTTCTTGTAAGTTGGCTTCTGATAAGTGAAGAGGAAGTGGAAATCGAATCCCTTAAATGGATGAGCCACAGCGTCGGTTGTCCATCCCCATGTCTGGATATCGTAAGTCAAAGGAGCTGCCTTGATCTCACTGCCATGCTGCAAGTTCAGAGTTGAGTTGTTGTTGGTCTTTGATATGTAAGAGAACAACGATGTCAAACTCAACCATGAGTTATTGTAGTAGATACCTGCACGACCGAGTGGCACAGAAATCTTATCCGTATTTGGCAATGTAGCTGGGGCAAAAGCCTCGAACTTAGGATGCTGAACGATGTAAGTGAAATCGCCAGTGAAGCCAAAGTTATCGGTCAACTTATAAGTTGCTGCTACAGAGAAATCGTAGTTCAACCAGTTGTAACTCAAGTCAGCCGGAGCAATCTTAGTCTTATCTGGTGCCGTAGCACCGAGATAGTAATCGGCAAAACGGCCTACGAATTCACCCTTTGCATTCTTCACTGCTGCGTTTTCACCCTTCAGCTTCTGCCACTCCAGACGGGCACCATAGTAGAGATTCAACTTGTTGGTGACATCCCAATCGTGAGTGAAGTAGAGAGCCAGCTTGTTTTCGCTTCCCTTGTAATACTCAGAGGCGTTCTTGTTGAAATCGTAGAAGTAGCTGTCGCGCTTGTTTGCATCCCAAATTCGCAGGGCATAACTTCCATCAGCAGGTACACTCTGGTCATACATTGTTGTATTTGAGCAATAATCAATATGATAGAACCACTCATTCACGCCGAGGCGGAAGGTGGATGTACTGAATTTCTTGCTAAGCTCGGTGGTGAAGAGAGCCTCATCAATCTTACCGGCATTGAGACAGGACATACGGGTCTGAACATACTGACCATCGTAAGCCTTAGTCTGTCCGTTGATGTCGCGATACATATAATTATATACGCCCTTGTTGGCATCGCTCTTCAAATCGATGATAGACATTGGTGACTGGAATACAAAAGCACCGCGAGAATGATCGTACTTCAAGGTAGCCTTCCAGTTCAAACCGTTGTCAAAACGATAGTTGTTCATCAGGGTTACCTCGCTTGTCTTGTTCAGACAGGCATCATAGAGAGAAGTCTGCTTCAACTCACCAGTACGCATATCACGATAGGTCATATCATTATCTACAGGAAGATAAGAGGTAGTTCCGAGCTTGAAATCGCCATACTCCTTTACGCTTCCATCGCCTACATAGATGAATGGAGCACCCGAAGTAGCGTAATTATATACGCTATGGCTGTTGGCATATCTATACATGGCAGTAAACTCACCACGGTTGCCGTTATACTTCTTGGTAAGGAGCGCCTTGTAAATCTGAGTACGATCCTGGTAAGGAGTTGACTTGATCTTGAAGGTTCCCGGGTCGAAATCCTGATACATGTTAAAGCTGTAATACCAGTCGCTTCCCAAATCGCCATTCATATTCAAAGAGAATTCCTGCAATCCGAAGTGATTGCTCTTATAGTTCAGAGTACCATTGAATCCTTTCTGACCCTTCTGGGTGAAAGAGTTCACGGCATAACCGATATTACCGGTAGTGATAGCTGTCTCTGCAATCTTGAGCAATCCCTGATGGCTCAAACTTGCATCGCCACGCCAGATGGTATTGACAGAATGAGGATTGGTTGCGTAAGTTACAGGTAAGCCATTCTCCAATACGTTAACATCGGCAGAAGGCAAACCTATCTGAATCTCACGAGGTCCATTCGCACTGGCTGCATTAAGCATTACATTACGATTACCCTCTTCCTTAGCACTTGAATTATCATCCTGTGCAAAAGCTGCTGTAACATTTACCAATAAAAGTGCAAGCATCATAGCTGCGCTCTTTCCATTTAAAAAGTTGTGCATACTTAAAATTTCTAATTTGTTAATCCTATTTTTTATTTCTGCTGCAAAGTTATATATAAACAGGTATAATGGCTTTAAAAATCTCTACATATAATAACAAATTCCGTTCATTGCAACATAATTGATATAGCATGAACGGAATTTCACACTTTTCTGCTAGTTTCTACTTCTTAACTAACTCTTTTCTATTTCAGACAAAGGGAGTCATATAGATCACTACAGACAATTAAGAGCGTGTCATGATATACTTGAGTTAATGAGTTCAAGTGCTTGAATCAGTGAGGTCAAGTGTTTGGTTCAGCTTACTCAAGTGGTTCCGTAAGCTATCGGAGACGACTTGTTAAATTAACGGAGACGACTCAATAAGCTATCGGAGACAACTCAATAAGCTATCGGAGACGACTCAACAAGCTATCGATGACGACTCCGGAAGCTATCGGAGACGACTCCGGAAGCAGACGCAGATAGCTTCGTTGACTAACGCAAGTACTTGAGATGCTCAACGCAGCCTGTTTCGATGGGTCATGTAGGCTAATACCCGAAAACGTTAACGAACAATAAAAAAACAGCTTAGATTTTGTGGAAACGCATCTTTTTTGTACTTTTGGGAAAAATAAGGCAGGAATGACTGAGCGAAAGATCATACATATCGACATGGATGCCTTCTTTGCTGCGGTAGAGCAAAGAGACAATCCGGAACTTCGGGGCAAACCGGTAGCGGTTGGCTTCGACGGACCACGTGGTGTGGTTTCTACAGCCAGCTATGAGGCAAGAAAGTATGGCGTTCACTCGGCGCAATCCATCGCTCAAGCCAAGCAGCGCTGCCCTAACCTCATCATCGTGCCCTGCCGGCATGATTATTATGCTAAAATATCCCATCAGATACATCAGATATTTCAGGAATATACCGACCTCATCGAACCCATCTCCATAGATGAAGCCTTTCTTGATGTAACGCAGAATAAGAAAGGGATAGAACTGGCAGTGGATATTGCCAAAGAAATCAAAACCCGTATCAAGGAGGCAACAGGACTCACCGCCTCGGCTGGCATCAGCTACTGCAAGTTTCTCGCCAAAGTGGCTTCTGATTACCGCAAGCCCGACGGCATCTGCACCATTCATCCCGACAAGGCGCTCGATTTCATCGCCCAGCTTCCTGTAGAAGATTTCTGGGGCGTGGGCAAGAAAACACTGCAAAAGATGCATTTCATGGGTATCTTCAACGGAGCAGACCTGAGGAAAGTATCCGAAGAACATCTGGTAGAAGTGTTCGGAAAAGCCGGACACATCTTCTATGATTTCGCAAGGGGGATAGATGAACGCCCTGTCATCACCTACCGGGAACGGAAATCAGTAGGCTGCGAACAGACTTTCCTGGAAGATATCTATCTAAAAACGGCTGTGATTATCGAACTGTACCATACTGTACTCGAACTGCTGGAGCGCATCGCCAAAAGCGGTTTCGAAGGAAGAACCCTGACGCTGAAGGTGAAGTTTGCCGATTTCACCCAGATAACACGAAGCATCTCGCAAGAAAAGGTTCTGAAAAAGAAGGATGATATTCTACCTCTTGCTAAACGGCTGCTGAAACAGGTAGATTACTCCTCGGCGCATCCCATCCGCCTGCTTGGTCTGTCCGTAAGCAACGCCTCATCAGAAGAAGCCAGAAAGCAAGATAAGGAGAACAGCAGTTTCAAGCCCGAATACAAAGAACTGGAACTGGAATTCGAAGATTGGGAATAAGCCCCCTTTAAAAAGCTATAGTATGCCCGCTTAAAAAGTAACAAACCAGATAATACCGCGAAAAGCAGCTGTCAGACATCCCGTCTATACAGCTGCTTTCTCTCATTATTAGTTATTTCCCAAAACAAAACTTTTTACCTTAAAGAAAACTACTTACCTTAATGAATACTCAATCCTATAACCTTAAAACATAAAACCTAAAAACCTAAACCTATGAAAATGCAACTACTTCTGCATGAAACAATTTATAAACTTCTAAATTCTGGTGCAAAGATAGTAAGTTTCAGCGAAACCCAGGTGTAATTATCGTTCAAATAGTGACAAAAATGATACAATGTACCTTTTATGCTAGGAAATGAACGATTTTTATCCATATATTCACAGATTTTACACTTCAGGTATAGCGTATTTCTCTCTATTTCATCACATTACCTACATCACCAGGTAACATTCCATACACTTCCTTGAAACATTTTGTGAAGTAAGACGGCGCAGAGAAGCCCACTTCATAGGCTACTTCAGAGACACTCATGCTACGGGTTTCGAGCAAACGCCTAGCTTTGGCAAGGCGAGCCTTACGGAGTAAGTCAACAACAGAAGAGCCTGTCATCGCCTTCACCTTGCGATAGAGCTGCACACGGCTTAAACCAATCTGCTGTCCCATATCCTCAACTCCAAACTCGCTATCAGAAAGATTCTGTTGGATAATGGCTTGAAGCTGCCTGAGGAACTGCTTGTCACGATCTTCCAGATGAGCCTCAGAAATCTCCTTCTCAGCCTCTTTAGTACCTTGATAAAGATTCTTCAGGAGCTGACGCTGTCGCAAGAGATTCTCGATACGGGCGAGAAGCACCTTGCTGTGGAATGGTTTGGTAATATAGGAATCAGCTCCATGCTCATAACCCTCTGCGCGATGCTCCTCCAGGTTCTTCGCCGTAAGCATAATAACAGGGATATGAGAGGTAGCCGTATTCGTCTTCAGCTGTTCTGTCAACTCCAATCCGTCCATAACAGGCATCATCACATCGCAAATCACCAGGTCAGGCACCTCTTTCAAGGCGACAGCCAGACCCTCTTTACCATCAGCAGCCTCAAGAACAATATACTCATCCTGCAAAAGTGTACGCTCATACTGACGGATATCGGTATTATCATCAATAACCAGAACAGTAGGACGATTGGTATTCTCACTTACCAGCTGCTGAACTTTTCCACGACTTCTGTCTCCATCGTCAATATATTGCAAAACAGATTCATCTACAACATTCTTACCAGTTGACGCAGAAGCATTTACAGAGTTATCCACAATATCCACATCATTGTGGATAACTTGTGAATCACCCTCCTGCTCACGAGGAATGACAACGATAAAATCAGAGCCCTTTCCCAGTTCACTTTCTACCCTAGCCTCACCATGATGCAACTCTACAAATGATTTCACCAGAGCCAGACCGATACCCGTACCGCTGGCAGCACCTTTGGCCTGGAAGAAGCGTTCAAAGATCTTATCAGCCTCATCCTGCGAGATACCCTTGCCCGTATCTTTCACATCAAGACGGAGATTGCCCCCTTCATCTTTCAACGATACAAAGATTTCGCCACCAGCAGGCGTATATTTCAAGGCATTGCTCAACAGATTGAACACGATACGGGAAATCTTCTCCTGATCGGCAATCATTTCATGGCTGCCTTTCAAGTCATCAACATCCAGATGCAGTCTGATCTGCTTACGCTCGGCAGCAAGCTGGAAGTCGCCCACCCACATCGTCAAGGTCTTCACAATGTCGAAGCGATAGAGTTTCAGTTCCATCTTGCCATTCTGAATCTTACGGAAATCAAGAATGTTACTTACCAACTGTTGGAGAGCAAGGGCGTTACGCTGCACCATCTTCAAGAGTTCGCGGCTCTTGCCCTTGATGCCGGAATCTTCAAGCAGCATCTCTACCGGGTCGGCTATCAGGGTTAAAGGCGTGCGAAGTTCATGACTGATATTGGTAAAGAATACCAGACGGGAATGAGTGAGTTCCAAGACCTCCTCATTCAATCGTTTCAATTCTTCATTCTTTTCACCCAATTCTACATTCAGTCGCTTCAGTTCGCCATTTGTCTTAGCCAATGTTTCGTTCAGCCTCACCTTTATCAGATAACCTCTGAAAATTAAAGCCGCAGCTGCGAGGCAAACAAGCAGGAACAGACACAGACCTATGAGCATGACTTTCTGTGAATTATAATCAGACAGATACTGGTCTACCTGCTTATGCAAAGTCTTCAGATTGTGCGTCTGACGCTCGGCATCTCTAGCCTCCATCAATGTAAGGGCAGCATTTGCCTGGGTTATGATAGAAGTGCTCAGATAATTGTCGCGTTCATAAGGCTGATGCTTCAATATCTTCATGGCAAGCGCTATGACCTCGTCACCCTTGGTAGGATAAAGATAAGAGGCTTCGAAAATACCATCGCGCACAAGTTCCAAACCACCACCTTCGGTAGCCATGCCGTCTACTCCGGTATACTTATAGTTACGCTTTACCCTCATCTGGCGGGCAGCCACATAAGCTCCCCAGGCAAGACAGTCATTATGGGCAAAGACATAATCAAAGTCCTGTGTCTGTTTCAATATGCGTTTCATCGCCTGGATTCCACCCTCTTCTTTCCAGTTTCCTTCCTCCGAGGCTACAACCTGTAACCCAGGATAAGGCTTGATAGCATCCATAAAACCACGATGACGCTCCAAAGCAGGCGAAGAGCCCTCCAAACCGCTGATTTCAACGATGCGGCCCTTTCCCTGAAGCTGCTGGGCGATAAAAGTTCCCATCGATTTACCAATCGTATAGTTATCGCAGCCGATAAATGCCGTATACTTATCAGAATTGGTCTTCCTGTCATAGAGAATCACAGGAATACCTTTATCGTAAGCACGCTCTACCGACTTGGATATAGCACTCAGCTGATTAGGAGATACGATAAGCAGATCTACGCCCTCATCGATAAACTGGTTAACTTGCTTATTCTGCAACACATTATCATCATTGGAAGAAGCCAGTTTCACGATAAGCGAATCGTTGAGATACTCGCCCATCTTCAGTTCATCATTCAGTTTATCGCGCCAGATATCTTCCGAACACTGGGATACGCCAATGACAAACTTCCTAGGCTTCTGAGCACAACCGGTCAGCAACACAATAATCGCTACATATATAATAAGGTGTAATTTTCGTTTCATACAGCTTATACAATTTCTATGTTTATAAAGAAGAGGCATTCAACAAATGCCTAAAAATAAAACTTTACCGCTGCAAATATATAACTTTTTTTTTGTATTTTAGACCTATTGGTCAATTTTTTGCAAATATTTTGTTCTGAGAACACCAAGAAAAACATAGGAAAATCTTTCATATTTATCTTTTCCACACCAGTTACCAACAGGAAAACATCTGATAACCAACGGAATAACATAGTTATCAACACATATGTGGATAACTTTTCTATGAGAAGTGAATAAGTGTGGAAAAGTTTAGAGCATAAAAAAGACATCAACTAAAAAGTTGATGTCTCTCATCTTGTAGCGGGAGGGGGCCACGATCCCTCGACCTCCGGATTATGAATCCGACGCTCTAACCAGCTGAGCTATCCCGCCATCCAAGCAATTGATTTCTCATTTGCGGGTGCAAAGGTAATACATTTATTTGAATTGAACAAATTTTTCGGCAGAAATTTTCAAAAAAAGTTTCATTTTCTCATTTTTCTCACATTCCAGCCCCACTTTCACCTAATTATATATATAAAAAAAACGAAAAATAAAGGTTTTCTTATTTTTTTATATTACCTTTGCATGCTGAATAACAGACCTGCTATTATTTTAAATAAAGAAAAGGTCTGAAACAACAGAATATTGAAATGCTTAGAATTAAGAAATTAGACATATTTATTGCCAAGCAGTTTGGTCTCCTTTTCATGGGAACTTTCTTCATCTGCCAGTTTGTGCTGATGATGCAGTTCTTATGGAGATATATTGATGAACTCATCGGTAAGGGACTCACGATGGACGTGATGGCTCAATTTTTCTGGTACATGGGTCTGATGCTCGTACCACAGGCCCTGCCTTTGGCTATTCTCCTGTCTTCACTCATGACGTTCGGTAATCTCGGCGAGAGTTCGGAACTTACAGCCATCAAAGCTGCCGGCATTTCACTGATGCAAGCTTTCCGCTCACTCATCGTCATCACCGTCATCATCATGTTTGGCTCATTCTATTTCCAGAACAATGTGGGACCTAAGTCGAACATGAAACTGGCACAACTTCTGATTTCCATGAAACAGAAAAGCCCGGAACTGGAAATTCCGGAAGGAATCTTCTATGATGGTATTCCTAACTGCAACCTTTATGTGCAGAAGAAGGATTTGAAAACCGGAAAGCTTTACGGCATCATGATTTACCGCATGACCGACAGCTATGAAGATGCCGCCATCATATTGGCAGATTCTGGCATGCTCCAGAGTACAGCAGAAAAGAAGCATCTGGTTCTGAGCCTCTACAGTGGAGAATGGTTTGAGAACATGCAAAGCAGTGCACTTGCCAATACTGCTGCCGTACCATACAGACGAGAGACTTTCGTTTCCAAAAAAATCATTCTCGACTTTGATGGAGACTTCAGTATGACCGATGCTGCTTCGCTTTCAGGAAATGCAAAGGGTAAAAGTCTGGAAAAAATCAACCACGACATCGATTCGCTCAACCAATTATATGATTCTATCGGAAGAATCTACCTGAACGAAGCCAACGTGAGATTCTATGGAGGCGTACAGCGCATCAACAAGAAGGACTCTCTCAAAGAAATCAAGAAGGGCGAAAAACTCATTTTCGACACCTTATATAATAAGTTGCCACAGGACAAGAAACTCATGGCGGTAAACCAGGCACAGTCTACCGTACAACAGGAGCTTTCTGACCTTGATTTCAAATCGATGTCAACGAGCGATGCAGACTACATGATAAGACAGCACAAGATTGAGGCTATCAACAAGTTCACTCTAGCCCTTTCGTGTCTCATATTCTTCTTTATCGGAGCGCCATTAGGAGCCATCATCCGAAAAGGAGGACTGGGTTTCCCTGTCGTCATCTCCGTACTTGTATTCATCGTCTTCTTCATCCTCGACAATACAGGATACAGAATGTCTAGAAGTGGCATGTGGGCCATTTGGTTCGGTAAAGGTCTTGCACCGGCAGTATTGACGCCTTTGGCTATCTTCGTAACCTACAAGGCAACCAATGACTCTTCCGTATTCAATATGGATGTTTACAAAGAGTTCTTCATGAAACTGCTCGGTTTACGACAGAAACGTCATTACTTCGGCAAGGAAGTCATCATCACCGACCCGGATTATCAGACGGATGCAGAGAAACTGGAAAGAATAAACCAAGACATCACCTTATATAATAAGGAACACAAACTGGTTCATCTTCCAAACGTCATCAATGTATTCTTCAAATACGAGCCTGATCATGAGATAGAAAGAATCAATGCAGAATTGGAAGAGGTAATAGAAGATTTGACCAACACCGCCAACAAGTATATCCTGCACGACATGAACCAATATCCGGTTCTTTCTGTCAAGGCACATACACGCCCATTCGAGCGGAAATGGCTCAACATCATTGCAGCCATCATTTTCCCTGTGGGCACACTGCTATATTTGAGAATGTGGCGATTCCGACTGCGCTTGTTCCGTGACCTCAAGGTCATCAGTCAGACCAATACGGACATCATCCAACGGATTAAAGAACAGAAAAAGTAAAATGTAACTATATAATAAGGTATCAAACATGTCAGAAATCAAATTAAATAGCATCGAAGATGCAGTAAAAGACTTCAAGGAAGGAAAGTTCGTCATTGTTGTTGATGACGAAGACCGCGAAAACGAAGGCGACCTCATCATTGCCGCAGAGAAGATAGACGCAGAAAAAGTAAACTTCATGCTGAAACACGCAAGAGGTGTACTCTGTGCCCCTATCACCCTGAGCCGCTGCGATGAGCTCGACTTGCCTCATCAGGTTTCAGAGAACACCTCAGTATTGGGTACACCATTCACCATAACAGTAGATAAACTGGAAGGCTGCTCTACCGGTGTTTCTGCACACGACCGTGCCGAAACCATCAAAGCACTTGCTGACCCGAATTCTACCCCACAGACTTTCGGCAGACCGGGTCACATCAATCCGCTCTACGCACAAGATAACGGAGTATTAAGAAGAAGCGGACACACAGAAGCAGCCATCGATCTTTGTAAAATGGCAGGCCTCTATCCAGCAGGCGCACTTATGGAAATCATGAATGAAGACGGCACCATGGCACGCCTGCCTGAACTGATGAAGATGGCAAAAGAATGGAACCTCAAGGTTATTTCTATTAAAGACATGATAGAATACCGGCTCAAGAAAGAGTCACTCATCGAAGTGGGCGAAGAGGTTGACATGCCTACAGAATACGGCCACTTCCGCCTCATTCCGTTCCGTCAGTCTAGCAATGGTCTAGAACACATGGCACTCATCAAGGGAGAATGGAAAGAAGACGAGCCTATCCTGGTCCGTGTTCACTCTTCTTGCGCTACTGGCGACATCCTGGGCAGCAAGCGTTGTGACTGCGGTCAGCAACTCCACAAGGCTATGCAGATGATAGACGAGGCAGGAAAGGGAGTTGTTGTCTACATGCAGCAGGAAGGACGCGGCATCGGTCTGATGAACAAGATTGCAGCCTACAAGCTTCAGGAAGAAGGCTACGATACCGTTGACGCCAATACCCATCTCGGTTTCAAGCCAGACGAGCGCGACTATGGTTGCGGTGCACAGATGCTCCGCCATCTCGGTGTACACAAAATGCGTCTGCTCACCAACAATCCGGTAAAGCGCGTAGGTCTCGAAGCATACGGTTTGGAAATCGTAGAAAATGTACCTATCGAAGTTGTACCAAACAAGTACAATGAGCGTTATCTCAAGACCAAGAGAGACCGCATGGGGCACACTTTGCACCTCGGATAATAAAATTATGTTATTATTTCAATACAAAACATGAAATAATGCTCATTTTTCTTCCGAAAAAGAAATAATTTGCTTACTTTTGCACACGATAAACAAATATAAGAATAAAATTATGGCACAATTATCTGATCGTTTAAACAGATTGGCACCTTCAGCAACGCTGGCGATGTCACAGAAGAGTAGTGAAATGAAAGCTCAAGGTATTGATGTAATCAACATGAGCGTAGGTGAACCAGACTTCAACACTCCTGACAATATTAAACAGGCAGCAAAGAAGGCTATTGACGAGAACTATTCCCGTTATTCACCAGTACCAGGTTATCCTGACTTGCGAAAAGCAATTGTAGCCAAATTAAAGAACGAGAATGGTTTGGAGTACACTATCAATGAAGTAATCGTTGGTACTGGTGGCAAGCAGTGCGTCTGCAACGCTGTATTGGCACTCGTAAATCTAGGCGACGAGGTTATCATTCCTGCACCATATTGGGTAAGCTACCCACAGATGGTGAAATTGGCAGGAGGTACTCCGGTCATTGTGAATGCCGGTTTCGATCAGGACTTTAAGATGACAGCAGAGCAGTTGGAGAATGCTATTACAGAGAAGACCAAGATGCTCATTCTCTGTTCTCCAAGCAACCCTACCGGTAGCGTATACTCTAAGGAAGAACTGGCTGCACTGGCAGAAGTACTCAAGAAGCATCCTGAAGTATTTGTGTTGGCAGATGAAATCTACGAACACATCAATTATATCGGCAAGCACCACAGCATAGCTCAGGAACCGGGCATGAAGGAGCAGGTTATCATTGCTAATGGTGTATCTAAGGCTTACGCCATGACAGGATGGAGAATCGGTTTCCTGGCGGGTCCGGAATGGATCATCAAGGGCTGCAACAAGCTCCAGGGACAGTATACCAGCGGTACATGTTCTGTCAGCCAGAAGGCAGCAGAAGCAGCCTACACACTCGACCAGAGTGCTGTAGAGGAAATGCGCGTTGCTTTCGAGCGCCGACGCAACCTGATTGTAAAGTTGGCTAAAGAGGTTCCAGGTCTTGAGGTAAACATGCCACAGGGTGCCTTCTATCTCTTCCCTAAGTGCAACAGCTACTTTGGCAAGAGCAATGGTGAGAAGACCATCAACAATTCAACTGACTTTGCCATGTACCTTCTCGAGGAAGCACATGTAGCCACCGTAGGTGGTGACGCATTCGGTGATCCAGACTGTTTCCGCATGAGCTATGCAACAAGCGACGAGAACATCGTTGAAGCTATCAAGCGCATCAAGGAAGCTTTGGGCAAGTTGAAATAAAAATGGCTTAAAGACCATTTTCAAGGGTCAAAATGCAAGAAAAAAGCGAGATATTGGTATAAAATAAGCCAATATCTCGTTAAAACTTCTTAATTAGGCTGATAGTAAATTTTAATTTATTATCTTTGCCAATGCAAAATAGATAACCCAACTGTGTTTATTGACAAACGACACATTCAAGGTCTACGAAGCGAGAAAGAAAAAAGAAAATATTAATAATTTATTAACTAATAATTTAAAAAAAAGTAAAATTATGGCAACTACAAAACAAGCAGCCCCAGCTAAGAAGTCTGAGGGCTTTCAGGGAGTAAGAGGCGCATTCTGGATCATCGTGGTATGTGCTATCATCGCATTCACATTGTTCTTCACATGGTTCGGTAATGACATGCACTTCCAGGATCCAGGTGTACAGGATCACCCAGCAGACATTTGGGGTACTATCTACAAAGGTGGTGTAATCGTACCAGTTATCCACACATTGTTGCTCACAGTGTTGGCTATGACAATCGAGCGTTGGTTGGCTCTTAAGACCGCTACAGGTACAGGTGCTCTTCCTAAGTTCGTTGCAAACATCAAGGCAGCTTTGAACGCAAATGATTTCGCTAAGGCTGAGCAGCTCTGCAACAAGCAGCGCGGTACAGTAGCTAACGTTGTTATGGCTTCTTTGAACGCTTACAAGTCTATGGAGTCTGGTGCTAACGCATCTTTGAAGAAGGCTCAGAAGGTAGCTAAGATCCAGCAGGCTCACGAGGAGGCAACTCAGTTGGAGATGCCAACTTTGACAATGAACTTGCCTATCATCGCTACAATCGTAACACTTGGTACTTTGACAGGTCTTCTCGGTACAGTAACCGGTATGATCAAGTCATTCCAGGCCATGGGTGAAGGTGGTGGCGCTGACTCAGCAGCACTTTCTGTAGGTATTTCTGAGGCGTTGATCAACACCGCATTCGGTATCTTGACATCATGGTGTGCCGTTGTATCTTACAACACATTCACCAACAAAGTAGATAAGTTGACATACGCACTCGACGAGGTAGGTTACTCAATTGCTCAGACATACGAAGCTAACCACGCAGAAGAGGCTTAATTTTTGCTAACCCTTTAAAATTTTATCGCTATGGGTAAAGTAAAAATTAAGAAGAGTGACATCTGGATCGACATGACGCCTATGTCAGACGTTATGACCCTGCTGCTTACCTTCTTCATGCTCACCTCTACTTTCGTAAAGAATGAGCCAGTTAAGGTAAATACACCAGGTTCTGTGTCTGAGATTAAAGTGCCAGAGAACGGTGTCTTGACCATCTTGGTTAGTCCTGAAAAGGACAAGGCTGGTAATCCTACCGGCGAGGGCCAAGTATTTATGAGTATTGATAATACTGATCAGTTGGGAGCTACACTGAGCACAATGACAGGTACATTCGGCGTGTCATTGAGCCCAAAACAGATTGAGACATTCAAGAGCGAAGGTATGTTCGGCGTACCTATGAGCGACTTGAGTACTTATCTGACAATGAACGCTTCTAAGCGTCCACAGTATCTCCAGACTAAAGGTATTCCTCTCGACAGTATTAAGGGCGGTATGAGCGAGTTCCAGCAGTGGGTTGACGCAGCTCGTAACGTAAACGAAGACATCAAGATTGCCCTGAAGGCAGATGCTTCTACACCTTACAAGACCGTTAAGAGAGTGATGAACGAACTCCAGGATATGGACGAGAGTCATTACTATATGATTACACAGTTAAAACAAAAGGGGGACGAATAAATGGCAAAGAAAGAAAGCAAACAAAAGAAAATGAATGTCCGCGTAGACTTTACGCCTATGGTGGATATGCTCATGCTGCTTATCACGTTCTTCATGCTGTGTACATCTTTGAGCAAACCTCAGACTATGGAGCTGACTATGCCAAGTAATGATGAGAATACTCAAGAAGATCAGAAGAACGAAGCTAAGGCTTCTGAAACTGTGACACTCTACATAACAGCAGACAACAAGATTTATTATGGTGCTGGTATTCCTAAGTACGATGATCCAACATGGATCAAGGAGACTACATGGGGAAGCCAGGGCATCCGTAAGGTCTTGAGAGAGCATGCTACAGAAAACGGCACACGCCCTGTAGAAAGAATCGCACTTGCTGTCAAGGAGTTGAACATGGACCGTCAGAAGAATCCTAAGCAGTATCCTGATAGCATCTATCAGAAGAAGTTGAGCGATTTGAAGGCTGGTAACTTGAAGGACGGAAAGATTCCTACTCTTACTATCGTCATCAAGCCTACAGATAATGCTTCATATAAGAATATGGTTGATGCACTCGATGAAATGCAGATTTTGAACATTGGTACGTATGTCATCGATAAGATTAGCGGAGACGATGAGAAGCTTCTCAAGTCTAGAAACGTTAAGATGTAAGATGTGTACTAACAATTAAAACAAGAAAGAAATGGCAAAAATTGATCTTTACGATCCTAAATGGGTCGAAATGGTTTTCGCCGGAAAGAACAAGGAGTATGGTGCATACCAGCTCCGTAAGGGTACTTCTGGCCGAAACATCAAGGCTCTGCTTATCTTGGTCATTGCTGCAGCTCTCGTGGGTGGTTTTTTAGCTTGGAAGGTTATCGAACAGAAACAGGCTGAAGAGCAGCAAGCATATATGGAAGCTATGGAGTTGGCTAAACTCCAGCAGCAGGCTAAGAAGGAAGAAAAGAAGAAGGAGCCAGTGAAGCCTAAGGTTGAAATGAAAAAGGAGATTCCTGTGGCCCGCGAAACTCAGAAGTTTACCGCACCTGTCATTAAGAAGGATGAACTCGTAAAAGAGGAAAACCAGGTTAAGCAGATGGATAAACTGGATGACAAAGTTGCAGTCGGTACTGAAAACAAGGAAGGTGTGAAGGACCGTACAGTTGAAGCTGTAAGAAATGATATTGCAGTGGCAGCTCCACCTCCACCACCAGCACCAAAACCTGAGGTTGCTACTAAGATCTTCGACGTCGTAGAGGAGATGCCTTCATTCCCTGGTGGAAATGGAGCTTTGATGTCTTACCTTGCAAGCAACATCAAGTATCCTGTCGTTGCACAGGAGAATGGTGTACAGGGTCGTGTTATCGTATCATTCGTGGTAGAACGTGATGGTTCTATCTCTGATGTTAGGGTAGCTCGTTCCGTAGACCCTTCACTTGACCGTGAAGCACAGCGTGTCGTTAAGAGCATGCCTAGGTGGAAACCTGGTAAGCAAAACGGTTCTGCTGTACGTGTTAAGTATACTGTACCAGTTGTATTTAGATTGCAGTAATAGAATGAAAAGAACATCTTATATTTTTTTAGGTATAGGATTAACAGTACTATCAATGGCTTTCTTCTCGTCATGTGGCGAGAAGAAAGCCAAAGATGGTAGAACTGATACTCCTACTTCAGGCACAATTGAATTTGTGGCTGACGAGAGTTTGAGTCCTATCATTGAAGAAGAAAGAAGTCAGTTTGAGTATGAGTTCCCAAAAGCTAAACTCAAGCCGAAGTATACAGATGAAGTCACCGGACTTCAGATGATTAAAGATTTCAAAACAGCGCTCTTGTTCACTACACGTAATTTGAAAGATAGTGAAATAGCCTACTTGAAGTCTAAGAGCAATGTAATTCCTTCTGTTTTCCCTATCGGTTACGATGGATTGGCATTTATTGTAAACAAGCAAAACAATGATACTTGTATTACGGTAAAAGATATCAAACGTATCCTTACAGGTAAGGCAACAAAATGGAGTGATATTGTGAAAGGTTCTAAGAGAGGCGACATCGAAGTTATTTTCGATAATACCCGCTCAGCAACAACCAATTATGTAGTAGACTCTGTACTGCACGGAGCTAAAATGGGTGCAAAAATCATGGCCGCAAAAACTAGTAAAGAGGTTATCGACTATGTGGATCAGAACCCAGGCTCAATCGGTGTAATTGGATCTAACTGGCTCAACGACCGCCGTGATTCAACCAACACTACATTTAAGAAGAATATTCATGTCATGCGAGTATCTATCAAAGATGTGGCAACACCATATAACAGCTGGCAACCATATCAGGCATACTTGCTGGATGGAAGATATCCGTTCGTCAGAACATTATATGCTATTGTAGTTGACCCTCACAAGGCATTGCCTTGGAGCTTCGCAAACTACATTTCAGGCCCAAGAGGTCAGCTCATACTGTTCAAAACCGGATTACTTCCATACAGAGGTGACATCACTATAAAGACCGTTAATGTAAAACGCTAAGAAAGAGACGCATATAAAAAAGTAGAATTATGAAAGCAATTAAATATTTAGTAGCAGGTTTGCTCGTCATGGGTTTGGCAGCACCTGCAATGGCACAGGATGTCAACTATAAGGACATGCTGAAACCTATAGAGACTACATTGAAGGCTGGTAACGCTGATCCTAAGGCTTTTGCCAAGGAAATCAAGGAATACCAGAAGGAATTCAAAAAGGATCCTAAGGCATTGGTTGCTTTGGGTAACCTTCTTGCAATGAACAAGAACTATGATCAGGCTAACGCTGTTGCTGATGCTGTCATCGCTAAGTTCAAGAACTATGGTGACGCCTACATTCTGAAAGGCGACATCTATGCAATGCAGGACAATGGTGGTGAGGCTGCTACATGGTATGGTCAGTGTATGACAATGGATCCTAAGAATCCTCAGGGATATATCAGCTATTCTAACGTTTACCGTAAAATTGACCCACAGGCTAGTGCGGAAGCTTTGAACAAGCTGAGAGAAATCAACCCTAACTACCCTATCGAGGCAGAAGCTGGTCACAACTTCTTCAGCGCTGGCAACTACGAGAAGGCTTATGAGTATTTCTCAAAGGCTAAGCCAAACACACTTGAAGAGTATACTCAGTACGAATATGCTTTCACTGCTTATATCGTTGGAAAGAAGGAAGAATGTTTGAGCCTTTGCGAAAGTGGTATCCAGAAGTTCCCTAAGGATGCAGCTATGCAGGTTTTGGCTATGCGCGCTGCTGTTGACATAAAGAACTTTGAATCTGCTCTCAAGCATGCAAACATCGTAATGAACACCGATTCTATCAAGAAGAATGCTAGTATCATTTCTTATTACGGTTTGGCTTTGGCTGGCAACAAACAGTATAATGAGGCTATTGCTCAGTACCAGAAGGCATTGGAGATGAAGGCAGACGATCCTAAGCCATTGCAGTATATCTCTGAGGCTTACAAGGAGTTGGGCGATGAAGACAAAGCTTTGGAGTACAACCAGCAGTACATGGATAAGAATCCAAATGCTGCTCCTACAGACTTCATGAAGCTTGCTGAAATCTATGTTAACAAGGCTAAGAAAGATCCAGCTAAGAAGATTGAGAACATCGACAAGGCCATCGGCGTATACGCTAAGTTATCAGAGAAGTATCCTACATTGAAGACATTTGCAAAGCTTCAGGAGGGAAACACAGCTTTCCAGAATGAGTTGGATGACAAGGCTATTGCTGCTTATACAGAAGTAATCAATGAGCTGGAAGCAAAGCAGTGTGATGAAGATGAGCTCAGCTACCTGAAGACATCTTACCAGTATATGGGCTTCATCTATACCTACGACAAGCAGGATTTCAATACAGCTAAGCCATACTGGGATAAGCTTCTGAAGCTTGATCCACAGAATAAGTTAGCTAACGATGCTTACGAGAAGGCAGGTCTCAAGCCAGGCGAATAAGCATAACATTATTAACTACAACATATTGGGGATTGCATCAGATATTGATACAATCCCCTTTTAGTTTATATGATTTATACTATAAGCAAATAAAAGGATATAACGATAAAACAAAATCTTTAAACAATAGAAAAAGAAAAGAGCGATTCCAAAGGAACCGCTCTCAATGTTTTATGTAACTAAAAGTATCTATCCTTATAGATTAAGGAAGACTGATTGCCTCGTTAGGGCAAACATCAGCACAAGTACCACACTCTGTGCAGAGGTCTGGGTTGATTGAATACTTATCGCCCTCAGAGATTGCACCTGATGGACACTCATCAATACATGTACCGCAAGCGATACAATCGTCACCAATTACGTATGCCATAATTATTAATGTTTAAATGTTTATAATGTTTTTGTATAATATGCTTTAAATTTATCTTACTTCATAACATCCGGTATATTACCTAATAATTATGGTGCAAAGATAATAATAATTTCTGAAATACCTACAATTAGGTATAAGAATTTTCAAGAATTAGATTAATTTATACATAATCGAAATAAAACGGAAAGCAATATGAAGAGGAATATTCCGTTATAAATATATGAAACAGAAACTATTGACATTCATCATTAGCCTTGCCATCACAATCCAGGCTGGCGCACAGGAAAGAACGGTAGAAAACCGTCCTTATACCGATTTGCGCCCATTCCACTTCGGTGTATTAGTAGGCACCCACTTCCAGGATATAGAATTCCAGAATGCAGGACCGGTGACTTATCTTGATGCTGACGGCATTGAGCAACAAAGCTGTGTTACAGTAGACCAGGACAGATGGGATACTGGATTTACAGTAGGTGTACTAGGAGAATTCCGCCTGAACACCCACTTCCAGCTACGCATAGCACCAGCCATGTATTTCGGTACCCGACATCTCTCCTTCTACAACATGCTGGAAAAAGATGGAGCCGGTAATCCGATCCAACAGAAACAGGAGATGAAGACGGCTTACATTTCCAGTGCCCTCGATCTGATATTTGCAGCACAGAGATTCAACAATCACCGCCCATACATCATGGCAGGAATCAACCCGATGATGAATCTGAACAGCAAGAACGAAGATTATATCAAACTGAAGAAAACAGATCTGTTTCTGGAGTTGGGATTGGGGTGTGATTTCTATCTGCCTTATTTCAAACTTCGCCCTGAATTGAAATTCATGTATGGAATAACAAATACATACGATAAGAATCACATCAAAAACATAAAAGACAAGAGTACACTCCCATATACACTATCAGCCAAGTCAGCACATAGCAAAATAATAGCACTTACATTCTATTTCGAATAATCGAACAATATCACATAAGAAAAAGAGGCAGACTCCCCACAGCGAGAGTCTGCCTCTTCTAATTTATAAAGAACAGATATCTTTACTCAACAACTTCCCAACCGAAAACACACCCGTTCTTCATACCGGCGTCAGCTCCCTGGAAATCTGCAGAATAAGGGCTTCCATCTATTGGATTTTTACCTACATAACGCTGAGTCTTCAGAGAAAGCAGCATGCAGCGGTTATAAAGCATATCCTGCCATACAAACTCCTCTGCCTTGGAAGAGTCGGAAGTCAGACGAACATCACCAGATAAACCAGCACCAGCAATATAAACATATCGTCCGTCAGCCGTCTTCAAAGCAATCTTTCCCTTACCTCTATCCTCCACAACAAACTTCACCTGATTTCTCATGTCCTTTCGGTTACTAGAACTATGCATCAACCCATGTCCGGTAGCATCCATTAAACTTCCATCAGCGAGATTAGAGAATCTTATGGTCTTGCCTATAGGCAGATTGGCAGTTCTGTCTGCCAACGGCTCCTCCACCTTGAAATCATCAAAATCAGCCACACCGCCATTCAATTCCTTCTTGTTGAAAGCATAAAGTGCCACACGTACACCCTGGAAAGTCTTCAACTGATAAGGTGAAAGCATCTGCTCACCGATATTCTCCCAGTTCTTACCATCCAGAGAATAGGAATATTGCAACTGGCTCTTATCGTAATCACCCCAAAGTCGTAACCATACTACCTTACTTTTAGCCAACGGCTTCCAAACTTCCTTGTTGGTATTCTGATCATAACATCTCAAGTTCAACCCCTTATCCGTCTTGACAACGCCCAATGAAGCGTATGGCGTATTGATGGCACCCAAACCAGCCTCATCACCTACCTTCAAGCGGGATGCATCCAACTTTACAGATGTATAAGAAACAGGTCCGATGGCACGCTGCGTCAATGTATTCTTTGCCCAAAGCAGTTGCTTGGCAGGCATGGAATGCAAACGGAGCCAACCTTTTCGCTCCTTATTCAGCGACCACATCTTGTCATTCGGATTATGATTCCATTGCCAAACCGGTTTAAAAGTTTTACCCGAGAAATCATCACATCTGTCGTATGGAGCCTGTGGTGTCTTTACCATATCATTCGGTTTGAACCAGGTACGAGGAGAGCGCCCCAGATTCTTCTCCAATCCGAAGTAAGGCCAGCCGTCAACCCAAGTGATAGGGGACAGGCACACCGTTCTTCCCACGGCATTGAAGTCCTGCATCGAAACGCCCCACCATTTTCCGTCAGGAGCCTGCACGATGCCACCCTGATGAATGGTAGCACATCCCAGGTTCAGACCATTAGGCTTGTTGTTTTGAAAACTGAAACCATCTTCCGGCAAAGGCCGACCGATTCCCATGTTACCTACGCTCCATCCAGCAGCATAACCATACGATTCACGCTCGCTAATTACGCAGGTTTCATAAGGTCCCCAGATACTCTTACTTCGGGCACACTGCATACGGCCCATCGGTGAATAATCTGCAGAGAGGATATAGTACATACCATTGATTTTATAAACATGATGTCCCTCACCCATCGCATTGCCTTCCGGAATCACCACCTTGCTGCTGCCCTCTACGGGGCCACTCAAATCAGGCTTTAACTCCGTAACGGTCACGTTGCCATACTTGTGCACGGCATAAATCTTGCCATCCTCATCAAAGAGCACAGAGAGGTCGTAGATATCGCCATTAACTTTATGATGCGTCCAAGGACCCTTGGCACTGTCCGAGATATACACCTGCAATCCATGTCCGTTGATATTAGAGAAGATATAGAACTTTCCGTTGTGATAGCGGATGGCAGGTGCCCAGATACCCTGTCCGTAAGCTTCCTTGCCATTGCGGAGATTGAAATCATCAGAATCATCAAAGCGGTCGAAGCAATAGGAAGAGAACTCCCAATTTACGAGATCCTTGGAATGGAGAACCACCAGTCCCGGCACACTGTGCATCGTGGTACCCGCCAGATAGTAATCCTCCCCTACTCTGATAATATCAGGGTCAGAAAACTCATCATAAAACAAAGGGTTTGTAAAGGTACCATTACCATTATCTGCCGACCAAGACTTCCCTTTCAAAGTCTGTGTCAGAACATTCTTGGCTGCAGATTTTTTCTGCGCCGCAGCTCCCAAAGAACCGCTCAAAAAAGCGATGCAACAGGTTGCAAATAATAATTTCTTCATTCTCATTTATAGGTCTAAAAGATTATTATAAAAAATATTGCCACAAAAGTACGAATAATTATCCAACCAGAGGTGGACAAAATGATACTTTTATGGCAACAAATGTAATTTTAGGACATTATTTAATCAGATAAGTCCTTCCTGGTTCTGTTTCCAAGTCATATTCATATACGTCAGGAATAGGAACCTTCACTCCTTCTGCTATCCGATGCTGTTCCACTACAGGTTTCACTTCTGCAGATGCAAAAAGGATATTGGGACATGTTCCTTCTGCTTTCTTCAGCTTTTTCGCCTTCAGCGGTACGTATGAACGGAGACGCAGGATGCCTCCGATGGTGGAACGAATCTTCGCCTTCATCAGTCTGCCATTCTTCCAGTCCATATCCACCACAAAGCCGCCACGGGCGCGAAGTCCCTTTACGCTTCCTTCTTTCCAGGCATCAGGCAAGGCTGGCAAGAGATGCACGGCTCCATCATGACTCTGCAGGAGCATTTCGGCGATACCGGCTGTTACTCCGAAGTTGCCGTCAATCTGGAATGGCGGATGGGCATCGAAGAGATTCGGATAGGTTCTGCCATCAGGATATTCCTTTGCCTGCGCATCAGATGGCAACAGACGAAGCATATTGCTGATGATTCTGAAAGCATGATTGCCATCGAGCATACGTGCCCAGAAGTTCGTTTTCCAACCCAGACTCCAGCCCGTAGCCTGGTCGCCACGATGCTTCAGAGTGGTGGCAGCAGCATGGAACAGTTCCGGATGAGAGAAAGGAGAAATCTGATTGGATGGATACAATCCATAGAGATGCGAGATATGGCGATGTTCATTCTTCGGATCATCCGCATCCACAAGCCACTCCTGCAACTGTCCGTACTTTCCTATCTGCATCGGCGGAATCTGCGAAACCAGCTGCTGCATCTCCTTGCGCTCAGCCTCATCAACACCCAATATTTCAGAAGCCTTCACGGCACTGGTCAAGGCATCGAAGGCTATCTGGTTATCCATCGTGCAACCAGCCGTTACGGCAGTTTTCTTTCCTTTAGGTCCCTGTTCCGGACTCACCGACGGCACGGTTACTTTCCATTCTGTGCCTGGCAACTTCTGCATATAGTCGAGATAGAACTCAGCAGCACCCTTTATCACCGGATACCACTGCTTGAGGAAAGCCTTGTCGCCCGTATAGAGATAATGCTGCCAGAGATGGGTAGTGAGCCAGGCTCCGCCATTCGGAAACATGCCCCACTGCGCACCATCCACCGGACCTGCTATGCGCCAGATATCGGTGTTATGGTGTGCCATCCAACCACGACAACCATACATTTCCCTAGCCGTCTGTGCTCCCGTTACGCTCAAATCCTTAATCAGCGAATACAGAGGTTCCGTGGTGTTACCGAGATTCGTTACCTCGGCAGGCCAGTAGTTCATCTCCGTATTGATGTTGATGGTATATTTACTGTCCCAAGGTGCATTTTTGCTGTCGTTCCAAACGCCCTGCAGGTTTGCCGCCTGTCCACCAGGCTGGGAAGAGGAGATGAGCAGATAGCGACCATAGTTATACATCAGCGCCACCATCGCCATATCCTTGCTGCCCGCAAATTTCTCCAGGCGCTGGTTGGTAGGCAACGAAGCATTGATATCGGTTGGCAAAATCAGAGAAGAAGTAGCGAACTGCTTCTGGTAAGCCTCCACATGGCGTTTCTCCAACTGTGCATAGCTCATCAGTTTCACCTTATTTATATAGTCAGCATTGCGCTGAGCTGCATTGCCCGACACATCGTGATAGTTCACAAAATTAGTGGCAGCACTCACGATGATGGTTGCCTCGGTGCCATCCGTCCTTACATCTGCCACACATTCGGCAGTGAGAGCCGCCTTGATGCCTTCCTGGTCTTGTCCCTTCACCTTCAGCATAACCCCTGAAGGCGTTTTCTGAGTCTGATGTTCAAAAGGCGAATCCAGGGTAACATCGATATTCAGGGCCCCCTTTCTACTCGCCTTGATGTGGCAAACGATGACGCCATCAGCCAACGAAGCAAAGGTAGTACGGGTATATCTTACGCCATCCATCACGAAAGAAGTCGTGGCAATCGCCCTCTTCAAATCCAAGTCGCGCACAAACTGCTCAGCCTTCCCCAGATTATTCATGGTGATATGCAGATTTGCCATCGGCAGGAAGCACATGCCATGAGGACCTGGGATGAAAGTCTGGTTGATGAGAGCGGCGGCCTCCTCTTCCCTGCCATTGAAGATGAGTTCCCTCACCTTTGGCAGATTCTCCAGGGATTTCTTGCTATTGTTGTTATGGGGACCGCCACTCCAGAAAGTCTCCTCATTCAACTGGATATTCTCGTCCGTGGTTCCGCCATACACCATACCTCCCAGATGAGAGTTTCCGATAGGCAGAGCCTCCAGCCACTGCTGGGCAGGGGCGTTATACCAAAGCAGAGTGCTATTATCAGAACTGCTAGCCTTAGCCATCATCTTTACCGGAAGAAGAAACGCCAAAGCCATAGTTCCCACTATTATTCTAGTTCTCACTACTATTCTGTTTTTGATACTCAAAACTATCCACATCCACATATCCGCCAGCAGCCTTTGTGGCATAGTTATAGATGGCAATACGGGTTCCCATAAAGAGGCGGCGATAATCATACTGCATCTTGAAATCCTTGATGGCAGGAATCCAAGTCTTGCCGTCTATACTATATAATAAGGTGGCGAGATCCTGATGAAGACGGAAATCGCAACTCATCTTCAGATAGATGATGCTTGATTTCGTTGCCTCATCCTGCTTCAGATTCAAAGGCTGGCGATACACCTCCTCACGCTTCACATCAGTCACTGCCTTTTCCTTTTCAGTCAAAGCTACACTCTCCTTGGTACCTACCACAAAGAGTTTCTTGCCTTCCTTTACGATAGAAAGCAGGGCTGCATCACCTTGGAAGGCTGACAAGCCAGCCACATCGCCATCCTTCATCTTGCTTACATCCATCTTGATGATTCCCTCGCAGGCAGGTCCCTCGGTACGGGTACTGATGGTATTTGGAGCCAGGAAGATGTTAGGAACAATACGGGATGTCTTCAGGCGGAGCCAGCCCTTGCGCTCTGTGAGCGACCAGGCATTATCCACAGGATTGTGGTTCCACTGCCACTGCAGTTCCAGTTTATCCTTCGAGAAATCGTCGCTATACACGAGTCCCTTGCCATCGTAGCCCAGCACAGGCTTCTGCATCTCGGCAGGAATATTGCCCTTCTCATCGGTCAGCATAGGCCATCCGTCCTTCCAGGTACATGGCTCCAGCGTGAGCACTCTGCCCACACCACCACGGTCTTGGAATACGATGCCATACCAGTTGCCATCCTTATCATCTACAATCGTACCTTGTCCCACGCCATTGAATCCGGCAAACTCCGTTTCCAGAATCACCTTCTTTTCGTAAGGACCCGTTATCTTATCAGCACGATAACAAACCTCACGACGAGGATGTCCCTGTGGCCACGAAATCATCAGGAGATAATACTTGCCGTTATGCTTGATCATACGGGAGCCTTCGAGCAAACCCGTTTCATCAGCATCACGCTCAAAGAGTTTACGATGGCTGCCCGGCACCACATCCGTCAGGTCGGTATTCAGCTGCACCATCTCGCCCGTTCCATAAACCACGTATGCTTTATCATCGTCATCGAAGAAGAGAGCGGCATCATGGAAATGCTGCAAACGGCTGTGGATAGTCCATTTGCCCTCGATATCATCGGCTGTACAGATATAAGTCTCTCCACCGGGATTATCATTCGGAGCAAAGAGCGCATAGAACTTGCCACGATGATACTGCAGCGAAGTGGCCCACTGACCACGACCATACACCGTACCCTCCTTCATGTCATACTTAGGCGAATCGGTAAGTTTAGGGAAGATATAGTTCACAGTTTCCCAGTTCACCAAATCCTTCGATTTCATGATAGGCGCACCCGGCATCAGATGCATGGTGGTGCTTACCATATAGAAGCTGTCACCCACACGGATTACATCCACATCAGGCACATCAGCCCAAACCACAGGATTGGCGAAATTCTTCTCAAACTTCCACCAGTCGAAATTGAAGAGTTTGCTTCCCTTCAATCCCTTGAACACGAAGTATATATCATGCTTTCCTGTTACTTTCTTTAGCATTTGTGCCGAGAAAGTCTTCCACTTTTCCCAGCCACCCGTCTTGGTAACATCAAGTTTAGCTATCAGTTCGCCATCTTCCTTATCGAGATGAACCTCCAGCGAACCTCCAAGCGAAGAGCATGCCGCTGAGATGGCAAATGCATCTGGACTCTCATTTCCGAAATCCACCTCGCGTACCTTGATATAATCACCTGTATGAATTTCAGAGATATAAACACCCGTATCATCGGTCTGCTCCGACTTCACTCCCTTAGAGAAAGCGATGGTTTCAGCCTCCTGACGCTTGTAAGGATTGAGGGTTGCAATAGGAGCCACTCCTTCCTGAGTATGGTGGATAATTGGGAAGGTGCCGTCGGCATTGTATTTGAATTCTTCCACAGCCACACTGCGTCCGAATCCGCCACCCAGTTTACCCGTATGGTAGAAGAAATAAGACTTGCCCTTGAAGTCGGTCACACCGCAATGGTTAGTAAAGGAACCCGTATCTTCCAATGGCATGATTTCGCCCATATACTTCCATGGTCCGAAAGGCTTCTTGCTCATGGAATAAGCAATGTGCTCAGGCACTCCACCTGCAGCATAAAGCATATAATAGTTCTTGCCACGCTTCATGAACCAAGGTCCCTCTGTGTAGCAATCTTTATATTTTCGGGTAGAATCACGCTTCTCCACGTCAGGCGAGCCGAATCCCTCCTCAGTCATCACGATTCTGCCCACTTCACGCTTTTCATCAACAGCTGCCTTAGCATCTATACCACCCTTGAAGCTGATCATATCTTTATTCAGTTTGGCATAGTAAAGATGTGGATTACCCCAATAGAGATAAGCCTGACCATCCTCGTCCATCCAAACCGTTGGGTCGATATTGTCCCAACTTCCATTATCGAAAAGCGGTTTTCCCAGCGCATCCTTGAACGGACCGGTAGGAGAATCAGCCACAGCTACGCCGATAGCCATTCCACCCGTCAGTTTAGAGTGCGCACAGATATACCAGTAATACTTACCATTACGTTCAATGGTCTGTGCTGCCCAGGCACGGTCGTCTGCCCAGGAAAAAGAACTGAGATCGAGCGGAGAACCATGGTCTGTCCAGTTCACCATATCCTTGGTGGAATACACACGCCATTCGTTCATCCAGAAGAAGTCAGCCTTATCTTCATCATGACCGGTATATACATAGAGACGGTCTCCAACAACCAGAGGTGCTGGGTCGGTAGTTAACTGTGTTTGCACGATTGGGTTCTGTGCATAGGTAGCACCCTGCATGGCAAGCAGCCATGCGCTTATCAGTAACGGCTTTCTGAGAGCCAAGTTTTTCGTTGTATTCATCATTATGATTGTTTATTCGTTTAACGCTGCAAAATTACGAAAAAACAATCATAATGACTTTATCGAATGTTTCAAAAACTTTATTAAGTTTATCTTACTACACAAACTCTATTGGTGATTGATGCACTTGTCTCATTCTTGAGTAGAATATATGCTAACATATACTTTTCTACAATTAATGCTTCACAAGTCTCACACCATAAATCTGTCCAACTTGCTTGCCCTTATGAGCTACAAACTTCACTCTTATTTCCTTCTTGCCCTTAACAAACTCTGAAGGAATGGCATAATCAACGGTCTTAAACTGTGTGGTGCGCCAGCGATGACTGTTGTTCACGCTGCAAAGCAACTTGTCGTTGACATAAATATCAAACTCACTTGTACGCCATTCATCCTGTCCCCAGAACTTGAGCTGAAGGCTAAGATTAGTCTCTCCCTTGGTCTGCATCAGATAGCTGAAATAATGGCCATCCTTTGCATCACGGAAGAAGATACCCTCTGTATTACCCTTGTTCGAATCATCTGTCTCCATACGATGGTCGGTCTCTGGCTGCTGTTCTCCAGGGTTCACCTTATCCACAGTTCTAGCCTCCAAAGCCTGACGGGCTTTTTCCTCATCAGCCAACTTCTGCATATAAGCCTTGTAATCATTCTCGCCTAGTGCCAACCAATACATCATATATCGAGAATCATGAATCTCGAAGAAAGGCTGTAGTTCACCATCGATGGTATTCTCCATGTGGGTGGCAAGTTTAAAGTGCAATGGCTTGCCAGGAACTGGCTTCAGGTTTTTGGCAATGTCGTCGAGATGTTTCGGCAACAGAATAGGAGCCTCGTCAAGAGCCAGTTTCTTTCCACCGGCATACTGTCCGAAACGGCTGTCATCGGCAATGAGTCCACGCATATCCTCCGTTCCCGTCTTCATGCCGAGCAGGATAGGACCATACATGATTGCCACATACTGAGGCACATTGATCATCGGTTTGATGTAAGCGTGCATAGGCATAGAAATCTTTACCTGGTCACCCTTCTTCCATTTGCGCTTCATGCAGACAAATCCATTCTCCTCATAGCTATCGGCATCAAAACCAACACCCTTCACGGTGAAGTTTTCACACCAGGATGGCTTACGGACTTTCAAGATGAAAGTTCCCTTACCCTTGGCTACTTCTACGACAGATGTTTCAGCATACGGGAAAGCGGTCTGCTGACGAATCACCATCTTTCGATCCTTCCAATTCAACTCGGAAGCCACGAAGAGATTCACATAGAGCGCATCATCCTCCGCCTTCACACCCTTATCGTGCGTCCAGACAAACTGTCCATACTTTCCGTGGTCTTCCATACCTGTTCCCACGCAGCACCACATCGCCTCATTAGGAGCAGAATAGTTGCGATAATGGCGAGGACGGGCGGAAGTGAAATAGACATAGCCTCCATGTTGAGGATGCTGGGCAGAGAGGATATGGTTGAACATCGCAGTCTCGTAAAAGTCGCCATACATGCCATTAGGTTTTACTCGGTTCAAATCCTCGGTAAGTTTCAGCATATTATAAGTATTGCAAGACTCCGGTCCATCGATGTCGTTGATATAGTCTATGCAATTTTCCTTAGTCGGGAAGTGCTCACGCCTGCTGTTACCTCCCAAAGCCAGCGAACGCTGACGTGTCACAATTTCCCAGAAATACTCGCTGGCATTGTGATATTGCACATCATGAGCCAACTCAGCGATGCGCTGATAGCCGATAACCTTCGGAATCTGCGTATTGGCATGCATATTGTCAAGGCAGTCCTTGCCGTTTTCCAGAGGAACGAGCAACATTCTGTGGGAGAAGCGGCGGGCACAATCCAGATATTTCTGCTCACCGGTAATAGCGTATGCATCAGCAAGCACCTCGTTCATGCCTCCATGCTCATTACCTAGCATTTTCTCCATCTGTTCGTCGTTCAGATCACGCGTAATGTCCACAGCCCAATCACAGAACTTCAGAAACAGATTCTTTGCCTGTTCATTGCCGCAATAGAGCCATGCATCACGAAGACCAGCATACATCTTATGAATGTTATAGAAAGGTGCCCATGTTCCAAAGTAAGGTCCGAAATCGCCCTTACTGAAAGCTGTCCACATCTTGGCACTATTCGGAACACCACCTATATAGTTATGACACCAGGCTTCAGGACGCTGATTGTTAGCATCAAGCACCAGCTGGAGTTCGGATATCATATATTCCATGCGCTTGCGGCATTCCTCATTGCCTGTGGCTGCATTGATGGCAAGAGCCGACAGATAATGTCCGCCCACATGTCCGTCCAGTCCATCCCAGTTGGGATAAGAAGGTTTGCGAGGCTGCAAGCCAGCCTCCTTGCGATAAGGAGCCAGCATGCGGTCGCAATCATATTTCAGGAGCACCTGCACGTTCAAGTCGCGAGCATGCTTCAATGGTCCATCAAGAAGGGTGATGTCGCCCAGCGGGAACTCATCCTTATAAAGTTTATCTTGCGCCACAACACCCAAGGCAGGCGCAATGCTCAGCAGAGCAATCATTAGTTGTTTCTTCATAATTTGATATTATTTTAAATTCTTAATAAAAGTGTATATGCGGACAATTACATTTAGTTTATGGCTTTCAATGAAAAAACACTTCTTTTAATGTTTCTTCTTACTCGCTAAACTTCCACCAATCCAGGAAGAAGAGGTTCTGCTTCTGGATGTCGCCTCCCTTAAAGACGAAGTAGAGATCATGAACACCCTTTACCTTCTTCACCTGGGTAGAAAAAGTTTTGTATTCGTCCTTGGTGTTGCTGATATCCACCTTGCCAATGCACTGGCCGTTTACCCCATCAAGACGGATTTCGATGCTGCCGCCAAACATGTGGCAAGAGGCAGAAACCTCAAACTTACCTGCACCCTTCTTGAAGTCAACACCCTTCACGAGGATATACTCATCCTCATCAATATTCGTAACCACTTGATTCCATCTATTCTCCTGCGCCCACTGATTCTTAGGCTGCGTCTTCAATCCATAGCCCCAAGCCATCGTCTCAGCCTCAACCTGGCGATAAGGGTTGAACCATTCTATCTGCTCCAACTTGCAATCCTGGAAGTATGGCAACTCCTGGATGGTTCCGTCAGGATTGTAAGTCATTTCGGCCGCAGAAACAGAACGCTGCTCGGCATGACGCCCCGTCTTCAAACGGAAGATATCATAATTCAAGCCGAAGCAATAGCTCTTGCCCTTATAGTCGATGATGCCCGGATGATTGCCTCGAGTACGAGGCGTATGGTTCATGATATGTCCCTTATATTCCCACGGTCCGAGCGGATTCTTGCTCATCGCATAACCGATGCCCTCAGGACAGCAGGTAGAAGCATAAGCCAGATAATAATTGCCATTGCGCTTCCAGAACCAAGGACCTTCCTGATAATCCTGAATCTTCGGGAAGTGCATGATGGAATCAGAATAAGAAATCATGTCCTCGTTCAGTTTCACTGCCTTCAACTCCGGGTTGCCCCAATACATGTAAGCCTGGTTATCATCATCTACCCATACAGTAGGGTCGATGTCGAACCAGTCGCCCTCCCATGCCAGAGGCTTTCCGATAGGATCCTTGAACGGTCCGTATGGACTATCTGCTACCAGCACTCCGATGCCATGACCGTGGATTGGGCAATACATATACCATTTGCCATTGCGCTCGATGACCTGCTCTGCCCAGGCACCATTCTCGCCCTTGAACCACTTGAAGTCTTTCAATGAAGCCACGGCACCGCGGTCTTGCCAGTTTACCATATCTGTTGAGGTGTAGAGCAGCCAGTCTTTCATCAGGAACCCCTCAGCCCCATCCTCATCGTGGGTGGTATAGAGATATACCGTATCGTTGTGCACATAAGGTGCAGGATCGGCTGTGTACTTGGTCTGGATGATTGGCAAGTTGATGTTCTGTGCTGTTGCTGCAGTTCCCATGCCAGCCAAAAGCAGGGATAAAATCATTCTGTATCTAGTCATTTTATGATTTAAATTAATTATTAGTTAATTAAATTGTTATTTATGGATGCAAAGGTAAGCAAAAAAACAGGATTCTACTTTTTCACATGTTTCAAATACTTTATTCTATGTATAAAATAAATAGGAGGTAAACACTAATCATTGGTGTTTACCTCCTATTATCATATTTTCCTATTTCTCAAACCTGCAACTATCTGTTACCAGGTAACGCTCATACCCAATGCGATGCTGGCATTGGAACTGAGAGGAATGAACTCTTTGCTGGTCTTGCCCAAGATGTGATCCATACCGATGAAGAAGTTGTAACCCTTTGGATGGATATTCAGAACATAACCCATACTTGTAGCAAAACTGCTGACTGCAAAGTTGACACCACCATCCAACCACTTCAATGGTTTCCAGTTGGCACTGAGTCTACCCTCGCTCCAGGTATAATCACCATTGATGCGAGTGCTGCTCAGCAAACCGAAGGACAACTTGTCGTATGCTGGCAAACTGTACTCTGCGCCAAAGTTGAGCGTAGCTGCCAGAGCGGTAGTACGGCTACCCTGGTCGCCCAAGTCCTTCAGGTTGATGAAGTCGGTAATCTGGTCGCCGTAATCATCCAACTTGTCATCGATGGTAGAACCGCTGTTTTCTCTTACCGCAGTATCATGGAAGCCATTGAACTCAAAGCTCTCCGTTCTGTTCACAGCCTTCATATTGTTGCTCCAGTTGATGAAGCCCAAATCGAGAACAGAAGCACTCAGGGTCAGGTTGTCGTTCAATTTATAGACACCACCGAGGTCGAGCGCCATACCGAAGCCGCCCAATCCTGCGCCATCAACATCTACATCATCAATCTTTTCGTACTCTCCCTTCTCCGGGTTGTTATATTCATCTCTTGAAGTCTTATAAGTAAAGCCCTTCATAGAAACCTGGGCATTCGCCTTGCCGGAAACAATCCACTTGTCTGTACCAGAGAGGTCAGCACGCAGGTTTTCCAGACGAACATCACCGTCAGCCACACCGAAGAGGAACTTCAATTTAGCACCGATGCGGAGTTTCTTGTTAATCTGATGAGAGTGACCCAATGCCAATTCAGCATAAGAGCGAGCCATCATGCTCACATCACCAATCTCATAATTCTGATTACCCGTGTTCTTGGCAAATTCAAACAACTCATAAGGCAGGGAAGCGCCGAAAGATGCCTTGGCATTCACCTCGATGGTATTATAACCGCCAAATCCCTTGAAACCAGCAGAAAGAATAGAGATGCCCACATCACCCTGTATGCGGTTGTTGCTCTTGCTGAAGCCTTTCAGCGCCTCATCGGCAGAAATATAAGGATTCATGAAGGAAGTCATCTTCTTGGCACCCGCCTCCTGTCCGTACATCGGATTGTTCAGTACAATATCCTGGTAGCCGAAGTTGCCCTGCAGGTTGACATTGATAATACCCAAAGCTGGGATGGTGATATAGTTCTGCTTGTTCTCAAAAGCCGGGTTCATATCGTGACGGAACTTGTAGTCGTCAGTAAAGTAAGCGGAATTGAGTGTCTGAGCCATTGCGGTGCCACCTGTCATCAGCAGAGAGGCAGCCAAGAGATGCTTATATATTTTATTCATCATTTTCTTTGTCTTTTATGTGTGTTATTATTCTGTTACTACTCTCTGTCATTAATTGAAGTTACCAATCACTTTACCCACGAGTTTCACATTGATGTTTTCCAACTTCAGGGTATGCTTCTCAGAGTTGAGGTTGATACCGGTCACGGTAGTTCCATCATGGCTTGCCTTACCTTTTACCTTATAAGAGAGTCCGTCGAGCTTCTGCAATCCGCCCTTTACCTTTTCACGGAGTTCTATTTCCAGCGGAGAGTTCATGGCTGTCACGCCATCAGCAGATGCTTTCACAGTACCCTTCTTGACATTCACTTCTATCAGGTTGCTGATGTCTGTACCACCCACTCCGAGTGGAGTTGCCTCTACGATGAGGGTAGCAGGAACCAGGTTCTGCGCATCGGCTGTCAGTCGAACATAAGTTCCTTCAGACAATTCCAGATCATCCAGATCATCATTCCAACCGTCGAAATCATCAGCATATTCGATGACTGCATCCTCGGCAAATGCCAACGGTGCATAAATCTCGTAGCTTGGAACAACTTTGTAATAGCGGCCGAACTCGATGGTCATTTCCTGACTGGGATCAGCCTTCGTCTCTACATCGGTAATCTGTACGTAGTCTGGAATATGCTGGTTGATGAGTGTAGCCAGGTTGCTCACCTCATATACATTGGCAGCACCATACTGAGCAGTCAGTTCTGCAGTCTTATGGCGGCAGATACAGATCTTGGTTACTGGCGCAACAGTAGTCTTGCAGATATTCATCTCAGGGAGTTGCACGGTAGCCAAGTTCTGACCGTTCTTGGTAGAAATCACCTTTGCACTCACCTTTGCCGCTGCATCCATATCATTTTTGATAGAAAGAATAATCTGAGGATTATCCAAGTCAGCTCTTACGCCATCTTCTGAAAGGAAGTCAGGAACGCCAGTCACAGATACATCCCCCAAGCTTGAGATATTGATTTCCGGGTCGAAGATACCAGTAGCAGACTTCAAGGTAATATCATTGACATTCACGTTGGCATCGATGGTTAGTGCAGATGTAGGAACCCTCGTTACATCAGCCTCGATACCGAGGTCGAAATAACCGTCCATCTTGATAGAGCCATTATTGCCGATGACAACCTTGCCATAAGCATCCTGTTTTTCAAAATCCAGTTTTTTAGCCTTGATGGTGAGTTGAAGATTGCTGCTTGTAGAAACATTCTCCACGGTAATCTTCGAGCCGTTGACCATAGGATTGCCATTACCTGTTACCTGTGAAATCTCCAGATAGCCAGGAAGAGTGAGGGTTGCCTTATCTATTGTGGCGATAGCAGAAGAAAGACCATCAAGAGTGAGATTAATCTTCAGTTCGATTTCGTCAGCCACCTCGGCACTGTTCAGGCTCTTTACAGCAGCATCCGTACCATTATATTTAAACATCAACTCCTTATGAGAGACAAAACTGAGATGAGTACCAGCAGCACGGGTTCCCTTGGCAGCAGAACTGGCATTTAAAGTTAGCGTACTAGAATAAGAATTACCCCTCAGAACAATAGGAGAAATCATTGGTGAAGCAGATGATGCATCAGAACCTGTCAATTGGAACAGATAATCACCGTTTGCGGCAATCTTCACACTACCATTCTCTTCCAGTTCCAGAATATCAGACAGAGGTATGTTCATGGTAGAACTGGCAGGTATTTCCAATTCGCCACTACCAAATCCCATCGTAGCATCAATCTGGTCAAAATCATAATCGTCATTTGTACACCCGATTACCGAGAAACCCAACGTCAATAAAGACGCAAGTAATAGACTTGCTTTCATTTGCTTTTTCTTCATAGTTTATGAATATTTGATAATTATAGAACTTTACACTTTTAAAGAGAACTTACATAAATTAAAATACATTTGCAAATATAGCATTTTTTATTAATAAGCATGTAAAATAATCAGAAATCTTCGCTCAATTCCTCAATTTATACACAAGACGCCGTTATTTTACGAATATTTCCACCTCAAAAGTCAGTTGACCACACATCATGATTCTTCAATAATCTCCCCCCACAGGATGGCGTCCCAGCAGATGAGTTCCCAAATAGAAAACGCTGACTTCAGCCCCAAGAAACTATGAGTTTTAGAGGAGAAAGCTATGAGTTAGGATTTTTAACATAAAACACTAAAGCAACCGCATAAGAGGAAAATCAAATTTGCTTCTCTAAGTATTTTATCGCTACAACCTTATATATATTCGCAAATTGCACTGAGCAGAGTGCAATTTACGTTAAAAATTGCACTCTACTCAGTGCAATTTCGTATTTAATTCGTATATTTGCACCCATAAAGAGCAATATAACAGGCATAATATGGAACAATTACAAGCAACATTCGACAAATTGCTGAGAGAAACGAGTACTACGTTTCATCGCTATATGTATAATCGCATCAATTGGGATGCTCGTATGATAGGATTAATGGGACCAAGAGGTGTCGGTAAAACAACTTTGGTGCTTCAACACATCAAAGAACAACTACCAAGAAAAGATTCTCTCTATGTACAGGCAGAAGATTTTTATTTTGCCAGTCACAGACTCACCGAACTGGCAGATTCATTTGCAAAGATGGGAGGAAAGTATCTTTTCATTGATGAAATCCATAAATACAAGGATTGGGCAAGGGAGCTGAAATTGATATATGATTATCATTCTGAACTCCATATAATGTTTACAGGGTCATCTGTTCTCGACATAGCAAAGGGGGCATTTGACCTGAGCCGTCGTGCACTTATGTACGAGATTCAAGGACTCTCGTATCGCGAATATCTGGAACTCTTTCATGGAATCCATTTTCCTGCATGTACTTTAGACCAGCTCATGCAACAGGAAGTCGATATACCAAATGGTTTCTTGCCTCTAGAACATTTCGCGGACTATCTGCAACGAGGATATTATCCTTTTTCTGATGGCGACATCAGAATGTATATTCAGCAAGTAGTCAATGCAACGATAGAAACCGATATTCCGCAATATGCAGACCTTACGGTTTCAACTGCAAGAAAGCTCAAAAGACTACTTGCCATCATCGCTCAAAGTGCGCCATTCAAACCTAACATGAGCCAGATAGGAGGTCAACTTGAAGTTTCAAGAAACAATATAGCCGACCTTTGCGCCTACTTGGAGAAAGCAGGACTTATTGGGCAACTCCGTACTTCAACAGGTGGCATTCAAGGTCTAGGCAAAGTGGATAAGATCTATCTGGATAATCCAACACTCATTTATACCCTTGCTGGAAAGAGTGTGGAGATAGGAACTGTTAGAGAAACTTTCTTCTTCAATCAGACACGCTCTCTCATGCCTGTCACAGTATCCCCTATATCAGATTTTCTGATTGTCGGGAAATATACATTCGAGGTTGGCGGAAAGAAGAAAAAGCAAAATCAGCTACAGAACATAGAGAATGGATATGTGGTAAAGGATGATATAGAAACGGGCTATGGCAACATCATTCCGTTATGGATGTTTGGCATGCTCTATTGACAGATAATCCTTTATAATAGAAAAGATGACCTCGCATTTTGCAAGGCCATCTTTTCTGTTGCTACTCCACAAACTTCCACCAATCCAATACAATAGTCTTATCTTCATCAATCATAAAGTTCATACCAATCTTTTCCACGGTTTTGCCTCTTAGGGCAAAAGCATCAGCATAATGCTTGTTGTTGATTTGGTTAAGAGCCTCTTGTGCTGACTTATTAAATTTCAGTTCTATCACATAGATGGTATCCTTTGTTTCCATCGTAATGTCTGTTCTTCCACGGAAAGTATGCTGTTCCACCAATATACGGAAATTCGTAAGCAGGGCAAAGATGATATACATTGTCTGCTGATAATGCCCCTCATAATCGGTATTATCGCAATAAGGTACCGTCTCCCAGAACGTTTTCAATAGCTGAAGAGCACCATCCATGTTACCCTTATTGATAAGAGAAGACATCTTGGCCACGGTCGTATTGCACATTGCAGACTTTGCCGCTAAATAATGCGGTAACATACTGCGATACAAACCTATCCTCACTTCTTTGTTAGGCAGAGCCAAGGTATAGAGTTCCGTTTCCGGATCATAATTCTTGATAGTGATATAACCACTCTGATAAAGTAAAGGCATGATAGTAGTCATCGTCTCAGTGGCTGCATCGAAATCATCCTTTGATGCATCCATCTGTTCACCCAGGTCAATCGGTGTAAAGTCATATTTCCGCATCATATTAAGGAGATAAGTAGGAGTGCCTGAGCCAAACCAATAGGAATTCATCTGTCCTTCAGCTAAACAGTTCAACAAGCTATAAGGATTGAAAATATCTGATGATGGCCAGGTAAAGTGATAGCCATCATAATTTTCCTCCAGTTTTGACAAGGCTTGTTCGTGTGTCAATCCCAACCTACCTGCTAACACATCAATATCCTCATCAAACTTATCCAACAATTCCTCCTTGGTAATGCCGCAAATGCCAGCATACTCTTGGTGCATACTCACATTTGTGATATTATTGAGTTCACTGAAGATACTAAGTTGCGAGAACTTGGTGATGCCTGTCAAGAAGACGAAACGCAGCATTCGGTCGCTATCCTTTAGGGGACTATAGAAATTGCGCATCACCTCTCTCAATATATCCAAGCTGGTATCCTCATGTACCACATCGAGCAAAGGAGCATCGTATTCATCGATGAGCACAACGACCTTCTGCCCAGTCTGCTCATATACCGTTTTTATTAAATTAAGCATACGGACATTCGGGTCAGGAGAATCATTGACGATGCCAAATTTTTCTTCATTTACCTTTAATATATATAAGAGATAGCGCACCAATTGGTCTTTCTCCATATGCTTTCCACCTGCCAAACTAAAATGAAGCACAGGATATTCCGTCCAATCTTTTTCTAGCTTTTCGATGGCAAGCCCCTTAAAGAGTTCCTTCTTTCCCTCGAAATAGCTCTGCATAGTAGAGACGAGGAGTGACTTTCCGAAACGACGTGGACGCGCCAAGAAGAAATACTTTCCACTCGTATGAGTCATACGATAGATGTACTCCGTCTTATCTACATAAAGAAAGTCCTCCTCTCGAATCTCAGAGAAGGTCTGCATGCCTATTGGATATAACTTCGTTGCCATATTATCAACAATTTACTATTTACGTTGGCAAAGATAAGCAAAAATCCCGAAACCGCCAAGCGATTTCGGGATTTATTATATAGACACACCCTCTTTTATTACCTATCTCTCAGATGCTCATGCCTCTATCACCCAATCCTCAATAGTACCTTGGGTAGAATCAAAATTGATGCCAACCTTGGTAATTGGCAAGCCACAAAGAGCGAATCGCTGACGATAGTTCTTCAGATTGATTTGCTGCATTGCCGCCTGAGCACTCTTATTCAGCTTCAATTCAACCACATAGAGATCGGTCTTGGTAAGGAGCACAATATCTACCCTGCCACGTGGCGTATGCACCTCCACATCCACCAGGTAATTGGTTAAGAGAGTAAAGATGATGAAGAGCATCTGCTGATAATGCCCCTCATAATTGGTCACGTTGCAGTATGGCACCGTACCCAGGAAGTCTTGCAACAGATGCAAGGCACCATCCATGTTGCGCTTGCCAATAAGCAATGCCATTTTGGCTATTGCCACATTGCCCCGTTCGGCAGAGACACCATCCACGTAGTTTGGCAGAAGATTATCAAACAACCCTACCTTGATTTCCTTGTTTGGAATATCCAGGGTATAAATCCTCGTTTCCTGATCGTACTCCTTGATGGTAACATATCCACTCTGGTAGAGCAACGGCGTGATAGTCTTCATATTCTCCGTTGGTGCATTAAAGGATGAACTTACAGCTTCTGTCGGAGCTATCTCCGTTGGCAACACGCCAAACTGCCTCAACATATTGATAAGATAAGTTGGCGTACCAGAACTGAACCAGAATGCCCCCAATTCCTTTTTCGAGAAACAGTTGAGCAGACTATATGGATTGAAAACGTCTGGCGATTTCTTCGAGAAATGATAGCCATCATAATTTTCCTTGAGCTTTGCAATCATCATTTCTCTAGAATATCCAAGTGCGTCAGCAAGCATATCGATGTCATCCGACATATTTTCCAGAAGTTCTTCTTTGGTGATGCCGCAGATTCCTGCATATTCATCGTCCATCGACACATTTGTGATATTGTTCAGTTCACTGAAGATGCTAACTTGCGAGAACTTGGTGATACCTGTAAGGAAAACAAAACGCAGTTTTGCCTCACTATATTTCAGAGGACTAAAAAAGTTACGCATGATATTGCGCAACACATCCAGCTGCTCTTTCTCGTGAGCCACATCCAGCATAGGCGCATCATATTCATCGATGAGCACAACCACTTGTTTTCCGCTCTTCTCATAAGCAGTATTGATGAGGTCGATGAGTCGGTTATTTGCCCCGATACGTGGCTCGTTTATACCCCATTTCTTCTCTTGATCTTCCAGGATATAGCCCAAATACAATTCCAGCTGCTCGGGTTCCATGTGCTTGCCACCGCTCATGTCAAAATGGAGGACAGGATATTCCGTCCACTCCTTTTCTAACTTATCAATTGCCAATCCCTTGAACAATTCCTTCTTTCCCTCGAAATAGCTCTGCATAGTAGAGACGAGGAGTGACTTTCCGAAACGACGTGGACGCGCCAAGAAGAAATACTTTCCACTCGTATGAGTCATACGATAGATGTACTCCGTCTTATCTACATAAAGAAAGTCCTCCTCTCGAATCTCAGAGAAGGTCTGCATGCCTATTGGATATAACTTCGTTGCCATATTATCAACAATTTACTATTTACGTTGGCAAAGATAAGCAAAAATCCCGAAACCGCCAAGCGATTTCGGGATTTATTCTGTATAGAACTGTGTACCCAATACCTTGAAGGGAATTTTATCACTTTATCAACGTTTATCAAAGAGTTTATAGGATGTAACAAGTAAGAAGAGGGTGCGTCATAAAATGAGATGAGGTGTTTTGGTTAAATCTCCAAACATTTTGGGAGTTTTTCATCTTTTATAGGCACCAATCGCTTACGTGAAAAAGTTTTTTAGCGAAAAAAGTCTCATAGTCTCATTTTTACCCAAAAAGCACGGCTTAAATACCTGATATATAAAGAATTAATAACAATGATACTTCTCGGTTTTAGCGCCGAGAAGTATCATTGATGTATCATGGAAGTATCATTGACTGAACTTTTAGCTAATGCGTCTATTATTTCAGTTTTATGAAATTGATAGTGTCTACCTTTCTAGTGTATAAAGTAAAAAAGCATCTACTGAAATCAGGAAAAGTCAGTTCATCAGATGGTCCCTTTATGCCCTTCGGTTGGTCTTTCTGTGCCCGTTACACGGGCATCCGTAGCCCACCAAGTGGGCATCGGCAGCCCCTGTGCTGGGCAACCACTGCCCATAATGCGGGCAACGAGTGCCCAAATATCGGACTCATTTTTGGGCAATATTCTTTTGATTCTTTGCGATATTTAGCATGTCCACGGCGACCGAGAAGGGTGTGTCATGGACTTATGACACACCCTCTTTTCATATTTACTCAGCTCCTTGATGATTTTCTCAAGTTACTTAATATTCTATAGAAACATCCAGTTTCTTCAAATCCTTATCAGCTGAACTGCTGCCGTAATAAACCTCATAGCTACCTGCCTTGGCACGGACGGTATTGGTTGCAGCATCGAAGAGTTCGAAGTTTCTGCTATCCAGCGTGATGACAGCCTCAGCAGTCTTTCCTGCCTTCACCTCCACTCTCTCGAAAGCCTTCAAGCTCTTCAATGGTCCTTCGGTATCGGCAGGATCCTTCACATACACCTGCACCACCTCGGTTCCATCTTTCTTGCCAACATTACTTACCGGTACCTTCAGCGTAATCTTCTCACCCTTCTTCAGGATAGAGTTGGAAAGTGTAGCATCGCCAATACGGAAAGAAGTATAGCTCAAGCCATAACCGAATGGGAAGAGCGCATCGTTCATATAACGATAGGTTCTGCCCTTCATACTGTAGTCCTTGAAATCAGGCAACTGCTCTGAATTTTTATAGAACGTAATAGGCAACTTGCCGGCAGGATTGTACTCTCCGAAGAGCACACGAGCCACTGCCTCACCACCTTCCTGACCAGGATACCAGGCCTGGAGAATGGCATCGCAACTTTCTGTCTCTGGAGTCAAGGCAATGGCAGAACCCGAACAGTTGACAAAGACAACCTTTTTGCCCGCCTCCTTCAAAGCCTTCAGGAAATTGCGCTGAACCTTTGGCAATTCTATGTTGGTGCGGTCACCACCCTTGAAGCCAGGAATCTCGATAGGCATTTCCTCACCTTCCAACTGTGGAGAGATACCACCCACGAAGACCACTGTCTCGCAATCCTTCAACTGCTTGAGCGAAGCCTGATAGTCGATAGGATTCTCATGCCCGATATTGAACTTCATGTCCGCATTATAGGTTGGCATTTCGTGATAGCGGATCTCTATCTTATACTCCTTGCCCTTCTCGGCTTGGAACTCGATACGACTCTCGGTAGTGCGCCAGATAGAATGCTCTGCCTTCTTCTCACCATTCAGATATACCTCGTAGTGACCGCAACCAGCCACGTCGAGCAACACCTTGTCTGTCTGCTTAGGACGGAACACGGTTTCATATTTTGCAGAGAAGCCCACCAGCTTCACATTAGGAGCGAAGGAGTGCTGACCATAGGTAGTTACCTGCACAGGATTCTTTTCCTGAGTGATGGTAACAGGCTTACCTTCCATTTCACGATTGTTCCAGAAAGTGCCCTTAAAGCCCATCTTGCCATCCATGCTGCACTGGTCGAAGTAAGAATCCAAAGTCTGGTCGTTCACCAGGTCGCACCCTTTAAAGGTGACGACCTGGTTTTTCTTCAAACGACTCTTGATACCATCCAGGATGGTAATTGTCTGTCGTGGAGTACCATTATAGTTTCCCCACATCATCGGTTCGTTATCCACATTTGGTCCGATGAAAGCAATCTTCTTTACCTTTTTATCAAGAGGTAATACCTCATTCTTGTTTTGGAGCAGCGTCATGGTCTGCAGAGCCATATCGAGCGAGAGCTGGCGATGCGCCTTGCTGCAAAGTACAGATACAGGAATCTTCGACCATGATACTATCTTGTTGTCATCCATCTCACCCAAGTCGAAACGACCTTCGAGCAGACGAATCACATGCTTATCAACTTCTTCTTCAGTCAAGGCACCATACTTCACAGCCTCAGGCACCGATTTATATATATAATTAAATCCACATTCTACATCGGTTCCTGCCAATACACCCTTAGCTGCTGCATTTCTGGCATTGCTCGAAACCTTATGGTTCTCCCAGAAATCAGTAACAGCGCCACAGTCGGAAACTACCAGGTACTTGAATCCCCACTCATCCCTGAGAATCTGCTGCAAAAGGCGGGTGTTGCCGCAGCATGGTTCATCATCCCAACGCTGATAGGCACACATCACCTCACGCACCTTGGCATCCTGCACAAGTGATTTGAAGGCGGGCATATAAGTTTCCCAAAGGTCGCGCGGTGTAACATCGGTAATATTGTCTGTATGGCGAGCCCATTCTGGTCCGCTATGAATTGCATAGTGCTTGGCACAAGCCCAGAGTTTACGGTATTTCGTATCTTCAGGTCCCTGCAATCCGCGCACCACGGCACATCCCATCCTACTGGTAAGATAAGGATCCTCACCATAGGTTTCCTGTCCACGTCCCCAGCGAGGATCACGGAAGATATTCACGTTTGGAGTCCAGACAGATAAAGCATGGAAACGGGTTACATCTCCTCCCTTCTGCTGCAGTTCATTCCATTTGGCACGCATCTCATCAGATGTTGCATCAAAGACTCTATACACCATTCTGTCGTTAAACGAAGCTGCCATTCCGATAGGTTCCGGAAAGACGGTTACATCTCCCATGTTCGCCACACCATGCAGTGCCTCGCTCCACCACTGGAATCTCTTGATTCCCAATCGTGGGATAGCCGGCGAATCATCCAGCATCAGAGAAGCTTTCTCTTCCAAAGTGAGACGACCACATAAATCTACCGCTCTCTCATGAGCCGAGAGGGCTGGATTCTGATAAGGAAACTGCTGCGCTGAGGCATTGCCGGAGGACATAGTTACCACAAACATCAAAGCTGCGTATATAACATTCTTGTTCATTGTAATTACTATTAAGCTATTAGTATATTTAATTGTTATTTGCGCTGCAAAGATAAACAAAAAAGCAGAATATTACTTTATCACAAGTATCAAATACTTTATATGATGTAACACTTACATCTGTATCTTTACAGCCTTTCCGTCATATTCCACACTCTTGCTTGCCTGCATAGGCTGATCGCCCGCACCACTATTGGCATCCACCAGTACGATGTGGAATCTGCGATGCTGGAGCATTCCCTTATAACTGCCCTTGCGTGGAGCGATGTTCAGGGTTCTGTCTGCTTCATTCCAAACAAACTGGATTTCCGAGAATTTACCCTTCTCATAGTTGTAGTTGTCGCCCTCATCCTCATAGAGCGTAAATTTACCATCAGCACCAGGATAGACACGAATTTCCAGCTCATCCCAAGGCTTCTCTGAACTATACTGCACTTCAGGACCGAATGGCAGGATGGTACCTGCCTTGATGAATACAGGCATGATGTCGATAGGACAAAGGCGCTGGATATCCTGACCGCCCTCATACTGGGTGTTGCTCCAGAAATCATACCATTTATTACCCTTTGGCAAGTAAACATTCACAGGCGCAGCTGCCTTCCTTACATCAGGATAGATGGTATGGCCCTTCTTCTCCTTATCCTTCCAAGTGTATAAAGGATCAGTTACCGGCTTCACCAGAATGTTGCGGCCAAAGAGATACTCATCGTTCAGGCGGGAAGCCTTCTTGTCTGCCGCATAATCCATTACCAGGGCACGCATCATGCTTCCGCTATTCTGTACACAGTCGCCAGCCGTACTGTAGATATAAGGCAAAAGGCGATAGCGCAGCTTGATGGCCTTAATCATAGCATCATAAGCCCAGTCGCCCTGCTTTCCGAATTCATACAGTTCGCTTACCATCGGCGAAGAACAGTGGTTGCGCATCAATGGCATGAAGGTTCCCCACTGCATCCAGCGAGTCTGCAGTTCCTGAAGGGCAGGGTTCTTTGGATTCTGTTCAAACTCCCAGTAGAAGAAACCACCCAGGTCGGTGTTCCAGAATGGGATACCGCAGAGCGAGAAGTTCAAGCCCGATGGAATCTGATTCTTCATCTCGTCCCAGGAAGCCACCACATCACCGCTCCAACAGAGGGTGCCATAATGCTGAATACCGAGACTGCCGCTTCGGGTCATCTGGAGCGAACGCTTTGTGTTGCCCTTCATCGCTCTCTGGTGCTCATAGATGCTCTTGTTGTGCAACAATGGGAAGGCGTTCTTCACGCCCAACCATGAACCATCGAAGGTCTGATAGTTCTCATCGCCCGGCTTCTCAAAATGGTCTGGCTCCGTAGAATCGGTCCACCAGGCATCAAAGCCCATCTGGTAGAGATGAGTAAGATACTTCCAATAGAGGTTGCGAGCCTTCGGATTGAAGACATCGTATGGCATCACGCCACTGTTTCTTGGCCACGTTTCGAAAGGAAGGAGGGCATTCATCTTCTTCAGTTCACGATACTGCTCTGTCCAAGGACCGAAACTAGCCCAGATGGAAATCATCAGATGGGCATCGTTCTTGTGAACATACTTCACCATCTCTTCCGGACTCTTCAGGCGGGGTTCTCTCTGTGCCTTCATCTGCTTCATATCGGTAGGAAGATACTTGGCATAGGCTGGGTCGCCCACCTTATTTATATAGTATGGGTTCTGGAACTTCATCGCATTCCAGTTGGAGTCGCATCCCCAATACTGCCAGTCCTGCACGATGGCATCAGTAGGAATCTTCAGTTCGCGATACTTGTCCAACACGCCAGCCAGTTCATCACTGGTCTTATAGCGCTCACGGCATTGCCAGAAGCCCATCGCCCATTTCGGGAACATCGTAGCCTGTCCGGTGAGTTCACGGATGCTGGCGATGACTCCATCTTGCGTACCATCCTTATACATGAAATAGTAGTCGGCGCAGGTTCCCACTTCACTGGTAAAGGAAGTGCATGATGGCTGGTTGCCATTATTCTTGGATGCTACGATATCATTGAAATAGGTTTTTCCTGCATTGTCCCAGTAAAGACCATAGCCCTTCTCACTGGTGAAATAAGGGATGGCAATGTAAGTGTTATGATTCCAGAGTACGATATTCTGTCGACCACGCTGATTCATGTAAACATCGCGCAACTGTCCCAGACCATAGATAGCCTCGTCATCAGCAAGGCGGAAGTCCTGCTCTATGCGGTACTTACCCTTGTTGGCTTCATCCTTGCGAGCTTCCAGACGGGTCTTCGTATCGGTAAGCAGCAGCTTTCCATCCTTCGAAAGGAAGCGGATTTCGCCAGTCTGCTGATTCAGTTCAACGGAAATAAAACTAGAATTGATTTTTACAATATCACCATTTTCCTGTATTTGAACACCCTTCATCTGCTGAGGTTTCAAGATGACAGAATAGCTTTTCTTCTGAACAGGAGCACCAAGTCCGGCATCAGATTTCAAGATGCGGACGATGGATGGAGAATAGAATTCGATGGTTACATTCTGCTGAGCCACCTGACGGGTGATAGACTTGGCAGCCACACCTTTCTGGGTGCCTGCCACCTTTACATTCTTGGCGCTGAGTTCACTTGGAACGCCAACGGCAGCGATGCCCAAAAGGGCAATGAAAGATAAATTCTTTAGCATACTTCTGTTTATTTTATTAGAGGGTTTATGATTGGGACGCTTCTCGATTGTCAAATCATCATGAATTTATTGTTGCCTGAAATTCCATTTAGAATTATCGCTATTGAAATCGAAGGGAGCCAAGCCTGGGGTACAATCGCCGAGTGAAACCAATGCCAGTTTCTCTTCTGTGCCTGGCACTGCCTTAGGCATGATGCGATAGGTGCCATCGGTGAGCTGTTCGATACGCCAAAGCTGGGCATCTTCACCCGTAAACTCAGGTTTGGCAATGACATCATGCTGAGCGGTTGCGGTAAGATAGCGAGTAGTGCCTTCTATGCAGATTTTATAATAAGGACCACCCAGATAACCACCCTTTCCGGCAGGCATGATACTCCACTTCTGATGAGGACGGAACATATAATCGTTCATTCTTACCTTCACCTCGCCCTTAGGCCATTCTGCCTCTACCTCCTTCAAGGTCTGAGGTTCGATATTCTTCAGAGGCTTGGTTGGCTTAATCCAAAAAGGTTCGATATCCCGCTGCATTCTCACGAAATCTACGGCAATCTCCAGGGCATAGCCTCTTCGTTCCGATTCTATCTCGTAGGTTCCGGCATGAAATTCATCACCAGCCACAGGCCAGTCGTTCTTCCACAACAAAGGACGGATGGCCAACACGCTTCGTCCTCCTTGTCTGAAATCAGACTCATAGTGGAACGACATCTTTTCTACACCCTCTTCCTCAATATAGCGGCCGAAGTGACCGGGACCCGTCTTCAGATTGTTGGCAGCAATCACCATTTTTCCACCGCCCTGCAACATCTCTCTGCCCACATTATCTACGTATGGACCGGTTATCTTTCGCGAACGTCCCACCACGATATTGTAGGTAGAATTAGGACCATCGCAACAGGTGCCATGAGTGCCGAGAAGATAATACCAGCCGTTGCGGTAAATCAAATCAGTAGCTTCGCAGTCGATGGCGATATTGACGGGTTCGTTGCCTTCCATCCGCTTACCTGTCTTCGGATCAAGTTCTACCAGACGGATAAATCCGAAATAGGTACCATAACTGAGCCAGAGTCTGCCGGTAGTAGGGTCGAGCAACAAGCCCGCATCAATGGCATCACAGTCTTCATCATCCAATGAAGAAGCAACCACCACCGGTTCAGTATATTTGAAATCAGGCGATTTCGGATCGAGCGTTTTGTTCCACATCGTCAGGACATCACCGCGATGACTGCCACCCAATCCACCACCCGTAGCACTGTAGGCTACCAGATAACGGTCGCCAATCTTCAACACATCAGGAGCCGCTCCTCTTCCGGGACGAACAGCACCACCCTGCCAGGTCCAGCCATCCTCCGACCAGATTCCGCCTTCACCCGTTCCAAAGGTATAATACTTTCCATCACACAGGGCAATGGTAGAAGGGTCATGAATGAAAGGTTCGCCCACCTGGGCTTCTGCCTCGTAAGCAGAGGAAGACAACAAGGCAACCAAAGCAGCGACATAAAGTTTCTGCTGAGCAGCAACCGGGCTAAAATATCTGAAAAATATATTGTTCTGTTTCATAACTTTCTTTATTGATTGCACTACTTCACGTGAATAGACAGGTTTCTGACAGGCTTGCCCTGTCCGTCGATGAATCGGACACAGAAGTCGCTCATACCAGGTCCATTGATTACAGCACCACGAAGAATATTCCTACCTTTCTTCAAGGTAAGCTTCTTAGAAACCACATCATCGCGAACCATTCTTCGGTCGCCTTCGAGCATCACCGCCTCCTCACCATTGAGCCACCACATGGAAGCACCATTCGAGCCAACAGACAAGCGGACGTCTTTCATCTCCTCAGAGCAATCGATAAGGGTAACCGCCCAGAACAAGACACCATACTTGGGTTTCTTAAACGAAGTAGCGAAACGGAAGAGCTTCACATTAAACAGTTTACTGTCCAGCGCATGCCATTTCAGTTTTTCCTTGCCCACCTTCACGACGGCTCCATCCTTAGGAACTGTTTCCATCTGTTTAGGGAAATACTGCGTATGGAATATCTCCTTCAGATAAGAATCTGTAAAAACGACATTGCTCTTGACCGGCATAGAGATGGGCTCCAGGAGCAACCATCTCTGAATAAAGCCAGCCGCATTAGGCATGACAGCCTGCTTGCCGACTGGTCCGAAATAAGGATTGATGTCTGCAGGTAAATTCCTATTTTGGGCATCCGCAGAGGTATGCCCAAAAAGGAATACACATAAACAAAACAATCTAACTATTTTATTAAAAAATTTGTACATAGACTATTCATTATTATTGAGGTTCGATAATCTGATAACGGCCACTCAGATGCATGAAGGAGAAGAGACGCAACAGTCCGTCGTAGTAGCCATCGAAGAAGCCTTCTTTATCTGGTTCATGTTTGGCATTCCAGAAATGACTGACGAATTCCCTGCCCTTCACATGATTGCTGACCAATGAAGCCGCAGCCGCTGTAGCAACAAAACCGATAGAATGGCGGAGTGCCTTAGGAGCTGTACCTGCCGGCAGAATATCTTCTACCATCGTTCCATCTACATTATACTGGTCCAGGAAAGAATCAATGCCCTTACTATACAGGAAGTTCTGCAGCGTATTGGCATATTTCTGCTGCCACTCCTTATCCTTACAAGCCCAGGAATAATCGAGCGCTATGTTCATTGGCACTCGCCATGAATCGTAGCGGAATGCATCACCCAACAACCGACCGGTCTTCATCAGACTGCCATCATAGTTGCAATAGTCCGGGTTCAAGCCCGTCTTCTCATTGATACACTTATGCAGGAACTCACGGCTTTTCTCAGCACACTCCTTCCAGAACTGGGACCGTCCGTCGTTAGCCCATTTCGCCCAAACCTCGTAAAAGGCAGGGAGATGGTAAGAAGGGTCGGTAAACTTCCCGCCCCAATGATCGGGCGTAAAGGTGATGAGCTGATGTTCAAGATTGATGAGCGGAGCTGTGCGGTCCATTCCCGCCTTCTGCATGCTGCAATCCAGAATATGCTGCGCTTCCTTCAGATAGTTGATGCCTGTATCATTTCCCCATCGGTTGGATGCAAAGATGAGCGAAGTTACGAAATAGAGTTCACCATCCGATGCGGCTCCCTGCGCATTTCTCGTTCCATCAGTCTTGCAGCTCCATGCGAAATAGCCCTTATAAGGTCCTTCCTGATGCTGCATGTATTTCTTGCTCCATCGCCAGAGGCGGTCGAAGATGTCCTTCTTGTCAAACTGCACGGCAGCCATCATTCCATACGACATGCCTTCGGTTCTCACATCATTGTTCTTTATATCGCTGATATATCCCATGGAATCGCCCACCTCGAAATAAACCTTGTTTTTACCGTAGAATACATCATTGAACACTTCGTTCACCTTCCTGTCAATATCAGCCTGCTTATAGCCCATTTCGGCAAAGAGATTACGATACTGGTGAGTTTCAAAAGCTCCCTTTTCCCAAGGCAACGCATCGAAGCCCAGCCAGTCAACCTCTACGTCGGCTCCACTCTGCAAGGATACATGTAGAGCATGAACGCCCTGAGGAGCATGAAGCACCTGGGCACGGACATTCTTCCAGGCTGCCGACTTCGGAATCTTCACCTTAGCGATGATATTGCCCTTCTTACCATCGGCTCTGACTACGAGCACACCGCCCTTAACCGACTTGGCACGAACGGTGATTTCTTCCACCTTCTCATTACCGAAATCCACCTTATTATATATAAGGGCAGTATTCGATTTAGAAAAGAGAGTCTTCCATCCGGCGAAACAGTTGTTCTTATCCAGATAATCAATACCAATACCCTTGCCTTGCAACGCAGAATAGCGGTCAATCTGAATACGCGAACGAGCGTTCGTCACCCCCACACCTCTTAGCGTAGGTATCACCTTCTGTATCGTTCCGTCGGGATTGAAGTTCAGAGAGTCGATTCGCACCGAGCGGTTCTTGTCGAACTTAGGCGAATAATCATTATGGTGATAGAAGAGATACCACTGTCCCTGATATTCTACGATGCTATGATGATTGGTCCAGCACTTCGTAGGCGATTCATCCATGATGATGCCCTTGAATGTAAAAGGTCCCATCGGATGGTCAGCCATGGCATAAGCCAGCGTTTCGGTTCCATCCTTTTCACGTACCCAAGGGAAGGTGAAATAATACTTGCCGTTACGCTCGAAGGCAAATGGTCCTTCCTTGAATCCCTCAGGCAATCCCTCTACCAGTTTGGGTTCCGAGGCAAGTTCCGTCATGTTTGGTTTCAGCTTAGCCATGTGCAAACCTGCTCCCGCCCAGTAGATATAAGCCTGTCCGTCCTTATCTATCAGCACACAAGGATCTATGCCGTGCACACCCTCTATGGGTTTCCACATCGGCATAAACGGTCCTTCGGGCTGGTCGGCAACCGCCACACCTATTCCGAATCCCTTCTCCTCCCCTTTCGGAGCAGCAGGGAAATAGAAGTAATATTTCCCCTCTTTCTCTACACAGTCAGGAGCCCACATCGTATAACTGCCGTCCTGTACCCAAGGTACTTTATCCTGCGAAACGATGACTCCATGATCCTGCCACTCAGTAAGATTAGTGGAAGAGAAAACGTGATAATCTGCCATGCAGAACCATTCCTTCAGTTTCTCGATAGGACTCGGAATATCATGAGAAGGATAAAGATATACCTTCCCGTTGAATACGCGAGCCGTAGGATCAGCAGAATACTGTCCGCTGATAATCGGGTTCTGAGCCGAAGCTCCTGTCGATAACGCCAGCATCAAGGCACACATCCATGTTTTCATACGCAAATTCCTTTAAAGAAGAAAAAAGGGGGTGCTTTTTTTCAAAACACCCCCTAATTGTCAAACAATCTATAGTTCTTTAAACTAAAAACACTATATTAACAAAACAACTTCATGATTACCAACCAGGATTCTGCTTCAGGTTAGGATTCTTATCCATCACGGTCTGTGGATAAGGGAAGAACTCATGCTTGCCCTTCTTGAAACCTACCTTGAAATTAGTCTCAGGAGTGTTGGTCGTATAGAAACGGCTGTTTGCTTCTGATCCATGCTCCCAAGTTACATCCTGGTCGTCTGCCTTTGGAGCTCTGAAAACCTTATCAAACAAATGTGGCACGACTGTACCAGCCTTAGTCAAACGCTCAATGGCCTTTGTATCATTCCATCGCATGATATCGAACCAACGACAGCCTTCAAGCCAAAGTTCATATGACTTTTCTTTCTTCAACACATCCATATCAACAGTTTCACTGATTGTCTTGGAACCAGCACGTCTCTGAATCTTATTGATATATATCTTAGCTTCATTCAGATCGCCAGTCTGAATACAAGCCTCTGCATAATTGAGCAAAACCTCAGCGTAACGCATGACAAGATAATTATTCAAGCGAATATTATCACCATATTTCTTGCCATCAGTATCAGAAGCTCTCATTATTTGCTTGAACGCCAACCAGGTAGAGTTGCCGTAGAGTCCCTGAACAGGGTCATTGATGCCAATCTTGTTACTGGTTTTCTTCTGCTCGTCAGTCATATTATCGATTTCATCCTTGCCGTAAGGCATATGATAAACCGCATCATCAATATGCTTTAAAGTAGCCTTCAAGCGATAAGAGTCACCATCATTGGCATAGAACTCGTCACCAAACCACTGAGGCACGCCAAGGCCACCCCAGCCATCAACGCCGCCACAATAAACCTTGTTAGGAGAAACAACAAAGTGATCAGAACGCCAATCCCAATAGTTGGTTTCCATCCAGCTAGAACGCTGAATCATACCACCCCAATCGGTCTTACCTGTATTATACTCGAAGTTGATTTCAAATACCTTCTCCTCGTTGGCATCACCCTCGATATGGAAGTTGTCGGCATATCGCTCACCAGGAACAAGATCATACTTCTCCGAGTCTATAACCTTTTTAAGGGCAATTTTAGCCTTGTCATACTGACCGGCGAAAAGGTAAGCCTTTCCGGCAAGAGCATATGCAAAGCCCTTGGTTACCTTCACTGCTCCATCCTTGTCATACTTACTTTTACGCTCATCCAAATCGTTGGCAGCATTCTCACATTCCTGCGCAATCCACTCTATCAACTGTTTGTGATCCATAGGATGCTCAGGATCCTTATCACAATTAAAAGGCTGTGCAGAAGCATCCAGAACATGAGTTACCAATGGTGGAGTACCCCAGAGATTAGCCAACAGGAAATAATCATAAGCACGAAGCACACGAGCCTCTGCGGCACAACGTTTCTGCACAGCGGTAGTAGCATCGGCAAAGTGATCGAGTACAAGGTTACAGGTATATACAGAGAGATAGAGACCTGTGTACATAAACTTTGGCACCTCAGCCTCAGCATCATAATAGAACTGATTGAGCATGATACCAAACGTATTATCACCAGAGTTGGCACCTGCTGCCAACACATCGTCTCCACACTCATTGACTATCAGTTTCAATGGAGTATAAATACCTGGGCCACCACCATCGTGGTTACGTCCCATCACATTACACATAAAGCTTTCGTATGCAGCAACGAGGGCCGCCTCTGCATCAGCATCGGTCTTATAGAAGTTCTCGGTAGGTATTACACCCTTCTGCTCAATGTCAAGCTGATCCTCACAAGACGTAGCGAGCGTCATTGTTCCTGTGGCAGCAAGAGCCAATATTGTTGAAAATAATATTTTCTTCATTGTTTTTGAATATTAAAGGTTAGAATGTTACATTGATACCAAATACCACCTTCCTGGAAGTTGGATAAGTACCATTATCAAAACCACGAGATGCGCCACTATTCATAGAAGCGGTCTCCGGATCAGCACCAGGATACTTGGTGATGGTGAAGAAATCATCCAGTGAGCAATATACACGAAGATTGCTGATACCTGCCACGCTAGTGATAGCCTTTGGCAATGTATAGCCCAACTGAATCTGCTTGATCTTGAAATATGAGCCACTGAACACAGCTGCATCAGAACTGAAGAACTTCCAGTCTGTAGCAACCTTTTTCATATCAGGATATTTAGCATTGGTGCGGTCTGCTCTCCAAGAATCCTTCCAGTAGGTATCAATTCCATTAATCAACGGACGGTCTGCAGAAACCATCAAGTTGTAAATCTTGTTGCCAGCAGAGCCTGTTCCAAATACGGTGAGGTCAAAGCCCTTATATTCTGCATTAAGAGTAATACCATAAGTAAACTTAGGAATACCTGAGCCCAAATCCTGCTTATCTTCATCGGTTGGAGCTGAAGTTGTTTCGCCATTCTTATTATAATAGAGAGCGCTACCATCTTCGGCTACACCTGCATACTTGTAACCACGGAAATACCATACCTGATGGCCAGCCTCGAATGTAGGCTTAAGCTGGTTATTGAATCCATCAATACCTATTTCGGTCAAACGGCTTACAAGGTTAGAAACCTCTTTCACCTCATTTTTCAGAGTTGAACCATTTACGGTCACACTATACTTAAAGTCCTTGATGTGATCTCTCCAACCCAACTCGAAATCAAGACCAGAGTTAAGTACCTTACCTGTATTAACAACACTCTTGTTTACACCAATCTCAGGAAGAGGAGTAATCTCAATCAAGAGGTCTTTGGTAGTCTTGCGATACCAGTCAACACCCAAGGTAAGACGGTCGTTAAGGAAACGAGCATCAAGACCTAAGTCCACCTGCTCAGATGTCTCCCACGTCAAGTCAGGATTGGCAAGACCAGTTGGCTTGGAACCATAGGTAAGCTTACCATCACCGATAGACGGATTATACTGATAGAAACTCTGATTAAGAGCTAAGGTAGAAGCATAACGATAATCGCTCAAGATATTGACGTTACCATTCTGACCCCAAGAACCACGAAGTTTCAAGAAAGAAATGGCATCACGGCTTATATTGTCCTTGAAGAACTTCTCATTGCTGATAGCCCATCCTGCTGAAACTGATGGGAAGTTACCCCAACGTGCCTTCTTTGAAAGTTTTGATGTATCGAAAGCATCACGACGGAAGTTAACCTGCATGAAGTAACGGTTGTCATAGCTGTAAGATACACGACCAAAGTAAGATAACTCTGTGGCATCTGAAGGAGCGTTACCTACATTCTTGGTTGCATCAGCCAACAAGTAGTCGATGTAATGGAAGTTTGGCTCATAAGATGTGAGTATGTTACCTCCTGTAGAACTGATGGAACTGTTATCCCAATGATTCTTGGTAAACGACATACCTGCCATGGCACCAATAGTGTGCTTGCCGATTGTTGTCAAATAGTTGGCAAAGTTCTCCCACTGATAGTACAAACCATTATTGGTATTCGCTTCAATGGTATAGTTTTCACTATGTGCCATAGATGATAACCAATATGGAGTCTCGTAGTTATGATAGTTACTCTGAGTGATACGATAACCTAAGCGAGAAGTAAATGTAAAGCCCTTGAATGGCTTGATATTGGCAGCAACGGTACCACGTACATTGATACCAGAAGTCCATGTGTCATGACGGTCGCGCTGATAGAGAGGGTTACCAGTAGCATCATCTACATATTTAGAAGTACCATAGTAGTCATTGTTATGGCTTGGATCTCTTGGAACTGGGCCACCGGCTTCTACCTGTGCCTTCATGCCAGGAGCCAAATCCTCCACATTACTGATATAAGCTGGAGTCAAAGGATCGATAGAAACCACAGAGTTCAGCAATGAACCATAACCTTTAGTTACACCTTTGGTCTTGTACTTTTCAAAAGATGTATTAGTAGTCACGTTCAACCACTTATAGATATCATAGTCGGCATTGATCTGACCAGTGAAACGCTTATAAGTATCCTTGCTACCTTTAACGATACCATCATTGTTCAGGATATTCAGGCTGGCGAGGAAACGTCCCTTACCGTTACTTGCCTGCAAGGTGAGACTATGCTGGTGAGCCAGACTGTTCTCAAATACCTCGTCATACCAGTTGGTGTTCTGACCATTATAGTTGTTCTTCTTCAGAAGATCATCGTTCAAGTCGCCCAAATACTTGTGATACTCAATATACTCAGGAGCATCAAAGATTTCAGCCCTCTTTCCCAACGACTGGATGGTGAACTTGCTGCTGTAAGAAATCTGAGCCTTACCGCCATTGGCAGCACCCGTCTTGGTAGTAATGATAACGACACCATTACCAGCCTGCGCACCATAGATGGCAGCAGAAGCGGCATCCTTCAATACCTCCATGCTCTCAATCATAGATGGATCCAGGTACTGGATGTTATCCACCTTCAGACCATCGACGATGAGCAACGGACCGATATTACCACTATTGGAAGAATAACCACGGATACGGATATCGGCAGCCTCACCCGGACCACCCGAGTTGATAATCTGCACACCGGCAGCCTTACCCTGGAGGGCAGCACCGGCATCGGTAGCTGACAAACCCTTGATGTCATCGCTCTTGATAGATGCAACTGCACCTGTCAGGTCGCTCTTCTTCTGAACGCCATAACCGATGACAACGACATCATTCAGAACTTTTGAATCATCCTTCAAGGTAATGGAAAGGGTTTTACCAGCCTCAGCTTTCACGGTCTTAGGCTCCATACCCACATAGGTAATTGTCAATGTTGCATCAGGTGCAGCATCAATGCTAAACTTACCATCCAAGTCGGTAACAACACCCAGCTTGCTACCATCTACTTTAACAGTAGCACCAATCACAGGTTCTCCACTTGGATCAGTCACTATACCTTTTACTATGCTCTGAGCCGAAACTCCCAAAGGAAGCAAACAGAGCAGGAATAGCAAAACAAACGGCTTTTCAAGCATTTTAAAATTTTTCATCTTAAAAATAGATTAATAGTTTTACTTACTAGTCAGTTGTTTAATACTACATTATTATATTCTACATCCTAAATTTTCAAAAATTTCATTAAGGATACTGAAACACGTCGCAAAAATAGATAAAAACATTAAAACGCATTTTACCTCAAGTAACAAATACTTTATCACAAATAACATCTACCCCAAAAGAGACAAAATGAAACATATTCTGAGACCTGAGAAAAAAGAATCACCTTATTATATAACAAAGAGAAAAGTTATTGATATATGAGACAAAGCACGTATGGAAATCTTTTCATAACTTTGCAAACAGAACAGAAGATGAAAATCAATCTAATAATTTAATTAAATATAAACTATGAAGAGATTATCAATCTTAGCATCGATGCTCGCGATGGCGTGCCTACCTATAATGGCACAGAAAACGGGCAGTAAGGTTCAGGAAAAGCCTGATCCTAATTTTCAGATTTATCTCTGCTTCGGACAGTCGAACATGGAAGGAAATGCGGCTATCGAAGACATTGACCGAACGGGCGTGAACCCGAGATTCCAGGCTATGTATGCCGTGGATGATGAAAAGGCGGGATGGAAGAAGGGACAATGGCACACCGCCGTGCCGCCACAGGCAAGACCCTCTACAGGACTGACTCCTGTTGACTATTTCGGAAGAAAGATGGTGGATAACCTGCCAGACAGCATCAAGGTGGGAACCATCACCGTGGCAGTGGGCGGAGCCAGCATCGACCTCTTCGATAAGCGTACCTATAAGGCTTATCTCAAGAAACAACCCGACTGGATGAAAAACTTTGCATCCCAGTACAACGGAAATCCATACGCCCGACTGATAGAACTGGCAAAAATAGCCAAGAAGCAGGGTGTTATCAAGGGCATCCTCCTGCATCAGGGCGAAACCAACAACGGCGATGCCAACTGGCCTAACCGTGTAAAGACTGTTTATAACGACATCTTGAAGGATTTGAATCTGAAGGCAGAAGACGTACCTCTGCTCGTAGGCGAAACCGTACAGAAGGATATGGGCGGAAAATGCTGGGCACATATCGCCATCATTGATGATATTGCCAAGACCATTCCTACAGCCCACGTCATTTCTTCAAAGGGCTGTCCACAACGTGGCGATGGTCTACACTTCATCGCAGAAAGCTACCGCACCATGGGCAAGCGCTATGCAAACATGATGCTCGCCCTGCAGGGAATCATTCCAGACAGCAACTATCCGCGTGTAGATAAGGACCGCAGAGCTTATGTAAAGCTCCATGCTCCTGAGGCAAAGAAAGTAATCTTCGACATCTGCGGCAAGCAATATGAGATGAAAAAGGATTTGGATGGCGACTGGTACGGCGTGAGCGATCCGCTGGTAGTAGGATTCCACTACTATTTTCTGAATGTAGATGGCGTGCAGGTAGTTGACCCTGCCAGCGAAACCTACTTCGGCTGCTGCCGTGAAGCAGGCGGTCTGGAAGTTCCAGAAGGAGCAGAAGGCAACTACTACCGTCCTCAGCAGGGCGTAGCCCACGGTCAGGTTCGCTCAGTATCTTACTATGCAGCCTCTCAGAAACAGTTCCGCCGCGCCATGGTTTACACCCCTGCCGAATATGAAACCAACACCACCAAGCGCTATCCTGTGCTCTATCTGCAGCATGGCATGGGCGAAGACGAAACGGGCTGGAGCAAGCAGGGAATGATGCAGCACATCATGGACAATCTGATAGCAGAAGGCAAGGCTGAGCCTATGATTGTTGTCATGGAGAGTGGCGATGTAAAGAAGCCTTTCGTTGCCCGTCCAGGCAAGAATGTAGATGAAGAGCGCAGCCACTATGGAGCTTCTTTCTATGATGTGATTATCAAGGATCTGATTCCGATGGTTGACAAGACATTCCGCACTTATACCGACCGCGAGCATCGTGCGATGGCTGGCTTGTCATGGGGCGGTTACCAGACATTCAACACGGTATTGCCTCACATGGACAAGTTTTCTGCCCTTGGAACCTTTAGCGGTGCACTCTTTGGCGTGGATGTAAAGACCTGTTTCAATGGAGTTTTTGCCGATGCAGAGAAATACAACAAGAACATTCATTATATGTTTATGGGCTGCGGTTCGGAAGAGAACTTCGGTACCGAGAAGATGGCACAGCAGTTGAAGGAACTGGGCATCAAGCTCGATGTTTATGTATCACCAGGCACTCATCATGAGTGGCTCACCTGGCGCCGTTGCTTCAAGGAATTTGTTCCTCACCTCTTTAAGTGGTAAACAAACTATCAGACACAATAAATCCCAGAACTGCTTGGAAGAGCGATTCTGGGATTATTTATATACTTCTTGCCATTGAATTCCCGCACTGAAATTACGTCACGACGTATCTTTTACTACGTCCGGACGTAACTTTTGCTGCGTCGGGACGTAGCAAATCCCTCAAAATTAGAAAAATATACACATGTAATACTACAGGATACTGATATAGCTCAGTCAGCTAACCCAAGTAGTTCAATCAGCTAACCCAAGTAGTTCAGTAAGCTAACTCAAGTGACTCAATCAGCTGACGCAGATATCTCGACAAGCCGAAGGATACGTCTCCGTTAGCCTACGGAGTCGTATCCTTAACCCAATGCAGTCATATTCTTAACCCCACGCAGCCATATCTGTAGGCAAACGGAAGCACATCATGGCAAACTATCAGACACAATAAATCCCAGAACTGCTTGGAAGAGCGATTCTTGGATTTTTTATACCATTTGTTTAATATTTATATTATATAGATTAATTCGTTACTGAAGTTTCGCATGTAAGCCCCATACGCCCTTTCAGGGCGTATGGGTAATTTCAACCGTACAGGTCGAAAAGTTTTAGAAAAAGTTATCAGATAGTATTGGGATAGCAAAATCTTTACTTTTTTACCTTTTTACTTTTTTACCTTTAAAAATCCTAGAAAACTCTTGCAGATATGAAAATAAAACCGTAACTTTGCGGCATGGATTTTTAATACAGATGATTATGAAACAGGTAGAAGAAAGATACATCAGCTTGCTGACCGACTTCGGTTTCAAGCGAATTTTTGGAACAGCGATGAACAAGGATTTGCTCATTTGCTTCCTCAACAGCTTATTTAATGGCAAACAGGTTGTGAAGGACGTATCGTATCTGAACCCGGAGCATGTGGGAGATGTATATACCGACCGCAGAGCCATCTTTGATGTATATTGTGAGGGCGAAAACGGCGAGAAGTTCATCGTAGAAATGCAGAATGCGTATCAGACGTATTTCAAGGATCGCGCCCTCTTCTACTCCACCTTCCCTATCCGAGAACAGGCACCCAAGGGGAATGAATGGGATTTCAAGCTCAATCATATCTATACCGTTGCCCTGCTCAACTTCAGCATGAACGAGGACGCATTCGACAAGGAGAAAATCCGCCATCATGTGCAGTTGTGCGACACAGCTACCCATAAAGTATTTTACGACAAGCTCGAATATATTTATGTAGAGATTTCCAAGTTCAACAAAACCCTGGAAGAACTGGACACGCTCTACGAGAAGTGGCTCTATGCTCTGAAGAATCTCTATAAGCTTACCCAGCGCCCTAAAGAACTGTGCGACAAGGTCTTCGACCGCCTCTTCGAGGAAGCCGAGATAGCCAAGTTTACTCCGCAGGAAATGAGGGAGTATGAGACCAGCAAGATGGCATATCGTGACATCAAGAATTCCGTAGACACTGCCAAGCGTGAAGGCAAACAAGAAGGTCTTGCGGAGGGTATAGAAATAGGCAGGGAAAAGGGCATGAAGGAAGGTATGGAAAAAGGTATGGAGAAAGGTAGAGCAGAAGGCAAGCATGAGGCCAACACAGAAACAGCACAACGATTGCTGGCAATGGGACTTTCTGCCGAACAGGTTTCCAAAGCTACCCAGCTACCTTTGGAAATCATTAAGAATCTGAGCAATACATAAAAAATATAATAGCGGAGATATTGATGACAAATATCACCATAATAAATCCCAGAACTGCTTGGAAGAGCGATTCTGGGATTTTTTATACCATTTGTTTAATATTTATATTATATAGATTCTACATCATCGTACACATTATTATATATAGTACGATGCGAGCATTGTAAAACGTCTCATCTGTTACTTGATAACCATCTTTTTACCATTCTTGATGACAACGCCCTTATAGTTCTTACCTACCTGCTGACCAGCGAGGTTGAAACTCTTGCCATCCTGAGCAACCTTCAGATTCTCTACCTTAGAAATGCCGGTAGGTGTATCAACCAACCAGGCACCGAGCACAGAAACCTTTGCAGGATTATTTTCTGGGTCGATATACTGGATACCCACGTTCTGGATGGCTACACCTTCCTTGGTGGTGAAAGTAACCTCATCGGTGCCGTTGAATGAAGGATACTCATGACTATCATCCTCGTAATCTACACACATCTGAACATTTGGGGTTGGCTCAGCCAGTTTCACCTTGACTATAACATTACTCTTGCCATCCAAGCCATTGATAGCAAGCTGCTGGTACAGTTCATCAAAAGAAACTACACCCTTATAAGTTGCGGTGTTATCAGTACCAGCCCAACCTGTGAAGGTGGCATTAATTTTCTTTTCAGTACCGTCAGCAGCAACCAAAATCATCTTCTTAACCTTCAGGTTCGCTTCCTTATCATCGGTATGCTGCACGCCTACACCTACAATGTAAGGATGCGCCTGGTCGAAAAAAAGTTCAAACTTATTTTTAACTCCATCGCCCTTGGCACGACCATAAGCAGGAGTAGCCTCACCTTCAGCATCAGCAGAAGTCTTCCAAGTATAGTTCACCTGGAAGTTGGCAGGAAGCGGATCTTCGAACTCGAGGATATACTTAGGATAATCTGCAGAGTTAACATTGCAGGCAAACTCTGCTGCACCATACTGCTTGTTAATAGTGAAGTCATAAACATCAGCATCGCCGGCAAAACCGGCATTCCAGCCACCACCCAAAACAAGAGGAGTCTCTGTCTGAGCATTCACACTTACAGCCATGAAAGCTGCTACAATCAAAGTAAATAACTTTTTCATAAGCTTTACAATTTGTTATTAAGTTAATAAATCCAGTTATAAAATTGAGAAGTTTCTCAAATCTGATGGCAAAAGTAACAGAAAAGGCTGAAAAAGACTTTGCGTGGTATAACAAATACTTTGTGAGAAGTACCAAATAGGTTTGATAGCCAACATTATAACGAAAATGATACACCATCAAACCTATTTGAAGAGGAAATCAGGAAAAGTCAAATAAACAAATATTCCAGATTCCCCAAATGTTTTTACCCAAAATATTCCAGATTCCCCAAATGTTTGGTCAAAACAGAGGAAAAATATACAGATGAGCCTAATACATCACGTCCTTCTCTGGGAAGCCAAATTAAAGATTTTGGCACGAAAACGCACTTTTTCTCGAAAAAAAAGTGAGAAAAAGTGCGTTTTCGTGCCATTTTAAGGAAATTACTCTGTTTGTTCCATATCAGCCAAATACGCAAGGCATTGAATATTGGTGGCGTGGCTAGCGAGGCTTACATTTGGTTTGACAAGGCTGACAAAACCAAGAATCAGAGAGGAGCCCAAATAGATCTCATCATAGAGCGTGCCGACCGAGTCATCAACCTCTGCGAGATGAAATTTAGTCAAGCCCAATACAAAATTTCAGCAGATTATGAGATAAAGCTGCGCAATAGGATGGAATTATTCAGAGACCGAACCCATTGCACAAAATCATTGGTAAATACCTTTGTCACAACATTTGGTGTTGCCAATGGCATCCATTCAAGTATAGTAAACAGCGAAGTCACACTAGACAATCTCTTTCAAGAATGACACATAGGAGAAAGAGAATATTATCATCATTAAAAAAATGCAAAAAGGTCGGTCGTGTCTTCACGACACAACCGACCTTTATATTTCTTTACTTACATAGGAATTTTTCAACCATAGTCAACAGTTGTTTCTCTGTAAGATTAGCGATTCCGAGACTCTCTATAAGGGAAAACTCATTCTTGTTTTTGCTTATCACAAACTTCTTTTCCCTGCCATCTATCTTTGCACATAAATGAAAGTTGCCCTTGTAGGCTTGCTCTATATGTACATCAGTCACTTGATGACCATTAATCTCTACAGATAACGTCGGTTTATCATCTTCATACTCACCCCATTCTTTCAGATGAGAAAGGATGGTAGCCTCCACTCTGCCTATCCATTTTTCATCCACTGCATATTTTACAGCCACAGTCCTAAATTGCAACAAAGCATTCTTTACATCACCTATAATACTCTCTGGCTTTCGAATACCATTATCGAATGCAAATTGCAAGACATCCTCTTTTGAAATATTACGCAGTTTGGACCTGATAAACATACAGTGGTCTTGATTGGGCTGCACTCCACCCATATTGAGGATATAGGTAAGATCATAAGCAGGTGATAACCGCCAATTACCCATCCTATCCATCATGAAGGAGAAGTTTTTGTTGTGATCATCAGTATTGTTTGCCAGCACGTTGAATATCATTCTTCTATAAACCTCTTCACAATCAGCCTCTGGCAAATGGAGCGACCTGCAAACAGAAATAAGTTGCTCATAACTATTTGCCTCAGGATACATAGCCGCCAAAGTTTGAGTATGAAGCTTCTTCCCATCTTTTCTATCAAATCTCTGCGTCATGAAGTGCTTGCTGCCATCAACCGTCAAGAGTTCAGAATGCATCATATTGATGCCAGCCTTGATGGCAAGATCGTAGTATGTCATTTCTAGTTCGGCAGAGTTGAAATCAGCATTTCCAAACTTCAACAAGTAGTAATCATATCCATCAAGATCCGAGATTTGTCCACTTCTTATCTCACCATCAGCCGAATTGATAGCAATAACAGCCTTAGGCTGCCTGCCACCAGCAGAAGTTCCCACAGTCAAGAGCGACTGCATGGTAAGAGATTCCTCTGGTAAAATCTGAGCCTCCTCTCGTTCAGTAAATATGCGTTCAGCAAGTGCAACCAAGGAATTGACATCAATCCTCTCTGATTTCTTACTCCTCTCATACTCTGGGACAAACTCCAAAGCACCCATTCCTCTTCTACCGATAAATGACAACTTATCAAGAGGAGAAATTTCCGTATTGGAGAGATGATTCTGCTGTCTCCAAAGATCAAACAACTGATTGCCCCAAGAATCAGGCAATGAGTCAGCCAGGAAAGCAGGAAGTTTTTGATAAATTCTCTGTTCCTCTCCCCAAATAGGCATAAGTCCTCTATTGTTGCGTATGGATGCCCACAGAGGAGATATATCAATACCCCTATGCACAAAAGTTGGATTATAAGTGAAGTAGGACATTTGCCTTTTGTCGTCCCACGACAACCTACCAACTTCCTCATCCCACAAGATTACTTTTAAAGTCTTAACCATAAATCATTCGCTATTATCAGTGTCTAATTCTTTGTACCTTTTTATCTCCCTTGGTCATCAAGTAAGGGGATGGTGGCAATTCGGGCATTAAGTTATCAAGCGCATTGATCTGTCCCACCACCTTGAGCAAGAGAATCAATGTAGAAAGTGATATGTTTCTAGCACATCCATTCTCAAACTTGTGGATAGTAGTCATACCAATGCCTGTCAGTTCTGCCACTTCCTTCTGTGTCAAATTGCATCGCATTCTGTATTCCCTAAAGCGATTTCCCAGCAATCTCACCAGTTCCGGAGTAGAATATTCATACAAATCTTTCATATACTTAACTATCATTTAAGTGAACATTAAGCCATAAAATAGCCATTATATATCAGTATAGTGATATTTAAGCGCAAAGATACAAAAAAGAAGTGATACAACCTCAAAAATCAGAATTATTTTTTATTTACTGACTCACATTTAACATATTGCAAGACAAATGTTACAAAGCAAAAAGGTTGACCGTGTCATCACAACACAGCCAACCTTAACGACTAACATCTTTTTTCGGTTAATCTTTGTATGATAAACCTAAAACTAATGTCTTTTAGAGTAATTACTTGGCGTCGTTCCAATATTCAGGAGCGCCAAGACCAGCAGCAAAACCTGCATAGGTATGCTTGCGAAGATAGTTGAGATCCCAGAGACCAGTAGGCTCACCAGGACGCCAACCTGAATCCTTAGGAGAATCTGTAGCACACCACTGAGTGATGCCATACTGCTTATCAATAGGGATAATCTCGAAGTACTTCTGGAGAACGAAGGTGTAGAGGTCACGCATTTCCTTGTGTTGTTCCTCGGTCACCTGATCATAAGTTAATTTATTGCCAGCGGCATCAACATAACCCATATCAAGTTCAGAAATCTTGCAAAGCTTGCCACTTTCCTTCATCAACTCCAACATCTTGACGATATGATTTTTCGCATTTTCCTGTTTGACAGGATCAGCATAGCAAGAGATATGCATCTGAGATGCGATACCATCAATCTTGGTAACACCATCAGCCTCCCAATCCTTGATCCACTGAATCAAACTTCTCAACTTGCCATTGTCGTCCCAATCGCTCTCCAAGTTATAATCATTGATGAAGAGTTTCAATTTCTCAGGGTCACCATTATGGGCGGCAAAACTCTTGCGAGCTGCAGCTACAGCAGTGCGTACATAATCAATGTCACCGAGATAATCCTGCCAGTAGAAATTGTTCTTTGCATCGTCAGCTGAAACGTTGCCTCGTTTAGCAGACTGCAAGTCAAACTTGCCATCACCATCTTTATCGGCACCAGAAAGGGCCTCGTTCACAACATCCCAAGATGTAACATAACCATCAGTAGCCTCCATCATACCATCAATCCAAGTTCCCATGGCAGTGGTAAGAACATTTTTCTTCTCTTCATCGGTGAGAGGAATGGAGTTGAGATTCTTGACCTGATAAACCTTAACAGAATGTACATCCAAAGTAGCATCTGCTGTCTGTGGTTTCAAGATAATATCATAATTACCTCCAGCAATATTAGGCATCGGAAGTTTTACGGTATGACGACCAGCAGAAACAGGTACACTTACAGTAATAGCCTGATCACTGGCACCCCAACCATTCTGCATAGTCAATTCTACTCCACTAGCATCCTTTGAAGCAGACAAGTCAAGATAAACCACATAATTACCCTCCTCAGAAAGCGTATTGTTGCTACTTGGCATAACAAAGAACTGAGACCAATCTCCTGTTGGAACAAAATGGATAGCCCCATTCACAACAGGTGGTTCGCAACCCATAGCATAGAATGGGAAAGGTCCATCAGTATAGGTTTGCTCATGAACTAGTTGTTCTACCTCGACAGCTGCGGCTGCAGAAGCCACCTTGATGGTACAGCCAGTCGGTGCCCAACCACTAGCCGACTCTTTTGCAAAGTCTCCATTTTCAATAAGATTCTCATCAGAACCAGCTTTCGTCAACTTAAAGTCATCGCAAGAAATGGTTCCTCCTACGTTACCGAACACAAACTGGAGCTTATCAATAGGGAAATTGGCAGTAAACTCCCAAGTCAAAGTAGAATAATCGTTAGTGATGTCATAATCAGCCAAATACTGAACATCATTACTACCACCCCATTCGTTTTTATTATCACTTGCTTCCCAAATAGGCCAAGCAGCAAAAGTTCCACCATCCGAAGCCTTTACCTTAACGGTCATCACGTAACTTTGTCCCTTAACCAATGCCTTAGGCAACACATAACTAATCTGTTTATCCCATTTATTGGCACCAGCTTCGCCACAAGCAATCTCCAAGTACTTGTTTCCACCATTTGGATCAGGTGGCAACTCCTTATCCTTGATAAGATTTTTGAGGTACTTGTTGGCTGCCTGAGAATGCCAAGCCAGCGTATGGCCATAAATCGTCATACCTGCATCTTTCGCATTCTTGACGAACTCCTTGACTAACGAAAAATCCGTACTGCCATCATCTTTCACACAAGAAGCCATTTTCATGGCATTACCAGCAGTCATTTCATTGAAATTGCTACCAGCAAGGCAATATACAAGTGCCTGCTTGTTGAATTCGGCTGCTTCGAGCGCAATGCCCAACTTAAAGTCGGGATTGCACTTGCCGGCAGCTTTCATATCTTCCACGTATTTCTTCAAAGGCTCGTAGTTATTCAGATACTGATATTCCTTCAAATTCTTGGTCATATCAGTTCTGTACTCCGAGAACTTGTCATCAGCACAAGAAGACAAAGCCAAGAGAGCCATCAAGCCTAAACCTAAATTAATATTTTTCAATTTCATAATAATCAAATTATTAGAATGACACTTATCTATCAAGAATATTACTTCTTGATATACTGAGGACTGAATTGAACAATACCATTGGTGTTACCACGAGTCTGGGCAACAAACTGATCGGATGTTTCCAAAACAATGCCTGAACCGAAATCAACCTTGTAATTGAGAGTCAGGATGTCACGATCCTTGTTACCCCAAGCCAACTTTGCTCCCTTTTCTACAAACTTACCTGTACCAGTAGCAGTCATGCCCTCTGTATCAGAAGAAACGGTACAATTACCATTATCATCGAACGTAAGTTTCAAGTTGCAAGTGACCTTTGAGCCGTCAGCTTTATTTACAGAGGCTACGAAATTACATTCCTTCAAACTCTTGGTTGTAATTCGACTCACTTCATCCTTTTCAAGAGTTGCACCTTCACGCTTTACCTCTTTAGTTTGTCCATTCTCTGTAATCTTGTCAGTTCCTCTACGGAAATAATAGCCATCCCATGGATTCATAAACCTAACGCAATAAAGGATATAATCCTTAGGAACAATAGACCAAGCTGAAGCATCAGTACGAACAGGAGTTGTACCTGCAACGGCAGGACAACCCGAAAGAATAGAATCGGCTCCCACCATATCCTTGATGCGAACTGGGATTACATATGTATTCTTTGCACAATCTGGGTCAGCAAAAAAAGCATCCTCCAACTTAACCTGAAGACGTCCCTGCAATTTCCCATTATACGCAACCGTCTTGGTAGGAATTGTATAATAATTGCTAGGCATTGGCTTTACAGGAGTGACTCCATCCTCAAAATACAGATTGTCACACAATGAATTATCAACATCTACATTCAATGTGATGTTTTTTCCATTATATGCTCCACCCATTGTAGATACGATATACAATACATGATTGTTATCATCCGTATTATCGCGATTCTCATCATTGCCTAAAACTACAGAACGTTCGATATACTGATAAGGATAATATACAGTAGTACCGCCCTCATAATCAGGAAATTCTTGGTTGCCATTCTCACAAGAGTTAAAGCCTAAAGCCAAGATTCCCAATGCAGCCATGGACAAATATTTGCTTATCTTCATTGTTTTCATCATTTTAAATATTAGTCGTTATTTTTTACTTCCCAGCCCTTATTCTGCTGCAAGTTGCTCCACTTCAATATTTCGCTCTGTGGTATAGGACCGTAATACATGTAATCTTTATAGCTGCGATCCTCAACCTTCATTTCTTTGTATGATGGAATACCAGCCTCTGAAGTGATTTCCACACCACGCGCAGCCTCATTTAGAGGAGCTTTCCAACGGCGAAGGTCACTAAAGCGCTTATTTTCAAAACAAAGTTCCAAACGACGCTCGTTTCGAATCAACTCACGCATTTTCTCTTTGCTACCAGCGCACTCATCCAAGTATGGATCCCCGCCAGACTCGCCAATTCCGGCACGCTTACGGATTGCCTTGATTACATCGTAAGCTGAGTAGTTGTGAGTTCCCTTACCCTTTGGTCCCCAAGCCTCGTTGGCAGCCTCAGCGTAATCGAGGAATATCTCAGTATAGCGAATATACACAGGATAATGATACTGAGCATTCTTTGCATTAGGGTCAGGATTACAATCCTCACGCAACAGCTTTTTCATGTAATAGCCTGTACGAGTAGAATTGGAAATCTTATTCAAACCATCATTGTTATTAGCCGTCGTAATGTCTGTATGAATGGTCTTTCCCTTATATTGACTACCATCATGAATGATATAAAGGTCAAGACGAGGATCTCGATTGCTGTAAGGATTCAACTTATCATACTCAGAACGATCATCGGTGATAGGATAACCATTTACAGCAGGGAATGCATCGACCAGATTCTGAGTTGGGTTGATTCTACCCTTACCATAAAGAGACGGAGGGAAATTATCAGCCTCTTGGTTCAGACCAAGATCCCAGTCATCAGCACCATTGGTACGACTGCCACGCCAAAGAATTTCAGCAGGACAAGCACCTGAGCCAAGCGCATCGATTTCCTTGGTTTGCATAAACCAATTATTACCTGTAGCAGACAAACCACTCACACCATTGATACGATCAAGAACGGTAGCTGCATCGTCAGCAGCCTTAGCATAATCCACGTTTGTACCTTCAGAGAAAGCAGGACTAGCTGCAAGCAAAGATACCTGTGAGCGAATAGCCTCAGCGATACGACCGCTGATACGACCACGCATAATGGAACCAAACACACGGTTGTAGTCTCCTGCGGTCTTTACTCCGATTTCCTTATACTTGGCAGGAACAGCGTTATCATCAGTCAAATCATTGTAATCAAGAGGGAGAAGCTTGGCAGCCTCGTCCAAATCGCTATAGATTTGATCCAAGCACTCCTGGAATGTATTACGTGGCTTGTTGAAATCATCAGTAGAAGTCTCTGGTACTGTCAAATTAGGAACGCCAAGCAGTTTGCCATCGGCTGTCCATCCACCATGATTCATCAAAAGATAATACAAGTTGAGAGCTCTCAAAGCATAAGCTTCACCTTTACGGCTATCACAATACATCTTACGGGCATTTTCGTCCTTTGCCCAGTTTACCTTATCTACCTCCTGAAGGAAGATATTGAGATATTGGATACTAGCACGACCACTTGTCCATTTGTTCATAGGATCGCTATTAGCAGTCCAAGAACCTGTAGCCATCTTGAGATAGCCATTTGTCAAGTCATTGCTTACAGCGTCATCTGTAGCAACATCAGTAACACTCTTGGTATTGTAAGGAAGCATCGCATAACCATATCCCAATAATCCCTGAGCGTATGTTGGCTCATTGTAAATCTCATCCAAGCCACGGTTGTTTTCCTCTGCAGGCTCGAAAAGATCTGAGCAAGAAGCCAAGGTAAGCGACATTGCTGCTAATATAAATATATTTTTTACTTTCATTTCTTTCTACATTTTAAAATGATTAGAATGTTGCCTTTACACCTATATTATAATAGCGTGTCTGAGGCGCAGACCCTACGTTCATCTCTAAGACTTCGCGCTCTCCTGAAATGGTAAGCAAGTTAGCTCCGCTTACGTATGCCGACAACCCCTTAAGCCATGTCTTTTGGAACAAAGTACTAGGCAAGTCGTAAGTTATCTGGACCTTAGCCAAGCGGAAAGCATCCGTCTTGTACATCCAGAAGTCTGATGTCTGGAAGTTGTTGTTACCATCAAGAGATGTCAAACGAGGATAGGTTGCAGTTTCTTTGGTTTCCTCTGTCCATCGGTTACGAACTACAGCAGAATATTTGCTATCGCCCTTTACCCACCAATAAGAATTATTCTTGACTCCCCAAGCACCGAAGTTACCGGTACCAAGAGCGAAGAAGGTAAAGTTCTTCCACTTAGCTGTAAGATTGACACCAAGCGTGAATGGTGCTCCGTACCAACCACCCTTACCCAAGAAGACTTGGTCGTATTGGTCAATTTTATTATCACCATTTACATCCACATACTTGATGTCACCAGGTTTAACTGTTCCACCAAAATAGCTTTGGTCTGGAGAAGTTTTGATTTCCTCCTCGCTTTGGAAGAGACCTGCGCTCTTGTAACCCCAAATGCCATCAAGTGCCTTTCCTTGTCTGTTCTGATACTGCTCTACGTTGTTCTCATCTCGTTTGGTAGCCTTGGTTGTATAGTAAGTACCTGTCACACCAAGTGAGAGATCCACATCACCTACCTTCTTATTGAAGTTGGCTGCGAAATCAAATCCAACTCTTCGATTATTGTTGTAATTCAGTACAGGCATAAACGAAGCTTCTGGATAACCAGTATTCAAATGAGATGGATAGAATGTTGGCTGAGAGATAAGATAACCCTCCATCGAATTGATGAAGAAACTTGCATCCAATGTCACCAATTTCTGCCACAAGGATGTCTTGAAATTCAGAGACAACTCTTTGCGCTTGATAAAATCAAGGTCTTTGTTCTCACCTCTTTTTGAATAGGTGTATTTATCGCTAGATCCATCATACCATCCATAGCCGTAATCAGAAGTCCAAATACTCTGATAGAGATAGTAGCGATTGTCACCATTTGCTATATCAATATCCTCATTGATAATACTACCTGATACACTAATCATCATGTCATCTACCACCTTGGAATTCTTCAAGAAAGACTCATTCTTGAGTCTCCAACCCAAAGAAAGTGATGGTGAGAGAGCCTCACGATGACCTGGAGCCAACTGGGCAGAGTGGATAGCAGCTAATCCAAAATCTGCGTAATACTTCTGGGCATAATTGTAAGAAGCATCGAATGCAAGATTGGCACTAGAGTTCTTATGATACTGTCCAGACTTCGACTGCTGGAAGCCAGAAGCTATCAACATTGCCGACAGATTGTGAACCTTGTTGAAAGTATTGTTGTAGTTGAACTGACCAGAGAAAAACATGGTCTGGTTATCTGTACTTCCACTGATGTTCTGGTTGCCAGACTTTTTATCCTCACCTTCCTTCTTCAATGCGACAATCATATCCTTGCCATCGACGTTAGCCCATGTTGGGATATAAACAGCATAGCTATTATCGAAAGAAGTATTATAAGAGGTAGCATAGTCAACTGCGAAATGAGTCTCGAAAGACAAGCCCTTCAACACCTTGTGCAAGTTGATATTGACACCCGTATCAAACTGGAATTGACGACTAGTAAATTTACTACTACCTGCAGAATAGATATCAGCAAAAACATTAGAGGAGTTTGCCTGAGTACCAGCAAGGAAGTATTTGCCATCAACCAACTTCGCAACGCTCATCAAGTCCCAAGCAGCCTTAGCATTAGGCGCTATCATATCTATGGAGATAAGAGGAGCTGCATTCTGTGGGAAATTAGGACGCCAAGTAGAAGCAGCCTCCCAGTAATTACCCTTAGCAGAATGAGAATCATAGAAGGTTGCACTGGAGTTGACCCAAGCCTTAATTTCATCACTAATGTCTATATCCACATTACCACGAACGCTGAAGCGCTGGGTATTATTATTCTTAGCCTCACCAAACTTGAAATAATCGCCCTGGCGATAATAGTTGATATTGCTATAGAAGTGAGCTCGCTTACCACCACCACTGATTTCTGCAGTAGCCTCATAACGGCTGTTCATCTTTCTGAGATAATCAGAAGAATAGAAATCGAGATTAGGATAACGATAAGGGTTCAAACCTGCTCCATGATTATAGATGTCCTCAGCAGAATAAAGCTCAGCCAGACCATCATTACGACGAGCCTCGTTATAGAGAGTCATATACTCTGCACTGCTAAGATACTCAGGATAAGACGTTGCTACATTCAAACCTGCATTAGCCTGCACCTCGACCTTCAAGCCGTCATTATGACCACGCTTGGTGGTTATGACTACAGCACCCTTGGCAGCCTTGCTACCATAGAGCACCACAGCCTGCGCACCCTTGAGGAAAGAAATCTGTGCAATCTCACTTGGTTGAACGTTGTTAGCTTCACGAGGCACACCATCTACCAAGACGAGATAACCAGCGTTGTCGGCATCCATACCCCAGAGAGAATTGCCATTCCAACCACCTACATAACCTTGCATATTGTCGAGGCTATAAGTATGGTAGTTCTTCTTCATCAAGTTCTCTACATCGACTACAGACACACCGCCCAAGATGTCATCCTTGGCTACCTTTCGGTAAGCCACCTGAACCATCTCCTTGTCGGCACTGGCTGTATCGGATTCGCTTGTCTGTGCAGTCTTGGCATTGGCACCAAGAGGAGCCAAAGCCACGAGACTTGCTACAAAAAGCTTATAATTATATGATTTGAATCTTGAATTCATACTATCATTATTCATTTAGTATTACTAATTTATAATTTTAAACCTTACCAGCCAGGATTTTGACTAAACTCTGGATAGAGCTGAGTCTCCTTGATTGGCAATGGGAACCAATAGTGCTTGGCAGTGAAATTACGAGTCAATATCAACTCTCTGCGATAATTTCTAACCTCAGCGTCCCTAGGATCATTCTCCTTATAGAAGTCTGCATTTTCCACACGGTCAAACTCCTGTGAGAATTTTTGATTATATGGTGCCTCTGTCAGAAGCAACCAACGCTGCAAGTCACAAAAACGGAATCCTTCGAAAGAAAGTTCTACCTCACGCTCACGACGGACCTCGTCCATGAACTTATGGCTGTCTGCAACAAATTCTGCAGCAACATGACCAGCACCACAACGGTCGCGAAGTGTATTAATTGCATCTTCTGCGGTCTTACCAAAGTTTGAAGACTTGCCAGTAGCACCACCGAATGCAGCACAAGCCTCTGCATACATCAAGTATATGTCTGCAAGACGCATATATGGCAAATAGCAGTGGAAAGCTGCACCCCAGTCGTAATCTTTATCCACTTCATTACAAGTATGAGGCACCAACTTCTGAATGAAATAACCCGTACGGCTTGCATTTTCTATAGGGCGCATATTACCACCCGTATATAATTGGCAATACTGTAAATCTGCATACTGACCAGGTGATCCGTTCAAATACTTAAAACCATCGAAGACGATATCGTGGTAGAAACGTGGATCACGATTTTTGAAAGGATGCGTAGGGTCGAAACCAGACTTTGGATTAAGTACATACTGACCATTCTCAACCAAATAGATTGGTTCTCCGTTAGCCATTCCATAAGCCTCTACAAGGTTGGCAGTAGGTTGGTGAATGACATTATCATGAGCAACTACTTTCTGTACCTTAGGGCCAAAGACCTTAGAGGTGTTCCAGTTAGAGCCATTAAAATCAGCAGATGGACCACGGAAGATAGCTTCAACCGTTCCAGGCATTTTCCAGTTCTGCTTCTTGGTATAGAATATATCAGAAAAACAGCTATTGGCATCATCAGATTTCTCATGATTGTAGATGTCTTTGTACTTAAACTCTGCCAATGCATATTGTGTCTGACCAGCTTCTACAAGAGAGAGCAGTTCACCAAAAGCCTCAGCTGCCTTCTTAGCATATTCCTGATCATAATCATAAGTCTTGCCATTCTTGCTGGCACCAGTCTGCGCACCATTCTTCATCAAAGGACTAGCAGCCCAAAGATAGGTTTTACCAAGATAACCAAGAGCCATGATCTTATTGATGCGAAGATCATTCTTACCTTGTGTGGCAGCACCTGCAGAAGTCTTATCCCAATTAATAGGCAACAAATCGGCAGCCTTGCGGAAATCTGCAGCCGCTTTATCAGCGCATTCCTGATAAGAAAGGCGTGGCAAATTCAGCTCGGCATTGGCATCGAGATAAGTATCCACATAAGGCATACCACCAAAATACTGCATCAATTCCTCATGCCACCATGCACGGAAGAAATAGAGCTGACCCTCTATCAGTTTTTTCTCTTCAGCACTTCCAGTCACAAACTTGTCGATATTCTGTAAACCGAGATTACATTTTCTGATGCAATACCAAGCATGTGGCCAAAGTGAGTGGTTGAACTTATCTGTAGATGTAGGGTTGCTGCCATCCTTGTAAAGCCAGTTACCAGTAGTTTCCCATGCACGGAAGTTACCTAAATCAACCTGATGGGTCATTCTATTATCAGCCTCAGGATTGAAGATTTCATCATCACCCCAGTTCCATGAAGGACAATAGTTACATTTCTCTTTATCAGGGATACAGTTGTATATTTCCTCAACGAAACCTTGGAAATTACGGAAATTGGCAAAGGCATCGTCTGGAGAAACTGTTGAGTCTGGCTCCTTGTCCAAGTAGTCTTGACAAGAGCTCAGCAAAGTACCGAGAGCCAGCGAGACGCATCCTGACAACAATAATGTCTTTATCTTATTTTTCATCTGAATATTTTTTTAATAATTACAAAGAGAATTTAACACCTAAGTTGAAGCGGCGAACCGTAGGGTATGCTCCCAACCAGCCACCACCACCGAGATTTGCCTCACGGTCATCAGGCATACGAGTCCAGAGCCAGAGGTTATTACCATTCAAGTAAACCTTGAGGTAGTTTACGCCTAATGCCTTAATCCAACCCTTGGTCCAGGTATAAGCAATCTCGACATTCTTCAAACGAATGTAAGAACCATCATACATAAACTGTGTACCATAGGTGTAACTTGAAGCAGTGGCACCCCAACGAGGAAGGATACATTCTGCATTGCTTTGATTCTTATTCCACCAAGTACCAGTATCATAAACATTATCAAGCATATTACCAAAGCTTGTCAATGAAACGTCACGGGTCACATTAGTTACTCCATAGAACTGAGCGAAAGCTGAGAACCCTTTCCATTCGAAACCAATAGTAGCATTATAGGTGTTCTGCGGACTACTGCTATAACCTACAGGAGCCGCGTCCTTGCTATCAACAATACCATCACCATTGAAATCAACAATGTAATAGTCACCAACCAAACGGTGATTGTCATTGGAGTCGTGCGCCGGAGAACCTATCAAATCATCAATATTATTGATAAAGCCCCTATCTATATAAGAGCGATACTGATTCATGGCAAATCCGGCCTCCTTTTGATAATTTGGAGTAAGGATGGCATCATCCTTCAAAATCACCTTATTCTTGGCATGGGTCATATTGAAATTACCCCAGAGTCGCAAGCCATTAGCAAACACCTTATTAAGTTTCAATTCCCACTCGTAACCACTGGTACGAACCTTACCTTTATTAATAGTAGGTGCTGTCGTTCCGAAATAAGCAGGAACGGAACGGTTGGAGCCGAAAATCAAGATGTCATTACGACGATCACAGAAGAAATCCAAAGAACCAGTAATCAAGCCTCCCAAGAAACCATAATCAATACCGAAGTTGGTTTTCTTAACTGTTTCCCATTTCACATTATCATTTCCAAGAGTGTTCTGTCGATACCATGTATAGATGCTCTCTGTATGGTCGAGATCCATCGTAGTCTTGCCGCCATAAGCCCACTGACTCATATACAACCAGCGACGACTAGAATCAAATGGGTCACCTATGTTGTCATCACCAATCTCACCATAGGAAGCACGGAACTTCAACATATCGATGATGTGATTGTCACGCAGAGATTTCATGAAGTTTTCCTCAGTAATGGTCCATCCGATAGCACCTGAATTGAAGAAGGCAAAACGATTGTCCTTGCTGAACTTTTCTGATCCGTTATAGGCACCATTATACTCGATGTTATAACGACCTGCATAGCTATAGGTAGCACGGAACGCCCAGTCCTCACGGTAAGTTGGCATCACACTACCACGTGCATTCTCCTGACGTGAGAACAATCCCATGGCTGATACATCATGCTGTCCAAACTTGCGAGCCCAGTTGAGCTGCAACTGATAGTAGAGGTTGCGAACAGTCTGGTTATTATCTACAGAACCACCTTCCGTTGACCAGTTCACACCTTGCTGCCAATCAAACTTATTCTGTCCCTCAAGTTCTTTACCATAAGTAACCTGACCTGTTTCAGGATCAATATACTTAGTCTGGGCTTCATTATTCAAGTCATTGATACCTCGTCCTGTCTCAACAAAAACATTATCCCAAGAGATAGTACCACGGAAATTCAAGCCTTTGGTTATGAAATCCAATTTCTGCTCAAGGGTAAAGTCTGTATTGATACGAGTGGTTGTAGCCTGTGCTGTACCACCGATAGCAAGATTCTGTGCAGAGTTACTTACATTGGAAGCAGATGGATAGAATCCCCATGTGCCGTCAGAATATTGTGGCAAGAACACATCTGGGGCGATGTTATAAGCACCAGCCCACTGCTGACCAATCTGCCACTCACTATTGCTCATGTTACTCCAAGGAGCTTTTCTTACGCCATTGCTACCAGCCACATTTACCTTCAAAGTAGTGCTACTTGTGATGGCAAAGTCCAAGTTACTACGAACATTGATACGATTGTATCCATAGCCAGAGTTGTAGTTACGACCATTGTCATACTCACGGAAGAGGTCACCCTCATGCACGAAATCAGCAGAAGCGAAGTACTTAACGAATTTTGTACCACCACTCACGTTCACGTTCGCATTATAGGACACAGCAGACTTTTTGAAAAGTGCATCCTGCCAATCCACATTGGCATAACGTTCACGCTGCTCCTGCGTAGTCTGGTTTCGATAGTTGTCTATAAAAGACTGAGGACGAAGATATGAAACACCTTCAGGATAAATGCCCAGTTCACGTTCTACCACTTGGTTGCGAAGCATCAACGCATCATAAGAGTCGTACTTATTAGGCAACTTAGAAGGAGCTTTCAACGTAGCATTGAAACCAACGTCAATCTTAGCCTTGCCTTCCTGACCACGCTTGGTGGTAACCAAGATGACACCATTGGCACCCTTCACACCATAGACTGCAGTAGCAGAAGCATCCTTCAGTACAGAGATGCTCTCCACAGAAGAGATGTCCACGCTGCTCAGAGGACGTTCAATACCATCAACGAGAACGAGAGGGTCGGAATTGTTCCATGAACTAGAACCACGGATGATAATCTGAGGTTCCTCCTCACCAGGCATACCATTGCCTTGGATTGTAACAACTCCTGGGAGGTTACCTGTCAAGGCTGAACCAACGTCGCTGACACCAGCTGCACGCTCCAAAACCTCACCAGTAGTCTGGGTGATGGAACCTACGACAGAAGCCTTCTTCTGCTGACCATAACCAACGACTACAACTTCTCCGATGGCGTTGTCGTCTTCAAGAGTAAGTTTGAACTCTCTCTTCTTACCAATCTTTACTTCCTTGGTCTTCATACCTACGTATGTAAATACGAGGATAGAATTCTCAGAAGGAACACTGATGCTGAAATTACCATCTAAGTCGGTGACCGCACCGACGCTGGCATTACCTTTCACTTTTACAGTGGCACCTATCAGAGGCTCACCTGTACCGTCAACAAGATTACCCTTGACCTGGATATTCTGTGCCTGAGCATTCAGGCTGCAGAAAGCTCCCACCAAGCATAAGGCTGCTGTCCGTTTCATTGTTAACACTTGTTCAATCATGTTCTATTCATTTTTGATTTATGCTTTAAAAATTTAGGCGTGCACAAAAACTGTTTATTCACGGCGGCAAAGGTATGGATTTCTTTCGAAACATACTTTGCGTGGTGTAACAGAAAGTTTATCATTTTAGAAAAACCTTGCGAGAACGTATTTTTCCATTGCTTAACAGTTGTTTTATTATATAAACACCTGCAGTTGGCTTTTCAACTTCTTTTCCTTCTATATTATAATATAAGGTGGAAACCACGTCTGCCTGGGTTTCTAATTGTTTAATTCCTGTTGTATTTTGTTTCAAATACCACTCTTTATACCAGTTCATACAGGCATAGCCGCAACACTCTTCGAACAATCCGTGTTTCTTGGCATTCTGGAAACCTGGAATCACCTTGCCCGTTTTAAGATATACATCAATATCGTAATATTCCTGTGGATGGGTAATCGTCATTCCGATATTGCCAAAGTGGTCGTGAACTGCCTTCCATGCCAATCCCCATTTCGAGGTAGATGCTGTTGCCCAGCTTCCCAGGTTAGGTTGTATCCACTGTCCCCACTCATTGTAGTGACCTTCGCTCGCCTTGTCCGGATCTTCCGGACTCCAGTCTATCTCCGTTACCATGATAGGCTTCGTCTCTACCATCGGCACCTGACTTTTGAAGTTGCGGATGAAAGTATCGTGATCGTAATTCTTATCGGTCATATTTCCATACCATCCGGAATAAACATGTACTGCATAAGAGAAGTTGTCCTCGCTATCGGTGATAGGATACTTGACGTAATCCTGGTACTGACTCTGATAACCAGAACCTGGCACCCAGATAATACCCTTGAAGCCAGTGGCACGAATCTCATCTACCACAGGCTGGAAGAAATCATGGAGAGCCTTGTCTGATTGAGAGCCATCTGCCAGCAACACATTAATAGGCTCATTGGCTAGCTCGATGCTCACCTGTCCTGCATTCTTCTGGATGGTGGCATTGGAAGCGAAGAGTTTCCACACCTTCTTAAGATATGCCTGATATGCACCTCCCACCTTGATATCCTTTGGACAAACGCCAGGAGGGCGAACGATTACATATAGTCCATGAGCCAAGGCTTTCTCCACAAGCTTGACATAAAGTCTGCTCAAGAATGTCTCGTATCGAATCTCACTAAAATACTGGATATTGTTTTCACCCGTTCCTGCTGGCGCATTATAGTTGGTCCAGCATGGGTCCATGTGCAGACGGAAGACGGTGCAATAAGCTCCCTGCTCCTTATCAGTGATGGCGGTAAACATCTTCTCGAAATAATTCAAGCAAGGAGTCTCATCACCTACTTCATAACCACCCTTACCCCAACGGTTACCATTAAAGTAGCGGTTCGGTGTATCCATCACACCATGCAAGACAACAGTCTTACCATTGGCATCCACCAGGTTCTTACCCTGCACACGGAGTGCCGGCAGATTATCTGCAGCCAGCCCCGCCATTGACAGCATAACCATAGCGAGTGATATTAACAATTTCTTTCTGTTCATTGTTACAATTATTTTTAGATTTATCATTTATTGTCAGTCACCTTATTATATTATGAAGAATTGCCAGGTTCTAGTTTACAGAAAAGGATGCTGGTCTTTTAAAATAGAATGGCGCGTAATCACTACGCACCAATCCCGAAAACCAATTAATCATGATTCTATATAAAAACCATAATATCAAAATCTTTTAGAAATTCTAAACCTATTCAACAAACTATTATGTATAAACCTAACTAACCTAAATATTCTAAATATATACAACTTAAAAACCGATGCAAAGATACTTCTAATCTATCATATATACTTTATAATAAGTAACCAATAGTTTTTCTCTCGTATCACATGTAACATTATCTTTACTTTACGTAACATTTTAACATCTTTTTAGCACAAATCTATAAAAAACATACATTTCCGTGCACTATTCTCCCATAAATTTTGTATTTTTGCAAACGAATATAAAAAAGCCAAAAAGACAATGAAACCAAGAATCATGATGATTTCCATGAAATCAAACCTCAGAACAATGAGATACATCGGTCTTTTACTGATGTTTATCTTCTGTCTCACTGCGCAGAACATGATGGCGCAGCGAGGAAAACTTTTCAATTCAGACAACCAGCTTTCGAGCAACCTTGCCACTCAGGTGTTCCAGGATTCAAATGGTTTCATTTGGATTGCCACCCGTAACGGCTTGAATATCTATGATGGCTATAACTTTATGGTCATCAGAAAAGCCCACAACAACAGTAACGGGCTCAACAGCAACTATATCAACTGTATAACACAGGATGAAAAGGGGCGTATTGTGCTGGGAACAAACAAGTCGATACTTATACTTAATGGTAAAAGGTTCTGCAACGTACCTATGCTCGATTCAAGAAATAAGCCTATAAACACTTACGTTACCCAGGTAAGCCGTTTGCACAATGGCGATATTGCTGTCGTTACCTCCGGTTACGGCATCATGACCAAGAAAACAGATGCAAACGCCTGTTACACCATGAAAGGAGAAGTGGAGAACCTGAAATACATACATAAGATTCTGGAAGACAAACAAGAAAGGCTCTGGATTATCCTGGAAAACGGAAAGCTGTTACGGAAAGAAAAGAACGGCAAGCTTGTTTCACGCATCATGGGAACAGAGCAACTTAACACACAAGATATCAGGCAAGACGACAAGGGCAACATTTATCTTGCTACCAAGAATGAAGGTGTTTACCTTCTCAAGGCTGGTTCAACCGCCTTCACCAAGATAGCCGGCATTGGCAATCTTCCTATTGACAACATCTATATCAGCCGCGACCAGCGCTTGTTTATCGGTTGCGATGGTATGGGTATCTTCGTGTATAATCCTGTAACAGGATTCTTGCAAAATAATCCTCTGTTCTGCCATGAAGTAAATCTTGCCAAGAGCAAGATTACCAGCATTATAGAAGATTCTACGGGAAACATCTGGGTGAGTATGCTCCAGAAGGGCGTATTCATGCAGTCGCAGGCTCAATGCGATTTCAACTATATGGGCTACCGTTTGGGCAACCGCAACGTGATAGGCGAAAACAGCATCACAAGTCTGTGTGCCAACCAGGGCGATCAAGTCTGGGTGGGCACCGACAAGGATGGTCTTTACCTCTTTGACATAAAAACCGGTAGCATCAAGAGCCATTTATTAAGCAACACCACGGTACTGGCACTCTGCAAAGACAAGAAAGGCAGAACATGGGTAGGAACCTATACTGACGGCATCGGATTGATAGATGCGGGGGGCTCTTTCCATCCATTCAGCCTAGGCATAAGCAACCAGGCGGGCATCTTCGATATCAAGGAAGACCCGCAGGGCAATGTATGGTTTGCTACCATGGGCAAAGGACTTTTCCGCCTTTCTCCTGATGGAAGCATCAAGCAATGGAAAACACAAGATGGTGCCGACAACAACCTGAAAAAAAACAGTATTCCTAATGATTACCTCATAAAACTTAGCATCTCAAAAGATGGTAAGCGGGTTTTCGTAGCCACTTCTGTGGGTCTGGCTTGCTATGACCAGCAAAAAAACAGCTGGACTTCCACTTTCGGTGGTGTCAACTGTCTGAGCAAGGGCAGTTTCTCTCATTGCGTTTATTCTGACAGCAAGAATCGCGTATGGTTTGGCACTGAAGACGGCGCAATCTGCTATGATCCGAAGAAGGGATATGCTCATCCGAAGATTTATAACACAGAACTTGGACTTTCTGACAACAGCGTAGCCAGCATCATAGAAGATTACAAGGGTAGAATCTGGATAGGAACTACCTGTGGTTTAAACCAGATAGATACAGAAAAAGGTACCATCAACAAGTACTACTCAGACAATGGCTTGCAGAGCAATGAGTTCAGCGATGCAGCAGCCTGCACGCTCTGGGGAGGAAAGATGCTGGTGATGGGCGGAACTGGCGGTATCAACTGGTTTGATACGGACAAGGTGAAACAGCATCCTTGGCAGGCAAAAGTTACCATATCAGGACTTTTTTTGGGCAACCAACCTGTATACCCAGAGATGGAATCGGGCATCTATACTATCACCGACAAAAGTGCCTACAACAGCGACAAGTTCTCCTTATCTCATGAAGACAACACCTTCACCATCCAATTGTCTACTCTTACATATAATAATGTAGAGCAGATCAGTTACGCCTACAGCATCAATGGTGAGGATTGGCGAACCATACAGTCTGGCATGAACGAGCTGTCATTCTCACATATGCCAGCAGGTACCTATAAGTTCCGTGTCAAGGCCATCTGCAACGGATACGAAACCCCTGTCAAGGAGTTCTCCATCATCGTCCACCCAGCCTGGTACGCCAGCATCTGGGCAAGACTCTGCTATCTGCTTGCCTTCCTGGGGCTCTGTCTGCTCTATATCAAGCACCGCAAACGCAAGATGGAAGACCAGCTTATATTGCAGCAGCATATCCATGCGGAAGAGATGGGCGAAGCAAAACTGAAGTTCTTCATGAACATCAGCCACGAAATCCGTACGCCATTGACTCTTATCCTCACTCCGCTGTTCACGCTGATTAAGGAAGACAAAGACGCCCACCGACAGGGCATCTACGATATGATGCGTAAGAACTCGGAACGAATCCTGCACCTGATTAACCAGATGATGGACCTGAGAAAGATTGACAAGGGACAGATGGTGATGCACATGAGCGAAACCGATATGGTTGCCTTTATTGGCGATGAATACAAACTCTTCTGCCAGCAGGCGATAGCCAAGAGCATCCAATTCACCTTTGAGCACGAAGACGAGGCCCTCCCGGTATGGATAGACCGCGACAACTTTGACAAGGTATTGATGAATGTCCTGTCAAACGCCTTCAAGTTTACTCCTGCAGGCGGCAGAATCCGTATCACCCTCTCCCACTCGCCTCATCATGTCCGCATCGCCATCAAGGACAGCGGCAAGGGCATTCAGGAGGAAAAGCTCGAAACGATTTTCCAGCGTTTCTATCAGAGTACCACCACTTCTTATGACCGGAATGTAGGTACGGGAATCGGTCTCGACCTGACGCGCTCACTCGTGGAACTGCACTACGGAACCATTACAGCCGCCAACAACAAGACACTTGATGAAGCCGACTGGAAGGAAGGAAGCCAGTTCCTCATCACGCTGCCTCTGGGCAACGAGCATCTGAAACCGGAAGAAATGATAGATGCACCGGAGCCACAGACTGCTGAAGACATCAAGGAACTGGAAGAAAACATGGAGGAAGGAAACGAAGAGAATGCTGCCGATACAGCCAATGACGCCGAAGAAGATTTCAAGAGCAAGGCAAAGAGCACCATCGCTGTGGTAGAAGACGATGAGGCAATACGTAATTTCCTGAAGACCCAACTACAGGAAACCTACAATATCCTTACCTTCTGCAACGGAAAGGAGGCGCTGCCGGAGATTATCAAGCAGAAGCCAAGCCTCGTTATCTCAGACATCATGATGCCAGAAATGGACGGCAATACGCTCTGTACCAAGATCAAGAACAATGTGAACACCAACCACATTCCGGTGATTCTGCTTACAGCGATGAGCAGAGAGGAAGACCAGCTGACCGGTTTGCAGTCGGGTGCCGATGCCTATGTGGTGAAGCCGTTCAATATGGACATTCTGCGCCGCACCATCATCAACCTGCTCAACGTGCGCCGTACTTTGAAAAACAAGTTTATGGGCAACGAGAGACAGAGCGACAGGCAGATTGCGATAGAAAAAGCCCTTTCGCCAAAAGACCAGCTGATGGAACAGGTGATGAAGGTAATCAATGATAATATGGATAATGAGGACCTGAGTGTGGATATGATTGCCCGCGAAGTAGGACTGAGCCGTGTGCATCTGCACCGCCGAATGAAGGAGCTGACCAACCAGACACCACATGCCTTCATCCGCAATACCCGTCTGCAATATGCCGAAAAGTTGCTGACCCACTCTAACAAGACGATAACAGACATCATGTTTAGCTGCGGTTTCTCCAACCCAGCCAGCTTCAGCACCATGTTCAAGAACTTTTATGGCTCTTCGCCTCGCGATTATATGCAGGCCACCGGAAAATCTAGCCTTTTCACTGCAGAAAAGGACAGATGTTTCCCAAAATAAAGTATTTGTTACATATAGAGATGTTTATGATACGCCTCGCAAAGTGTTGGTAACATTCTATGGGGGTATATTTAAAAGGAAAGCGGTAACTTTGCAGCAGAATTCTGAATACATGTTTCAGCCATGAGTTCAGATACTCATTCTGTAATTTTAAACCCAAGAATAAAATGAAGAAAATTGCAATCTTATCGCTTTCCCTGACGCTTGCAGCCGCTGCACAGGCGCAGACAGCTGAGTTTGACTATTTCAAGTATGCGGGCAATGACGCTCGCTTCAATGTTGAAATCGACAAGACTCACCAGTATTACAACCCGGTACTGGCTGGTTTCTATCCAGACCCATCACTCTGTCGCGTAGGCGACACCTACTATCTGGTAAACTCTTCGTTTACCTTCTTCCCAGGTGTGCCTCTCTCAACCAGTAAAGACCTGGTCAACTGGCAGCCTGCCGGTCATGTCCTCGACCGCACATCACAGGTTCCATTGAAGGGCCAGCAGGTATCAGCCGGTATCTTCGCACCAGCCATCAGCTATAACAAGAAGAACAAGACCTTCTATATGATTACCACCAATGTGGGAGCCGGCAACTTCTTTGTGAAATCAAAAGATCCTTCCAAAGGCTGGAGCGAGCCTATCTATCTGAAGAAGATTGACGGCATCGACCCTAGCTTCTTCTTCGATGACAACGGAAAGGGATATATCGTACATAACGGTCCGGTAGTTGGCGGTGCCGACTATGAGGGGCAGCGTGCTATCCGCTGCTTCGAATTCGACGTGAAGGGCGACAGTATCAAGGGTGACTTCAAGGAGATTCTGCGTGGCGGAACCCATGTAGAGGCGCGTCCTATCTGGATTGAGGGTCCTCACCTCTTCAAGAAGGGCAAGTTCTATTATCTGATGTGCGCCGAAGGTGGTACAGGCGGATGGCACAGCGAGGTTATCCTGCGTGCCAAGAATCCGATGGGACCATGGGAGGAATGCCCTAACAACCCTATTCTTACCCAGCGTACCGGTCTCGACCCTAACCGCAAGGACCCAGTATCAAGTGCTGGTCATGCCGACATCGTAGAAGATGGCAAGGGTAACTGGTGGGCTGTATTCCTGGCTTGCCGTCCTTATGAAGAGGATATGTACAACACAGGTCGCGATACTTATCTCCTGCCGGTAACCTGGAAGAATGGATGGCCAGAGATTCTTGCCAAGAATACTCCTATCTCTACCGTTGGAGAGAAGGCTGGTTTGAAGCCTGCCGCAAAGAATGAGTTCTCAGGCAACTTCTCTTATGTGGATAACTTCGAAGTTGATAACAATAAGGCGGGTCTGAAAGAGTTGAATCCACGCTGGATGTTCCTCCGCGACTTCGTTGACTGTTACAAGGTAGAAAACGGCAAATTGAAGTTCAATCTCCTGCCAGGCAACATCTACAAGCGTGAGCCGATGTCTGCCATCTGGGCACGTCAGCAGCACGGCACTTTCACAGCTGAGACAGAAATCAACTTTACTCCTCGCAACGACAAGGATATCGCAGGCTTGGCACTTCTCCAGAAGGAAGACCACAACTTCGTATTGGGTAAGACCATGAAGAATGGCAAGCTGATGATTACCCTGACCCGTGCCGAGAAGAACAACGTAACTATCGCCTCTGCTCCTATCAAGGGAGGTAAGCTGAAGCTGAAGGTAGAAGGTCATGATAGATATTATGATTTCTATTATGCTGAAGAAGGCGGCAACTGGCAGCTTCTTGCCAAGGGTGTAGATGCATCTAACCTGAGCACCCAGAAGAGCGGCGGCTTCATCGGTGCCTGCATCGGTCTCTATGCTTCTTCCAACAAGGAATAAAGGATTTGAGAAAAGATTAACGTTTTAGGAATAGATAATAAAAGAAAAGGTTGATACCTCGCGTTTTGCCCGGTATCAACCTTCTTCTTTATTTATTCTTCACAATATCCAATGTCATTTTTCCTACCCAGATGGCGCTCTTGCCGTTCTGGTCGACTGGCACCGGTTTGCCATCGAGATTATTCAGATACTCCAACTGCTTGAAGTAGGTATGGCTATGACCGCCCAGTATCAGGTCGATGTCACGGGTGGCTGGGGCTACCTCAGAATCGTCGATGCCATCTATCTTCCAGCCCAGGTGGGAGATGCAGATGATGACATCACACTTCTCTTTCTTCTTCAATATCTCTGTCATTTCCTTTGCCTTGGCGATAGGATCGAGATACTTGATGCAGCCATAGTTGGCTTCGGTTACCAAGCCGGCAAGTTCCGGACACAAGCCGAAAACACCAATCTTCAGTCCCTTGCGCTTGATAATGGTATAAGGCTTTACGACATTTGCCAGTTCGGTACCGGTGAAATCATAGTTGGAGCAGACGATAGGAAACTTCGCCATCTTGAAGATGCGCACCATGTTGTCTATTCCGAAATCAAACTCATGGTTTCCGATGGTAGCAGCATCATATTTCATCTCGTTCATCAGTCCTACTTCCACATCTCCCTTGAAGAGAGAGTAATAAGGTGAACCCTGTGAGAAATCGCCACTGTCAAAAAGCAGCAAGTCGGGATTCGCCTTACGCTCCTGCTTGATCATCGCCACCCTACGGAGGAAACCGCCACGATTGGCTGTTGCCGTATCTGCGAGATTCGGATTGATGGGCATCACGCATGAATGCGTATCGTTGGTATGGAGCACTACGAGCTGCTTTACTACCTTTGCCTCTTTCCCTGTTTTAGCCTGAACGGCTGCCGGCTGCATCATGGAGGATGCCAGAGCCAGACCTATATATAATAATGTATGTTTCATCAGAATTATCAACTATAAACTATTAACTATTCTACCACGCAGCGACCTTCAATCTTAGATTCCACCATCTTGCCCTGTGCCTGCATCTCACGGAAATAATTCATGATGATGTAGCGCACATTGTTCTCTTTCTGCTTAGGAGCAAAGACATCGGTTCCGCTCTTGAAGGCTACGAGCTGGTCATTACCTTCGGCAAGATAATCGAGGGTTGCAACGCGGTAATTCTTCTCCGGATCAACTGGTTCACCGTTCAGGGTAACGCTCTTCAGTTTTCCATCCTTGGTGATTACCATTCTAACAGCATGGCTCAAGCCTTCGCCGCCACGATGAGCTATCTGCTGGAAGAGTTCCAGAACCTTATCGCCCTTCAGGGTCAGGAAACAGATTTTGTTCTCGAAAGGAGCCATATCGTTCACATCGCCTACAGTAACCTTACCCTTGGCAAGATTAGAACGGATGCCACCCATATTGTAAACAGCGAAAACAGGCTGTTCTTCAAACTGCTTGCCACCCCATACCAGGATGTCACAGAGCAAGTTACTGAGTTTGCTCTCCGGACGGTGACGGGTCATATCATGAGCAATATGACCTACAACAGGGCCCATGATACTGTCTACCTTACTCTTATAAGGAGCGATAAATCGGGTAGCCTCAGCATCAGGCAGTGCATCCCATTTCTGATCAACCAATATTCGGGTTCTCTCCACCTTCGCCACCTTGTATTTCTGGGCGAAAGCCGGACTTGCCATCAGCAGCATCACCGTTGATGCAAGTGCCACCTTCATACCATTCTTTTTCTTCATATTTATTGTTATCTTAATGTTTTGGAGTGCAAAAATACAAAATAAATCTGTGAAATCCGTGAAATCTGTGGGAAAAGACGCTGACCAGAAAGAAAAATAGTTAAATCTGCGAGAAAAAAGAAAGAAAGTGTCTGAAAATTTGCGAGATACAAGAAAAAGTAGTAACTTTGCACCCGCTTTTCGGCGTAACCGCTGTTGTCTGGGCAGAAGTGTTGTCCAAGTCCATGTTGCGTTGGAACGACAAACAATTTTTAATTTTATACAAAAAATGGATTTGATTAAAGTTGCTGAAGAAGCATTTGCAACCGGCAAGAAGTTCCCTGAGTTCAAGGCAGGTGATACTATCACAGTCGCTTACAAAATCGTCGAGGGTACTAAGGAGCGTATCCAGCTCTATCGTGGTGTTGTTATCAAGATCTCTGGTCATGGTGACAAGAAGCGTTTCACAGTTCGCAAGATGTCTGGTACTGTAGGTGTTGAGCGTATCTTCCCTATCGAGTCACCAGCTATCGATTCTATCGAGGTGAACAAGCGTGGTAAGGTTCGTCGCGCTAAGTTGTATTACTTACGTAAGCTTACTGGTAAGAAGGCTCGTATCGCTGAGAAGAAGACTGTAGCTAAGGATGCAGAATAATTTTTCTTAGGAGACCTAATCAGAAAAAAATAAAGGGAATCCAGTCTCACGACCGGGTTCCCTTTTTTATATCTACAATCTTATACCGAAAAACAACTATCTTTACAATTCAATAAATCATGGCTGCCTACTAAACCAACCATGCTCCATTCTTTTATTTTTCGCCCGCATCATAATTCACGAGCCCATCCTCCGTGCCGTGTAAAGCACCTTGGAAATCATCCCAACTCTGGAATCCGGCGAGCAGCGCCAACTTGTCCAAAGTCTGGCGGGAAGGCTTCTCCTTCCCTTTCAATACATCCCACATTTTGTGGAAAACATGTGCCTTGCCAACCTTCTTTTCTATGTGTTCAGCAAGGACTTTCAAATCCTGTTTCATAACAATCCTCTCATATTTACTAACTGGGAGCAAAAGTACTGAAAAAGAATGAAACAGAGTACATTTTTCCCGACTTTTTTATGTTTTGGGGTAAAAAAAAATGCTTTATATCATAAAAATGCTGTTTTTTAGGGCTTTTTACGAAACAGAAGTCCAATATCTCAATCATTTTTTGTAACTTTGCGCCAAATTCCAAAATACATTTCTTAGAAGATGAAAGAATTAGCACTTAAGTACGGATGTAATCCAAATCAGAAACCTTCTCGCATCTATATGGATGACGGAAGGGAGCTTCCTATCGAAGTGATCAACGGCCGTCCTGGCTACATCAACTTCCTAGATGCCTTCAATTCCTGGCAATTGGTCAAGGAACTCAAGGCTGCTACAGGAATGCCTGCTGCCGCTAGTTTCAAACACGTTTCTCCTGCCGGTGCAGCTATCGGCTTGCCTCTGAGCGACACATTGAAGAAGATTTACTTCGTTGATGATGTCAAGTTTGAGCTCTCTCCATTGGCTTGTGCCTATGCTCGTGCCCGTGGCGCTGACCGCATGTGCTCTTATGGCGACTTTGTTGCGCTGAGCGATGTATGCGACGAGGCTACAGCCCTCCTCATCAAGCGTGAGGTGAGCGATGGTGTCATTGCTCCTGGCTTTACTCCTGAGGCTATCGAGGTTCTGAAGGAAAAGCGCAAGGGTACCTACTGCGTTATCAAGATTGATCCTGACTATGTGCCAGTTCCTATCGAGCGCAAGCAGGTGTTCGGTGTTACCTTCGAACAGGGACGCAACGAGGTGAAGCTTGATGATCCTGCTCTCTTCGAGGATGTTCCTACCAAGAACAAGACTTTCACTCCTGAGGCTAAGCGCGATCTGATTATCTCGCTCATCACCCTGAAGTATACTCAGAGTAACTCTGTATGCTACGTAAAGGATGGTCAGGCTATCGGTATCGGTGCCGGCCAGCAGAGCCGTATCCACTGTACCCGTCTGGCTGGTTCTAAGGCTGATGAGTGGTGGTTGCGCCAGTGTCCTAAGGTGATGAACCTGCCTTTTAAGGAGAAGATCCGTCGTGCCGACCGCGACAATACCATCAATGTCTATATCTCCGATGAGTGGGAGGATGTATTGCAGGACGGCGTTTGGGAGCAGTTCTTTACAGAGAAGCCTGAGCCATTGACCCGCGAGGAGAAGAAGGCTTGGATTGCCCAGAACAAGGGTGTATCTGTAGGTAGTGATGCTTTCTTCCCATTCGGCGACAATATTGAGCGTGCTCACAAGAGCGGTGTTGAATACATAGCAGAAGCAGGCGGTAGTATCCGTGACGATCATGTTATTGATACCTGCGACAAGTACGGCATTGCTATGGCGTTTACTCACGTTCGCCTCTTCCATCACTAATTTATTATATAATTAAGGTATATGAGTGACATTGACGATATTATCATGGGCGGTATGGTCTTCAAGGGCGGTGGTGGTCCTAAGAAGGATGACGACGACAAGGTGAAGACCAAAGCCAAGAAGAAAAAGTACATAACGGGTGCTCACGGTAGTGGCTCTGCCCGTCAGAAGGCAAAGTATCGCCAGCAGAGAGCCAATCGTAAATCCCAGAAGAAGAAATAATACTTCTCTATCATAAATAAATGTTTCGCCTGTGTGCTGTATAATAACAGCGCACGGGCGAACTGTTTTCTGATAGCGGGTTTCCGGCCGAAAGGTGAAGAGTGAAGAGTAAAACGGTTACTGGTTCTTTACACTCTTAACACCCCTGCCCTTCGTCAGATGAAGGGTTACAGGCTTCAATTGATGCTTGCCGTGGTCATAAATGATGGCTGGGTCCAGTCGTCTACCATCAAAGCTAACCTCGAAATGGAGGTGCTCTGTGGTAGCCCTACCGGTACGGCCCGTCAAACCGATTACCTGACCAGCCTTTACCTTATCGCCCTTCCTCACCTTGTTCCTACTCTGATGACTGTAGAGCGTCTCGAAACCATAAGCATGCCTGATACGGATACAGTTGCCGTAACCATAGTAGGGTCCTGATGCAACAACCGTACCGTCAAATGCAGCCACAATCTCATCATTCGGGCACGTTTTGAGATCCACACCCGAATGACGGCGCTTGCCTCCATAAGGACTGATTACCTTGGCACCCGGCAAAGGATAAGCCCAGGCTGTCTTTTCTATCTTCTCCAAATCAAGCTCGAAAGTATTGGTAATGGTAAACGGATCATTAACCTCATCAGGGTCGAGCGTCATTCCATCTCCTATTCTACCCTTTTTCTTGCCAGATGCCTCCTTGTCAGCCTCAGCATTTCTTCCTACAGAAGAATCCTTGCCACCGATAACCGAAGCGATGACACGGGCACCATGCTTACGGAACTGCACGGTCTGGCGGCGCAACTTATGCGATTTCAACTCTATGAAAGTTTCCGGATTCAACCTACCGCCATTCACCATGATAGAGAAGTCGCAATAAGTTTCACCCTCCTTAGAGCCTACAATGGCAATCGTCTGTCCGGCATCCACATGCTGTCCAACCTTAACCAGGTTCTCGGCATTGTTGGCATAAACGGTTTCCAGACCGCAATCGTGGCGCACCACGATGACATTACCCATTGATTCCGACTTTCTGGAAAGTCGCACATAACCTTCGAGCATCGCCTTGACAGCATCGCCTTTAGAGGTAGAGATACGCAACACATAATTGTTCAGAAGGGTTGCTTTGCCCACAGGAAGCGGGAAGGAATATTCCTTAGCACGGAATATCTCAAAGTCTACATTAAATGCCTGACTCTGGGCAAAGAGACCGGGTGTTGCAATACTCACCTGCTGCTGTTCGGCTGCCGTGAATACATTTTTAGCGGGCATAAAACTGCTCAGCGAGAACACCATGAGTCCTGCCACAGCCAATAGCCGCAATCCTTTTTTCATTCTTTTCATTAATCTGATACTTACCTGCTACCAGGCTTTTACTTCAACAAAATGCCTGTATAGATTCTGCCACTCTCTGTACCCAGCTTTCTGGCAGAGAAGTACTCATCGCTATGGGCAAAGGTACAGATGCCACAATCCTGGATATTCTCTTCGGCCACTCCACAATGCAGAAGAATCTGTCTGTTGCAGAGCGGAAGATTGAGATGCCATTTCAGCGGCTGCACAATATTACCCTCAGCAGCCAGACGCTCACGCTCAGCAGGATCAACCGAGAAGGCGGCATTAGGACGCTGTTCGGCAATCTCTTCCATAGGGAAAGCTGCCTGCTCGAACGCCTCGTAAACCTCATCGCCCACCTCGAAATGGTCGAACGAAATGCCCGGACCTATCACCGCCTTCAACTTCTTCGGGTCGGTATGATAGGTAAACGCCATCTCCTGAATGGTTTTATGCACTATGCGAGCCAGCGTACCACGCCAGCCGGCATGGATGGCAGCCACAGCATGATGCTCCTCATCATAAAGAAGCACAGGGATGCAATCGGCAGTAGAAACACCGATACATACACCTTTCTGGTCAGTCATCACGGCATCTACACCTTCGAGCACCATCTTGCGGATATTCTCAGGCATGGTGAGAAACTCGCCGGCAATATTGCGCACCTCTACTCCATGCACCTGATGGGGCATGATGATATGGGCTGTATCAATACCCAACTCTGTGGCAAGACGCTTGCGGTTCTCGGCAACATGCTCGGCAAAATCGCCGCAATATTCGTTGATATTGAATTCGCTATAGTTGCCCTGGCTCACTCCGCCCTTGCGGGTAGTAGAGAAAGCCATGACACCAGAAGCTACCTGATATTCTTTGATCATAACATTTATTCGTATTCGAAATCATCGAGGTCGTCAACATCCTCGATTTCATCCTCATCAATATATTCTACTACATCCTCGCCCTCTGCAGCCAGTTCCTGCTGGAAGCGAGACATATCCTTGTCACGGTGAACAAGCGTATCTTCGGCAGTAATCTCCTGAAGCTTGTTGCTCTCAGAATTGAGTTCCTTCCAGAGCACGTCCTTCAGTTCCTGGATACCCTGTCCGGTAACAGACGAGATGAAGACCACCGGAAGATCGGTAGGCAAGGTTTCCTTGAGCATTTCAATCAGTTCTTCGTCGAGCAGATCGCACTTGGTGATAGCCAGCACGCGATGCTTGTCGAGCATCTCTGGATTGAAGTTCTTCAGTTCGCCCAGCAATACTTCATATTCTTTCTTGATGTCGTCAGTATCGCCCGGAACCATGAAGAGCAGCAGAGAGTTGCGCTCAATATGGCGGAGGAATCGCAAGCCCAAACCTTTTCCTTCGCTCGCGCCCTCGATGATGCCAGGAATATCAGCCATGACAAAACTCTGGTGATCGCGATAATCTACGATACCCAGCGATGGTTCGAGCGTAGTAAACGGATAGTTTGCAATCTTAGGACGGGCACTTGATACGGCACTCAGCAAAGTTGACTTACCGGCATTAGGGAAACCTACCAGACCTACATCGGCAAGGAGCTTGAGCTCCATGATGATGGTCATCTCCTGCATAGGTTCGCCCGGCTGTGCATAGCGAGGAGCCTGGTTGGTAGAGGTACGGAACTGGAAGTTGCCCAATCCGCCACGACCGCCCTTGAGAAGCAGAACTTCCTGCCCGTCATAAGCCACATCGCATACAAACTTGCCTGTTTCGGCATTATATACCACGGTACCACAAGGCACATCGATATAAATATCCTTGCCATCGGTTCCATGACACTTATCACGGCCACCATTTCCACCATGCTCGGCAAAGAAGTGGCGCTGATACTTGAGGTGCAGCAACGTCCAGTAGTTATGGTTGCCGCGGAGATAGATGCTTCCTCCACGTCCGCCGTCGCCACCGTCAGGACCGCCGTTAGGCTGGTACTTTACGTGGCGCAGGTGCATGGAGCCCTTGCCACCCTTACCAGAGCGGCATTGTATCTTTACGTAGTCTACGAAATTGGATTCAGCCATTTTTATATGATAATGTTATTCAAGTTTCGCAAGCTCAGAAGTTAAAGGAGTTAAAGGAGTTAAAGGAGTTAGCTCCTTTAACTTCCTGATATGCGAAAGTTCACTAATTAGAGATTGTCGATTACATTGCAAACACGAGCGAAGATCTCATCTACAGTACCGAGACCCTCGATGTGGTGATGAATGCCTTCCTTCTCATACCAGTCGATGAGCGGAGCAGTCTGTGTATGATAAACATTGAGACGCTTCTTGATAGTCTCCTCGTTATCATCAGAACGACCGCTTTCCTTACCGCGGTTAATCAGGCGAGCCATCAGCTCATCCTCAGGAACAGCCAACTCAATCATCGCAGCAATCTTATGACCACGCTCAGAAAGCATCTTCTTCAGAGCCTCAGCCTGTGGAGTGGTACGTGGGAAACCGTCGAAGATTACACCAGCGTGATCCTTACCGAAGCTATCGTATACACTTGCGAGGATGTCAATCATCAACTCGTCTGGAATCAACTGACCATTGTCGATATAACCCTTAGCTGTCTTACCAAGTTCTGTACCGTTCTTGATTTCGTTACGAAGTACATCACCTGTAGAAATGTGACCGAGACCATACTTCTCGATCATCTTGTCGCTCTGTGTGCCTTTACCTGCACCTGGAGCGCCGAAAATTACAATATTTTTCATTTTTACCTTAATATATATATAAAATATTTATGTTGTGTCAGAAACTTAACTATATTTATTAACCCACTTCTGCCCCTTTGGAGACAAAAGAACTGCAAAAACAATTCCAAAGAGAACTGTTACAACGCCTAAGAAAAATAATGCATCCATTTTATGTCCTCCTATTCTTCTACAATGGTGTAGATGTCGCGGAGGTTTCTGCCTTCTTGGTCGTAATCCAATCCATATCCCACGATGAAATCGTTAGGGATTTCCATAACAGCATAGTTGATATCAAGATCAACCTTCAAGTTGCCTGGTTTCACGAGGAGAGAACAAACCTCAACGCTGGCTGGGTTCATCTTCTTCAGGTCTTCAATCATGTGAGCCATGGTGAAACCGGAATCTACGATATCCTCTACGATAACCACGTGGCGGCCTGCCAAATCCTGGTTCAAACCCATCAGGGTCTTCATGCTGCCCGTAGAGGAGGTACCCTCGTAAGAAGCATACTTCACGAATGAAATCTCGCTTGGCACGGTAATCATTCGCATCAAGTCGGCTGCAAAGATAAATGCGCCGTTCAATACTGCCAAGAACACGGGGGTCTTGCCTTCATAGTCCTTGTTCAGACGGTCTGCTACGACCTGTACTTTCTTCAGAATCTCAGCCTCAGGAATCGATGTCTTGAAGCTCTTATCCTTGATCTTTACTATGCTCATAGTCTGTTCTATAATAATATTTTCTGCAAAATTACGAAAAAAACATGAAACTTCGTGTTTTCATCAACTATTTTTTGTACTTTTGCATGAAAATAACCGTTTATCTGCATGAGTTGGCAAATTATCACGACAGTTCGCGCAGATAATACTAAGATTATCAGATAATATGAAGATTTTTACAAGCGCTCAGATTCATGAGTTGGATAAATACACCATTGAGCACGAACCTATCAGTTCGCTCAACCTGATGGAACGTGCAGCCAAAGCGCTGACACGTGCCATAGAAGCGGAATGGTCTAACCGCACTCCAGTGGTTGTTTTCGCCGGTCCGGGAAATAACGGTGGCGATGCGCTTGCTGTGGCGAGAATGCTCAGCGAGGATGGATATGATGTAAGTGTATACCTCTTTAATGTACAGAACAAACTGTCGGCAGACTGTCTTGCCAACAAGAAGCGTCTGCTGGATGCAAAGAGAGTGAAATTTACTGAGATTACTACCAATCTGGACCCTCCTAAGCTCAATGCAGAAACGCTGGTGGTGGACGGACTCTTTGGAAGCGGACTCAACAAACCATTGGCTGGCGGATTCGCCGCGATGGTGAAATATATCAACCAGAGTCCTGCCAAGGTAGTAAGCATCGATATCCCTTCGGGACTGATGACCGAGGACAATTCCTATAATATCCATGCCAACATCATCCGTGCCAGTCTGACCCTTACCCTGCAGCAGAAGAAACTGTCGATGCTGATGGCGGATAACCAGCAGTACCTGGGCAGACTGCGCGTTCTCGACATCCGACTTTCCCAGGAATTCATCCAGAATACGGAGTGCCAATGCCGCATACTCGAAGAGAACGACATCCGTCCGCTCCTGAAATCGCGCAGCGACTTTGCCCATAAAGGCAGCATGGGTAATGCGCTGCTCATAGCGGGAAGTTACGGCATGAGCGGCGCTTCGGTATTAGCCACCAAGGCTTGTCTGAGAACCGGTGCGGGAAAGGTAACAGCCCATACCCCAAAGCGGAATTATGAAATCATGCAGATTTCGGTACCTGAAGCAGTACTGCAGATGGATGCAGAAGAAACCATATTCAGCGAACCGGTAGATACAGAGATGTTCGATGCGCTGGGCGTAGGTCCCGGATTGGGACAGAACGAGACAACAGCCATCGCCCTCATCGCCCAACTGCGCCGTGCTACCTGTCCGCTCGTCATTGATGCCGATGCGCTCAATATTCTTTCCAGCCACAGGGCGTGGATGCAGCAGTTGCCAAAGAATATCATCATGACTCCTCATCCGAAGGAGTTCGACCGGCTTGCCGGCAATGCGAGCAGCAGCTGTACCGAAAGACTGATGAAGGCAAGCGAACTGGCTGAACGCCTCCAGGCATACATTATATTAAAGGGACATTATTCTGCACTCTGCCACCCTGACGGAAAGATTGACTTCTGCAGTACGGGCAACAGCGGTATGGCTACAGCAGGCAGCGGTGATGTGCTGACAGGTATCATCACCGGTCTTCTGGCTAGAGGATACAAACAGGAAGATGCCTGTCGACTGGGTATGCATCTTCATGGTCTGGCTGGCGATCTTGCAGCCAAAGATCTGGGTAAAGAGAGCCTCATCGCCAGCGACATCATCCAGTATCTTCCGAAAGCATTTCTCAGATTGGAAGAATAATGATCAAGAAATAAGAATATCCATAAAAGTCAGGAGTTCTCGGCTTCTGACTTTTTTACTTGTTTCTGCGCATCATAGAACCTTACTTCCAAGGTTCTCCTCAAATCATCGCGACGGTCCATATTCAACTTTTTGCGGATATGGCAACGCTGGCTGGTGATATTTGATTCACTCTTATTGAGTTCTGCACAAATTTCCTTTAAAGTATGCCCCTGAAGAATCAGCTTGCATATTTCCTTTTCGCTGAACGTAAGCCCATCACAAACCTGATCCCATGCCACTCTATTCAATTCTTCATTAAACAGATGTTCAGAAGCATGGGTAATAATCTTCTGCCGGACATCAGGAGTCAGACGCTTCATCAGGCTTTCTGCTGCTTCCGGTTCATTATCCTTCAAATCGGCAAGCATATTCAACGCCTTGTTTTCAACCCGAGTCATCCGTTTCGGCGGGCGCAACCCCTTGGTTACAATACTCATATTATATACTGCCACATAAACCAGCATCATGAAACCCAGGAAAACAGCCTTCATACTGAAAAGAGCTGGCATAAGCGGAGTGCTGAACAGGTATATCAGCAACATAGGTATCGTACCTACCGTGATGATGGCGCAAGTCTTATACAAAGTTTGGCTCAACGCTGTAATAGCCAGGATAAAGACGACAAACAGGTTGCAGATAACGCTCAAATTATCATTAGCAAAACCGAAATTGATGCAAAATACGCTATCAAGAGCCAGTTTGGCGAACATCAGAAGGTAAAGAGAAGAGATACCCTTCACGAAAGCTATCTTCCGTTTCCAGACCAGAAGCTGCAGGATGCAGAACACGAATGTATGCAAGCCACAGAGGCTTAAACCATAAGGTTCTTTCACCAGCAGAAAGAGCATAATATGATAAGGTATGATAATCAGCTCGCTTATCGTCAGAAGTAGAAAGGCGATAACGCGTCGACGGTCTACCACACCACAATATTGAGGGCATAAATGATGCTCTACCCTCACAATCAGGTTTACAATGTCATTCTTCAGTTTCATTTCGTTTTGGTTATTTTCTTACATCTTGCTTATGCTTTCGTAAGTCAAACGGCTCTTTTTCTTGGAAATTGCCATTCTTTTAGGGATTTATTGATTCCGGCTGCAAAAATACAAATAATATCAGAAATCCTTGTTCAATTATCCGAAAATCGTACAACTTTAACGATTTTAAGCATAAATCAGTGTACTATTTTGCTAAAAATGGCATTTTTCAGTATTTTTCAGTGCTTAAAAATTTGGTTGTATCCAATATTCGTTCTACTTTTGCACCCGAAATCCAACGATATGAGATACAGATGAACTAAAAAGTAAGTTGAAAGTAAACTGAAAGGAGAAAAGGAACAGTTGAAAGTAAGCTTCAGAAAACAAGAGTTCTCAGTAGATTCAGGTTTTGGTGATCATTATAAATATAAAAGAGTATACGAAAGTAAAAGGTGATTCTAAATCACTCAATGTATTTTTAAAAAAGAAAAGTTTAATTGAGGTATGAAGAAAAGGATTTTAATTGCGTTAGTAGCACTCGGCAGCCTTATCTGTCCTGCTCTAGCGCAGGAAGCTGCGGTAAAGACCAACTTGCTGTATGATGCAACGACAACCATGAACTTGGGTGTTGAATTCGGTCTTTCTCCAAAATGGACACTTGACGTATCCGGAAACTACAATCCTTGGACGTTTTCAAAGAACAAGAAATGGAAACACTGGCTCGTTCAGCCAGAGGCCAGATACTGGTTCTGTAACAAAATGATGGGTTCATTCATCGGCTTCCATGCCTTGGGTGGATCGCACAACATCGGTGGCATGGATCTTGACTTCAAGTTCCTGGGCACTGATTTCTCTAAGCTGAAAGACTATCGGTATGAAGGATGGTTTATCGGTGCAGGTGTAGCTTACGGCTACGCTTGGTCTCTCTCGAAACATTGGAATCTGGAAGCTGAACTTGGTGTAGGCTATATCTACTCTAAGGCAGATAAGTTTAACTGTGCTCAATGCGGAGATAAACTTGAAGATGACAAGGCACACAACTATGTGGGCCCGACAAAAGCAGCCCTCAACTTAGTGTATGTTTTTTAAAAAGAATCAGTGATGAATACATATAATATAATAGGTAGTATGTTCGGAGCCTTGCTTATCGCTCTTCCTATATCAGCCGATAATACCCAGCAGGCTTACAAGAATCTGAAAATCCAGAATAAGGCAATCAGAAAGGTTGGCAACCAGGTGAAAGTGGCTATGGACTTGAACCTCGACCAAATTCAGCTTGCCAGCAACAAAGGTCTCATCTATACCCCAATGATCCTCAACGAAAAGGATACACTCTTCATGCCGAGTGTTGAGGTGATGGGTAAAAAGAGATATATTTACTATCAGCGTAACCAGAAAACGGCTACGGCAAATCCACTCATCGTGGCACTCCGTAAGAACAAGACAGCACAGACGCTTCATTATGAATACGCCGCTCCGTTCAGCGACTGGATGAAGAACTCAAACTTCGCCATCAGTAATGATGCCTGCGGTTGCAATCAGCAACTTCTCGACGAAGGTATTCTGAATCCGGAAGGACGTGCATTCGCTACTCCGAAGAATCTCTTCAACGCTTATGTACAGCCTAAGGCTGAAACCGTAAAGGCAAGAAAGGAGAATGGTTCTGCCCGTTTGAACTTCAAGGTGAACAAGTGGGATATCCTGTACGATTTGGGCAACAATGCCAGAGAACTGGATAATATCCGCAAGACACTCGATCTCGTGAAGAACGATTCGGATGTTACCATCACCAAGATAACCCTCCACGGCTATGCATCACCAGATGGCGGATATGCCAACAACAACAAGTTGTCGCATAACCGTACACAGGCACTTTTGAAGCATATCCTGAAGACCTATCCTATTTCTTCAAAACTGTTTGCGGCCACAGCTACAGCAGAGGATTGGGCGGGAACCATTAAGTATGTAAATGAGAATGAGATTCCTCAGAAGGAAGCTGCACTTGAGATCATCAACAGCAACATGCAGCCAGATGCCAAAGAGAAAGCATTGCTCAAGAAGGCACCTCAGGCTTATCGCTATCTCCTGCAGAATGTATGGCCATCACTTCGCCGTACCGACTATACGATAGAATATGATGTTCAGGCATTCAATGTAGAAAAGGCTAGAGAGGTTATCAAGACCCATCCTCAGAAGCTCTCTCTCCAGGAGATGTATCTGGTAGCCCAGACTTATCCTAAGGGTAGCGCCGAATTCAACAATGTTTTCGACATAGCTGTAAGAATGTTCCCTGAAGATAAGCTTGCCAATCTCAATGCAGCCTCAGCAGCCATCGAACGTGGCGACAAGGTGAGTGCAGAGAAATATCTCCTGAAAGCAGGCGACAGCGCCGAGGCAAACAATGCCCGCGGTTGTCTGGCTTCCATGAAGGAAGACTATCAGACTGCCAAGCAATACTTTGAGAAAGCTATTGCCGGTGGTTTGAAGGAGGCACAGGAAAACCTGGATAAAGTTAACCAGGCACTTTAAAGTAAGTATCTGAACTTTCGCAAGTGGTTTAAGTACGGGCTGAAGGCCCAAAAGCTCCAGAAGCAGCACGCCCTGAACCAACGGTCACCGGCCGAAGGGAAAGGTAAAGGGCGTATGGGGCGATACTTGAGTAACTATTTACTTTCTATTTATATAAGTATAAGATAAAAGATGATGTAAAATACGATCTGTTTTCAGCGGATTGTGCCAATATGTGCGAAACTTAATTTTGAGAATAAGAATTAATTAAATATATTGTATAACTTTTTTGTATTAAGTAAAAAGATTATGAAAAAAATGAATTTGCTCGTAATGAGCTTGGTTTCAGCCGCAGCTTTGTCTTTCACTAGCTGCAGCAGTAATGATGATTTGGGTGGTGACAACGCAGGTCAGACTAAGGCAGATGGTTTCTACATGACTTTGACTGTACAGTCTCCAAATGTTAGCGGCACAAGAACTTCTGTTCTTGATCCTACTGAGAATGCTACAACAGATGAAGCAGCTATCAAGACTGGTACTTTGTATTTGGTAGATGCCAATGGCGATATTGCTTTCCAGGAAGACTTATCTGGGTTGGATTGGTCTGGTGCCGTTGGAGAAGGAGAATCAGCAACTCAGAAGGACGGCCAGAAGACTTTCAAGATTGAGGTTAAGAATGTTCATGCTGACAATACATACAAAGTATATTTCAAGGCTGGTGACCAAGATCCAACAGAAGCAATGAACTTCAAACCAACTCTTAGCAACATATTTAAAACTACAGATAAGTTTGCTACTCCATTCGCTAAAGCAGAGAACTTTGCTATGTTCAACCAGAACGATACACAGGTAGAAGGTAACGCTTATACAGTAACCTTCAGCAAGGCTAACAATAATGAAGCTAACCCAGCAAAGGTTAAGTATAAAGGAGAAGTAGCTCCTATCAAGGTTGAGCGTGTAGTAGCTCGTATCGATGCTCCTGTAAATAAATCAACAAAAGTCCTTGCTGAGTACCCAGCAAATGCTTCAGAAGCATTGAAGGTAGCAATAGATGATGCAAAAGAAAAGGTTGACACTATTGAACTGGTAGACTATGCTGTAGCTAACTTGGCAAATCAGTCTTACGTGATGCAGACATGGAGTGAAAACCAGCTTAGTCTTCCAGCTAACACCGAGTATACACAGAAGGCTACTGATTTCGGTACTAAGTATTATTACAAGGATAATGAATTCTTCAACAACAATACAGTAAACTACGTATTCGAGAACAATTCATCAGAAAATCCTACAACCATGTATTTCGAGTATAAGGTTACTCTTAAGGATATGACTAATGCTGATTTCAAGGATGGTGTTAATGCAGGTACATTCTATCGTTACAACAACGTTATCTACACCTCTTTCGCTCAGATCTTCGAAGATTACAAGGATGTAACAAACCTCTTCGGCAAAGGCAAGACCGAAGCTACAATGAAGGAAGAATTGAGTAATGCCATCAATGACGAAGCAAAGTTAGCAAAGTTCCGTGAGGATTACAAGATTGAAGTATTCAAGGGAGGTAAGACATACTACAAGCAGGTTATCAAGGATAATCACATCGGTTATGCTAACGCTATCCAGCGTAACAGCATCTATCGTCTCACTGTTAACAACATCTTCAACGTAGGTGCTCAGGTTCCTAATGGTGAGCCAACAGAGGAGAATAAATTCTACTTTCTCGATGTTACTGTTACTGTTAACCCTTGGGTTCTCAATAGCTACGACGTTAACTTGCAGTAATATTCCGTCAAACCAGACAGATAAAATATAAATACTTATATATATACCAAGACTCTCGGGGGAGCAATCCTCCTCCGAGAGTTTATCAACCAAACGTTCGTTCTGAAAAGAACGAAAACATTCTTAAAAGATAACTAACATTGCCGCCCATGTATAAAAGGCGGGAGATACAAAGACGTGCCGTCATACCCCCAACCCGAAAGACTGGCACTTTTCATCCTTAGATAATAACGATGCCGAAGGCAACGAAACAGAGAGCTGATGAAGCAAAGATATTCGCTACCTACGGCACTCTCTATATAAAATAAGTAAAAGTAAAAGATTATAAAAGATAAAGAATATGGCACATTTCCTCAACAACAAATGTTGCAAGCTGGTTTGCATCTCAGCCATCGCACTCACTTCTCTTTCATCTTGCATGAAAGATGATATCACGAGCTGCCCTACAGCTAAGTTGTCGCTCAAATTCGACTATACTTATAATGTGAAAGAGGCAGATGCTTTCTCTGCTGAGGTGAAGAACCTCAACGTTTATGTATTCGACAAGAACGGTAAGTTCGTAGATAACTATACCGAGTCGGCTGACAAGTTTGAAACAGGTCATAAGATGGAAATCACAGACCTGCAAGCAGGCAAGTATACCTTCGTCTGCCTGGCTCGTGACAAGCAGCCTGCCGCAATGGGAACAAGAGCCGAAGGTGATGATGAGACCGAGTTTAGCTTTACTAAACTTACCCCAGGTATCTCTACCATCAACGACCTGCAAGAGGAAATGGGCAAAAAAAACGCAGAAGAATCCGTTAACGACAAGCACTTCACCGCACTCTATACCGCACAGGACACCCTCAACTTTGATGGAGAAAACGATGTGCAGGGAAAATTGAGTCTGATGAAGTGTACCAAGACATACCGAGTGGTGATGCTTCCATTCGAACCCGACCAGGAAGGATTCACAGCCGAAAACTTCGATGTAGAAATCAAAGGTTCTGCTGCCCTACTCGACTATAAGGGCGACAAGGTAAAGCCAAAGGCTATCACCTATCTTCCTTATGAGAAGAAACTGGTAGAAAACCACAGCGGCAAGACCGAGGTAGAAGGCGAATACGTAGAAAAGGCGCTGGTTTACGACCTGTCATCATCACGTATGTTCGAAACCAAAGATGACAACAAGAGTCGCGCAGCCGACGGATCCAGCCAATATGATGACAAGCGCATCGTCATCACAGACAAGCGCATCAACAAAGTCATCTTCAACCACTCCCTGTCTTGGTTCCTCTCACTCTGTGCCAGCGACCGCTACGGCAAAGACTGGAGCGACCAGCAGTATCTGGACCGTCAGGACCATTACACTCTGGTATTCTACGTGCCAGCTCCAAGTTCTACCTACAGCATGGATGCAAGAATCAAGGTAAACAACTGGGTTCTGAATCTTCAGAATGCCGACCTGGGAAAATAAGAAAAGAAAGAAGTATAAGTAAAAGAAAGAAAACATGAAACGCTATCAATCTACTCTGACCAAGATGACACGCCCATTGTGTATGGCACTCGCTGCCTTGCTCATGGTAGGCGCAATGGCATCCTGTTCAGAGAACGAAAATACAGAAACAGCTCCAGGCGACAATGCCTATCTGAGCCTCAGTTTCTCTACCGGCACCGGAAACAGTACCAGAGCCGGAGAAAGCCATACGGAAGATGCGCTCGCAAATAATGAAAGTAAAGCTGACCCAAACTCAGAGAGCGACATTCACAGCATCAAGGTATGGGTGTTTCAATCTGGCACAAACGAAGATGCCAATCCTATCGCATATAAGGAAGAAGCATTGAAAGATATTAATGGCAGCTACAATTTGCAGCTACGTTTCTTAAGAAAGATAGCAGGAAAAGATGTAGAAAATATCGACCTCTATATCCTGGCTAATTCAGAAAGTACCAATATAGAAAGCAAGTTGAGCGGTAAGGATTTCAGCAGCATCACCCGCAAGGAGTTGCAGAATATCAGCTTTGACTCTACTTTTGGCATTCAGGAAAATGGTAATCCACAGAACACAAAAGTTCCTGAAACAGGTCTCCCTATCTCTCGTGCCATCACCAAAATTTCTGTAGAGAAACATGTTGGAACAACCGAAGCAGAGGCAGAGACCAAAGGCATCAAGATTCCTCTGGTTCGCGCTGTTTCGAAACTCCATTTTTACTTTGCCCGCAAATCGGGTACTGATGCCAAGACCAGTCAGGTAAAGGTAACAAGAATAGAGGTAGAAGGCAACACCATTCCTACTGCCAGCTATGTTTTTCCCGACGAAGCGACATATAACGAGAATGGTTACAACCAGGACGTAACCAGTCAGAAATACGACAACGCAGGTACGACTTACGTACCAACGACTCTGAAACTGGCAGGTGTAGAGAACAAGGATATCAAGGAAGTGGATAATCCTGAGAGTTTCATCAAAAAGAGTAATCAGTCTGCCCAGGAATATCTGGATGCTTTTAAACAGGCAAGCATTGGTTCTCACAATCTCTGTTATCTCCGTGAAACCAACAAAGCCATCCGAGGCACCATCTACTATTCATTAGATGGCGGAGCAACCGAGAATCACGAGACCTTCAATATTCCTTCTGAAGGAAATGCCATCAGAAACAGAGAGCTGGTAGTTTATGGTTATTTCCTCAACGGACAGATGGGCAAGCTCACCGTTACTCCTACCATTCAGGAATGGAAGGATGGAGGAACATTCGATTTCATCGATGCCTCAACCAACGTGGTTATCCCTGGCGGAGATCAGACAGACTGGGGCTACAAGGTATATTACGGTTTCCCAAAACGCGGACCGATGATTACGCTCAAGGATATCGATACCAAAGGTAAGCCTTGGATTCTCCAGACAGACAACCCGATGTTCGGATTCGTAGAATGCGACGAAAATGGCTACTATCCAGAAGAAGAACCGGTTTACGATCCAATCATTACAGACCAAAACAATGGCAAGAATCCGGTAGGAAAAACCTACAAAATAGAGGATTTCATCATCAATCAAAGTGGTGAGAAGAAGACACTCTACTTCTATGTCGTGCCAAAGAACAGACTGGATCTGGCAAAGCCACATAATGTAAAGGCGCAGGTGTTCCTGACCAAATATCCGAACGATAAGTTTGTCCTGAATCCAGGTTTCAAATATAAAGGATGTACTGAGGGCAAATTCGCCGGTAAGGATATTCACTTTGAACAAGTATTATAAAGACAACAGAAAATAACATTCATCATGAAGAAGTTATATATAGACATAAGATTCGCAAAATGCCTCTTGGCTCTTACGGCAGGATGGCTCATGGCAGGATGCTCAGCTGAAGACGAACTGGAAAACGGTTCGGCTGCACAACAGCTGAGCATGACTCCCATGGTCAACGACCTGCAGACCACAAGAGTGAAGGAAGAAGAGAATCTTCATGAAAAAACTCTGTCTTCTCTTGACTTTAAGATGTTCGAACCAACATCCAGCGAACGCAGAATAGACAGTCTGTTCGACACCCCTGCAGAGAACAAAGCAGAGGAACTGGGTTCGGGCGACTGGAAATCGACACTCCATCTTGATGTGAATAATACTTATCCTTACTATGCAGTAGCCAATGCAAAGGAAAATCTCAAGGGTAAGAATCTGAAAGAACTCCTTGCCAGCACCCAGCAGGATGATGACATCTGGAAGCCAGCTACCATGGTAAGCGATAAGAAATTTCTGATGAGCAGCCAAGGTGAGGATACCATCACCCAAGATCCGGAACAGAATATTCCGGTAGAACTGGTGAGAGCGGCAGCCAAAATCAAGCTGAACATCTCTTCTACGGTGAAGGATTACAAAATAACAAAAGTAATGTGGAAGTTCATCAATTACAATACCAATACAGCTATCTTTGCCGGTCAACCTGCTACTCCCAATATCATAAAAGATAATCAGGAGTATGATGCTACAGCAGAGAAAGACGAAAATGGTAATGATATTTATAAGATAACAACTTACAGCTATTCCACAACATGGAACGGGAAAGATGATATGCCACAGTTTGTTGCAGCTGTTACCTTCGAAAGTGCAGATGCAAAGACAACCATTATCAAGAATCTGGTTATCCCTGTCCGTGATCCCCAAGGCGAAAAGAAGTTAGACCGCAACTATATCTATACCGTCAATGCAGTCATCAAGTATCTGGATACCAATACAGATATTGATTACAACGGAGAGGAAGACTATCTGAAATGGGCGATTACCAAATGGACCGTAGGTGAAGATACCCACGTCAATGCGGATGGGGCAAGCTATCTGGTGGTATCTCCTACTGCCATAGATATAAAAGGTGGTGAAAGCAATGATTTTACAGATTACACCATGCGTTGGTTTGCATCTAATGAATGTGACATTGAGAATCCAACTACTTATTATTTTGACAGATATGGTAATAAGCAGTCCGGACAGGATGGACAGATCAAGGCAAATTTCGAAGAGTCTACAGGAAATCGCTATAGAGGATGGATAGACGTACATGCTGGAGCTCCATCATACTGTACTATTCAATATTCCTATTTTAACATCAAAGTTAGAAACGCAGACAAAAAACAGGAAATAGCCGTAAGAAAGTATCCTTCGGTCTATTCAATGAATGTAAGAAGCGAAGGTACAAATGATTCTGAAGAGAAGAATCATCTGTACACGATACAGTTCTCCAGCAACAAGTATGCTACAGATTACACCATTGCCAAACCTGTAGTCAACAATGAGAATATGTCTGCAGACAATACGGTATCTCCTGCTTACATCCTTGCATCAACCGCAAAGGGTGAAACAAAAGTCGAGGATAATCAGGCAGCAAGAGATTACTGTAAAAAGTATCAGGAAAAGGCTACAACTTATAAGGGGGAAAGTCTCGAACTGAATGGTTGGCGACTTCCTACAAAGGAAGAAATCAACAGAATCTATAAGTTAGGCAACGAAGATAAGGCTATAAGCAAACAACTGCTGAGAGGCGAATCCTATTGGACGCTGGATGGAGACAAGACCGAGAGGAACGGCAACAACCCGCAGAACGATACCTACGTTCGCTGCGTCCACGACCTGACTCCGGGAGAAATAGAACTGATAGAGAAACAAGGTGAAAAGTAAAGAAGGTAAATGACATGAAAGAAATAAAATTATATATCGGAATCATAGCAGTCCTGTTAACAGCAATGTTGACAGGCTGTTCTGACAGTATAGCCGACAGCGAACCTTCTAAAGACGAAACCGAAGAAGGTTACTACACAGCCAGTTTCAATGTATCCATCCCCAACTTCGAACAACAGGTAACCCGAAGCACCGTGTTCATGAATGAAGGAATTCCGAAAGACAGCATGAAACTCTTCTGCTTTGATAATGAAGGTCAGTTTATAGGTTTCGGCAAGGTTACAGAATTTAAAGAAATCAAAGGATTCACAAGAGACAATAATGGTACAATTCATGATGATGGAGACATTCATCCGAATGGAAGCACAGAACCACATAATTTCTATGCAACCATACCAAACCAAACGTCCCGTATCCATCTGGTTGCCAACACAGGAAGCCAATACCAAACCATCAACTGGGGCAACCAGGCAAATTGGGTAGGTATGCATGAGAATATGCTCATGACTACATTTGAAACAGAACATGGTGAAAACCAGGCTGCCTATATACGCTATTGGGGATATATCAAGAAAGACTCTCCAGAAGAACTGAAAGAGTATCTGAAACCAGATAACAAAAAGAAAGATTATATCATTCATCTCATCAGAGACAGAGCGAAGATTTCTGCAGACTGGAGCGATTCGGTAAAGAAAGCAAATCCTGGTATAATAAACGACTTTAAAATGACAGTCATCAATGGTGTGGCTTACGGAACGCTGGCTCCCTTCAACAGAGACAGTCTGTTATTCAACCCTACTACAGGAGATGATGAGTGGGTATGGAAGGTAAATTATGTTACCCCAGCCATCAACACCCGAAGACTGAAAGGTGATGTTGGTCAGATGTTCAACCCGACAGGTGCTTTCGAAGAGCACAATCTGCCAACAGATCCTGCTAAAGTGATTTTATGGCATGATGGCCTCTATTACCTGATTTACTTACAGGACAGCAAGAATAAGCCATACGCCATCAAGCGTAATTATGAATATAAAATCATCATTGATAAGCTGGATAAGAGCTATGGCAATTCTAATTCTGAGGTAGCATTGAAAAGTGCACCGGCAAACAACCCTTGGATTAGAGTAGAACAGATTGTACCGGGCGTTACTGATGGAAATTACGAACTGGCTATCGTCGGAGGTACTTATAAGACTGTAAATACAGGTGAAAATACTGAGCAGACGGTACAGTTCACTTATAAGGGCGATGATGCAGCCAACAAGGATACTACGGCTTTCGTGGCTTTATGGACTGAGAACCTGTCATTCGCAACTGCAGATGCCCCAAAGGTTACCAGCTATACTTATGACGAATCAACAAAGACTGGTACCGGTACCATCACCTATAGGCTGGACAAGATAGACAAGACGTGGCGAGAGGGCATCATACACCTCATCGACAAAGTGCATGGACTCAACAGAAGCATCCATCTCTATAGTGTGAGTGAGGCTAATTATGACTTCAAAAATGCCAATAATATAAGTGCAACATTGAACAGCGAAGGAGATTTCACCATCACCATTCCTGAGGATTACCCTGACGGACTGCTGCCAGTGAATTTCAAAATCGCATCCAATGATATCAATCCAAAGGACTGGAAGGTAGAAATAGGTAATACTGAAGCCGAAACGGAAAGCAAATGCAAAACAGGCAGCTGGTTTACCTATAAGGCTGAAGTAATCCAGAGGAATTCAGGAACTCTTCTGATTCCTAAGACATAGCCAAATTTTTGAGCAACTTTTTATGTTAATAAATACAAA